>Ga0137380_10002200_pt1 | contig 16414 bp, 18 predicted proteins | sample SagtaG_17_FD_104809 | JGI IMG/M metagenome (GOLD analysis project Ga0137380, IMG submission 104809) | Vadose zone soil microbial communities from Sagehorn Ranch, Mendocino, California, USA - Sage2_L_100_16 metaG | ecosystem: Environmental > Terrestrial > Soil > Vadose zone | place: USA...
CTACAGCGGTTCGCAGAAGTCTTGACCGGTGAGAGAAAATAGAGAGAAGAAGTTTGCTTAGATGAGTCTGGTGTAGGAGAAAGAAGATCAGACGGGTAGGCTCAGAGCGAATGTGAAGAGAAGTAGAAGAGCATTTCGAAGGAGAGAGGCTGAATGAAAGCGTATTCTCAGGACTTGAGGCAGCGTATTCTCCAAACCGTCGATGAAGGAAAAACACAAGCTCAAGCGGCTTGCCTCTTGAAAGTGTCAGAAACCACGGTCAAGCGATATGTCAGACAAAGACGGGAAAGGGGTCATGTGCGTCCCAAGCCAATTCCCGGACGTCCCCCGACCAAACGAGCCCCATTGGAAGCCCAACTCCAACCTCAACTCGAGAAGCAGCCTGACGCCACACTCCAAGAGCATTGTGACACCTGGGAAGCGGAAGCGGGGATCAAGGTCAGCATTTCCACCATGAGTCGTGCCATCCAGCACCTGCAGTGGACTCGAAAAAAAAAGTACTTGAAGCCAGTGAGAGAAAAGAAGAGGAACGCAGCCAATGGAGAGAACACACAAAAGAGCTGGATGCGAGGAAATTCGTCTTTTTAGACGAAAGTGGATCCAATATTGCGTTGACGCGTCTGTATGCACGGGCACCGAAAGGAAAACGAGCACGAGGGGCTCTTCCACGCAATCGTGGAAAGAATATGACGTTGATTTCTTCTCTGAGCCTTCAAGGTTTAGGGGCATCACTGATTTTGGATGGCTCAGCCAATACGGAGCTCTTTGAAATCTACATCGAGCAGATTCTAGCACCGAGTCTCTCGCCAGGACAAATGGTGATCATGGATAATTTAAGCATCCATAAGGGAAACAAGGTGCGCCAGCTCATCGAAGCTCGCGGCTGTCAGGTGCTCTTTCTGCCAGCGTACTCCCCCGACCTTTCGCCCATTGAAGAGGCTTTTTCCAAGATCAAAGCCATTCTACGTCGCATCGGAGCGCGAACTCGTGAGGCTCTGCAAGAAGCTCTTGAGTACGCTCTGACGACCGTTTCTGCATCGGATGCTTCGGGCTGGTTCTCTCATTGTGGCTATTGGCCTGCTGAACACCTGGCTGAGAAAAGCTCATGAGTGAGGAGGTCTATCTTTTTGCGAACCGCTGTAAATCCTCCCGTAGGGGTCTTTACCATTTACGGGAGTTTTTTATGCACAATCTGTGCTATATTCTCTTATTGGTATGTCATCGAGCAACCCAGAACGTGCCATGATCCTGATTGATGGCAGCAACTTTTACCATAAGCTCAAAGACCTGGGCTTGCAGACGCTTGCGTTTGACTACGCAGCCTTCAGTCTGCTGCTTTCCGGCAATCGCCAGATGGCACAGCGCACCTATTATGTCGGTGAAGTCCGAACCGATGGCACAGCCCATGCTCAAAAACTGTACAACAACCAGCAGAAGTTAATCGCCCACCTGAAGACATGTGGCTTTCGCTATCAATTTGGCTATCTCCTGAAATCGGGTGGAATTTTCCACGAAAAAGGCGTAGATGTACACATGGCTGTGGATATGTTGGTCGCCGCCTATGAAAACCTCTGTGAGCGCATCTATCTTGTGTCCTCAGACACCGATCTCATCCCTGCCATTCAAAAAGCACAAGCAAAAGGGAAAATTGTTGAATATGTTGGCTTTTCGCATCAAGTGAGTCTGGCAATGACACGAGTCTGCAAAGAGACAAAAACCTTCACCCGTGATGATCTGCTGCCATTCATCCCTCCCCAACTGCTCACGAGAAAACGGACTGCCTAATGGCTCTCCTTCACATTAAGTGTGTCTGCTTGCTTTCTCAGCTTCATCTCAGCCTTGTCACAGGTTCAGTTCAGAAAGCCCAGGTACACTTATATGCGGTGTGTCAAAACAGAAGCGTTGGCAACTATTCCAACCGAACAGCATCAGGCTAGCATAACTGAAGGAGGAAGACCATGTTCCACTCTTCATTGTGGCGATATCTTGTCATTGTCGGGTCGTTTCTACTGCTCATGCTGATTGCTTCTTATAGAGAAGGGGTAAAAGAAAGTGCTCCAATCTGCCGATAATAAGCAAGGGACGGGAAGTCTCAGGGGTGGTTGTTCGTGATATCCATACCATTTTGTCTGCGCCCACTGGTATGGGTATCGTCTTTTTTGGCAAAGAGGTTCTCTTTCTCTGGATATCCCCTTTTTCAGGCTTTTTTGTTGTTTTGTAGTGCGTATTTCTAATTATTTGTAGGAGAACATGTATGAAAGGATTTCCATTCAAGCGGCACCTCATCATTCTCGCATCATGTCTTTTGCTCATCGGGGTAATGGTGCCCCTCGCGACCTTCGCACACTCAGCCACTTCATCATCGACGAACACAAGTTTAGGCATAAATGTTCATAAGGCATGCCAAAATTTGCATTCGAGCACATGTCAAATCTTCCTTAACCGGGTTGGTCAAAATAGCTGTAAAATCGCGGGAACTTCTGGTGAGCGATGCGAGCTAAACGGTAGCGAAATGGCTGACATCGTCAGTAATCAAGAAGCATGTAAGGACGATGCTCATGATGTTCCACAACTGTGCTCGTTTATTGGCCTTCTTCGCATTCTCATTAATTTTAATCCGAACCAATCAACATCTCCTTCGATCACATCGTCGACATCCTCAGACCCTCTGATAGAATTTTCAAGCGTGTGTAACAAATTGACAAAACCTTTTTCTAGCACGTGCTTGAGTTTGCTGAAGCAATTCGGTGATTTTGTCTGTAAAAATGCAGGAGCGCCTCCTTGCCCATTGAGTCCTCGCGAGATGGGTGATTTTGCCAGTGGGAACCTCGTGTGTCAATTTGTCCCAATTCCATTTTTCTGTACAAAGATAGAATTTATAAAAATCGTGCTCACTCCTGTAAACTTCACACCACCCCCTCCTGCTGGCAACTTCTGGGTTACTGGTCATGATACTGATTTTCATTGCTCCCAAGGTAGTCCAAGTCCGGGTGCGTCGTGTCATTACTTGCACGTTGCTGTTACCTTTGTCATGGGCGGTTCGACACTTCCACTGTTAGCACTGGATCACGGTACCCAAGTACATGATGCTATCAGCAATGCATTCGGTGCCACTTCCCCCATCACAATGAATATGAAAACGGTTGATCCTCGCACGGGTTTCACTCCCGATGTGGTCCCGCTCTTAGACTCAAGCGGCAAACCTCTCTACAGTGCGATTATCATTGCTTCAGACATTACCTGCGGCGGCTGTGATAATAACGAACTGACGTCTACGCCGGACAGTGCTGCGATCAATGACCGCTCAGATGATATTGCTCACTTTTACTTCGCGGGTGGTGGCCTCCTCGCGTTGGCAGGCGCTAAACATCGCGATGTATACTACGGCTTTTTCGGGTTTCCCTCGGTTGCAGTCGACGTGACGCCTTCCTCAGGACAACCAGGAGGGTTCAAGCTAACGTCGGTTGGAGTGTCACTTGGACTAACAGACTCTGATATCAACTGCTGCCAAACACACAATAGCTTCCTCGTTCCTACTACTGCTGGTACACCGCAAAAAGTTGCAGAGGTAGATGTTGCCGGTAATGCAGAAACGGAGATTATTAAGTCGCGCTAGCTATCAGTAACAGAGTAAGTAGTTGTCTCTTCACACTTCTGTTGAAACAGGGGCGGACTACATAGCTAGTGGTAGATAATCTCAAGTCTCGCTGTGGGCATTCCTATCGGGTCGTCGCCCACAGCGAGCAATTCTCGGTGGTTAGGTGAAGAGATGCCACTTGCGCTTGAATGCCCAGAGCCAGAGGACAAGTACCGCTATGTTGTGGATGAGGGAAACTGAAAGAGGCTCTGGATAATGAATTGGACGAAATATCGCATAGCTTAAAACTCCCTCAACTCCTGTAAGAAGAAAAAAAGTAACCGCTGCTACTTTCTTCCATCGTAAGATATTGAAAAAGACAATCATATCTAAGATAAGACTCATCCCTGTCCATAAGATGTAGACAGAAGGTGATGCACCATAAAAGGAGAATACCGCATAAGGATTGTAGAGTGTTGCTAAACTTACTATTGTTAACTTCAAGAGCAAATCAAAGAAATCAAACGTCAGCATAGCAGTGAGAAACTTGCCACGTCCCTCGATTTTCCGAAGCTGGCTAATAGGTATTTCCCGTTGCATATGTTGCAGAGATTAATTATAGTATAGCATTGAAGATTAACTGCAAGCGATTTGATTTGAAAAACCCCATACCTCCACTATCACTCTAAATTGCTTGTCTGTCAAGTTTTATCTGCTCATCTGTTGCCTCACTCTCTCGCTCACTTTTCTTACTCATCCCTTGCTCGTTTCTCAAACCAGTCTTACCCCTATCAAGTTAGCATAAACTACTATGCCAGGATTTGAGGGAGAACGACCAGAACTTCTCCAAAAACAGAGCATCTAGCTTGCATATGAAAGAACGCCGTTATGTTGCCTCCCATCTCCAATCCTTACCAGTGACCAGACCCGCACTTTGGGATCAATCAACTTTAGACGCAACACGAGTTCCTGTACCGCTGGAAGGACAGCTTGTTTCCCGCAATGGAAAAGCCCTTCGCGAGCGCATACAACGAAGAGGCGTTTCTGTCATGTCCAGGGCCGCATGGCCTCACACTTGTGTATCTCGGACTGCTTTTTTGAATGGCTGAACAGGGCCAAGTGGTCGAGAATTTGACAGCCAAAAACAGTCATACCCCATAACGGACATATGTCAAGTATTTAGGCCTTGCTTGTTGAAAAATCTTGTCCTCAGAGTATACTTACTTATGGTGGGTGAGTTGTACGTGCGAGGAGTTTCTCTTTGCTCATTTAGATACCCAGCAACCTCCACAGAGAACCAATCCGCCAACGATGACGAGAGCCACTGCGAACCACTTTCTCCGCAGAGATGCTCTCTCTTGAGAAAGAGACATACCGACGCTTGCCTATTCTGGGAAACGTTTTCTCTACACACCGTTCGGACTGGCACTACACAGCAAGAGGGAGGAAAGGTCGTGAGCAGGGCATTGGATATCTCGTGGCAAATGACAGGCAATGCGGAGATGCTACGAGCACAACTCCAAGCAAGTTACGGCGAGCAAGAAATCTTAGTGCAGCATCAGAATGACCTACTGGCAGAACGAGACCATCTCTATTTTGCATTACTAGACGCGGTGTACATAGATGGGCTGAGTGGCTTGCCAAACTATCAAGCTGTGATGCATCGGCTCGATGAAACCATAGTCTGTTCCCAGCAAACATCTGGATCGTCCGCCGTGCTCTTTATTGATGTTGACCATTTCAAGCGCGTGAATGATACGTGGGGGCATTTGGCAGGCGATGCGCTGCTGCGTGAGGTTGCCTGTCGGTTACGTACGACGCTGGGCCCTGATGATTTTGTCGGACGCTATGGCGGTGAAGAGTTTATCATCGTGTTGCCAGGCATGGGCGTACATCCAGCTTACAAAACGGCAGAATACGTGCGTTCAGTCATCGTTGCACGCCCCTGTACTTGGCGGTCTGGTGCTTCCTCCCCTGCTGTCCCTATCGCTACCACCGTCAGTATTGGTGTTGCGATCTATCCGCTGCATGGCATGTCGAGCAAAGCATTGATTGCAGCGGCTGACTGTGCGATGTACCGGGCAAAAGCTGCTGGCCGTAACCGTGTCTTTGTTGCAGGGGCAGCGTCGGAGGCAAAGCAGGTAATGCTTGATGACAAGGAGTCCATGGTAGTCCAGGCCTTGACTGCTACAGCCTTGGCACATGATTGGGAGACGGGTATTCACGCGCAGCGGGTTGCAGACTTAGCTTCGGCAACGCTACGCACGTTAGAGCGACCGGAAGAACAATCTCTGGTGAGAGTGGCGGCACTCCTGCATGATATTGGCAAAATTGGTATTCCTGATGCCATTCTGCATAAACCAGGCCCGCTGACTGAAGAAGAGCGGCAGATCATGCAGCGGCATCCAGAAATCGGTTACCATATCCTTGACCAGATCGGTGGGGTCTTTGAGCGCCTGGCTCACATCGTGGTTGCACATCACGAACGTTGGGATGGACGTGACTACCCCTACAGGGTAGCGAAAACGGCTATTCCCTTTCCCGCTCGTGTGATCGCCGTGGCAGACTCCTTTGACGCGATGACCTCGCTGAGACGGTATCGTCAGGTACCACTCACTGTTGATGAGGCCAAATCAGAGTTACGGCGGGGTGCAGGAAGCCAATTTGATCCGTGTGTGGTCGGGGCTTTTTTAGCAATGTTGGAGAGCGAGAGCAGATGTACGGAGAACGGCGGCAATGACACAGGTGTATGGCAGGGTAATGAGTGTCGGCCTTCTCTCCAAATGTCTGGCTGAGCCTCCGGAAACGGGAAAAAACCAACGATCTTTGGGTAAAATGCAACAGTGTAGTGCAGGATGTCAAACTGCATTGGCTTGTGAGGCTGATTGAGAGCAGCAATCTTTTTTCAGGCAACAGAAAAGAAACGTTACGCTCGCTTCTTGGAGAACGAACGGCAAAACACGGTTGTTTTGCTAATGATGACCCTACCCCCCCTCGTGTTCTCTCAAACCAGCAGACAAACGAGAAAGGAGTGTTCTCCTTCCCAAATAAGAACCTTTTTGTTGCAATGCCAGATGGTATACTGATCCATGGAAGTCTTTTCATCGTATCGTTCAGATGGGTAAGACACGCTTACCCGAAGTGAGTTCTGATACACAGAAAGGGGTGAAATCATGATCCTGGTGCGTGACGTCTTTCAAGCCAAATATGGCAAGGGAGGCGAGCTGGTGGCACTCTTCAAAGAGGCCCGAGAGCATTGGCCTACACAGTATGGGGATCGCATCCTCACCGATGCCAGTGGCTCCTTTTACACCGTCGTCACGGAGACAACCGTCGAGAGTCTGGCCGAGTGGGAGCGTCGTATCGCTGAGGTCTTCTCCCTGCCGGAGTTTGGCGAGTGGTTTGCCCGCATGACACCACTCGTCGAAACGGGTCGTCGTGAGTTCTATCACATTGAGGGATAATCCCCCGATAGGCAGGGAAGTGAGGAACTCGGCAGCAGTTTACCGCCGAGTTCCGTGCCTCCCAAGTGAAACGGGCTACAGAGGTCACGAACTGGCTTGCCCTGGGATGGGGAGAGCACCGATCTGTTGCAGCCTGCCCACAGCGTCATCGTTCATCCAGTGCTCCACGATCTTACCATCAACGATCCGAACAATCTCTGTAAACGTCCATGTCACCTGCTTCCCAGTTGGAGGGATACCCTTAAACACCAGGCCCCGATACTCCCCTGTGTGCGTTCCACGCACCGTCACGCGATTCACCACCAAGTCCCCTTCGGCGACCTGTAGCTCAACTATCTCATGCAAGTCGGGGAAGGCGCTGCGGAATTGGGAGACGAATTGTTTGAGCTCCTCAAGACTGAGCTGAAATTTCTCAGGTACAGGAACGTTTGCGGGGGAGTGTCCACTACCCCTCTCCAGATAAGACGTACGAGCAAGCCAATGATAACACGATCAGAAAGAGAACCCGCCTGCTGAAGATTCTCCATCATCGTGAGGAAGGAGAAACGCTCTTTTTCCTCCTTCAGCTTTGGGTGGGTGCTCTGGTCTGTCTGGCAGAGCCGGGGTTGAGAAACACAGCCGTGTCAAAAAGAGGGAAGAAAACACCAGGGGAGAAACGGCTCCTGAGGGTGGTATTCAGCACAAATAGGTCAGGTGGCCTATACGGTATCCGCCGGATGACCGATGACAGAGAGCTCCCTTTCCCCTATACTCCTTCTTGTACTCCGCTAGAGCGGGCTGCCTGGTCAACCATCTGGTCACGCCAATGATGGCCAACGCATCAAAAAACAGCAAAGAGTGGCAACTGGACCAGGTGGACATCCGTATCCACGCTGGACACCTTGGGTCTTCTCGAAGGAGAGAGTAGGAGCAGGAAATAGCATCGGTGTATGAGTGGCGAGGAGATCCAGCATGACCATCTTCATTGAAATTGTGTGCGCCGATGCTCAGGCAGACGCCGTGCAGACGCTCCTAGAAGAAAGCTGTCAAGTCACTGGTGATCTCCTCATGAGTCGGGGTGTCTCTGAGCAGATCAGCGAGGTGCTGTTCATCGTCCTGCTCATGCAGGCGGCCAGCGTGAGGAGCTATGTGACCATCCTGAGCCAGCAACTCCAACAAGAAGTCATTCTGTCATTTCAGGTGAGGAGCGGTGAGCTGGTCAAAATGTCCTTCTCTCCCTCTGTGGATCTGCGAGAGGAGATGCGTCATTTCCCTTTATACCCTGGCGACTCCTGGTACCCCGCTCTCCACGATCCGCACCAGGCCTACGTATGCATCAGCAGACCTCTTCTGGGAGCAAAGCAGGCAGCATGGCTTCTGAAACACGAAGTGGTGTGGGCATACGTGTGACGAGATGAGCAGAAGTCGCTTCCATCATCGGCTTTCCTGGGCTTTTCCATCTTTATCGAGCAGGTATCGGCCAGACGTTGCGTCTCGAAAGCGTACACCTGATACCTTGCCAAAGGAAATGAGTTCGATCTCAAACTTTCCATCAGAGGGTATGGGGAGCCTTTGCACTTCTGTTTGATAGTCGTTGACCAGTAAAGCAACCTCGATACAATAGGCATTCCCTCCCATGTCTTGTAATTTGGCATAGGCTGGTTTGAATGTAACGACTGATGGGCCCGCAGAAGATGGCATGTATGACCACTGCGCTGGATAGGTAAATTTTACTCCGTCGTTTATATCCGCGTACGTCACCCAATTGCTCGTATCAAGAGGCTGTGTCTGTGTTCGTGGAAAATGATACGTTGAGAAGAGAGGAAGGAATTAAGCTCAGCACTGATGGCTGAGTCTGAGGTGCCTGTGTTGGCAGAACAGTTGCTTGCACAGCATGCAGAGCGGGTGACCCCCGATGTGCTCCAATCAGTGAACCAAGAAACACCCATAATGCAAGAAGGAGTTTCCCCATAGTGCTTAACTTATTATATCAAACAAGAGAGAAGTGTGTATAATCAGTGATTATACCAACCACCCCCTTGACAGTCACGCTCAAAATCTGCTAAAAATGGTTGAATATAACGGGTATTTTTAATGGTTATATGTACCAGTTTTTACAAAATTCTCGCGTTGCGAAAAAAATGGTAATTCGGCACAATGAGACCAGAAAAACATAACCGACGGACAACGTTAGCACATTCATCAATAGAATTGCTAATTTGACAGAAGGAAACCTATGGACACGCAACATGAACTAGCAGCATCGTTAACCCGTTACCTCACCTACTTGGCAGGACGAAATGTCAGCGAGCATACCAGAGTCGCCTACCGGACTGATCTATCCCAGTTCTTCACCTACCTGAGTGAGAACGACATCACTGTAGATCGTCCTGAAAAGATCACAGCAACCCATATCAGCGACTTTCTCTCACACCTTTCAGGGTTGGGACGATCCGGCGTAACGAGAGTCCGCAAACTCGCGGCGATCCGGGAGTATTTGAGGTACCTGGTTGATGTTGAGAAGACACTTCCCTCCTCCCCTGCCGAAAAGATTATCCGGCCAAAAAAAGAGCGCAAGCAGCGGGTGTTTTTGCGGGTGGACGAGTACATGCGGCTTCTTGGTGCAGCAGCCGGCAATAGCCGGGACTACGCCATTTTGCAACTCTTCCTCCAAACCGGCATTCGGGTTTCAGAGCTGGTCGGGTTGAAGCTTTCGGATATTGACCTTAACGAAGGAACCATGCTGATAAACGGCAAAGGCAACAAGCAGCGAACAGTCTACTTTGAGAAGAAAGCAGCCCAGGCGCTCAAATCCTACCTCAAAGACCGAACGTCCTTCGCAGATCAGCATGTCTTTCTCAACTACCAGGGAGGAGGCCTCTCCCAGCAGGGTGTCGCGGATATCGTTGAGAAATACCGCGAGCTGGCTGGGATCACCAAGAAATTTAGCTGCCATTCCCTGCGGCACACCTGCGCCACCTACAAGGCAAGTAAAGGCTATACAGTGAGCGAACTTCAGGAGCTTTTGGGACATGAAAGGCCGGAGACCTCCCTTATCTATACACACATGGCACGAGACCCGCGACAACTGATGATGCAGACAGGCTTATGAAACAGACACTTCCCTATCGCATTGTGAAACCGCCGAGAGCCATAAGACGGGCAAAATTTGACAATATCGCCTTAGTCCCGGCATCTCTTCTGTTCCAAAAGGGAAAGTACCAGACCATTGCCAACAACCTGCCCGGACGAGGGGTGCTGATTTGTGACACAAACAAAAAAGAGCGGATCAGCCGTATTCTTGACAATGTGGCAGCGTTCTTCCGGCAGAACGGCCATTTTGTCAGGACGCTCCCCTCTTCGCTTCTGGTGTAGGCGACTGACACCCAAGCAGCACGTACCTCTTTTGCCGCTGGCCGCTGGTATCCCTTTCCACAATACGACTCACTTTTCCCCAAGAATTCTCTCGATCTTATTGCAGCATTCTTAAAATAATGTAACAAGGCAAGTATTTGTTTAGCGGAGTTTGTCATGCTTTGCTATAATGTTATAGAATGACCTCTGCATCTCCCTCAAGGTGCGGAAATGAGGTTTCTTGTGTCATGAGAAGTGCTTCTCCTGTCAGGGATGAACAGCCGGAGCAGAGCGCTGAGGGCATCTGGTTCATGAGAAAGGAGTGCCACATACCATGCAGAACAATGTCTTGCCAGTCGGAAGTTTGGTCGATGTGACGAGTTATGGTCCCTTCAGAGGGCTGAAAGGCACCGTCCAAACGGTCAGTACGATAGCTGATGAGGCAGAAGAGCCGTTTTGCTTTTACCTCGTCGATCTGGAAGCAACACAAGTCCAAGAGCCCATTTGGTTTGAACACAATGAGGTAGAGGCGGCTGAAGGAGTCGCTTCTCCTTTGGTTGATCTTTCGGGAAACGTTTAGCGCACCGCAAGAAAGTGCAAGCGGGTATCCAGTTGGATACCCCTTTTTTCCGCCCGAAAACACTCTTGGAGAAAACACGACCAAGGGACAAAAAGCTGCTAGAATCAACTTCTCCCATGAGCAATTGTCAGCATCTCAGACGCAACGGCGATAACTACGGCGTATCCTGTCAAAGTTGCGGAGCAGTCCTTGAGGGGTATGGCTACGGCGGCTTCTTTGGCAGCAACCTCAAAGGAAACGAAGAATGTCTTCATGTGTGGCTGAAGATCTGTTTTTGATCACGTACATGGGGGTCATCCTCACATTTGGTGATTCGGGTATTGCAGAGCTATGAGCGTATATCAAGAAATCGCTCCTGATGCAGGTGAATGTATCCTGAATACTTTCTTGATGAGCTTTATTCACCAAAATCGAGGATGACCCCATTTTAGGTGATCAAAAATGAGCCAACTGGTACCCTGTGAGGGGTCATCCTCACATTAAGTGTGCCTGCTTGCTTCATGAGAGGATGAGCCACTATCCCCTTGACGTTTACAAAAACGAGCACCCGCTTTTGAATGGTCTCCCAAATCCCTCGCATTCGCGGGCAACGTCAATCAAATCAGATCCTCGAGGGAGAGCGGCGCAGGCAGCGGCGTGATCGCTCGTAGGGGGAACTCACCGGAGGATGGAGTGGGGAGCGCCATGGCCTCGAGCTCCTCGAGCCGGGTCGACAGCCACGAGTAGATGTTCCATGACCACACGTCGGATGCGAGGTGTTCGGTGACCTGGTCGAGGATGTCGGCAGGCTGTTCCCCCAACGCGCGGAGAGCCATCGCAATGCTCTTGGGGTCGTCAAGTGCCGGACGTGGGACGAAAGGAGAGGTTAGGAGGCGCGAGGTCCCGACCATACCGGTCAGAATCGGGACGTGGGGAGCACGGCGCTCGCCGGGTGGCAGCTCGAAGCCTCCGACGACCCGATTGTCTGCCACCCTCGCTTCAAGCGAGTTGATGCCCAGGCCGTACCGTGCTGTCCAGATTCCGAAGTTGACCATCTGAAACGCCGCCGTCATGGTGTCGCGATCGTTGCCGAGACGCAGTACCACTGCGTCTCGCTCGTTGGGCATGAAGGGCCGCAAGCGATCGTTGACGTCGTGGCTGAGACGCATTATCAGCTCCTTGTACTGCTGCTCCTCGGAGATGCTGCGTGCGTCCTGAAGCCAGGCGAGAAATCCCCACCGCTGGAGCTCTTCGATCTGTCCGCTCGCGATGAGGTGCTCACAGTGCCGCAAGAAGCCCATGAGAGCTACATCGATGCCCTTCGTTCGGTCGATGCGGGTTATGATGCCTGCGACTCGATCCGCTCCTCCTAGCGCGTCCTGAAACGCGTGACGCGCTCGTGTTGTCGTCTCGAATCGTGCACGCTCCACCATCTCCCAGGGGTCGCAGCTGATGGGGCAGACAGTTGTACGGGAACGACGCCCGTCGGGGTGTGCGACGCTGCCAGTCTTCTCGTCAACCCTGTATCCATGCGGTCCAAGCACTTGGGCGATGGCCTCGAGAAGGTTGGCCTGGTCTACGTCCCGCTGCACCATCAGCGTATCCGCGGCGGTCCATCCTGCCTGTGTCTCGTACAGCATCCTCTCGCCGAGAGGTTGCCCGTTCTCGGTGAGAATTCTCGCCCACTCGTCTGTCAGGAGCAGTTGCAGCACGTTCCAGGGAGCTACGGGAACGTGGATGAAGTGCTGTATTGCTGCATTGGGCAGAGCCTTCCGTATCAGGCTGTCCATGTCGAAGCTGAAGTCCTCGATGAGGAAGACGGGACGGCGGCCTTGAGCCTGAGCATCGTCGGCAACGGCGAGGGCAGCCTGTGCCCCATAGGCATTGACGACTCTATGCCCGTGGTCCCACGCGTAGGCCAGCTCACGCGTGGCAAACGGCATCATCTCCTCTGGCGGAGCACTGTGGAGGATGCGCCAGAGTACGCGGCTGGCGACGGCCTTGTACCAGAAACCCACCACCCCGTCGGGTGATGGGAAATGCCAGGTCCAGTAGGGGTAGTGGCTGAGACCATCGACATCTCCATGCCTTCTGCGAGTCGCCCCGTACACGTCGAGCTCGGTATCGAACGGATTGCGCTGAGGGGTCAGCCAGCGGAGATTTGCGATGACTCGCGCTCCCTGTCGCCAGGCTCCCGAGACGCCGCCCGGCGTCTCCTCCACGTGCAGGAACCCGCGATCATCGCGTAGCGGTATCCCCTGCGCGTCGGTTCGCGCCATGTACGGCCCGCGAGGAGATAGCAGGATCGGAAGCCAGGGCACAGCGTCGAAACGCTGTCGCAGTACTGGGACTGGGGATAGGGTGAGAGTTCGGTTCGGCATGAGCTCCTTCCTCGACGGCCGAGGTCTAGAGGCCAGCGTGGGGTACAAGGGCATCACTCAGTCCCCCTAGGGTGAGCTGTGGGTCCGAGTCTGTCTGTGGAAAGCTGCGTGTACATGCCTTTTAAGTGACGCTTTGCTACCCCACCCCTCCGGATCCTTTCCAATCAGTGAGATGTGTTGAGTCCTGAAAAATCGTACCCAGGTCATTGTCTCAGAAAAGTGTACCACATCCAGAGGTTCACCCGCAATGTATGTGAAAGCTCTAGCATATGTGAGAAGCGAGGACACATGAATTGGCTCCAACTGATGTATCGCTTTACGAATAACCGGGGCTCATCCTCACATTAAGTGTGCCTGCTTGCTTACAGCAGAGAATGGGAACAAGGTCTTGCTCAGAGGAAACGAGAACAACAGTCGTTTCGGTCACGAAACGCCCACCAAAGCAACCAAGCTTACTTAATCTGGGGGAGAATCCCGTTTGTATGATCAGAAACACTCGTCTATATGCCAATTGGTTTCGCCACTCAGGATGAGAGCCCCTGGCAGGTCATACGCACTTTTGCGGGTGGTTTTTGTCCATCCAAAAGTGTATTATAGGATTAGGAAGAGGGAAGAACAGCCGGCCCGCACTCACACCATGCAACGGAGGTACAACCTATGTTAGCAGAGTATCCCATCCACACCGCGCTGCCAGCAACGGATCTGGAACGCGCCAAGCACTTCTACGCCGACAAGCTGGGACTGACCCCGGAAAGCGAAGGACCAGATGGCCTCTTCTACCGTTGTGGTGGAGGGACCAGGTTTCTTGTCTTTCCCTCTGGAGGAACTGCCAGCGGAACCCATACCCAGATGACATGGAACACGAGCGATATCGAGGCCGCAGTGGCCGAACTCAAAGCCCGGGGAGTGGTCTTTGAAGAGTACGACACGTCGGAAGTGAAGACCATCAACAGTGTGGCAACGCTTGGGCAGAGCAAGGGAGCCTGGTTTAAAGATAGCGAAGGCAATATGCTGGCTTTAGGACAGTTTGACTAGCAGTTAAGAACGGCAGGATACCCTCCTGTTTTTGATCATTGAGGCATGGTTCACTGCGCGTTCAACCGAATGTGACAGTTTGAACAGTCACAATAAAATGTCCAACGGCTTGCAGAGCGCAACTACCTGCATTTGGGCAATCGAAACTGTCACATTCATTTGAACCATGCCTTAAGTGGGGCTCTTCTTCAAAATAAGTAAGTCTGCTTGCTTACTGGTACGGGAAGCATGGGGGGACGTCATGGAAGGATTGAGAGCAGGATCATGAGAGACTGCTACACACGCGAGAGAACACGAAGCCTCAATAAGTCAAAGTTCGCTCTGCCGAACACGATCCGTTTCTGAAGCTTCAAGCAGTTGACCTGCGCTTCGACCTGACCATTACTCCACTCTGAAGAAAACGCGGCTTTGACCGCGGCATAATCGAGGCGAATCCCCCTCGCCATTTTTTTGAATTCGGGCAAGCCGCTGTGTTCAGCTTGAGTCAGCCAGCTATCCAGATCGGCTTCTCGCCGCTCAGCGAGCATCATCACAAAATCCTGGCTCAGTTGGTAAGCCCTCTCCAGGTCAGGGTGTCCGGCTCGAATCTGTCCGACCTGCTGTTCTTGCTTCTCATCCAGCTTTCCTGCTTGGCTGACAAAGAGCCAGGATGCACGTGTTGCAGACAGGCGGCACGCAATACGGGGCTTGGGAGGCAGAGAATCAGGGATTTCAATCGCTTGTGTAGAAGCATCAAAGGTCAAAACTTCCGCTGATCCCGCCTCCACATGCTTTTTCCTCAGATCAGCGAGAAAGGTTCGAAGCCTCCCGGCAGATCCTGGATATCCGCGAGCCTTGATCTCATCATAGAGCTGAACGCTGTTCCTGCATCCCTGCTGCCACCGCTGGAAAATATACGGTTTGTACGGGTTGAGGATACTGCCTTGTTGGCCTCGCCGGGACGGGGGACGCTCAGGAAATTCCTCGGCTCCAATGAAACGACGAATAGTCTTTCGACTTAACTTCAACCGACGAGCGATTTCGCGGATGCTCACCCCTTGCTTTGAGAGTGTTCGCACATCTTCATAGCGAGCATAGCGCTTGTCTCGTCGTACCTGTTTCTGCAATTCGTGGTAGCTCACCCCTGCTGGTCTTTGATACGGGTAGGCAGGAATGGTTCGGTAGTGTTTCTCTGATACTGGCTCCGCATGGTTCTCTGCGATCTCGTGGACTGAGCAATCTTTGATCCCTTGTGCCTTTGTGGGAATGGCGTCGGATCTTGTTTCTTCCACTTCGGGTAAACAGGAGTGTCTCCGATCCATGAGATCTTTGATCCTCTCACGGAGATTTTTGAGCAAGTGGAATTTGTCTGCCACCTGTTGTGCTTGGGGAGCGCCTTTCCTAGCTGCCGCTGCGTAATCCCCTCCTCGATCCCGGCTCACTATTTCTACTTCTGGATGGGTCCGCAGCCAGGCTTCCGCAGTTTCGGCTCTTCGATCTGGAAGGATCTCAATAGGCTTACGAAGCTCTAAATCGACGAGTATTGTGCCATAGGTCGCCCCTTTTTTCCAAGCCCAATCGTCTATGCCCAGGACGGATACGGACGCAGGCGGGGCATAGGAACATGTTCGCATGCGCCGCAGAAGCGTTGGGCCAGAGACCTGCATCCCCAGCTTGGGAGCGAAACGTTCTCCCAATTGCCCACAGGTGGCAAAACCGAGTGTCTGGAGAGCTTGCGAGAGCCGATTGGTCATACGCGCATACGACTGCACCAGGTCAGCAAGCCGTTCGGTAAAGATCCGGCGTGGGCAAGCCTTGGTATTACAGACAAATTTGCGAACCGTTAATGCAAGTGTGACCAATCGCCCTCCACAAGGGACATCAGCCACTGTTCGCCCATACTTTCCGTGAATGCGTTCTGATGATTGCTGGCAAAGGGGACAAGAAGCGCTCTCGAGCGTACAGGAAATCTGAAGAGTCAGGCGGCTCTTGCTGGGAGAGACAGCTTCAACCGCGATGGTATCAGGCAAAAGGAACAATGCAGCTAGCGTTTCTCTCTCTTCTCGAGAACTCATTGATGCAGTCC
>Ga0137380_10002215_pt1 | contig 16387 bp, 11 predicted proteins | sample SagtaG_17_FD_104809 | JGI IMG/M metagenome (GOLD analysis project Ga0137380, IMG submission 104809) | Vadose zone soil microbial communities from Sagehorn Ranch, Mendocino, California, USA - Sage2_L_100_16 metaG | ecosystem: Environmental > Terrestrial > Soil > Vadose zone | place: USA...
CAGGAACGTACACCAGGGTTGAATCTCCATCCATCCCTGTTATGTAGAAGGGGCCACACATGGAACGTGTACACGGAATCGCACGCTTTTTCCCCCGGCAAAAGATCCAATCGCCTTCCCCCTGGTACAAGGAACACCTGGGAATCGATTTTGTACTTCAAATTACGAAGAACTCGGGTGGCTGACAGGCATGTGTGTTGCCATGAATACGGCCTTATTGCAACAGTTATAAGGAGGCGCGACCACGTGTCTTCTCCGTTATTGCTAATTCCGGAATTTGAAGAAGGCTACAGATAGAAAGACTATCGCGAAAAGAAGAAGCTATCGCGTAAGGCGACACCCGGGAACAGAGTCGCATGGGTATTCTTAAGCTCTGTGGTCCGAAGAGCAGCTTGGGTAGACTTCATGGGCAACGTCAAAGATCGTTCTGCGCCGAAAGAAATCGCAATTTAGAAGAAGCGCGCGATCGAGGTCAGACTTATGCTTGGCCGAGCGGTTCCTATCTTCGCGAGGTGGACTGATGCAAATCACTCTGCGCGTGCCCGGTGAACTTTCCGTCTTCACGGACGGCCAAGTTGTTATCACGCTCCCGAATCACTCATGTACTGTTCGAGATGCCTTTGAATCTCTCTGGAGCCTTCACCCTGGCTTGCACGACCGCATAGTCGACGAGCAGGGTGAGATCCGGCAACACATCAACATCTTCGTGGGAAAAGAATGCATCCGTTTTACGGGTGGTCTTGCCATGTCCCTGCCGGAGGTCGCAGACATTTTCATCATGCCCGCCTTGGGGCCTTCCTGCACGGGGAGTGGAGACTAACTCAGCGGATGTTTATAAATTTGCGGACGATTCGGGTTTTCACCGGCCCATCCATCGTACCTCGCGTGAAGCTTGGCCTGCCTCTGTGGCGTCAAGACCGAATAAATCTACGGAGGAAAATCACGAAAGCTGCTCCAGCGCCACAATTCGGAAGACTCAGCCAAATCTCGGCTGACCGGGTTTTGATGCATGTAGCGCAGTTCCTCCACGTGCTTGCGTTCGCTGAAGACATTGAAGTCATAGTATCGGCACTGCCAGAAGCAGCGACCCGCACAAGCGGAAATCGGCCGCTTGTTTCAGCGAAAGCAACCGCACCCGCCGCGGCGATTAAGAGACTGATTACAGTTACCGGGAGTGGACGTCTGTTCATAAATTCTGTGCAAAGAATCTGCCGCTGAGCTCGGCAGCGCTTGCGCCCGGAGCCCAGCAGACGATCGCACGGCGTCGTGCAGCACGGATTTTAACAGCTGAACACAACATTGCTATTCACCAGGTGGAAATCGCAGGCTTTAAGCCGAGCTTATTACAAACAATGTAAGGCTTACGTATTCCATCAGCGCTGTCATCGAGCCGCGCCGTTTTGGCGGGTGCTACAAAGGGGCTCGCGGCGCACGGAGATAATAACTGTGGAAGCTTCCTCGGGTTTCAAGGTCGAGCTCAAAACGTCGAGGAGGGTTGCGGGGGTAAAGGAGGCAAGAACGCTTTCGGCCTGCGCGGGGTCACGGACACCTTGCAGCGAAAGTAATTCGAGTGACCGTCTGTAAAACCGGTCGCGGAAAGAGGCGCTATCCAGCTTCAGCCGGCTACGAAGAAGGGCCCGCGCAAGGTCCAGTTCCTGCTGGCTGACCGGCTCTTGTGCGATCCGGCGCAACTCTTGGAGGATGACATTGCGCGTCATGTCAGCCTGGTCGGTTTGACATGCGATCCGGAGGATCATCCCGCCCAAGCCCACCGGTACGCCGGTAGCTTCGATGGTATAAACCGCCTGGGATTCGGTCCGCAGCCTGTGCTGCAGTCGCGAGTTTGAACTGGCGCCCAGGATGTGCGCCGCAATCTGCCAGCCATAAAACGCACGGTTACTGTTTACATCTACTCCCACTCCCACCAGAAGCGCTGGAGGTATGGCTCCTTCGTCGCGCAGGCACGCCATTGCGCCGCCGCTGGTGCGCACCGGCTCAGGCGCCGGAACGGCCGCGTCTTTCAGATTTCCGGCAGCGAGAATGCCAAACTCGCGCTCTGCAACGTTGCCTACGTCATCGATGGGAAAGTTGCCCCATATAGAAAGGACCATGTTTCCGGGAGCGTAGCGTTGTTCCCAAAACGCGGCCAGGGCCTTGGCGCTGAGGGTCTCCGATTCGATCGGTAATGAGAGCCGGTGCGGCAGACTATTGTCCGGCCTGTTTGCCCACAAAAGACTCGCGAGTTCCGTAGTGGCGCGTTGCCAGGGATCGGACTGCTCTCTGGTGAACTCGCGTGCGCGCTGGGCCATGGCATCTTTCCATACTCCGTTGGGAAGCTTCCTTCGGTTCAGAAGGTCAGCCAAAAGATGGAGGAAGCTGTGCGTGTTGACCGTGGGTACTGCAAAGCGAAAAACAGCTACCTCTCGGCCGACAGTAAAGTCGGGTGAAACGCCCAAACGCGCCAATTCAACTCGAATCGACGGAGATTCTTGCGACCGCCGGTCTGTGAGAAGAGTTTGAGCTGCAATCCTGGCGATCTCCTCCTGGCCTGAACCGGTCGTGCCGGTTCCCGCGCGGACCACAAGGAGCACTTCAGAAAACAGTGCCGGCCGGAGCGGCCTCCCAATCAATATCCTGAGTCCATTGGGAAGCTCCTTGCGCTCAAGGTTTTGAAATCCGGGTGGCAGCTTCTCCGGCGCAGGATCGCTCTCGCTTCTCATCGCGGTCGAAACAGTAATAATAAGGACCAGCAGAGCAGCAAAACGGCTCATTCCTGTCTCCTGACTGTCACCTGCGTTTCTGACGGAAGCCCTTTGAAGAGACGACGAGCCGCCGCCCGCACGTTTTCCACCTTGAGACTCTGCAATTCTTCCATTCGCTGAAAGGGTACGCGCCAGTCGCCATGAACCGCCTGGTGAAACGCCAGGGCCGAAGCCAGGGCCGGTGGATCATCCAGTTGCGCAACCGCATGCATCTCGGCGGAGAGAATCGCGCCTTGAATATCCTCGTCTGCGCTGGTGCTCAACGAACTGAGCAGCATGGAAGTTTGCTGCGCCAGAGCGCGGTCCGAGGTCCCAGCCTTGCCATAGACATGCAGAAGAAAGACTGCCGTCTGCTTCTCTGACGGATACCTTGATGTGGCGCCGACATCCCAGGCGATCGATTGCTTCTGTACCAACCGTTGATTGAGCGGCGACAAGTCCTCTGAATTAATCAACTCGGAAATTGCCTCAATGGCCGCACCCTCCGCAGGCGTTGTTGCCGGTTGTGGAAATGCGAACAACACGATCGGGCCCTGCGCGCTGTTAAAACTCCGAATGGCTGACGATGCTGGCTGGGAGGGATTTTCCTGCTGTGACCGCAGAGGAGCCGTGCTCCCCTCCGGTCGCCAATCCCCGAAATAGTGTATGCAAAGCCGGCGGATCTCTTCCGGATTCACGTTCCCAACCACGGCGATGGCTATGCTTTCCGGACGGTAGTATCGATAGAAGTACGTGAGCGCCATGGGCCGGTCAATACGCTGAATATGCTGCGGATTACCGGCAAGCGGTTGTGCTACGGGAGCCCCAGGAAACAAGTCTCCGAGCAGGCGTTCCTGCGGTGTCGGCCTACCGCCGGTAAGTCCGGCAATCTCACGCACCACTACATTTCGCTCGCTGTAGAAGCGGCGGAGGATCGGATGCCGAAGACGCTCAGCCTCGAGTGAAATCCACAGTTCCAGTTCACTGGGTGGAATCGAGGCAAAAAACTGGGTTGCGTCGGCGCTGGTTGTGGCATTTAAACCCACTGCCCCGCGCTCTTCAAGCCGCCCACCAAGGATTTCTCCGCTTTCAGCGTTGCGCGTGGCCGCTTCCTGCCGATCAATTATCGAGCGCTCCAGCGCGGTCAAAACTGCCGGATCAGGATTGCTTTTTTGTTGTTCGCTAGCCAAGGCTGCATGCGCCCTATCCAGTTCTGACAACACTTCGGCTTCCACTTCCGGATTAAGCGAACCTATGGTCGTGGAACCGGACAGGGTGACATGCTCGAGCAAGTGCGCCATTCCCGATTGCCCCAGTGGATCATCGATCGACCCTAGATTTACGGTGAGGTTGACGGCAACGAGTTGCATCTCCGGACGCACCGCGATCACCAGGTGCATCCCGTTCGGCAGGGTAAAGTCTTGAATCCCGGAAGTGATCTGGCCACTTTGGGCCCCGCCGGACAGCCCGCACAACAGCAAGACCGCCGGCCGCAGAACTCTGAGCCATGTTTCTCCAGACCGGCTCATTTGGCAACTCCATTGTCTAGCAAGCGGACGCGTCGAATGCGGTGGTTCTTGGTGTCTGCAATGAACAGCTCACGGCCATCGTCGCTCACAGCAACGCCGCCCGGCTGAAATAGCGACGCATTGTCCGCTGGGCCGCCATCCCCGGAAAAACCCTGGACCCCGCTTCCCGCAATAACACTCACGGTACGCTTTCGAAGATCAAGGCGCACCACGCGATGGGCGAGCGCATCTGCCAGATACACGTATTGGCCTCGCGCGGTTACGTCAATGATCTGGGAATCGCCGGACGCTGGTGGCGGAAGGCGGTCGATCAGCGGTAACGGCAAAAGCACTCGCCGCTCAAGGTCGAAGAGCTTTAATTCCCTGCTTCCGTGTGTCAGGAGGAAGAGACCTTGCGGCGAACCCTCAAGACTTGTGACTGCCAACTCGAGTGGATTATCCGGATTCAGGCCGTAAAGCGTTCGTATGGCGCCGGTATCGACATTGACGACCAGCACCCTGCGTTGGCCAAAGTCTCCGATATAAACATGGCCATCGGGCCCCACTGTGATGGCCGAAGGCAAATTCAGACGTTCGGAAGCTGCGGACCCTCGACCGTCGGGATCGCCTGTTTTGCTCCTACCAGCCAGCGTACGAAGAATGCCAGTGTTGAGATCCACTTTCCAGACTCTATTTGCGGTGCTGTCTGCGATGTAGAGCGCCTTGCGGCGAGCATCTACCGCTATCCCCTCCGGCAAGAGCAGTTCAGCTTCGGTTGCCGGAATATCGTCATCGGTACGGGTCCCGCCGCCCGCCACGGTGGAAATCCGTTCTGTTGCCAGATCGACGCACCGGACCCGCTGTGTACCGTAGTCTGCAACGTACACCTTGCCATCCGAATAAACCACGTCGCCAGGCACGGAAAGGATGGCATTGCGAGCAGGTCCTCCATCGCCCAAGTCTCCGCTGCCGGCAATGGTTTCAATAATTCCTGTTTTTACGTCAACTCGCCGGACGCGAGCGTTGACAATATCTGCAATCAGTACGTTGCCGCTATGATCCACCCATACGCGTCCCGGGCTCCACAAACGCGCTTTGAGAGCGGGCCCGCCGTCTCCCGAAAAACCTTTCTCGCCGGTGCCCGCGATCGTATCGATCACTCCCGTCTTGATATCAACCTTGCGTACCCGATGGTTGCCCACGTCCGCGAAATAGATATCTCCGTTAGGGGCCACGACCATGCCCTCCGGATAACTCAGTCGGGCGTTGGTGGCCGGCCTGCCGTCTCCATCGGACCCTAGCATGCCTGAGCCGGCAAAGGTACGCAGCAGTCTTGTCTTGGCATCAATGATCAGAATTCGATGGGATGGACTGTCAGCAACATACACATTGCCGAAGCGATCGACCGCGATGCGGGCGAGACGCAAGAATTTCGCCTGCAAAGCCGGAGTATTTTCCGCATTGATGCCTACGGTTCCCGTTCCAGCGTAGGTCGTGATAATTCCGCTGCCGGCATCCACGCGCCGAATCCGCCGGTTGACCGTATCGGAAATGAATAGATTCCCCTGGCCGTCTACGGCGATGCCTTCCGGAAAATGCAGCTCAGCCAGAGTCGCCGGCCCTCCATCGCCTGAGAATCCTCGCTCGCCCGTTCCAGCCGCAGTGCTGATCAGGCCGGTTCGGTGATCGATTTTTCTCACCCGGTTGTTGTACGAATCAGCGATAAACAGGTCACCAGTAGGACCGAAAACTGCAAATTCCGGTCGGGCCAGCTGGGCTTGCTCGGCGGGAATACCGTCGCCGTTGTAGCCCGCCTCGCCCGTGCCCGCGATCGTCTCGATGATGGCGGTGCGATGGTCGATACGACGCACACGGTGATTTCCAAAATCAACGATGATCAGGTCGCCATTGGGCGCCTGGGTAATCCCTCCAGGCAAGCTGATGCGGGCCGATAATGCTGGCCCCCCATCTCCAACCGGCCCGCCTCCAGCCAAGGTGTCAATCACGGCAAGCGGAGGTTTGACGTTGGTCGCATATACCACATCCGGCTGTTCGGGCCAACCGGTGGTGGCTCCGCTGAACAACAGGAAGCCCAGCCCCAGCGATAATCGTCCCAATGCTTTGAATACACGAACGTTCATAGGTTTGGTTCCAGAGATCCGTCATGCCGGGGCGATTGGATCTGCGGACGCTGCAGCAAGGAAGCGCGCCCCGGCATCTTTTTTGCCGGTACAACCCTGGCTATCCCAAGGCCAGAGTGAGGCCGGTACGACACGTCTCCGGTCAACGATTCTAAGAATGCGATCAGGTCCGCCTTGTTGCGTTCAGAGAGATTAAGTTGCTTGATCTTTTCATCGAGGAGTGGATTCTTGGCTCCGCCACCGGAATAAAAATCAATGACCTCGCGCAGAGACGCCATCCGGCCGTCATGCATATACGGAGCCGTTGCAGCGACATTGCGCAAGCTGGGAGTTCGGAAGGCGCCTTTGTCTTCACGCGCCTTTGTGATCTCGTACCGGCCCAGATCCGACGATCGTCCCCAGCTAACACCTGTGTTGTGAAAATCAAAGTCTGAAAAGAACGGGCGTGCCTGACTGTATGCATGGCATTGAATGCAACCTGCCGTGCCGCGAAAAAGTTCAAAGCCGCGCTTTGCCGCCGGAGACAATGCCGCTCCGTCACCCGACTGGTATCGATCAAAAGCGGAATTGCCGGTCAGAAGCGTCCGTTCGAACGATCCGATGGCCTTGGTTACCCGCTCCCAGGAAACTGCCTCATCGCCAAAAGCCTGGCGGAACAACGGCCCATACGACGGTTCACCAGCCAGAAATTTGACAACTCCTTCCTTTGAGTTGGCCATCTCACGCGGATGCGTGATCGGATACCGTACCTGATCTTCCAGTGTGATAGAACGTCCGTCCCACAATAAATGAGTGGCATACGCGGCGTTGAGGATGGAAACCGAATTGTGATCGCCATCGTGCCCGCCTATCCCCTTGGAGAGCGCAACCTGATCCGCAAAAAAGTGGTCTGGTTTGTGGCAAGAGGCGCAACTCACCGTGTGATCGGAGGAGAGGCCCGTCTCAAAAAACAGCTTCTCGCCCAGCGCCACCTTGGCCGCCGTCGAGGGATTGTCTGCCGGGTACGGAACGGGCGGCAGGCCGATCGGCACATTCATCTGCTCGTCCGGCGCGGTACGGGCATAGCTGAGCGAGATTAGCAAAGCCAGCGCCCCGCCCACAAAGCAATAGGTCCATTTATGGACAGCCCTTCCTCTATTCATAGCGGCTTCCTGAAAAGAGGCCCGGAACCTCTTGGATAGGACAACACATCCGCTCTGGCTAGATCGATGTGTGTCGCAATCTCTTCAACCATGGGGTGAGAGTCTTGCTCTCGTCATCCGACAAAAGCCATCATGTCGGAATGGAATCCAACATGATGACTTGTCTGCGGAGGAAGCAACCCTCCATGATCCAACTGGGCGGCGCGTTCTTACATGGGCTCGCTCAGGTTCAGTTGCAGTTTGCTTATCTTTACGACTGGCTTCTCTGCTTCGTCGTAGAGTACGCTGTCAGCATTGGCCGTGAATTGGCCTTTGCCACCGATCAATGGCAGACTGAGTTTGCCCTTCTCCAGCCGTCCAGTCGCTTTGCAATCAACAAAGTGTCCGGAAACCAGCAACGGCTCATGCGTCGTCAGCTTTGCGGCAGGAGTGTAGAGATCGACAAACAGGTCAAACTTCGAGTCGGCATTGGTGCCGTTCCACTTCAGCTGTCCACGGGAGAAATGATCGCGGTCGCTGAAGGTCTCAGAAACCATGATGTCTCCACCCAGCAGTTCACTGTGACCGCGGAGCGCGAGCATCATGAATTCGGCTTCGGTCTTCTCAGCGCTGCCGGGAGCCGTAAGATGATGGATTTCGGCCGGTCCGCTCACCTGCACGGTTTCCGTCTTATCACCTGATTTCAGTTGAATGCTGCCGGAGATAGTCGAACGCTCAATCGCTGCGGGCAGAACCGCATAGGCCATGTGCGCCTTGCTGTAGAACCAGCCATTGACATTGCCGTCGCGGTCCAGGAGGGCCACTGGCAATTCCATGCCGCGGAACACGTTCACGCCTTCCGGCGTGCCTTGGAACTTCACCGGCGGAATCGAATCGATTCGACCACGCACCGGTACGGCGGTCTCGTTGTAGAGAATGCCTTTCGCGGTGGTCAACAAGACTTTGCGTTCAACCACGAAGTCGGCCGGAACCACTTCCGCATCCGTCGGCTCCACTTTGGCCAGTGCAGCAATCATCTCTTCCACGGCGGATTGGATCTGCTTGAACTGGGCCTTCCTCCCCGCGGCGCTGAGCCTCGGCTTGTTGAGCTTATCGAGTATGGCAGTCAATTTCTTTACGTTCTCAGCGATAATCTTCTGCTGCTCGTAATTGCCCGAACCCGAATTCTGGCTCGTTGCCAATGACATCAGAGGCTCAGAGTCCCTGGATTGCACCGCTGCGGCATTGACAAGACGCGCCCCGGACCGTTCGGTGATCGTGCCCAGGGAGCGGAGATCGGGATGCTCCCCGAGTACCACCGGGCCACCCAGCACATAGCTTTCACCGGTCAACTCGGATTGCGTCAGTTCGATATCGATCTGCTGCCGTCCGTCGGGCAGAACACGGCGGTTATAGCCCGCCATGGGCCACTTTGGAACGGTCACAGGCCCGAGGAAGGTGATCTCTTCGCTGCGGGCGTGCGGATCAGGGCCAAATACCACAGAGGAATTGGCAATCAGATAAACCACGTCTGGTTGGGTTGTCAGATGGTCAAAAAGGGGCGAAGGCGGGAACATGGGCGCCGGTGCCTCTGCCGCCGTGGCCGGTGGAACCGCGTTACCGTTAGAGCTAGGGGTCGATCCTCCATCGGACGCAAAGGCGACCGTCACCGCCAAGGCGAAGGTCAGGAAAACCAAGCCGGTCTTATGCTTCATAAAACACCTACCTGTTCTAAAATTGCGAGCCGAGAAACCGCCCGCCCATTCCATCCCGGATCATAGCCAGAGCAAGCAGTGGCATTCTTCTTTTCGTTTGCTAAGTCAATACGGCACGCATTTTTTCCGGAAACGTCTAGGGAACACAAAATTCTCCGCCATACATCGCGTCTAGCGATCGCAGCCAGTGTTGCGGTTGTCTTCGGCAATCTCGCTGAAAAGCCGATGCAGGAGGGCAGCACTGCAAGCCTCATCGTAAAACCCTATTGTCAAGCCGCACGGCGCGCACCCGGCGATTGAAGCTGTCGGCGATGTACAGGACCCCATCGGGACCAAAAGCAAGACCACGCGGCAAGTTCAGACGTGCCTCGGTCGGCGGTCCTCCATCACCCGAGAATCCGCGCAGGCCGTTTCCTACAACGGTCTGGATCCGGTGTGGCGGCCGGGCGTCGATCCTGCGCACACGGTGGTTGTTCGTGTCTGAAACATAGAGGTTCCCTAAGGCGTCAACAGCCAACGCACCTGGCGAATCAAGTTGCGCTTGCAGCGCGGGACCACCATCTCCCGCAAAGCCCCGTGAGCCTGAGCCGGCAAAGCCGGAGATGCGCCCGTCACCTGTGATCTTCAGGATGCGATGATTCAGCATGTCAGACACATAGAGAGAACCCTGTTTGTCAAAGACCAGCGCCGCAGGCCAGTTGAATTCGGTATCGCGGGCCAGGCCCCGTCCGCCGGAATTGCCGGCTCTTCCCTTCCCGGCAATGGTAGTGATCTTGTGATCTCTCCCCACTTTGCGGATGCTGTGGCTTTCCTGGCAAGCAATGTAAATCTCACCCGTGCCCGGATGCCTGGCGAGCGCGAGTGGACCACCAAGGCGCGCCGCGTCGGCCTGAACACCATCGATCTGCATCATGCTTCCGCTTCGACCGGCGAATGTCTCCACGGTAGAGCCATCTTTCTTTTGCGTGATCTTGCGGACTAAATCAGCGTACTGGTCGGCCACGTATATCTGAGTTCCGTCAATCAAGATGGCGGTCGGGTGCACCAATTCTGCTTTCACCGCGGCGGCGCCATCGCCTCCCACACCGAGTCGCCCGGTCCCCATAAACGTCTCAATGACGCCGTCTGCTGACCGGATCCGGCGTATTGCATACTGCATGGCGTCGGCAAGATAAAGATCACCCTTCGAGTCAACTGCTACCGGTCCCAGAACTGAAAGGGCCGCGTTTGTCGCCGCCATCGGCTCAACTCCCGTGGCTCCTCCGGCCAGGAGAGTCGCTACGTCATCTTTGAGTCTCAGCACCCGGTTGTAGTACACGTCCGCGACAAAGACCGTACCATCTGGTCCCACCGCAACACTGCCTGGACCCACATCGCGAGGCCGTGCGACGAATAGAGCCGCAGGCGAGCCCGCAACCGGGAGACGATAGATACTTCGCGCCGACCGATCGGAATAAATGAGACTGCCGTCCGCAGTGATGGCCAGCCCCATGATCGAGATCTTCCACCCCCTCATGGCGGACTCTGGGTCAAGATCAGCAAGACGTCCCAAGGCAGCCGTGGTGATGATGCCGCTTATCCGATCGAGCCTCCGGATCCTCTCATTAAATGTGTCGACAAAATAGACATTGCCGCCGGAGTCCAGCTTGAGCTCAGCCGGGAAAGCCAGCTTCCCCGCTGTAGCTTCGCCGCCATCACCGGCAAAGCCAAAAACTCCCGTGCCTGCAACGGTCCTTATCTGGCCTGGCGCAATCGCAACCTTGCCCACTACCACTGTCGTTGCGCCTCGATTGACCGCCCGGATCCGATGATTCCCGGAGTCAGCGATGAAGAGCACGCCTGTGTTGTCTATGGCTACGCCGGAGGGAAGGTTCAACTCGGCTTCTGTTGCCGGACCATCATCGCCGCTAAAATGGCCAACAGCGAATCCTGCGTCCGATGGGAAAACTGTGGGCATGCGGTCGGGAGATATGCCGTGAATCCCAGTGCCCGCCACAGTCGTCACCCGCGACCCCGAGCGCGCGATCAATCGGATACGATGGTTCTGCGTATCGGCGACATAGACATCGCCGTTCGACCGATCCACGCCCAAGGCTGATGGAACGTGAAAGGTGGTGTCTCGAGCCGCGTGACCGTCGCCGTTAAATCCTCCTGTCTGTTCTCCTGCAAAGGGAGAAACGTCACCGTTCCTGGTGTCAACCCGAAAGACCATGTGCCGGGCCTTATCAATCAGGTACAGGTCGCCGCTTTGAGGATCGACATCCAACCCGGATACGCCGAAGAAAGCAATCTCTTTGGGACCGACTTTGGTGGCGAGTGATTGTTCCTGAACAACGGTAATGATTTGTCCCGCGACTGGTTTCAGCCAGGGACCGCCAGGCTCTGTTGCGCGCACCAGCAGGGTTGGAATGCCTGCAAGAAGCAGCAAGAAGATGGCAGCGCAATACCGGCAGCTTTTTCGCATGGCAGCAGACCTTCCCACCTTATTCATTAGCTCGTCTTGACAGCGATTGACTTCTCCCATATTGCGCGAAGCTGGAGCCTTGCTCTCCTGCCGCCCCTCGGTTCGCAACAATACTGCTGCTTCCCACCGGTCGCCTATCTCTCTCGATGCGCTGGTCATTTGACTCTGAAAATCACATCTTTCACTTCCGATGGTTTGAGCAGACACATCCCACCGACCGTCTCGTGCGGACAAACTTCGCCAAAATGAAGTTTGACTGCTATCGACACTCCAATCATCGAATTCTGTTCATGCTGGCCTGATGCATAAACATACATAGCGTCTTTCGGCCTCACCATCCACACTCTGACAAGGGATGAATCTGCCGGTAATCCGGAAAAGAACTGCTGTCTATCGATATCTCCTCTGATCAGCTCGCCACTCCGCAGTTCAACCAGATCAGAACGGCAAAGGATGGCTTTGAGCAGATTGAGTTTGCATCCGTTTGCGACTTTACTTTTGAGTCCATCATCCCAATCGCAGGTATTCAGAATTCGATTCTTGATCGCCAGGGGCACCATCTCTGGCTGCTCCGCCTTTAGGATCGCGGCGGCGAATGTCACCAGGGGTGCGGCCTGGCTGGTTCCACTCAAAGTCCCCCACTTGCCGGAGCGGACAGTACTGGATATCTCCACGCCTGGCGCCGCAATCTGCACGAGCAGCTTTCCATAGTTCGAGAAGGCGGCAAGCTTCCCGTCATCCCCAATCGCCGCTACGAAAAGAAAATTCGACAGACCTGATCCGTCTTCGTTGCGAAACGTCCGATGGTACTCCAGGTTGGCATCGAGATCGGTTGCATCATTGCCGGCAGCCGCTATGAATAGAGTTGAGTTTTGCCTTTCGGTCCTCGCCAGGTCCTGTTGCAGCAATTGAGAATAGGTCCCAAAAAGGCTGAGGTTGAAAATGCGGATGTTGTTGGTAATGCCGGCCTCAATGGCGTTCTGTGCGGTGGTGAAATCGAAAGAACCGTCGCTGCCAGTGATTTTCAGGCTGAACGCCTTAACATTCGCGGCCAATCCAGCTTCATCAAAAACCGGCAGCCAGGCTGTAAGCTGGCGTCCTGTAACCAGCCCGGTGACATGTGTACCGTGGGAATCTTCGAGCTCTTCCTGCGGGTTCGGCCGGTTTTGATAGAAGTCGTAGCCCAGCGACCCACCCGGCCAATACTTCGTTGCCAGCTCCGGAGGAAGTTCCCACAATACCGGCCTGACAGACGGACTGTTGACGTCAATGCCGGCGTCCACAACTCCAACTACAGCGGCCCCGTGAATCTGGGCGAAAGCCAGGTCCCCCAACTTCACTTTGTCCGCGGAGATGGCGCTCAGATACCATCGATTGCCCTGGTCCGGGAATTTATCAATGGTGGAGCTGCTTAGGCTCGCCCGGACCGGCGCCTCAATGTGCCCCGTGATGCCAGGCCCCACCTGGCCCGGAGGCGACGAGAACCGGGCGGTTAACGCCGAGTTGTCGTGTCGGGCGGCCGTCTTGTGCCGGGCCAGACGTCTGACGCCGGGCGCCACGATCGCCATGGCGAGAATTACCCCGCCCAGCATAAGCGCGAGCTTGAGTCGCAGATTTGTCTTCCGGTAGGCGCTTACTCTCAATATCTGCTGCTGACGGCGGTTGCGGTCGCGGTCAAGCGCGTGTTGAACTGAGTCGATCAGGTCCTGGTCCCGGAACGGCTTGGTCAGAAACTCCACCGCCCCAGCTTTCATGGCTCGGACCGACATCGGAATGTCCCCGTGCCCGGTGATAAAAATGATGGGAATATGAACGTTGGCCTTGAGCAATTCCTGTTGGAAATCCAGCCCGCTCACACCCGGCAGTCTAACGTCGAGCACCAGACAGCTGGGAACATCCATCCTATCGCTGCGCAGAAACTCCTGCGCGGAACCGAACAGCTCCACCTGCAAGCCCACAGATGTCAGTAGGTCCTTGAGCGCCTCACGAACGCTGGCGTCGTCATCAACAACAAACACGACTGGCTGAATCTCGGTCATGCGTCGGCTGTGCTCGCTGTCGGAAGAGTAAATTCAAACGTTGTTCCTTGCGTCCTGGGTTTAGCCCGGATTCGGCCGCCATGAGACTCGATGATGGAACGACTGATTGCCAGGCCCATGCCGAGACCATTGGCCTTGGTCGTAAAAAAGGCGTTGAATATCTTGTCTGCATGGTCCGGACTCAACCCGACTCCGGAATCGGTGAACGAAACCGACACTCGTCCCGCGCGCTCCTTACAGGAGTTGATATATAACTGCTTCGGCCGATCCGCGATTTCAGTCATTGCGTCGATGGCATTCCTCATCAAATTGAGCACCACCTGCTGTAACTGCACCCGATCCGCGTAGAGTATGGGCAAATCAGCAGCCAATGCGGTTTGAATGGCAATCCCATCCACGGTTCCCTCGCTGTGTTGCAAGGCAATCATTTCCAGGATCAGTTCATTGACATCCAGGGGTTCTTTCTGCGGAGGGTTCCTTTTAAAGAGCGAACGAATCCGGCTGATGATCTGGGAGGCACGGTTTCCATCCCGGATAATTCTCTCCAACGATGCGCGTGCCGTCTCGACATTTGGCGGTTCACCATTAAGCCAGCGCTCGCACGCCTGTGCGCTGGTAATCACTGCGGTGAGGGGCTGATTTACTTCATGGGCGATGGAGGCGGTCAACTCGTCCATCGACATGATCCGGCTGACATGGGCTACATGGGCTTGAGTCTTAGTAAGCGCGTGTGTGCGCCGCAGCTCATCTTCCGCATGCTTGTTCTTGGCGATCCTGGCGGTCAGGACCTTGTTTGTCCGCATCATCTCCGCCATCTGCGGTGCAAACTCGGCGCGAGTTCGCTCCGCCAACTCTGCCTGAATGCGCTTGTAGGCGTCAACTTTCAGGAGAAGGGCCGCATTCGCTTTCTCGAGAGCGGCGGTTCGGTTACTTATCCGCGCGTCTACATCGCTGTCATCTCGCCCTAGTGCTTCAGGCCGGCTGACCTGGAGAACCGCCCAGCTTACTGCCACAGCCGATGCCAGAAAATTGCTCACAAACAGAATGTCGTCGGCAGTTCTCGGCAGGATGTAAGATGGAGATGTGAAGAGGTACTTAACAGCAGCCGTGCTTAGGAAAATAGCGAGCCAGCCTGGCCCTTTTCCCAGCCGGGCGCTTACTATCACGGCGACCAGAAAGATAAACCAGAAGCCGGCCGCAAAGACACTTTGCACCAGCAGCGCCACACCAAAAGCGGTGGCCACCGTAACCATAGCTATCCCATAGTGCCAGAGCTCGACCCCGTTTGACGTCGATTTAGAATAGCCGGGCATACAGGGATCGCTTCTGTGATGTCTGAGCACGCTGATTGCTTTCTCAGAATGATCAGATTGCTTGCTTACCTGCGCAGCCTGACAACTACTAGTGTCCTTGTCACCGCAACAAAATAAAACCCTGACAGCCCTGCTGAGAAGGTTCGTTTCCGGAGCGGTGATGTTCTCAGCCTTGTAGGAGACGTCTTGCGCTGTTCAAGAAGCATCGACTTTTCCATGCAAGTCAACAGTTTTGCGCCTCACCAGCCTAGTCGCATCCCGCTCCAGAAATCGTCCAGCCAAGTCAGCCGGAAACGCCATCAGGTTCTATGGCGAATGTGTCGGCAAAGTGCGATGCTATGAGTCCGGGATCCGATACCTAGCGGAGTCCTCACCGGACACCGGAAGTAAACCTGCTTCCCATACCCACTTCGTCGTGGGCTCCACCCCATGTGCCAGAGTGGGATATCCGCTGGTTCCGGATTCGCGAACTGCTCCAAGCTTGCTCGCGTCGTTGCCGCCAAAGCGTAGGCTCGAATCAATTCGACAGTTCGAAATTCCCGTCAAACACCTCATATCCGAGCGACGGATCCAAGGCATTACCCGTGCCGGAGCCCGTGATCTGGATGCCCTTGAAACGCCCTGTGCCTTCCGCGCTTACGATCTTGGACGAAAACCACTTGCCTTGACTCTGCGACAGCAATCCCAGCTTGATGGTGCTGCCATCACCGAAGCTGATCAGTTGCGACTCGTGCCCCGTCATCCGGTTGGGCTTGCCCTCATAGTTGCTGTTGACGATCACCGTCACTACCTCTTCGGGCTGCGAGCCAACCTGGAAAACTCCGACTCCGCGCGACTGCAAATGACCTGAGAGTTCTGACGTCAGATTGCCTTGCTTTTTGAAATCAGCAGTATTCTTTTCTGCGGTCAAAGCCAGTGCACTACGGAAGTGCTCGGCACGCGCCGCTGGGACAAGGACCAAGGTGGTAACAATTGCCAGCAGGGTCATCTTGAACCCCGCACTTAAGGATGAGGAATTGGCGACATGTCCTGACGATTTCATTGATCTTTGCTCCTCAATGTTCAGATCATGCCGGAGTGTACGTTTGCAGGCCGCTTAAGTCTTCTCCTCGATTGCGCTTGTACTGCCGGCATGGTTTAGCTATGCCGAAGCGTGGAGGCAATGGGCGAGCGAATGGCCTTCCAGACCGGAATTATGGCTGCCGTCAAAGCGGCAAATACTGAGATGGTGGCAGCAGCAAGGACCATTCCGGGCGCCACATCCACGCCTCCCACAAAAGGACGTGTGGAACCTGGAGGGGAGGGATAAGAAATACCAATGGCGCTGGCGAGCGTTGCCATGCCG
>Ga0137380_10002217_pt1 | contig 16385 bp, 15 predicted proteins | sample SagtaG_17_FD_104809 | JGI IMG/M metagenome (GOLD analysis project Ga0137380, IMG submission 104809) | Vadose zone soil microbial communities from Sagehorn Ranch, Mendocino, California, USA - Sage2_L_100_16 metaG | ecosystem: Environmental > Terrestrial > Soil > Vadose zone | place: USA...
CCGGCGCGGCGTTCCCGGCCGACTCGGCGGGCTCGGCGGGCTCGGCGAGCCGGAAGCAGGTCCGCACCGGGCCCGCGGGGATCAGCGCGCCGCCGCGCCACGCGTCCAGCTCGGCGGCCAGCTCGGCCGCCTCGCCCCAGAGCGCCTCGTCTTCCGGTGTCACCGCGTCCAGGCGGGCATCGGTCGTGGTCAGGGCCAGCACGTACCGTTCGGCCAGCGGAAGGCGCGCCGGGCGGCGGCCGCGCCGCGCGGGCAGCAGCGAAGCGGGCAGCCGGGTCCGCGCGGCGGCGTCGGCCAGGGCATCCAGGGCACTGCCGAGCAGCGGTCCCGGCGCCGGGGCCCCGGCCGCCCGGCAGGACGGGGGCATCGCGGCGGCCAGGTCACGGGCCCGCTGCGCGTCGGCGCCGCCGAGGACCGGGCGCCACCTGGCCGCGTACGCCTCGCCCTCGATCGCGAGCACGGGCAGCACCCGGCCGCGCGCGGCCAGGTCGGCGGCGAAGCGGGCCACCGCGGCCAGGTAGGCCAGCGACCCGCCCGCGACCGCGACGTCATCGGGCTGCCCGGCCCCGCCGAGCACCGCCAGCGCGGCCGCCGGCCCGAACGCGAGCACCGGCACCCGCCAGCTGGCCAGGGACACCCGGCCCCGCGACGGCCGACCCTGCGACGGCCCACCGGGCGCCGGGCCGCGCCCAGCCGGTTCCGCAGACCAGGTACCCGGCCCCGGCGGCTCCGGCCGGAGGAGCTCCGGTGAGGCCAGCGGCCCGCCCCGGGCCGAGGGCAGCTGCAGGGTCAGCTCGTGGTGGACGGCCTTGCGGGCCGCGTCGCCGACCGCGTCCCCGGGGCCGGGCCGGGCGGCCAGCATGTCGGCCAGCTCGGCGGCCTGGCACGCGAACGGATGCGGTCGCGGCAGGTGGACGTCGCCCGGCGCGGCGGCGGCAAGCGGCGGCAGGTCGGGGTCCTCAGCCCACAGGCAGAGCGCGCCGTGCGCCCAGACCCCGTGGATGACCCGCATGTTCCTTGTGCCTCACTCGCCTCCGGGCGCCCTTTAAGGCGCTGCCTTCCCTCGTCGCTCGTCGCAAGCTCCTCGCTCCTCAGTCCAGGCAGCGCCGGCGCCCTTTGGCTCGCTCGGCGGAGCTGTTACCTGGCTCCTGAACGCTAACAAGGGGATACGACAATTACACGGCACGCCCCGGCAGCGCGGGGGCTACTTGGGTGTTTCCTGCTGGGCCGGCTCTTCCGGGGCGGGGGTCTCCGGGGCGGGGGTCTCCGGGACGGCGCCGGGGTCGGGGGTGATCTTGCGGAACTGCTTGTTCATGGATTTGAGCAGAAAGACCAGGGCTACGCCGATGCCCGCGACGACGAGGAACCCGAGCACGCCGGGGGTGACGTTGCTGGCCGAGGAGGCCGCGGCGGCGGCCGCGAGCACGCCGAACGTCAAAGGCTCACCCTCTCCCGGACGCCCGCGAACAGGTCATCCTCGGGCAGTTCGCTGTCCACTACGGACCTAGCCAAATGATAGTCCTCCGTCGGCCACGCCGCCTGCTGCACCTCCAGCGGGCAGCGGAACCAGAAGCCGTCCGGGTCGATCTGGGTGGCGTGCGCCTTCAGGGCCTGGTCCCTGATCTCGAAGTAGTCGCCGCACGGCACCCTGGTGGTGATCTCCGGCTCGCGCCATTCGTCGTCGCCGCGCTCTTTCGCGCGGTCCGCCCATTCCTCGAAGATCTTCGTGTACGGCGACTCCAGGCCGCGGCGGAGCATCTCCTCGTGCAGGGCCACGAACTTGGCCCCGTGGAATGACACGAAGTAGTACAGCTTGAGCGGCTGCCAGGGCTCACCCGAGTCCGGGTACGCATCGGGGTCGGCGGCCGCCTCGAAGGCCGCCACGCTGACCTGATGGGTCATCACGTGGTCCGGGTGCGGATAGCCGCCCTGCTCGTCGTAGGTGAGCATCACGTGCGGCCGGAACTCCCGGATCGCGCGGACCAGCGGCCCGGTCGCCTCGCCGAGCGGCATGCGGGCGAAGCAGCCCTCCGGCAGCGGGGGCTTGGGGTCGCCTTCGGGCAGCCCGGAGTCCACGAACCCGAGGAAGCGCTGATCCACGCCGAGGATCTCCCTGGCCCGCGCCATCTCAGCCCGCCGGACCGCGGCGATGTCGGCCTTGACCTCGGGCCGGTCCATGGCCGGGTTCAGGATGTCGCCGCGCTCCCCGCCGGTCAGCGTGCAGACCAGGACCTGGGCGCCGTCGCGGACGTAGCGCGCCATCGTGGCGGCGCCCTTGCTCGACTCGTCGTCCGGGTGCGCGTGCACGGCCATCAGCCTGAGCTGGTCCAGACGACCCCAGCGGTCCGCTTCGCTTTCCAACGGTGGTCTCCCTCGTTTAACCCTGCTGGTCCCGGGGCACGACCCCGGAACCGCCCCGAAACGACGTCTAGTGCCGCAACACCCGTTCGGCGGTGCGACATTCCCCGTTCCTGAGCCCGTTGGTCAGGTGCCGCCATTTGACTAGAACGCATTAGTCGCCGACGCTAGTTAGCCTCAAGAGATTACCCCCGAGGACCGACCGTGGTCCCGCGGACTGTAAGTCCTGCGCAGTACCTAGGAGTGCCCGTGACTGAGACGCGCGATGAAAGCGTCACCTGGCTGACCCAGGAGGCGTATGACCGGCTGAAGGCCGAACTTGACCACCTCTCAGGACCGGGGCGCGTCGATATCGCGAAAAAGATCGAGGCGGCCCGCGACGAGGGCGACCTGCGTGAGAACGGTGGCTATCACGCGGCCAAAGACGAACAGGGCCAGATCGAGGCGCGGATCATCCTTCTCCAGCACATCCTGGAGAACGCCCGGGTCGGCGGCCCGCCGCGCACCGACGGCGTGGTCGGCCCCGGGATGACCGTTACCATCCGGTTCGTCAAGGATGACGACGAGGTGACCTTCCTGCTCGCCTCCCGCGAGGAGAGCGGCTCGCCGATCGACGTCTACTCGCCGCGCTCGCCGCTCGGCGCCGCCATCATGGGCAAGAAGGTCGGCGAGAAGGCCACGTACTCGCTGCCGAACGGCCGCGCCAGCACCGTCGAGATCCTGGAGGCGGTTCCCTACGTGGGCGGCTGAGGTCAAGATCTTAATGAGCCCGAACGGGCCGTGGTGACTGTCACCACGGCCCGTTCGGGCTGCTCCGGGGCTGCCGTCCGGCTTAGGACACCAGCTCCGGCTGCTGGCTGGCCGCCTCGCCGGCTCCGGCGGCCGGGGCCCGGCCGCGCAACGGGACCTCCTTGACGAACCAGGCCAGCACGAAGACGAGCACTGCCGCGGGCACGGCCCAGATGAAGACGACCTGGATGGCATGCGCGATCGCGAAGAACACGTCGTGCCGGACGGGCGCGGGCAGCGAGTCGACGGTGGCCGGGTCGAGCTGGCCGCCGCTGGTGCTGATGTGCACCCCGGACCCCGCCGCGGTGGCGAGCGAGCTGGTCAGCCGCCGGGCGAAGATGGCGCCGAAGGCGGCCACGCCGAGCGACGCGCCGATCTGCTGGAAGAACATCCGGGCGCTGCTGGCCACGCCCATGTCCCGCTGCCCCACGCTGTTCTGCGCGATCAGCGAGACCATCTGCATGAGGAAGCCGAGGCCGAGGCCGAGAACCGCGTAGTAGATCGCCGACGTGAACCGGCTGGTGCCGGTGTCCAGGCCGGTCAGCAGGTACATGGCGACGGCCATGAGGCCGCCGCCCAGGATGGGGAAGATCTTGTACCGGCCGGTCCTTGTGGTCACCTGGCCGGCCAGCATCGAGGTGACCGTCGAGCCGAGCATCATCGGGGTCAGCATCAGGCCGCTCACCGTCGGCGATTCGCCCTGCACCGTCTGCTGGTACAGCGGCAGGAACGTCATCGCGCCGAACATGGCCAGGCCGGTGAGGAAGGTCAGCACCATCGAGTTGGAGAAGTTCCTGTTGCGGAAGACGTGCAGCGGGAGCATCGGCTCGGCGGCCCTGGCCTCGGTGAGGCCGAACGCGACGCCCGCGGCCACGGTCACCAGGGCGAGGCCGATGATCTGCGCGGAGCCCCACGCGTACTGCGTCCCGCCCCAGGTGGCCAGCAGGATGAGCGCGGTGGCGGCCACGGCGAGCAGCGAGCCGCCCAGGTAGTCGACCTTATGCCTGACCTTCCTGGCGGGCACGTGCAAGGTGGCGAGCAGGTAGACCAGGGCCGCGCCGCCCACCGGCAGGTTGATGTAGAAGATCCAGCGCCACGAGAACGAGGTGGTGATGAACCCGCCGAGCAGCGGGCCGGCGATGGTGGCGAGCATCATCACGACCATCATGTAGCCCATGTAGCGGCCGCGCTCCCGGGGGGACACGATGTCGCCGAGCGTCGCCATCGCGCCGACCATCAGGCCGCCGGCCCCCAGGCCCTGCAGCGCGCGGAACGCGATGAGCTCGGCCATGGACTGCGACAGGCCGGACAGCGCCGAGCCGACGAGGAAGATGACGATCGCGGCGACGAAGAACTTCTTCCGGCCGTACATGTCGCCGAGCTTGCCGTAGAACGGCGTGGTGACCGTCGACGCGAGGATGTAGGCCGTCACCACCCAGGACAGGTGGGCGACTCCGCCGAGGTCGCCCACGATCCGCGGCAGCGCGGTGCTCACGATCAGGTTGTCGAGCATGGCCAGCAGGATCGCCAGCAGCAGCCCGGGCAGCACGATCATCACCTCACGCGGCGCGAGGAACTGCCCGTTCGCGGCCGCGGCCGCCGGTCCGGTGCCGGCTGACCCGGTGCCGGCCGACCCTGAGCCCTCCGGCCCCGATCCGGCCCCAGTACCGCCTGCTGGTTCCGCCACCCGTCTCTCCTCTATCTTCCCACTCGCCTCCGCGGCGCCTTTAAGGCCCCGCCTTCCCTTGTCGCTCGTCCCTCGCTCCTCAGTCCAGGCGGGGCCGCGCCGCTTTGGCTCGCGGGGGTCTCCCGTCCGCCGCAGGCCGACATCGTCCGCTCGCCGCAGGCCGGTATCGTCCGCTCGCCGCAAGCTGGCATCGTTCGCCTGCCGCGGGCCGGCATCGTTGACTTACCGGCCGGCAAGTTACTATGCTAGGACCGTAACTTACCGGCCGTCAAGTAAAAATGGCGGCGCACGAATCGCCTAGGGGTGCGGAACAGACATGCGCGACGCGGGGCCCACGCCGCGGACCGATACCCGGTCCCGGGCGCAGACAGTGGCGCTCGAACTGTTCGCCGAGCAGGGATACGAGAAGACGTCCCTGCGGGAGATCGCCGAGCGCCTGGGGGTGACCAAGGCCGCCCTCTACTACCACTTCAAGTCCAAGGAAGACATCGTCCACAGCTTCACCGACGACTATTTCGACGAGATCGATGCCCTCCTGGACTGGGCCAGGGAGCAGCCGCGCAGCGACGAGACCCGCCGCGAGCTTCTCGACCGCTACGTCGGCGTCGTGCTGGCGGGCAGCTCGGTCTTCCACTTCCTGGAGCAGAACCGCGCCTCGATCCAGGCCATGGAAACCGGCAAGGACCGCTTCGCGCGCTTCCGCGACCGGCTGGATACGCTCGTCGACCTGCTGGCCGGATCCGAGGCCCCGCTGCGCGATCGGGTGCGGGCCACCGCCGCCGTCCTCAGCGTGGGCGCGACCTGCATGTTCTACCTGAATCAGGTGGACGACAGGGACAAGCTCCGGGCCATCGTCCTCGAAATGGCCACCGACCTGATCCCGGTCAGCCGCTAGCGCCCGGCGCACCACGGCCGTCACCGGCTCATCGCGTGCTCCATCCGGGTCAGGAGAACGTCCACATCGATGCCGTCGAAGGTCTGACGATCGAGCGGAACACCCTGGTCCGCGAGGCGACGCTAGCATTCGATCCAGTTAGAAGCGACGCGCTGACCCGTAACGATTCCCGTGACCTGATCTTGAAAGTTGCTGAGGAACGATGGAACACCTAGACGGCTGCCGGTGGCGCAAGTCCAGCTACAGCGGGAACGGCGGCGCCGACTGCGTGGAGGTCGGCGCGCCGGCGGAGGCCGATCGCGTGCTCGTCCGCGACACCAAGGACCGCGGCGGCCCCGTGCTGCGGTTCAGCCCGGCCGCCTGGCGCCGGTTCGCCGCCCGGCTGCAGTCGGCCCCCTAATCGTCCCGCACGATTTGTCTGCAGTTTCGGGGTTATAGCACCCAGAACTGCAGACAAATCAACCGCTCGGCTGAGCGGGTGCCGGGCGGGGTAACGGGGCGCTGGTCGCATCGGCCGCGCTGGCGGCGTGGACCAGGGGCAGCACCCGGTAGGGGACCTGGGTGGCGAGCGAGATCAGCGTGGCGGAACGGACCACGCCCTCGGTGGAGACGATCGCGTCGATCACGCGCTGCAGGTCGGCGTTCCCGCGGGCCACCACGCGGCAGAGCATGTCCCCGGCGCCCGTGATGGTGTGCACCTCAAGGACCTCGGGGATCGCGGCCAGCCGTTCCGCCAACGGATCATGGCCGCCCGGCTGGCGGATCTCAAGGGTGACGAACGCCGTCACCTCGTAGCCCAGCGCCGCCGGATCCACCTCGGGTCCGTACCCGGTGATCACGCCCCGCTCCTGCAGCCGCTCCTGGCGGGCCTGCACGGTGCCGCGGGCGACACGCAGGCGCCGGGAGGCCTCGAGCACGCCCACCTTGGGCTCGGCGGTGAGCAGTTCGATCAGGGCCGCGTCCAGGCGATCCACCCGTCCGGGCGAAATGGTGGTCATACTGTACAGAGATACCACCATCCGTTCGGTATAAATAGACAATCTGATCAGTGAAATGATGGATGGTTGCGCAGATTGAAAGCTAGTGCGCATTCTGTCGGCATGGACAGCTTTCCCATCATCGGCATGGACGCCGTGGTGTTCGCGGTCGGAAACGCGAAGCAGGCGGCGCATTACTACTCGACCGCGTTCGGCATGCGGCGGACCGCGTACCGCGGTCCGGAGACCGGATACCCGGACGAGGCCGTGCACGTGCTGGAGTCGGGCGACGCGCGGTTCGTCTTCCGCGGCCCGGCCCGGGCCAGCACCCGGCTCGGCATGCGGATCGCCGCGCACGGTGACGGGGTCGCCGACCTGGCGCTGGAGGTCAGCTCGGCGGAGGAGGCCTATCACTACGCGGTCGCGCACGGCGCCCGCGGCCTCGAGGCACCGCACCTGCTCGAGGACGACTACGGCAAGGTGGTTGCGGCCGCCATCGGCACCTACGGCGACACCCGGCACACGCTGGTGGAGCGGTCCGGCTATTCGGGACCGTACCTGCCCGGGTACGTCCCGGCGGAGCCGGTCGTGGCCCCCGGCGAGCGTGCCTTGTTCACCGGGATCGACCACTGCGTCGGCAACGTCGAACTCGGCCGGATGGATGTCTGGGTGGACTTCTACCACCGGGTCATGGGCTTCACCAACATGAAGGAGTTCGTCGGCGACGACATCGCCACGGAGTACTCCGCGCTGATGAGCAAGGTGGTCGCGGACGGCACCCGCAAGGTGAAGTTCCCGCTGAACGAACCCGCGGCGGGCAAGCGCAAGTCGCAGATCGACGAGTACCTGGAGTTCTACGGCGGCCCCGGGGTGCAGCACATCGCGCTGGCCACCGACGACATCGTGGCCAGCGTCCGCACCATGACGGCCGCGGGGGTGGAGTTCCTGCCCACCCCGGGCAGCTACTACGACACCCTGGGCGACTGGGCCGGCCAGACCCGCGTGCATGTAGACGAACTGCGCGAGCTCGGCATCCTGGCCGACCGGGACGAGGACGGCTACCTGCTGCAGATCTTCACCCAGCCGGTACAGGACCGGCCGACCGTGTTCTTCGAGCTGATCGAGCGGCACGGCTCGCAGGGTTTCGGCAAGGGCAACTTCAAGGCGCTGTTCGAGGCGATCGAGCGGGAGCAGGCCAGGCGCGGCAACCTGTGACCGCTGGGCGGCCGGGCCCGGCGCGGTATCCGCCATCGCGCGAAGCAGTGGCGCCCGGCCGGTATCCTCACGCTTGGCGGCGGACGGGGAGACGGCTTCCCCGGGCCATCAGGGCTCGGGCCGCGGGGTGCAGCGGAGCGATTCATGATCAAGGCGAGCGACACCTTAAGGCTGGTGCTCACCAGCCTGGTCGCGCTCGCGCTGGCCGGCTGCACCGGCACGGCCAGCACCCGGTCCGGGACGTCCTGGCCGGCCGCCAGCCTGCACTACGCGCCGGACGGCAACTTCGGCGGGTCGGGTCAGTACACGCCCCGCGCCGACGGCTTCAACCTCGCCGACGTCCGCTCCAGGGCGGAGCTCGACAGCCTGCCCGCCGGCGTGCGCGGGCTGGTCTGGCTCGGCGACTGCGGCGGCGCCACCGCCGGCTTCCGGGCGGCTGTCGGTGCCTTCGCCGGCGACCCTAAGCTGTTCGGCTTCTACGTCGCCGATGACGTCGTGCCGTCGGCCTGCCCGGCCGCGCGCCTGCTCGCCGAGGACACCTGGATCCACGCGCACGTGCCGGGCGCCCGGACGTTCGCCCTGGTGGAGAACCTCAGCCGAGCGACCAGCCCATCGTTCACGGGTTCGTACACGCCGGCGAATTCCGGCCTGGACCTGATCGGCATCGACCCGTACCCGGTCCGGTCCGAGCTGGTCGCCCCGGCCTACGCCGAGATCGCCATGTACGTGCGGGCGGCCGAGGCGCAGGGCTGGCCGCAGGGGTCGATCGTGCCGGTCTACCAGACGTTCGGCGGCGGCGGTTACCACGACGACGGCAACGGCCAGTGGGTCATGCCCACCGCGGCGCAGGAGAACCAGATCCTGGCCGACTGGGCCGCCGTCGTCCCGGCCCCGCTCTTCGACTACGCGTACAGCTGGGGCCCGCAGAACGGGGACACCGCGCTGAGCCAGTCGCCTGCCCTGCGGGCCGTGTTCGCGGCGAAGAACGCCAGATCCCGCTAGGCGAAAGCGAGGATGTAACCCGCGCCGCGCAGTGCGCCGATCACCTCGCCGCAGTGCTCAGGGCCGCGGGTCTCGACCTGCAGGACCACCTCCACCTCGTCCATGTGCAGCCGCGGGGCCAGCCGCTCGTGCCCGACCTCGAGCACGTTCGCGCCGAGGCCGGCCAGGTCGGCCAGGAGTTTCGCGAGCGATCCGGGGCGGTCGGGCAGCCGGCAGCGGAACGCCAGGTAGCGGCCGGCCGCGGTGAGGCCGTGCCGGAGCAGCTTGACCAGCAGCAGCGGGTCGATGTTGCCGCCGGAGAGCACGACCACCACCGGCGGGACGAAGTCGCGCGGGTGCTCGAGCAGCGCGGCCACCCCGGCCGCGCCGGCCGGCTCGACCACCTGCTTGGCCCGCTCCAGGCACAGCAGCAGCCCGCGGGACAGGCTTTCCTCCGATACCGTCACCACCCGCCCGGCGTGGCCGGACACGATGCCGAACGGGATGTCACCCGGGCGGCTGACCGCGATGCCATCCGCCATGGTGGGGCTGGGCTGCACCGACACCGGGTGCCCGGCCGCCAGCGAGCCCGGGTACGGCGCGACCGCCTCCGCCTGCACGCCGACCACCTGGATCGCCGGATCGAGCGCCTTGACCGCTACCGTCACGCCGGCCGCGAGGCCGCCCCCGCCGACCGGCACCACGACCGTCCGCACCTGCGGGCACTGCTCGATGATCTCGAAGCCGAGGGTGCCCTGGCCGGCCACGATGTCTGCGTGGTCGTAGGGATGGATGAACACGGCGCCGGTCCGCTCGGCGAAGGCCAGGGCCTCGCGCACGGCGTCCTCCACGCTGCTGCCGTGCAGGATGACATCCGCGCCGTAGGCGCGCGTCGCCAGCACCTTGGGCAGCGGTGCGCCCGCGGGCATGACCACGGTGGCCGCGCAGCCGAGCAGCCCGGCGGCGAAGGCGACCCCCTGGGCGTGGTTGCCCGCGCTGGCCGCGACGACACCGCGGGTCCGTTCGGCGTCGGAGAGCCGGGCGATCCTGAAGTAGGCTCCGCGCACCTTGAACGACCCGGTCCGCTGCAGGTTCTCGCATTTCAGGAACACCGGCCCGGCCACGGTCTCGGACAGCACCCGGGAGTGGAGCACGGGCGTGTCCGAGATCACATCGTGGATCAGCTTGCGGGCCGCTGTCACGTCCTCGGAGCTGACCGTGCCTGGTGTTATTGCCACAGCATGCAAGTGTGCCATCCGGTCCAGCCTGTTCGCGGCCACGGCGTCCGCCGCCGGACGGGTCAGATGCGAACACATGCGATCACGACATACTGTCGAATGGTGCAGCAACACAGCCAGGATCACCACGCAAGCATGCCAACCCCCGCCACCCTCGGAGAGTTGCGCGCCAGCGGCCATGCGTACCGCAGCGTCAAGGAAGAGATCAGGCAGAACCTGCTCGCGATGATGCGGGCGGGCCAGGATCCGTTCTCCGGCATCGTCGGGTTCGGCCAGACCGTCCTGCCCCACCTCGAGCGCGCCCTGATCGCCGGGCACGACATCATCCTGCTCGGCGAGCGCGGCCAGGGTAAGACGCGGCTGATCCGCACCCTGTCCGGACTGCTCGACGAGTGGACCCCGGCCGTCGAGGGCTGCGAGATCAGCGACCACCCCTACCAGCCCGCCTGCGCCCGGTGCCGCCGGCTCGCCGCCGAACTGGGCGACGACCTGCCGGTCACCTGGCGGCCCCGCGACGACAGGTACGGCGAGAAGCTCGCCACCCCGGACACCAGCGTCGGCGACCTGATCGGTGACATCGACCCGGTCAAGGTGGCCGAGGGACGCACCCTCGGCGACCCGGAAACCATCCACTTCGGCCTGGTCCCGCGGACCAACCGGGGCATCTTCTCCCTGAACGAGCTGCCCGACCTCGCCGAGCGGATCCAGGTGTCCTTGCTGAACGTGCTGGAGGAGCGCGACATCGGCATCCGCGGCTACGCGCTCCGGCTGCCGCTCGACCTGCTGCTCGTGGCCAGCGCCAACCCGGAGGACTACACCAACCGGGGACGGATCATCACGCCGCTCAAGGACAGGTTCGGCGCGGAGATCCGGACCCACTACCCGCTGACCCTGGCCGACGAGCTCACCCTGATCAGGCAGGAAGCCGACATCTGGACGGCCGCGGAGCTCCCGGACCACCTGGTGGAGGTGATCGCCAGGTTCACCCGCGGGGTCCGCGAGTCGCCCGCCGTCGACGGGCGCTCCGGGGTGTCCGCGCGGTTCGCCATCGCGGCGGCGGAAAGCGCGGCCGCGTCCGCGGTGCGCCGCTCGGCGCTGGCCGGGTCGCGGTCCGGGTCGCAGGCGGAGCCGCCGGTAGCCCGGGTCTGCGACCTGCCGCCTGTGGTCAGCACGCTGCGCGGCAAGGTGGAGTTCGAGGTCAGCGAGGAAGGCCGGGAGGACGAGGTACTCGGCGCGATGCTGCGCCGCGCGATCGCCGACACGTTCCGGTCCCGGCTGGGCAGCGTGGATCTTTCCGGGCTGCTGGCCAAGTTCGCCGACGGCGGCACGGTCGAGTCGGGTGAGCTCGTGCCCGCCACCGACCTGCTGCGGCGGATCGGCGACGTCCCCGGGCTGGCCAAGATCATGGCCAGGCTGGGCATGGACGGCGGCGAGTCCTTCGGGCACGCGGCGGCGGCGCTGGAGTTCACCCTGGAAGGGCTGTACCTGATGCGCCGGCTGTCCAAGGACACCGACGGCGCTACCAGCGTGTACGGGGCCTGACCATGGCGAATTACCGGTACGGCCGCTACGTCTACGGGCCGGACCCGCTCGCGCTTCCGTTCGACGTCCGCGGCGCCGTCGACGAGATGGGCGACGCGATACTGGCCGGGGCCAACCCGGCCGACGCGCTGCGGGAGCTGCTGCGCCGGGGCCTGGGCGACCGGGCAGGCCGCCGGGGCCTCGACAACATGCTGCGCCGGGTCCGGGAGCGGCAGCGCGAGATCCGCGGCAGCGGGCGCCTGGACGGCATCCTCGAGCAGGCCCGCGCCCTGCTCGACACGGCGGTGGGGCAGGAGCGCGCCGAGCTGTTCCCCGACCCGAGCGATGAGGCCAGGCTGCGCGAAGCCGACCTCGACGCGCTGCCCGCCGACACCGCCCAGGCGATCAGGCAGCTGGCCGACTACGACTGGCGCTCGGCCGCGGCCCGGCAGACCTTCGACCGGCTGAGGGAGCTGCTGCGCAGCGAGGTGCTTGACAGCCAGTTCCGCGGCATGCGGCAGGTGATGAGCAATCCCGACCCGCAGGCCATGCAGCGGGTCAAGGACATGCTCGCCGAGCTGAACGAGATGCTGGCCGCGGACGCGCGCGGCGAGCACACCCAGGCCGACTTCGACCGGTTCATGGAACGGCACGGCGACCTGTTCCCTGACCAGCCGCAGAACCTCGAGGAGCTGGTGGATTCGCTGGTCCGGCGGATGGCGGCGGCGGAACGGCTGCTGCGCTCGCTCAGCGACGAGCAGCGCGAGGAGCTCGCCGGGCTGATGGCCAGCGCGCTCGACGACGCCGGGCTGGCCGCCGAGATGGCCAGGCTGGCCGACGCGCTCCGGGCCAGGCGCCCGGACCTGGACCGGGCCGGCATGTCCGGCGGCGTCCAGATGTCCGGTGCGGAGCCGCTCGGCCTCGGCGACGCCACCACGGCGCTGGCCGAGCTCGCCGACCTGGCCGAGCTGGAGACCGCGCTCGGCCAGGACTACCCGGGCGCGAGCCTGGACGACATCGACGAGGACGCGGTCCGGCGCGCCTTCGGGCGGCAGGCCGTGGACGACGTCGAGGCGCTGCGCCGGATCGAGCGCGAGCTCGAGCGGCAGGGCTACCTCACCCGGAACGCCGGGCAGCTCGAGCTCACCCCCAAGGCCGTGCGCCGGCTGGGGGACACCGCGCTGCGCCGGATCTTCGCCGACCTGAGCTTCGGCCGGTCCGGTGACCACGACCTGCGGGACGCCGGCCAGGCCGGCGAGCTCACCGGCACGACCCGCGCCTGGGAGTTCGGCGACGAGCAGCCCCTCGACGTCCCGGCCACGGTCCGGAACGCCCTCCTGCGCACCGCCCGCACCGCCCACACCGGGGACACCGCCCGCACCGCCAGGACCGGGGACACCGCCAAGACCGGGGCCTTGGCCCCGGCCAGGGGGGTACGGGGGGACGGGCAGCCCCCCCGTGACCGGGGGGGGTCTTGGGGGGGTCGTCCCCCCCGGGCAACACCGCTGGCAGCGCGGGACTTCGAGGTGGCCGAGACCGAGCGTCGCAGCGCCGCGGTCGTCTCCCTGCTCGTCGACCTGTCCTACTCGATGCAGCTGCGCGGGACCTGGGCGGCCGCCAAGCAGACGGCACTCGCCCTGCACGCGCTGCTGCGCAGCAGGTTCCCGCAGGATGCCGTCCAGATCGTCGGCTTCTCCAACTACGCGCGCGAACTGCGCGAGACCGAGCTGGCCGAGCTCGGCTGGGACATGGTGCAGGGCACCAACCTGCATCACGCGCTGATGCTGGCCGGCCGCCATATCGACCGGCACCCGGAGCACGAGCCGGTCGTCCTGATCGTGACCGACGGTGAGCCGACGGCCCACCTGCAGCGCGACGGGCGCTCCTGGTTCGACTGGCCGCCATCCCCCGAGACGGTCGAGCTCACGCTGGCCGAAGTGGATAAGATGACCCGCCGGCACGCCGCGCTCAATATTTTCATGCTGGCGGATGACGCCAGGCTCAGCGCGTTCGTTGACAATGTAGCGAGGAGGAACGGCGGGCGCGTGCTGCAGGCGGCGCCCGAGCGTCTCGGTGAGTATGTCATCCGTGACTTCCTACGCACCCGCGGCGCCAGTCGACGGTAGATTTTCCTCGTCGGCTGAGGACCTCGGCTCGCTGCGGCTAGCCGGCGCCTCCGGGCGGCCGCGGCTGGCCGCAACCAACACAGCTTTACCGCATGCCTGCACAAGGAGGAATCGTGAGTTCTACCAGCGGATCAGTCGAGAGGTCGTCGGGCCGGACGATACTCGCGGTGATTCTCGGCATCATCGCACTGTTGTTCATCGTGGTCGCCATCATCTACGTCGCCGAGCCGGCCAAGTCGCTGCCCAGCTTCATTCCCGGGCACATCGCCGGCTCCACCGGCCACCACCCGCTGAAGGCCACCGGCTCGCTGGTCGTCGGCATCGTCTTCGCGGTCGGGGCCTGGTTCGCCCTCGCCTACAAGCCCAAGCCGCAGGCCGCGGCGCAGGACAGCAAGGAGAGCTCGCCCGCGGGGCGGAACTAGTTTCATTTCCCCCGCTCGCCTCCGGGGCACCTTTTGAGGCTCTGTTATCCCGCTCGCCTCCGGGGCGCTTTGAGGCTCTGTTATCCCGCTCGCCTCCGGGCGCCTTTTGAGGCTCCGCTATCCCGCTTGCCTCCGGGGCGCTTTGGAGGTCCCGTCTTCCCTCGTCGCTCGTCGCAGGCTCCTCGCTCCTCGGTCCAGACGGGACCGCGCCCCTTTGGCTCGCGGGGGGTTTCGCCTATGACCGCACGGGCGCTCAGCGGCTTAGTCGCTGAGCGCCTGGCGGAGGTCGTCGAGCAGGTCGTCGCAGTCCTCGATCCCGACCGATAGCCTGATCAGGTCGCCGGGGACCTGGAGGGCCGAGCCGGCGACCGACGCATGCGTCATCCGCCCGGGGTGCTCGATCAGCGACTCCACGCCGCCGAGGGACTCGCCCAGCGTGAACAGGCGGGTCCGGCCGCACGTCCGCACCGCGGCTTCCTCGCCGGCCAGCAGCCGGAACGACACCATGCCGCCGAACGCTCGCATCTGCTCCTGCGCGGTCTTGTGGCCCGGATGCGACGGCAGGCCCGGGTAGCGGACCTCGGCGACCGCCGGGTGCTCGGCCAGCATCTGCGCGACCCGCATCGCGTTCCGGCAGTGCCGGTCCATCCGCGGCGCCAGCGTCTTGATGCCGCGCAGCGTCAGCCACGCGTCGAACGGGCCGGCCACGCCGCCGGTGGCGTTCTGGGTGAAGGCGAGCCGCTCGGCGAGCTCGCCGTCGGCGGCCACCAGGGCCCCGCCGACCACGTCGGAGTGCCCGCCCAGGTATTTGGTGGTCGAGTGCACCACCACGTCGGCGCCGACCGTGAGCGGCTGCTGGAGATACGGCGACGCGAACGTGTTGTCCACCGCGAGCAGCGCGCCGGCCTCGTGCGCGGCCCGGGCCAGCGCGCGGATGTCAGCGATGTTGAGCAGCGGATTCGTCGGCGTCTCGACCCAGACCAGGGTGGTGCTGCGGGCGGCGAGCTGCTCGCGCACGGCGGCCAGGTCCGAGATCGGGATCACGCCATGACTCAGGCCCCAGCCGGCGGGTTGGCGGACCGGGAGTACTCGTAGCCGCCGCGCAGGCCGCCCACCCCGTCCTGCTTGCACGTGGACACCTGATAGATGGGTGGCACCACCGCCCCGGTGACCGGGTCGGGCTCCTGGCCCGCGTGAATGGCCAGGGTCTCGAAACCGTCCTGATAAGTCACGACAGCATGCATTTCGTAGGTATCAGGTGCTCGCGGCCAGGAAGGTCAGCACGTCCTGCCGGGTGAGCAGCCCGGACGGCTTGCCGTTCACGTGCACGAGCGCCGCTCCGGCTTTCTCCAGCGCGAGGACCGCCCGGGAGACCGGCTCGCCCAGGCCGACCGTCGGCAGCGGCGGCGACATGTGCCCCCCGACCGGGTCGGACGGCTTCGCCCGGCCGGTCACCAGGGCGTCGAGCAGGTCGCGCTCGACCACGGATCCGACCACCTCGGCCGCCATCACCGGCGGCTCTTCCTTCACCACCGGCAGCTGGGACACGTCGTACTCGCGCAGCAGCGCGATGGCCGCGCCGACGTTCTCCTCCGGGTGGACATGGACGAACGCGGGCAGGCTGCGCGCCTTCCTGGCCAGCACGTCGGCGACCAGCGGCTCCGAGGTCTGCGCCGAGAGGAAGCCGTAGTCGGCCATCCACTCGTCGTTGAAGATCTTCGACAGGTAGCCGCGGCCGCCGTCGGGCAGCAGCACGACGATCACGGCGTCCGGGCCGGCCACCTCGGCCACCCGCAGCGCGGCCGCCACCGCCAGCCCGGACGAGCCGCCGGTGAGCAGTGCCTCTTCCCGTGCCAGCCGCCTCGTCATGCCGAACGACTCGGCGTCGCTGATCGCGATGATCTCATCGCAGACGGACGGATCGTAAGTGGCCGGCCAGATGTCCTCGCCGACGCCCTCGACCAGGTAGGGTCGCCCAGAGCCGCCCGAGTAGACCGAGCCTTCCGGATCGGCGCCGATCACCCGGACCGCGCCGGCCGACACCTCTTTCAGGTACCGCCCAGTGCCGGTGATCGTGCCCCCTGTGCCGATGCCGGCCACGAAATGGGTCACCGTCCCGTCGGTCTGCGCCCAGATCTCCGGGCCGGTGGTCGCATGGTGCGAGGCCGGGTTCTCA
>Ga0137380_10002222_pt1 | contig 16372 bp, 17 predicted proteins | sample SagtaG_17_FD_104809 | JGI IMG/M metagenome (GOLD analysis project Ga0137380, IMG submission 104809) | Vadose zone soil microbial communities from Sagehorn Ranch, Mendocino, California, USA - Sage2_L_100_16 metaG | ecosystem: Environmental > Terrestrial > Soil > Vadose zone | place: USA...
TCAGCACGAACGGAGAATTGTCAACGCTTTCAATACCCGCCCCGTTCGCCCTGAGCTTGTCGAAGGGTGAACATAGTGTTCTTCCGCACCTTGTTAGGCGCCAGCGTCGCGCGGGATCACGTGCAATACCTGCCGGCGCAATTCGACCATGATCCGCTTCTCGCTCTCGAGCGACAGGCGATGGTAGACGTAGCCGGGCAGCGCGACCTCCAGGTCATACGCCGTATTGCTCTCGTCCAGCCGCAGGTGCAGGGTGTAGGTCTCTGCCTGCATCAGCGTGCCGACAATGTCACCACACAGGAGGTTTTCTCGCTCCCGCTCAGCCAGGCGGTCTGGACGGACAATGAGGATCTGTGTTGGGCGGATGCACAGGTACACTGGCGTGCCTGGCACGAATTGTGCCGGCACTGCGGCAATGCGGCGTCCCTGCCACTGGAGCCAGAGCGTTCCTGCCGTCATCTGCTCAACCACAGCCGGCAGGATGTTCCCCGTCCCGACAAACTCGGCGACGCGGCGGGTCAGCGGACGAAAGAAAACCGCATCACGCGTTCCCTGCTGGATCACCCGACCGCCATCATAGACGATGACCCGCTGGCCGAGCGCGAACGCATCGGCGAGATCATGAGTCACCAGAAGTGTAGTGATCCCCCAACGCGTCTGCACCTGCGCCAGCTCCTGACGCAGCGCCCCGCGCAGCGGCGCATCCAGAGCGGCGAACGGCTCATCAAGCAGGAGCAGTTGCGGCTGCACCGCTAAGGCCCGCGCCAGGGCCACCCGTTGCTGCTGGCCGCCAGAGAGCTCGTGGGGGCGGCGGCGCTCTAAGCCCTGGAGGTCGAAGAGCGTGAGCAACTCGGCTACGCGCCGTTCCCGCTCGCGCCGCGGCAGGTCCGCTAAACCAAAGGCAATGTTCGCCCCGGCCGTCAGATGCGGAAAGAGCGCATAGTGTTGGGGCACATAGCCCACCCGTCGCGCCTGTGGCGGCAGATCGATACTAGCGGCGCTGTCGTACACAGTTTGGCCGTCGATGACAATGCGACCAGCCTCGGGCTGCACCGTGCCGGCGATGGCCTGCAAGGTGAGACTTTTGCCGGAGCCGGAGGGACCGAAGAGCACAACGAGTTCCTCTCGCGCAGTGAAGGCGACGTCAAGCCGGAAGCCGTCAAGGCGCTTGTGGACCGCGACCTCAAGCATAGGCGCCGAAAGGACTGCGGCGCAGGAGCAACCGCACGCAGAAGAGCACGCCAAAAGAGAGGAGGACGAGGATCGCCGAGAGCACCAGTGCCGCCGTGAGGTCTGATTGCAGAGCGATGTAAATTGCCAGAGGCATGGTCTGCGTGCGGCCGATGGTGTTGCCGGCGAACATGATCGTGGCTCCGAATTCACCAAGGGCGCGCGCCCAAGCCATGACCGCGCCGCCAAGCAGGGCGGGAAACGCCAGGGGCACCGTCACCCGCAGAAATGTGCTCAAGGCGGAGTGACCCAGCGTGTACGCCACGCGCTCCAACTCCTGATCGACGCTCTGGAAGCCGGCGCGCGCGGCCCGGATGTAGAAGGGCGCACTCACGAAAGTCTGGGCAAGGACGACAGCCACCGTCGTGAACCCGATCTGCAAGCCCATCAGATCGAGCCACGGCCCGAGGAGCCCCCGCCGACCGAACGTCATGAGCAGCGCCACCCCCGCTACCGCTGGGGGTAAAACCATAGGCAGGTCGATAAACGTATCCACAAGTGCGGCACCGGGGAAGCGGCACCGCGCCAAGAGATAGGCGATCGGAGTGCCGCAGAGGACCGCAAGGAGCAAGCTGCTCAGCGACGTGATAAAGCTGAGCCGCAGCGCCTGCGTCACGAGTGGCCGCTGGAGCGTCTCCCAGATGCCCTCCCGGGACAGGACCTTGAGAAAGATCGCTACGAGAGGAAGCACGAGAAAGCTAACGACGAGGAGGATGGGCACCAGCAGTAAAGCTCTCCTGACATTGGCCGGCACAGGCTACTCCTTCACGAGGATGAAGTGGTGGGCTTTGAAGATCGCCTGGCCTTCTGTGGAAAGCACAAAAGTGATGAAGACCTCAGCGGCGGCGCGATTACGCACCTCGCTCGTCAGGGCGATGAGGTAATTGGCGATCTGGTTATACACATCCGGGATCGGGATCGTGAGCACATCTGTGCCGACCTGCGGCGTCACGTCTGAGACGTACACGATGCCGGCGTCCGCCTCACCCAGCTGCACCTTCGTAACCACCAGCTTCACGTTCTCTTCCTCTGAGAAGACGTTGTGCAGGACACGCTGGGCAAAATCGACCCCATAGTCCGTGCTCGCCTTACTCAGGGCCAAGCGACTGTAACTGCCTACAGGGACCGTAGCGGCGGCTAAGGCAAGTTTGAGGCCCGGCTTCGCCAGATCACGGAACTCCGCCACCTGCCCCGGGTTCTCTTTGGGGACGATGACGACAAGCGTATTCCTGACGAAGATAGGCGTCTCACCCTGGACGACACCGCCCTGCTTCGCCCGCTCCATCTGCACGGCATCAGCGGAGACAAAGACATCAGCGTGGGCACCCTGTTCAAGCTGCGCTCGTAACGCCGGCGAACCGCCGAAATTATAGACAACCTGCAGCCCAGGGTAACGGGCTTCCAGTCGCTTGCCGATCTCAGTAAACGGCTCCGTCAAGGAAGCCGCCGCGAAGACGGTGAGTTCACCGGTTGGGCGTGGTGCCGCCTGCACAGCGGTAGGGCCGGAGTAAGAGGTCGCCAGTAGCAATAGACACAGCAGACCCTCCCCAAACCGGAAACGCCACCTGGCCGGTCTCGCGCACATCGTATCCTGCCAAAGCTGCTGCGTGTGCCTTGAGTTCATTGCGACGCTGCAGGGCTGCAAACGATTTTACCGCTGGTCCAGCTGAACGGTGTAACAACCTAACCCAAGAAGTCAAACAAGTCTCACTTTCATTGAAGACCGCGCATAATTCGCTCGCTGCCTTAACAAGGTCCGCAGCGGGCTTCCCAGACTGAGCGAACCCTGGATGCCCGCCGGAGCCTGTCCTGAGCGCAGTCGAAGGGCGGGCATGACGTCATGCCCGCGAAAGCGGGAATCCAGAAAACTGCGGCGTCGGAATTACGCGCATGCTTCATTTTCATTGACAGGCCAAGGTCGGCATGGTAACCACGGCCAGCGATCGGAGGCGCCATGAAAAAGACGCTCTTCTTTGCTCTGGTGGCTTGCACTCTTCTCGGCCTCCCTCAGGCATTCGCCCAGCAGGAGATTATCCTCGCCACCACCACTAGCGTACAGGACACCGGCCTGCTCGATGTCATCGTGCCGATCTTCGAGAAAGAGAACGGCTCCCGCGTGAAAGCGGTTGCCGTTGGCACCGGACAGGCGCTGGCCCTAGCTGGCAGGGGTGAGGCCGACGTTGTGCTGGCCCATGCGCCGGACGCGGAGAAACAATACGTCGCCGATGGCACGCTGGTAAACCGCCGGCTGGTGATGCACAACACCTTTCTCCTCGCCGGTTCGGCCGCGGACCCAGCTGGAGTTAAGGGAACGGCCAAAGCCATTGATGCCCTCAGGAAGATTAGTGAAGCGAAAGCCACGTTCGTCTCGCGAGGGGATGATTCCGGTACTCATAAACTAGAAAAAAGACTCTGGGAGCAAGCCGGCATCAAGCCCGCCGGAGAGTGGTATCTCGAATCCGGCCAGGGAATGGGGAGGACCCTCAGTATCGCGGGAGAGAAACAAGCGTACGTTCTATCCGACCGGGCGACCTACCTGGCTTTCCAGAAAACCACTGGCCTTGCTGTCCTCCTCGAGGGCGATCCCGCCTTCCTCAACGTCTACCATGTCATGGAAGTGAACCCGGAGAAGTTCCCCAAGGTCAACGCCAAAGGAGGCAAAGCGTTTGCCGACTTTCTCCTGTCGGCGACCGTACAGGACATGCTCAAAACTTTTGGTGTGGACAAGTTCGGCGAGGCGTTGTTTCACCCGGACGCTGGTCGGACGGAAGAGGACCTACTGAAACTGCAACAGAGATAGGGAAGAGAGATGACAGTTGTTATTCTTCTTGTGGTATTGCTTCTGGGCGGTCCGGCGGCAGCCCAGGAAGCGTCCCTGGTCGATATGCTCCAGGCGAAAGGCATCCTCAGCAGGCAAGAGGCGCAAAAACTGAAAACCGGGGCAGCCACACAGGAAGCCTATGATCCGCAAGCCCTCATTAGCCTGCTGAAGGCAAAGGGGATTCTTGACGAAAAAGATCTGGCGCACATGAAAGCCGCCTCTGCGGCTCCTGCTGTTCCAGTTGCACCACTTCCTGCCCCGGCTCCGGACCTCAACGAGCGGCTCGCGCGCCTGGAGCAGGAAGTGAACAAGAAGCCGCCGTTTGTCGCGGGCTATGATGACGGGTTCTTTGTGCGCTCGGCCGACGGCAATTTCTCGCTACGCGTCGGCGGCCGCGTTGCCCTTCACGCACTGTACCAGCAAGAGGACACTTCGCAGACTGACTCCTTGTTTCTGGACCGGGTCCGCTTCTATACCGAAGGAGTGCTGTACAAATACTTTCAGTACAAAGTCGAGACCGACTTCACCAGCAGCTCGGGGCTGCGTGATGCTTACCTCAACATGAACTATTCGCCACGGGCCAACGTGCAGATTGGTCAATACAAAGTCCCCTTTAGCTACGAAGCGCTGCTCTCCAAGCGGTATCTCGACCTGGTGGAGCGGTCGGCGGTGACCCTCAGCACGGTGAACCCCAGCCGGGACATCGGCCTCATGTTCCACGGACGGCTCGGCGATGGTCTGCTCGGCTACCAGCTCGCCGTGCTGAACGGCAGCGGCCAGAATCGCTCAGACAACAACAGCGCGAAAGACTTGGCCGCGCGTTTTGTACTGGCTCCCTTTGTTGCCAGCAAAGATTCCCTGCTCTCCGGGCTCAACGTTGGTGGGGCGGTTACCTTTGGCCATGAACCCAAGGGCAAAAGCATCTCCGGTCTTACCCCCACGGGCTTTGAGTTCTTCAAAGCGGTGGACGTGCGCGGGGACCGGCTGCGCGCAGGCGGACATCTGGCCTGGTTCTATGGCCCCTATTCGCTCACCGGTGAGTACATCTACACTGCTGAGGAGAGACAAAAGCTCGGCAAGAACCTTGAGGATCTCTCCGACTTCGTGACCACAGGCGGCTACATTGGCGGGACCTGGCTGCTGAGCGGCGAGAAGAAAGTCTTTAACCGACCGAACCGACCGCTAACCATTTTCTTGAACCCGGTGGGAAACGTAGAGGGATGGGGGTCGTGGGAACTGGCCGCGCGTTATGAGTACTTCACTCTGGATAATGAGGCTGATGGGAAACCTGGAGCACTGAAGCGCAACCGCTTCGACGCGGCCAGGATTGGTATGAACTGGTATCTTAACCCCTGGACGCGAGTCTCGCTGGAATACCTCTACTCGCTCTTCGATGACGCCGACCGTTCCCCTCGTCTGCGCCACCACTCCGTGAACTCGCTCTTGAGCAGGGTGTAGGTGGAGTTCTGACCATCTATTTGAGGCTCTTGACCAGGGCGGTGACATAGCGACAATACCGCAGATCTAGCTGTAGAACGTGCAAAGGAACGTCGATGAAACTCTCCGGTACCCAGACTTTTCCCGCCCCACGCCAGCAGGTGTGGGATTTTCTCACCGACCCACAACGCCTGGCCATGTGTATGCCCGGTTGTGAAAAGCTGGAAACCGTGGGCGAGCACGAATACAGCGGCGTGCTGAACATCGGCTTGGCCGCAGTCAAGGGCCTGTACAAAGGCAAGGTGAAGCTCGACGAGATCCAGCCGCCCCTGCACTACAAGGTATCGCTGGATGGGAAAGGGAAACAGGGCTTCATCAAGGGCGCGGGCACTGTCGACCTGGAAGAGCAGAACGGCCAGACTCTGCTCAAGTACAGCGGGGACGTGCAGATTGGCGGCTCTTTGGCGAGCGTTGGTCAGCGGATGATCGACGGCGCGGCCAAAATGATGATGAGCCAGTTTTTTACCGCCCTGGAAGCCGAACTCAAAGCCGTACCGGGCGCAGCGGTCCAGCAGGGTATCCTGATCAACCTCTGGCGCTCCTTCCTGAAGTGGGTACGGGGGAAGTTTGCACAATGGTCCGGGAGGAAGACGACGGCGTGACAACACGCTTGTGCGCACTGGGCGAAAAGGGAAAATGGGAAAATGAAGAGAAGGAGAAAGACTTAGAGCGGTTTGCAATTGCCTGTGTCCCTTGTGTAGGGGCGATCCTTGTGAGCGCCCTTGGGGGACGAGGGCAGGGCGAATACAAGATTCGCCCCTACCAGGAAACTGAGGATACATCCGAGTGAAAATCGTTATAAGGATTCTGATGCGGCTCCAAAACTTTCGTTCTTGTTTTTCCTTTTCGCCTTTTCGCCCTTTCGCCTTTTCCCCCTTTTAGCTTCCATGGACCTTATTTGCACCGGCACCAAGCACGCGTTCTGGCTCCTCCTCTCCGGCAACTCAGAAGTTTGGCGGATCACCCTGCTGTCATTGCAAATCTCGGTCTCGGCCACGCTGATCAGCCTGCTTCTCGGTATTCCCCTGGGCACCTTTCTCGCGCTGAACCGTTTTCCCGGTCGGCGGTTGGTCATCAGCCTGGTCAACACAGGCATGAGCCTGCCGCCGGTGGTGGTCGGGTTATTCGTGACTATCTTCTTGTGGCGTAGCGGGCCGCTCGGGTTTCTCCATCTACTCTACACCCCAACCGCCATGGTTCTTGCTCAGGTGGTCATAGCTGCGCCGATCGTTACCGGCCTGACTCTGGCCGCCATCCAGCAACTGAACCCCAAGCTCCGATTGCAGATCCTGGCCTTGGGTGCCTCACGGATGCAACTCGTAGGGTTGCTGCTGCGCGAGGCACGGTTGCCCCTTCTGGCTGCGGTGATGGCTGGGTTCGGTGGAGTGATCTCTGAGATCGGCGCGTCAATAATGGTAGGGGGGAACCTGCTGGGCCACACGCGTGTCCTCACGACCGCTACAGTGATGGAAACCAGTAAAGGCAATTTTGATGTGGCCATTGCGCTGAGCGTTATCCTGCTCTTGCTGATCTTTGGCGTGAATGCCGTCCTGACCTACACCCAACAGCGCCAGCGGCCACTCTAACCATGCGCGGAGACGTGCTGCTGACGGTTGAGGGTCTGCGTGTCGAGGTTAACGGCCAGACCCTTCTTTCTGTTCCTTACCTGGAGCTCGCCCGTGGCGAGGTTCTCGCGCTGATCGGTCCGAACGGCGCGGGCAAAAGCACTCTCCTGCAGGTGCTCGCGTGTCTGCGCGCACCCACTTCCGGAACCCTCCACTTCGACGGACAAGCGGTGGACCGCCACGTCCCGCCGCTGGCTCTGCGCCGCCGCCTAGCGGTTGTCTTTCAGGAACCACTGCTGTTCGACACCACTGTCGAGGAGAACGTCGCAAGCGGACTCAAGCTGCGTGGCCTGGCTAAAACACTCATCCGGGAGCGGGTCGCCCTGTGGCTAGAGCGATTGGGGATCAGCTATCTGGCTACTCGACTAGCCCGCACCCTCTCCGGCGGGGAGGCGCAGCGGACCAGTCTGGCGCGGGCTTTTGTTCTTGACCCTGACGTGCTCCTGCTCGATGAGCCTTTCTCTGCGCTCGACCCGCCGACCCGTGAAGCCCTGACTGAGACCTTCCATCGTTTGCAACGCCAGACCCGGGTCACTGCCCTCTTTGTTACCCATGACCGCCTCGAAGCCCTGCGCCTGGGAGATCGGGTGGCGGTGATGAACCAAGGGGAGATCCTGCAGATCGGCACCCCAGAGGAAGTCTTTGGCCAGCCGGTCAACGAGACTGTGGCGAGCTTTGTCGGTATCGAGACGATTCTGCGCGGCCGGGTCGAGTCTCAGGCTGAGGGCTTTGCCGAGGTGCGGGTCGGTTCGGGTGAGCGCGTCGCAGCAGCCTCCTCCCTGCCTGCAGGAGCGGAGGTGACTCTGTGTATCCGGCCGGAAGAGGTTACCCTCCTCGCTGCCACCGAGGTATCTTTACCCTCCAGTGCCCGGAATCACTTTCCCGCCCGGGTCACTCGGATCTTGCCCTGGGGGATAGCATTCAAGGTCCACCTGGACTGCGGCTTTCCTCTGGTGGCGTTTGTCACCCGGCCCTCGATCGAAGTCCTGGGCTTGCACGAAGGGGCGCCGGTCATCGCTACGTTCAAGGCCACTGCTGTACATGTGATTCCGGATTAGGAGGGCATCCTGCCACAGGCAATATTGTTTTTTGTCCCTGCTTGTGAAAATTGTACCTGAGAGGCATTACAGACTGGTGCAGACCAAGGTCACGGTAGGGATCGGGCAGATTAACCCTCGCCTGGGGGATCTGGAGGCCAACTTGTCCCTGTGCGAACGGTACGTCCACAAGGCGAGGGAGCAGGGGCTCAATTTGCTCGTATTTCCCGAACTCAGCCTGACCGGCTACCATCTACGTGACATGGTGGCGACGGTGGCGCTGCGTGCCGATTCCCCGGAAATGACCAGGCTCAAAGAGTGGAGCCGCGAGGTTCCTCTCGTCATCGGCTTGGTCGAAGAAAGTCCGGACTTTCGCTTCTATAACGCCGCGGTCTATCTGGCCGCAGGGGAGATTCGCCATGTGCACCGCAAAGTCTATCTCCCCACCTATGGCATGTTCGACGAGCAGCGGTACTTCGCACGTGGGGACCGGGTACGGGCGTGTGACACGCCGTTTGGGCGGGTGTCCCTGCTCATTTGTGAGGATCTGTGGCACCCCTCGACCGCCTATCTGGCCGCGCTCGACCGGGCCGTGCTCATTATCTGTCCCTCGTCCAGCCCGCTACGTGGCATTTCCGACGGCGCCTCGCAGGACGACAACGCTCGGTACTGGGAATTGATCAACCGGGCCTATGCCGAGACCTTCAGCCTGTTTCTGATCTACGCCAATCGGGTCGGGTTTGAGGACGGAGTCGGCTTCTGGGGCGGCTCAGAAATTCTTGATCCGTTCGGCCGCTGCTTGGCCAAGGGCCGGTATTATGAAGAGGATTTCATTACGGCCGAACTCTCTCTAGATACGGTACGGCGCAAGCGCGTGGCCGCGCCGCTGCTCCGTGACGAGGACATCAACCTGACAATCAACGAACTGCTGCGGATTCGCGGGCGGTCAGAAAAGACATAAGAGAGCGAGTAGAAACCTGTAGGGGCGATCCTTGTGAGCGCCCGCGGAAAGGAGAAGCGACGATGGCCAAGAAGGTGTCAATAGCGGTAAAGAAAAAAGCCGCCACTGGCGCAAAAAAGGTGACCAGCGCCAAGGGGGGAGCAGGCACAAAACGGACCGCAGCTAAAGTGGTACGCAAGCCCGCCACACGAGTCACCTCGCGGAAAGCTGCCGCTGCGCCGCCGTTGTCTTTTCCGCCCGCAGTCTCGCCGGTGGTTGAGGATCACCTGGCGATCCAACAACTCCTGCATAAATATTGTCACGCGGTTGACCGCGGCACGCTGGACGAGATCGCCGACTTGTTCCACCGTACCGCCGTGCTGTTGCCGCGCTATGAGAGCGACGAGCGTTATGAGGGCCGCGAGGCGGTCCGCGGCTGGTATGCGCGCTATATCGAGAACTTCCGTTCCAAGGTGCGCTACCTGCGCCACAAGATCGAGTCGCCAGTGATCACAATCACGGGTAACGAGGCGACCTCGGTCTGCTACCTGGACGCGGATTCGATCACTGCCTCGACCGATGAGCCCGTGGTCGCCTTTGGCCGGTACGACGACAAATTCATCAAAAGCGAAGGCCGCTGGTGGTTTAAGGAGCGGGCGATCATCCTGTACTACACCTACCCCCTGGCAACGTACCATGAGGGGCGGGGAGCGTGAACTGCGTTTGTAGTAGCGACTTACAGCGGTTTGCAGTTGTATGTGTCCTCAATGTAGGGGCGATCCTTGTGAGCGCCCAGACGGGGCGAGGGACAGGGCGAATACAAGATTCGCCCCTACGCTTGGTATCAGGTTTCACTCGATTGAAAACCGCTCTCATTCGCTACTACGGATGCGGCATACCGTGAAGGCGAAGCATGCGCCGAGGCAAGCCAACCGGTAGCCTTAACCCCGGAGGATGCATACTTCGCCCCTACTACCTCTCCTTTTTCCTTTTCGCCTCTTCGCCTTTTCCCCGTTCTTCTTTTCGCCTTTTCGCCTTTTCCCCTTTTCCCCCCTTCTTCTGTTGTTTGATCGAATTGCCCCTTGTCACTCATCACTTGCCCCTTGCCCCTTGTCACTTCCTCGTCGTAGAGTGACCATCGTGTTAACGCTCCCCTAGCAAGCAGGGTACTTTCCTGCCCACCTCGACGGAAGGAGTTTCTTCTCGCATGAAGACGATTGTGTTGATCAAACAGGTTCCGGTGGTGTCGGCGATGCAGCTCGACCCAGAGACCAAAACCCTGAAACGTGAGGGCGTCCCCTCAGAAGTCAGCTCGTTTGACATTCGCGCTCTGCTCAAGGCGGTCGATCTGCGGAAGACCCAGGGCGGTGAGGTGGTCGCACTCACCATGGGACCACCGCAGGCCAGAGCGGCGCTGGAATACTGCCTGGCCTTGGGCGCGGACCGAGCCGTGCATTTGGTGGATCGCGCCTTTGCTGGCTCTGACACCTTGGCAACTGCCCGCGCCCTGGCGCTGGCGCTCAAACGTGAAGGCTATGACCTGATCCTCTGTGGCCGTCACAGCACAGACGCTGAGACCGGGCAGGTCGGCCCAGAGGTGGCGGAACTGCTCGACCTTCCCCAGGTCACCGGTGCGCGGACTGTCACGGTCACCGCCAAGACCCTCCTCGTCGAGCGCGAGACCGACAGCGGCTTCGAAACGGTCGAGTGTCCCCTCCCCGCGCTGCTGTCGGCGACTGAAGACCTGGCACCGGAGCGGTTTCCCAGCAAAGCCGACAGAGAAAAAGCCAAGGAGAAACCTATTCAGGAAGTCGCCGCCAGTGATCTCTCGACTGATCTCTCGCTGTTCGGCCTGGCTGGCTCACCTACGTGGGTCGAATCTGTGCAAACAGTCGAAGTGATACGCGAGAAAAAAATCCTCGAAGGTGACCTGCCCGCACAGGTGAACGCGTTAGTCCAGATCCTCCTGGAGCGCGGGTTGTTCGGCAAGTGGGTGAGCGAAGACGAGGAGAGAAACGGGGGACAGGGAGACAGAAAGCTGACGGGTGGCAAAGCCGTATGGGTTGTAGCTGAAACTCTGGGTGATGCCCTGCGGCCGGTGACCCTCGAACTCCTCGGCAAGGCCACTGAGTTGGCAACCAAGTATGGCGGAGAAGTCGGGGCAGTGCTCATGGGCAGTGGCGTTGATCACCACGTCGCCATTCTCGCGATCTATGGGGCAGACATAGTGTACCTCGCCGAGGATCGGCGTCTGGCGCCGTACAGCACGGACGTCTACACGGCGCCCTTGACCCGTGCGATCCAAGAGCACCACCCTGGAGCGGTTCTGTTGGGTTCAACCGCGATCGGCCGCGACCTGGCCCCGCGTGTGGCCGCGCGCCTGGGGCTAGGGCTTACCGGTGACTGTATCGATCTCGATGTCAACGAGCACGGCCAACTGTTGCAGTACAAGCCGGCCTTCGGCGGCAACGTGGTCGCTCCTATTCTTTCCCGCACCACACCGGAGATGGCCACGGTGCGGCCGGGCATGCTGAAAAAAGCGCGTCCACATCCAACCCGCCAAGCCCGCATTGAGATGCTGTGGCCGGACGATACCACTACGAGCCGGGTGATGGTCCTCTCCCAAACCGGCGCGGATGTAGTCAAGGCCGCAGCCCTCGACACGGCTGAGATCGCTATTGGCGTGGGCAAAGGCATCGGTGGACCGCAGAACCTGGCGGTCATCGAGCAACTGGCCGCGGCCTTGGGCGGCGCGCCGCTCGCGGCCACGCGTGACATCGCTGACCTGGGCTGGCTCCCCAGACAGCATCAGGTGGGACTCACCGGCAGGGCGATTGCGCCGAAGCTCTACTTCGCTATCGGCATCCGTGGCGCCTTCGAACACCTCGTAGGGATCCGTCGTGCCGGTATCGTGGTGGCGATCAACAAAAATCCCAAGGCCCCAATTTTTCAGAATGCGGACCTCGGTATTGTCGGGGATTATGCCGAGGTGGTGCCACTGTTAACTGCCGCGCTGGCAGCGGCAAAAGCAGAGCGGTCACGACAATAGGGGCGACCTGGTAAGCAGGGATTACAACTTATAGCAATTTTCACTCGGATGTATCCTCAGTTTCCTGGTAGGGGCGAATCTTGTATTCGCCCTGCCCTCGTCCCCCAAGGGCGCTCACAAGGATCGCCCCTACACAAGGGACACAGCCGTAGCCCGGAGAAATTCGGGGGGCCCCCCATCCCACGTCCTGGATTCCGCGGAGCCTGTCCTGAGCGCAGTCGAAGGGCTTCATCCAGGCTACTTTGCTGATGAGTATGTCATTCTGAGCCGGAGCCAGAGCGGAGGCGAAGAATCTCTCAGCATCTCGGCCAAAGCGAGATTCTTCGTCGCTTCGCTCCTCAGAATGACATCTATCAAGATCACATGGTTGGAGTACTAGGGATTTACCGTCAGATTTGGATGCCGGCTCCAGAAATAGCCGCTCATGGCGGCTGCCGCCAGCAGATTGCCGACCAGCACCGCCTGCCAGGCCAGCACCCGAAGTACCGCCTCCGCGAACGCCATGTTGACCGCCACGAACCCAAACTCAAACAAGACAAACAGCAATAGGATGCCAAACCCAATGTTTGGATTGTGCTCTGCTAATCCCAAAAGCCGCGAGGCAACGCCCCCGATGATGATGAAGACGAGTCCATGCACCCAGGTGAACATCAACACCACATCGAGGTTGACCGCCAAGCCCTCGGGAGAGGCAAGCCCTTCACCCCCTTTGAAGAGAGCGGTACCGAGAATAGTGGGTGTGTACAGGGGTCGCCCGTTGATCGCGTCCAAGATCAGAAACCAGATCGCAATAGTCGCCGCTCCGATAATGCCGGCGACTATGCCTTCCTGGTATAGCTTGGAGATTTCCTCCGCAGTGGAGCTAGCCGGCAGAACCGGGCTGGTCACCTGGGATTCAGCGGTAGCCATGACGCCCTCCTTTCCGGACGCCTGAGGCGCCACACGTAGGTTGATTACCGCCCTCAGCCCTACTCCACCCTCTGCAGATGTCAAGAGGCAATTTGTACTCCGCCCTTACGCGGGCGGAGCGACGTCGTGCAAGATCGGCGTGTTCTGCCGGTATGGAGCCGCGCTGGCCAGCGCCTGCGCCCACTCCGGGAGGGAGAAGTCACACCGGTAGCGTTCCTGTACGGCAGAGGCCCGCTCACGGATCTGCTGAAGACTGAGTCGCTCAGCGTCAGAGCCGATCAGTATCACATTGCCCCCGAGCAGGGGGAACGTGGCAGTATGACGGAATGAGACCGCAAAAGTTTTCCGGGCCGCATCGTACAGCGGGGTCGAAGCCTGCAAGTTGGTGGCGACCACCCCTGCAGACGTCAAATGGGCGCGGCACTCAGCGTAGAACTCACGCGTGCACAAATGCAGCGGGACTCCTCCGGCCTGGTAGGCGTCGAGGAGGATCAGGTCATAGGACGCCTCTGCCGGCGTGCTCTGCAGGTACTCCCTTCCGTCTTTCACGGTGAGGTGTTGGCGCTCGTCAGGCGCGATGCCGAAGAAGCGGCAGGCCACCTCCACCACAACCGGGTCCAACTCTGCAGTGTAGAGCAGGGTATCTTCCAGGTAGTGGTGCAGCACCATCTGTAACCGTCCCCCGCCTAGGCCGAGCAGCAGGATGCGCCGCGGCGCGGGCTGCCAGGCCAGGGCCAGCAGCATCGCCTGGGTATACGGCGAGAGCAAAGCCAAGGGGTCAGCAGGGTTAAGGCGCGATTGGACCTCTTCGGTCCGGTGGCGAGTGTGGCGATAACAGAGTAGCAGTTGATCTGCGGTTCGGTGGACGATGATGTGGTTGTACTGTGATCTGCGCTCAAAGAGGATACCTGGCAGCATGCGGCGGGACGGGGCAAGCCGTCGGGTGACAGCCGCCAGGTTCAGCTCTTGCCAGTGAGACATAACTCGAAGGGGGTCGGGGGTTAGGGGCGGGGTGCTGGATAAAAACGGGGGCGGGGCAAAACCAACACCCAGCCCCTAACCCCCAGCCCCTGTTCTTAGTTCCTACCGCACCTGCGTGGCGATGGCCAGGTGAGCGAGGCCCTCGGTGCGGGCGAGGTCCATGACCTCGACCACCCGACCATGCGGGACGGCTTTGTCGGCCCGGACGATCACAGTGATCTCCGCACCACTAGCTTTTTCTGTCTGAAAGCGAGTCTTGAGCTGCTCCAGGGTTACCAGCTCCTTGCCTAGGAACAGGCCGCCCTCTTGGGTCAGGTTCACTGAGAGGCCCTTTTTCTCCGCCGACGGGGTAGCGGATGTGGCCTTCGGCAGGTTCACGTCCATCTCGCCTTCGTTCGATTTGTGAAAGGTCGCGAGAAAACTGAAGGTGATAAAGAAGAAGATGAACATGTTCATGATGATGTCCGTGATCGCCACGGACTCCAAGCTAAACAGGACCTTGCTCTGGCGTTTAAAGTGCATGGCGGGCGGGCTCCTTGGCTTTCACCTCGGTGAGCAGGTCCACAAACTCCTCGGTCCGCTCCTCGCTGAGCCGGGTGAGGGTGCCCACGCGCGTGACCAGATGGTTGTAGACCAGGTAATAGGGAATGGCAACGATCAAGCCAGCGGCGGTGGTGATCATCGCCTGGTAAATACCACCGGCCAGGACATTGATGGTGATCCGCTCACCCATCGTCTCCCAGTTCATGAATGCTTTGATCAGGCCGACAATCGTGCCCAGGAACCCGAGCATTGGTTCCACGCCAATGACCGTGGCGAGCATACTCATGTACGATTCCGCATCCGCGACCACGTCTCCACCCAACCGCTCGAGCCGACGGGTGAGTTCGGTCCGCTCCTGAGAACGATAGAGGATCGCGGCCTCAAACAGGCGGCCGAGGGCGGTATTGCGCTCGCGGCAGACGTGCAGGGCGACGGACAGGTTCCCATCCTGGACTAGGGCGCTCAGGCGCTGGCAGAGCTTGTCGAGCTGGACGCGCAAGCGCCACAGCTCCCAGTACTTGGCCAGGATGATAGCGAGGGCAATAACCGACAGGGCGATGATGGGAATCATCACCGGCCCGCCTTTCACGATAAACCACCACACCCCAACGGATTCTGCTTGCGTTGACATAGCCGATATTTGTAGCCGAGTTGCCTGGAGAGGGAAAGGGCGTGGGTTCAGGGTCGAGCGTCACTTGCCGCAGCTCTGCACGGCGAGGTCCTGGATCTTCTTCTTGAGCCCTTGATCGCTGAGGCGGCCCAACATGACGCGGGCACTGCTCACAGTCCGGCACGCCAGGTCAGTGTTCCCCAGGGTGGTGTTGAGCTGGGCCATTTCAAAGGTGCCACGGAACCAGAGCGGATCTCCCACCTGGGTCTCCTTGAGCATCTGCTCCCAGTACGTCAGCGCCTGACGCTGGTCACCCTGCACCGTAGCGATCTGGGCCAGACCGGCCAGGGACACGAGCGAGTAGGCGCCCTGCTGCAGTTCCTGGTAAATCGGTACCGCCTTGTCGTACTCTTTCACATCAAGATAGAGCTGTGCCAGCTCGTACTTGAACTGGGCCGGTGACTCATCCTCGGCGAAGGCCTCTCCCCTTTGCAACCGGCCCTCGTAGAGCCGCGCCAGGGTGCGCTTGGCCGCTAGGACGTTGTCCCGGTCGTTCTGTTTTTCCAGCTTCTTGATATCTTTGGGTAGCACCTGGCTCAACCCTGCCAGCAGCTCCTTCTGTTCGTCCGGCTGGAAGCGGGTGAGGATGTTTTGCACTTCCTTTTCGACCTCGGCGAAGCGCCCGGCTTTCTGCAGCGCCACGAGCCGCATGCGCGCAACTTTGGCGAAGGCGTCTTTCTGTTCCGGGTATTTTTTCTCGAAGTCCTGCAGCAGCGCGGCGATCTCCGCGGCCTTGGTGTCCACTTCTTTGCTGAGAAAGACCGCGTTCATCACGCTCACCTTGCCGCGATACTCCTGCAGCGGTACCTGCTTGGCCATAGCCGGATTGTTCTTTTCCAGCTCCGCGCTGTTCTTCCAGAACGCCGGCAAGCCAGAAGCAATTCGTTGGCGCAACTCCTTCTCGCCGATGCCGACGCCATTGCGTTTCTCGTCTAGGGCGTCAAGCAGAGAGAAGTAGCACTGGAGAGTGGCAAAGTCTGCGCGCACCCGGAAGGCGGGATCACCAGTCACTTTTTGATAGGCCTCAACCGCGGGCAGATAATTCTGGTGGCCCTGGTCGTACTCGCCCA
>Ga0137380_10002231_pt1 | contig 16336 bp, 8 predicted proteins | sample SagtaG_17_FD_104809 | JGI IMG/M metagenome (GOLD analysis project Ga0137380, IMG submission 104809) | Vadose zone soil microbial communities from Sagehorn Ranch, Mendocino, California, USA - Sage2_L_100_16 metaG | ecosystem: Environmental > Terrestrial > Soil > Vadose zone | place: USA...
AGTCGATCAGATACGCGGTGCCGCCGGTCATGCCCGCGCCTGCGTTCCAACCCACAGATCCGAGGGACACTGCCACCCCGCCTGTCATGTACTCGCAGAAATGGTCGCCCGCACCTTCGACGACCACCGTGGCTCCCGAGTTGCGCACGCAGAACCGTTCCCCGACCCGGCCGGCGATGAAGAGCTTCCCGCCCGTCGCGCCGTAGCAGATGGTGTTGCCCGCGAGCACCGGGTCGTCCCCGCCGTCCTGTGCGAAAGGTCGGATCGCGATCACGCCTCCGCCCATTCCCTTGCCGACGTAGTCCTGCGCCTGTCCTTCGAGGCTCAGCTCGACGCCGGCATCGAGAAAGGCGCCGAAGCTCTGGCCCGCGCTGCCCCGATATTCGCGATTGTCACCTGGCGCCAACGAGGCGCCGAGCGTCCTTCGCGAGTTGTCGATGTCGCCGCTGGGCGGCGGCGCGTCAGGCGCATCTCCATTGCGGCTCCATGACCTGCGGCGGGGCTGGGACGAGTCGGTGCGGGCGAGGACAAACGACAGGTCGAGCCTGGCGTCGGGAACCTGCTCGAGCAGCTCGACGCGACCCACCACCTCCTGAAGGCTGCGGGCGCCCATTCGGGCGAGGTGCTCGCGGACCTCTCCCGCGATGAGGAACAGGTAGTTGACGACGTGCTCGGGTCGCCCGTCGAATTTGGCGCGCAGGTCGTCGCGCTGAGTGGCGATGCCGGTCGGGCAGGTGTTCAGGTGGCACTGCCGCGCCATGTCGCAGCCCAACGCGACCAGCACGCCGGTGCCGAACCCGAACTCCTCCGCTCCCAATGCGGCGGCGATGACGATGTCGCGCCCGCTGCGGAGACCGCCGTCGGTACGGAGGGTGACGCGCTCGCGCAGGCGGTTGGCGACGAGGACCTGCTGGGCTTCGGCGAGACCAAGCTCCCACGGCGAGCCCGCATTTTTGATCGAAGACAGCGGCGACGCGCCCGTGCCCCCATCGTGACCTGAGATGAGGATGTAGTCGGCTCGAGCCTTCGCGACGCCCGCGGCGATGGTGCCGACGCCCGCCTCGGAAACGAGCTTCACCCCGATTCGCGCGCTCGGGTTCACCGTCTTGAGGTCGTGGATGAGCTGCGCGAGATCTTCGATCGAATAGATGTCGTGATGCGGTGGCGGCGAGATGAGCTGCATGCCGGGCTGCGCGTGGCGCAGTCGGGCGATGAGGCTGGTCACCTTGAGTCCGGGCAGCTGGCCACCCTCGCCAGGCTTGGAGCCCTGCGCGATCTTGATCTCGAGCTCGTCCGCGCGCTTGAGGTATCGAGGCGTGACGCCAAAGCGCGCGGAGGCAACCTGCTTGACCTTGTTGTCGCGACGCACTCCGTCGATGTTGTAGTAGGTGTCGGGGTCTTCGCCACCCTCACCGGAGTTGGAGCGAGCCCCGACCTGGTTCATGGCGATGGCGAGCGCCTCGTGCGCCTCAGGCGAAAGCGCACCAAGCGACATCGCGGTGCTGACGAATCGCTTGACGATCTCGGTCGCCGGCTCCACCTCGTCGAGCGGAACCGGCCGCGTACAGTCCTCGATTTGGATCAGCTCGCGCAGGGACTGTGGCTCGCCCATGCTCGAGAGGCGCCGCCACTCGCGATAGGCATCCACGTCTCCCGTTTGGGCCGCCTTTTGCGCGGCGCGCACCGCGAGCGGGTTGTATGCGTGGTGCTCGCCGGCCTTGCGGAAGCGCATGCGCCCGTGATCCGGCGCTGCGTTCGGCCGCGAGCGGGCGAGCTGCTCCAGGTCCGAAAGATTGGCGCCGCCGACTCGCGAAGGCACCGCCGGGAAGCACAGCTCCATCACCTCGGCGCCCAGACCGAGCGCCTCGAGAACCTCCGCTCCGCGGTAGCTTGTGACGCAGGAGATGCCCATCTTCGCCATCACCTTGAGCAGCCCCGCCTCGAGTGCCTTGCGATATCGCGGCGCCGCTTCGTCGCCGACGGTGGCAAATGCGAGGTAGGGATGCACCGCCGTGGCCCCAATCGTGATCAGACACGCGACGTCATGCACGTCCACCGCGTCACCGGCGATGGCGACGATGTCGGTGGCCATGCGCCGGCCGGTGGCGAGGAGGTGCGAATGAACCGCTCCGACGGCAAGCGCCATTGGCACCGGCATGCGGTGCGCCGCCGTTCGGCGGTCGCTCAGCGCGATGACGCCGTCGACCTCTTCGGCTTCACGACGCAGCCGCTGCAACGCGTCGCTCAGCGTTTCGTCGTGGGCGTACGTTGCGTCGAGCACCGTCGCGGCCTGCAGCACGCGCGCCAGCTCGGCCGCGCCGAGGACCGGTGATTCCAGCTCCAACAACTTTCCGTCGGTCGGCACGGCCGGGTGGTGACGGCGAAGCAGCTCGCGGTCCGTGCCGCCTTCCGGCTCGAGCGTGAGGTGCCTCGGGCCGAGCAGGGTGCGCAGTGACATCACGGCCTTCTCGCGCAAAGGGTCGATCGCAGGATTGGTGACCTGGGCGAATCGCTGGCGCAGGTAGCCGTAGACCCGCCGGGGCGTGCGGCCGAGCGGCGCGATCGGGATGTCGTCGCCCATCGAATACACGGGTTCGGCGGCCGACTCCGCCATGACCTCGACCACAAACTTGACGTCCTCGAATCCCCACCCGTGAAGCGCGTGATGCCCGGGCAGGTCTTCGAGCGGCTCGAGGTCGACGTGGTGCCGCTGGAGGGGGACGAGCACGCGGTCGGCCAGCATCCCGTAGTCATGGCGGGCCGCGGCCCGCTCCTTGGCATCCGCGTTGCGGAGCAGCGATCCGTCGCGCGTGTCCACCAGGAGCATCTGGCCCGGTCCGAGCCTTCCTCGCTCGACGACGGCTTCAGGTGGCATCGACACGACGCCGGCCTCCGACGCCGCCGCGACCAGCCCGTCGCGGGTGCGCTGCCAGCGCAGAGGCCGGAGGCCGTTGCGATCCAGGGCCGCGCCGACCACTATGCCGTCGCTGAAGGCAAGCGCGGCCGGTCCGTCCCACGGCTCGAATCGGATCGACTGGTAGCGATAGAAATCGCGTACGGGCGCGGCGAGGTCTCCGCTCCCCTCCCATGCCTCGGGCACGAGGCTCATCAACGCCTCGCTCACCTCCCAGCCGCGGTGGACGAGCAGCTCCAGCGCGTTGTCGAGCGAGGCGGAGTCAGACCCTTCCGGCCAGATCACGCCACGCAGCTCGGGCTCGAGCTCCGGCTCACGGGCACGCATCCAGGCCCGGTTTCCAGTGACTGTGTTGATCTCGCCGTTGTGCGCGAGCATGCGGAACGGCTGCGCCAGCCGCCAGTCGGGCATCGTGTTGGTGGAGTACCGCTGGTGGAAGACGGCCAGGCGGCTCTCGCAGGCCTGGTCCTGCAGGTCCAGGTAGAAGTCGGCGAGCCGAGTGCCCGCCGTCAGGCCCTTGTACACGAGGGTGCGGCTCGAGCACGACGCGACGTACATCCTCACGCCTTCCTCGCCGGCGCTCTTTTCGGCGCGGCGGCGGGCAAGGTAGAGCCGGCGCTCCCACTCGCCAGGGTCGAGGTCCGGGTTTTCGATGAGGCCGTGCCAGATCGCGGGCATCGTCTCGCGTGCCCGTGAGCCGAGGGACTCCGGGTCGATGGGGACGGCCCGCCACGTGGAGATCTGCATGCCCGAACCGGCGACCGCGCCTTCGATTACTACGCGAGCGCGCTCGTCCCACTCGAATAGCGCAACAACGGCGTAGTGCCCGCCAAACAGACGGTGGGGAACCTGGATGAGGAGCCCCGCGCCGTCGCCGCTCTTGCCGTCCGCGTCCAGGCCGCCGCGATGGGCGAGGCGCGCGAGCGCGGTGACGCCGAGGCTGACGGTATCGTGGCCGAGCTCGGGCGTGGCGACAAAGCCCATTCCACATGCGGCCCTGCTTGCCGGGAGGTCCCCCGGCCAGGCGAGACGCGACGGAGACGGAGCGGGGGGCACTGCATCGGAAGGCTACCGAGAGTGGCCGAGGAGAGCTAGTGCGCCGTGCACAAAAAGTGGGCCGAATTTGTTATGCGATCGCTACATCCCCAAAAGCGATTGCACCCGCAAGGCGACGGCGAGGTTGAGTCTGGTCTCGGGATCCTCCAGGTCGAGGCCGGTGATCTCCCGGATCCGTTCGAGGCGGTAGCGCAGCGTGTTCGGATGGACGCGGAGGCGCTTGGCCGCATGCTGCTGCTCCCCCGTCTCGAGGTACGCCCGCAGCGTGGCGACGAGCGCTCCCTTGCGGGCGCTGTCGTGCTCGATCAACGGTCCGAGATGGCGCCGGCTGTAGTCGACCAACCGCTCGTCGCTGACCGCGGCGAGGAGGCCGGTGAGCCCCAGCTCGGGCACCGCGACCACCTGGCTCCACCGCTTGAAGCGGGCCAGCGACTCCATGACGGAAGTGACCTCGCGCAGGGCTCCGGCCACCGATGATGGGGCCTCGATCGGCGCGCTGAATCCCACCGAGACCGTGAAGCCGGGCTTCCAGTCGGCGACCGCCTGGCGGATCTGCAGCCCGAGGGCGTGGCTTCGCGCCTGGTGGTCGGCGACCTCGGTGCCAAGTGGCAGCAGCGCGACCACCTGGTCGGAGCGGCCCTGGACCAGCGCCCGCGGAAAGGTCGTGCGGACCACGTTCGTGACCCGGCGCAGGAACTCTCGCTTCAGGGCCTGGATCGCATCCTCCGAGATCTGCCGCGCCTTGTTGAAGCCGCGAAAGTCGTCGATGTCGACGAGCACGACGATATGGCTGCCGTGGAGCGGGTAGCCCAGGTGGCGGGCGCGGCGCTGCGCCGCGGCCTCGTCGCCGTACGTGCCGTGAAGCAGGTCCTCGAGGTACTCACCGCGGACCCGCCCCTCGACCTCGGACAGCTCGCGCTCTTTGGCGATGGAGAGCGCAAGCACCAGGGCTGCCTGCTCGATCGCCATGAAGGCGAGCTCTTCGTTGTGGGGCGGGTGGTCGAGGATCGAGATGTAGCCGAGCACCTGGTTGGAGGAGAGGATCGGCGCGATCAGGCGCTCGCGCGACATCCCCAGGTGCGGGAACGCCGGGACCTTGACCGGCCCGCGCTTGGCCTCGACCTCGCGCAGCATGCGCTGGATCTGCGGGTCGAACAGCACCCGCTGCGGCGTCCCCTGGCGCTGGATCGTCTCCTTGCGATGCGGGTCCACGCTGCCGCCGGCGTGGGCGAGGAGGTGGAAGCTGGCGTCTTCGACCACCACGGCGCTTTCAAGCAGGTCGGCGAGGGTGCGGCAGATCTCGGTCACGCCCTTGCCGTCAAGCACGAGCTCGGTGAACCTGTGGTGGATCTCGATCGAGCGCTTCAGCCGCCAGTGCTCGGCGTTGATGATCCGCTCGAGCAGCGGCGTCATCAGGTCGACAAACTTGACGTCGGAGGGGATGGTGAATAACGGGACCTTCAGGCGGTCCGCCTCGGTGACCATCTCCGGCGGCAGCTTGCGCAGGTAGGGCAAGGGACGGACGACAAGTCCGGCGCCGCCCGAGTCGGCGATGCGCCCCACCAGGCGGATCTGCGCCGACAGGTCGTCCTTGATGGGGAAGCCGCTCGTGAACATCAGGTCCCCGGCCCGGGGCTGCACCTCCGGCGTCTCCATCAGCCGGACCCACTCCACCTGGCGGTCGAGACCGTCGGCGCCGGCGATCAGCTTCGCCTGGGCCAGCACGGATCGCATCGCCTCGCGCACGGTCGGCCTGGGTTCCTGGACCTCGTCCCCGACCCTCTTCGTGGCCATGATTCCCAACTTTAGGGTGTGAACGGGGGACAGGCAAGGACGGCTTGGCGTTGTGCTCGGCGCACTAGGAGGACCTCGACGCCGTGCGTTACCGTCCAAGCATGACCTACGAAGAGGCCCCAGCCTGCGACCGGCACGACGCGGGCGTATCGATGCAGCTGCGCACGATGCACTCCGACGTGTCACGGCCTGATGTCGTGGTCGGATTGTTCGAGTGCCCCGACTGCGGGCACGAGCGCTGGCTGCCGATCAAGACGTCATACGGGGACAGCGAGGCGGCAGTCCCGGCGGCCTAGGCGCCCACCCCGGATAGTCCGGACTATCCCGGAATGCTCCTGACCGAAACCACGGTTAGTCCGGACCATCCGAAAGGACCGGGTTTTAGTCCTTTGCGATCAGTTCGCGCAGCACCAGCGGCAGGATGCCTCCGTGGTGCAAATAGCCAACCTCGGTTTCGTTGTCGACGCGCGCGCGGGTGGTGAAGCGCTTGACCTTGCCGTCGTCGGTGGCGGCCTCGACCTCGAAGTCCTGCCCTGGCTTGATGCCTTCCAGGCCGCGGATGGCGTAGCGCTCGTGCCCGCTCAGGCCGAGCGTTTGGGCGCTCTCGCCAGGCGCGAACTGCAGCGGCACGATGCCCATGCCCACGAGGTTCGAGCGGTGGATGCGCTCGAAACTCTCCGCGATGACGGCGCGCACGCCGAGCAGGAGCGGACCCTTCGCGGCCCAGTCGCGTGACGAGCCCGAGCCGTACTCCTTGCCCGCGATCACCATGAGCGGCACTCCCTCGGACCGGTAGCGTTCACACGCCTCGAAGATCGTGCTTTCCGAACCGTCGGGAAAGTGACGCGTCCAGTAACCCTCGCGCTCGACGAGCTTGTTGCGGAGCCGGATGTTGCCGAACGTACCTCGGGCCATCACCTCGTGGTTGCCGCGGCGCGCGCCGTAGCTGTTGAAGTCGGTCCTCTCGACGCCATGAGCGATCAGGTACTTGCCTGCGGGGCTGTCGACCGGGATCGCGCCGGCGGGTGAGATGTGGTCGGTCGTCACAGAGTCTCCAAGCACCGCCAGCACGCGCGCGCCTTCCACATCGCTGAGGGCCGGCGGCTCCGCACCGAAGTCCTCGAAGTACGGCGGCTCCTTGACGTACGTGGAACGCTCTTCCCAATGAAAGATCGGGCCGGTCGGCGAGCTCATCTTCTTCCAGTGCTCGTCGCCTTCGAAGATGCGCGAGTACTCGCGCTGGAACATGTCCTGCTTCACGCACTGCTGCACGACCGCATTGACCTCTTCTTGCGAAGGCCACAGCTCGGACAGCATCACGGGCTTGCCTTCCTTCGTGTGCCCTATGGGGTCTTTGGTGAGGTCGATGTGCACCGTGCCGGCCAGCGCGTACGCGACGACCAGCGGCGGCGAGCCGAGGTAGCTTGCCTTGACGAGGGGATGGATGCGCGATTCGAAGTTGCGGTTGCCCGAAAGCACGGCGACCACGCTGAGGTTGTCCTTGGTCACCGCCGCCTCCACCTCGGGACTCGCCAGGGGGCCGGAGTTGCCGATGCACGTGGTGCAGCCGTAGCCCACGAGGTAGAAGCCCAGCTCCTCGAGCGGCTCCATCAACCCCGCGGTGTTGAGGTAATCGGTCACGACGCGGGAGCCCGGGGCCAGGCTCGTCTTGACGTAGGGGTGTACGGAGAGCCCGCGTTCGACCGCATTCTTCGCCAGCAGGCCCGCTGCGACCATGACCGATGGGTTTGAAGTGTTGGTGCAGCTGGTGATGGCCGCGATCACGACGCAGCCGTTCTCCAGCTTCGCCGTCGGCTCGGCGGCGACCGCAACGGCGGCGCGCCCATCGACCGGCCCACCTTCCCCGGTGAGGCGCGAGATCGCTTCGGGGCTTGGCTTGGGGTCGTTGGCGAACGCCGCGTTGAAGCTCTCCCAGACCCTGGGCAGCGGCGCGCGGTCCTGCGGGCGCTTGGGGCCGGCGAGGCTGGGCTCGATCTTGGTGAGGTCGAGCTCGAGCAGCTCGCTGAACCGAGGGATGGGATCGCCGTCGCGTCGAAACAGGCCCTGCTCTTTGGTGTAGCGCTCGACCAGGTCGATCTGCTCCCGGCTGCGGCCGGTGATCTCCAGGTACCGCAGCGTCTGGGCGTCGACCGGAAACAACGCGGACGTGGCCCCGTACTCGGGGCACATGTTGCTCATCGTCGCGCGGTCGGGGACGGAGAGGCTGGACAGCCCGTCGCCGCAGAACTCGACGAACTTCTCCACCACGCCGTGCTTGCGCAGCATTTCGGTGAGCGTCAGGACGAGGTCGGTTGCGGTCGATCCCGCAGGCAGCGCGCCGTGGAAGCGCACCCCGACGACGACAGGCGAGGCGAGGTAGGCCGGCTGGCCCAGCATCGCAGCCTCGGCCTCGATGCCGCCGACTCCCCAGCCCAGCACGCCCAGGCCGTTGACCATGGTGGTGTGCGAGTCCGTGCCCATGAGCGTGTCGGGGATGGCGACTCTGTCGCGGACCTGCACGACCCTGGCGATGTACTCGAGGTTGACCTGGTGGCAGATGCCCATGCCCGGCGGCACGAGGGAGAAGTTGTGGAACGCCTGCTGCGCCCACCGCAGGAGCGAATAGCGCTCGCGGTTGCGCTCGATCTCCTTTTCGATGTTGCGCGTGTAAGAGTCGCGGAAACCGAACGAGTCGACCTGCACCGAGTGGTCGATGATCAGGTCGACCGGCACCAACGGATCCACCTTTCCGGCGTCCTTGCCGGCTCGACGCATCGCGGAGCGCATCGCGGCCAGGTCGACCACCGCCGGCACGCCGGTGAAGTCCTGCATGAGGACGCGCGCCGGGAGGAACGGAAGCTCGCTGTCGGGCGACGGGGCCGGCCACTTCGCCAGCGCCGCGATGTTCTCCTCGCCGGACGTGCCGGCGTGGGCGAGCCGGATGAGCCCCTCGAGGAGGACCTTCACCGTCATCGGAAGGCCGTCGCCGAGACCCTTCACCGGGTAGAACTCGAGGTCGGTCCCGCCAAGCTTCGCCCGCTGGATCATTCACGGCAAAGATACCGGGTCTTTTGATCCGTCCTCGATCGGCGGCCGAATTGGTCCTTGACAGGAATTTGGGAGCGGAATAGATTCCGCTAAACCGATTTACTCCCGCCTCTTGAACGTGTCCCGATCGGGGCCGATGAGGGGGGTAGGTTTGCCTGAATCAAGGGAGGAAAGACTTGATGGCCTGGATCCGATGGGGTAAATCGGCGGGGCTCACGCTGCTCGCGCTGATCGCCGTGGTGGCGACCGCGTGCGGGAGCAGCAGTGGCAACACCCCGACCCAAACCCTGAACCGCAGCGGCACGATCACCATCTGGCACGGATACGAGGGCACCTACCTCGACGCCAAGAAAGCGATCTACGACGCGTACACCAAGCAGTATCCGAACGTCACGATCAACCTTGTCCACAAGCCGAACCTCACCGACGCCGTCACCGCGGCGGCAGGCGCCGGCCAGGGCCCCGACATCGTGGCATGGGTCGACGACCAGATCGGTAAGTGGGTGAAGCTCGAGGCCATCAAGCCGATGGACGCATACGTGTCCAAGGATTACATGAGCTCCCAGTTCACCCCGGCCGCGGTGGACGCCGCGACATTCGAGGGCAAGACCTACGGCATGCCGGAGTCTGTCGAAGCGATCACGATCATCTACAACAAGAAGCTGATCACCAGCAGCCAGATCCCTAAGACGACCGATGGCCTGGTGAGCTTCGCCAAGAGCTACAGCCAGAGCAACCCGGGGTCGTACGGCGTGGTCTGGAACCCCAAGGACGCTTACTTCCAGGCGCCGTGGATCTACGGTTCGGGTGGTTTTTACGTCAAGGCCGACGGCAGCGTCGGTTTGAACACCAGCGGCACCAAAGCCGGCTTCAACTACGTGGCCAGCTTCAAGGGCGCGATGCCCGCCGGCGTTGACTACGGCATCGCCGACACGCTGTTCAAAGAGGGCAAGGCGGCGATGATCATCAACGGACCCTGGTCGGTGGCCGACTACGTGAAGGCCGGGGTGGATTACGGCTACGCCACCCTGCCGACGGTCCAATCCTCCGGAAAAGCCGCGTCGCCGTTTGTCGGAGTAAAGACCCTGATGCTGGGCGCGTACTCCACGAACCCAGCGCTCGCGGTCGATGTCATGAAGTTCTTCTCCAACCAGGCCAACCAGACGAACATGGTCCTCACGACGCGAGAGATCCCGGCCAACAAGCTGGCGCTCGCGGACCCGAAGGTCCAGGCCATTCCCGACATTGCGGGGTTTGGCGCCCAGGTGAAGAACGGCGTGCCTCTTCCCAACACACCTTTCATGTCCGCGCTGTGGGACCCGGTCGCAAAGGCTCTCGAAGCCGTGTGGACAGGTAAGCAGTCGGTGGACGATGCACTACGCGATGCACAGGCTGCCGCGGAGAAGAACGTCGCTCAGCTCAAGTAGGTAAGTGGTCGAAATGCGGGGGCGGCAGACTCTGCCGCCCTCCGCTGTCCGCTGAAACATGTATCGGGTACGCGCGGGAACGACGCTCGCGTATCTGACGCCGATGATCATCGGCGTCGGCCTGATCAGCTTCTACCCGATTCTCTACAACATCTTCATCTCGGGAACGAATCAGAACCTCTATCACTTTCGCCACTACACGTTCGTCGGCCTGACCAACTACCAGAACCTGCTGAAGACCTTCGACGCCGACTTCTTCATCGTGCTGGGCAGGACTTTCCTATTCGTCGCCATCTGCATCCCGCTGTTCCTCGGGGTCGGGATGCTGACGGCGCTTGCGCTGAACCATCCCGCGGTTCGCTTCAAGGCGTTCTGGCGGGTGGCGCTGATCGTGCCTTGGGCGGTGCCCAGCTACATCACGGCCCTCGTCTGGAAGTTCTTCTTCAACGGCGAGTTCGGGACGCTGAACCAGCTGTACCGGGTGGTCGCCGGGCCGCAAGCAGGTCTTCCGTGGCTGACAGATCCGAACTGGGCGTTCGCGTCCATCGTGCTCGCGAACCTATGGATGTCGTACCCGTTCTTCATGGTGGTCATCCTCGGCGCGCTCCAGAGCATCCCCAGCGAGCTCTATGAAGCCGCCGCGGTCGATGGCGCGGGGGCGTGGCGCAAGTTCTGGCGAATCACACTCCCGCTGCTGCGCCCGGCGATCCTTCCGGCGACCGTGCTCAGCGCCATCCTGACGTTCAACACGCTCAACACCGCATACCTCATCACCACGGGCGGACCGTTTGTCAGCGCCGCAAAACCGGGCGCCACCGAATTCGTGATGGTCTATGCGTTCCGCGAAGCCTTCCAGCTCTTCAACTTCGGCTACATCGCCGCGTTCGCGGTCGTGATCTTCGCGATGCTCTTCGGGGTCACGCTGGGCAGCCTGCGCTTCAGCGGTCTGGTGCGTGAGGAGGCTCGATGAGGATTCTCACGCGCTTCGGAGTGCCGGCTCTGCTGTACGCCTTCCTGTCCGCAATGGTGATCTTCGCCCTGTTCCCGGCTTTTTTTGTGGTGCAGGCGGCATTCCGTCCCGGGCAGTCGCTCTACTCGCTCACGCTGAGCCTCTGGCCGGACCATCCGACCTTGGACAACTTCGTCTACATCTGGACGAAGATTCCATTCCCGCTCTGGCTGCGCAACAGCGTGGGCGTTTCCGTGGGCACGATGCTGGCCGGTCTCGTCGGTTCGGCGACGGGGGCGTACGCGCTGTCGCGCTTTCGCTTTGCCGGCAAGCAGATGACCCTGATCCTGCTGCTTGCCATCCAGGCATTTCCGTCGGTGCTCGCGTTGATCCCGATCTACCTCATCCTCAAGACGATCGGCCTTGTCGGCTCACCCTTCGGGCTCGTCCTCGCGTACATGTCGGTCGCGCTTGTCTTCTGCACGTGGAACCTGAAGGGCTACTTCGACACCATCCCTCGTGAGCTCGATGAAGCCGCTCTGATCGACGGATGCACCGTGACCCAGGCGTTCTGGCGCATCATCCTTCCGCTGTCCCTGCCGGCCCTTGCGGTGACCGCGCTGCTCATGTTTCTCACGGCGTGGAACGAGTGGGTGATGGCCTCTGTCCTGCTGCTGGACGAGAACACGTACACCGTCCCCGTCGGCCTTTGGGGTTTGCAGAACGACTACAGGGTGCCGTGGGGTTACTTTGCGGCCGCCTCGCTCATCGTTTCGGTGCCGGTCATGGCCCTCTTCTTGGGACTGCAGAGGTACTTCCGGGCCGGGCTGACTGTGGGCGGCGTCAAGGGCTGATCCGAACCCATCGGCTCGTCGTTGTCGCGGGCGCGCTCATCGCCGCGCTGGCCATCGTTGCGATCGTCGTCTTCCGACCGACCAGCGAGTGGACATCGGACGTCGCGCCCGCTGCCAACGTCGCGCCCGATCACTGGACCACCGGCGACAAGGACGCGATCGGCACCGCCGCCACCCGCCAGTCGAACGTGTGGTTCACCGCCGCGCACGGCACGCTGGCCGACGTGCTCTATCCAACCGTCGACGCCGACAACCTGCGGCAGTTCGGCTTCGTGGTCACCGACGGATCGAGCTTCTTTTTCGATGCCGCAACGCAGGGCGTAGCGAGCGCGCGGGTTACAGACGATCGCGCGCTCACCTACGTGCTTCAGGTCGACGACCCCGTACACCAGTTCAGCCTCGTCACCGAGGTGGCCACCGACCCGGATCGGCCGGTCGTCGTGGTCCGGGGACATCTCATCGGCCACACGTCGAACCTGCAGGTTTACGGCTACCTCGTTCCGCACCTCGGCGGCTCGGGCGCAGGGCAGACCGCTCTCTTCGAGGGCTCGCGCGGATACGTCAACAAGCACGGCCTGTGGCTTGCGGTGGGAGGCGACACGACGAACAGCCAGCGGACGGCGGGCTATCTCGGGCAAGGCGACGGTTACGACCAGCTCCACCACGATGCGCTCACCAGCCGCTTCCGGCAGGCCGGGCCTGGCCGCGTCACGCTGACCTGGAAGCTCAACAGCGGGGGCGGCTCCTGGGTCACCGAGCTCGCGTTTGGCGCGACCCGCGCTGCGGCCGATCGCGAGCTGGACGCGACGCAGAAGGTGGGGACGCAGGGCGTGTTCGACGCTTACCGGTCGGGCTGGCGCAGGTACACGTCGCAGCTGAGCGCGCCTCCGGGCGACGCGTCGCTGTTCTTCTACAGCGCCGAGGTGATCAAGATGGCCGAGGACAAGCTCCACCCGGGCGCGATCGTCGCCTCGCTCGCGCGCCCTTGGGGCGACACCGCACCCGACGACGACGGTGATGTCGGATACCGCAAGGTGTGGCCGCGCGACCTCTATCACGCGGCGAGCGGGTTGCTTGCCGCCGGCGACGCGGCGACCGCCTACGACGTGCTTAGTTTCATGGGCAAGCAGCAGAGGCCCGACGGCAGCATGCCGCAGAACACCGACCTCAACGGCACGCCGGTGTGGCCTGGGCAGCAGCTCGACGAGACGGCGGACGCGATCCTGCTCGCGGTGCGGCTTGCCGGGAAGGCATCGGGGCCTGACATCGCCCGAGCCGCCGACTACATCGCCAAGAACGGTCCCCGAACTCAGCAGGAGCGATGGGAGGAAGCATCGGGCTATTCGCCGGCCACGATCGCCTCGGAGATCGCGGCTCTGAGAGTCGCGGCGCGCTGGGGCGAGCGCAACGGCCTCGCTTCGCAGGCGGGCGGCTGGCTGGACACGGCGGCTCGATGGGACGCGTCGCTAGAGTCATGGACCTTCGCACCAGCCGGTCCGGCCGGGGTCGACTACTACCTGCGCGTCTCGGGCGGAAAAGCGGACGCGGCCGAGTTGATCGACATCGCCAACGGCGGAGGCGTGTGGGATCAGCGCGTGATCGTCGACCCCAGCTTCCTTGAGCTGGTGCGGCTCGGCGTCAGGCAACCGAACGACCCACGCATCATCTCGACGCTGCGTGTCGTTGACGAGGTCGATGCGGGCCACGCGGGATCGGTCAAGCTCTGGTACCGCTATCCGCACGACGGCTACGGCGAACGAAACGTTGGTTCATCGCCACCAGGTCAGGGTCACCTGTGGCCGCTGCTGACAGGCGAGCGAGGGGTCTACGCGGTCCTGGCCGGCGGCGACGACAAGGGTTACCTCGACGAGATGCAGCTATTGGCCGGCGGCGACGAGTTGCTGGGCGAGCAGGTGTGGGAGGGTTCGGGCCTTCCGACCGGGTCAGCCCGGCCGCTGGTCTGGGCCCACGCGGAGTACATCATCCTGGCCAAGGCGGTCGCGACCGGAACCGTCGACGACCGTCCCGCTTGATGTCTTGAGGTTCAGCGAGACCACCACCCGTTCGTCGTCGAGCGCCCGCTCGAAAACCAGGCTGTCGGCGTCGACCGAAAGGGTCCGCCTCGAGCCGCGCCGCAGCGCCGGCGACTCTGCTCGCAATCGCCCGAGCTCCTGGAAATGCGCGAGCAGTTCGCGGTCCTGGTCCGCGCCCCACAGCATGGGCAGGCGCGCCTCCGCGTTTTCAGTCACCCCGTCGTGGCGCTGCGTCAGGCCGACCTCGGTGCCGTAATAGATGACGGGCATCCCCGGCAGCGTCATGAGCAGCGTCGCGGCGAGCTTCAGGCGCCCCTTGTCTCCGCCCGCCATCCACAGGAACCGGTTCATGTCGTGGTTGTCGAGCAGGGTCGCGAGCGCCAGTCCGGGGAAGCTGCTGTCGTGCGCGTCCATCCACTCGGCGAAATCGGGGAGACCGATACGGCGCCGCGCGAATGTCTCCCGCGTCATGTGGGCGAAGTCGAAGTCGAAGATGGCGTCGATGCGTCCCGCGTACCGCGCGAGCCAGTCGAAATGCCCGGTCGCCTCGCCGAGCACGAGAGCATCGCGCTTGACCTCGCGCAGGCCGCGGCGCAGCTCGATCCAGAACGATGGGTCTACGCCCGCGACGTGGTCGCAGCGGACGCCGTCCGCCCCGTATTCGGTGAGCCAGTGCTGGGCCGCTTCGACGAGGTATCGCTGCACGCGGCGGCTGCCGGTGTCCAGCTGCGGCAGCGAGATGACGTCGGCGAAGCAGCGGTAGTAGTGAGGCCACTGCCAGAATCGATAGAACTTCGCGGCCTCACCGTCTTGCGCGATCGCGTCGCGAAAGAGATGGTGGCCCCGGCCGGTGTGGTTCGGCACGAAGTCGAGCAGCACACGCATGCCTCGGGCGTGGGCGCTCTCGATGAGGCGCTTCAGCGCGGCATCTCCTCCGTAGCGTGGCTCGACCTTGAAGAAGTCCTCGTGGTCGTAGCCATGATGCGACGGGGTCTGGTGCACCGGCGTGAGCCACAGCACGTTGCAGCCGAGGCCAGCGATGTGGTCGAGGTTATCGCGAACGCCGTCGAGCGTCCCGCCATAGAGCGCGGTCGCAGATCCCGGCTCGGGCAGCGCGCCGTCTGTGCGGGCGAACCGGTCGACCATCAACTGGTAGATCACGGCGTCGCGGGTCCAGTCCGGCGGGTCGGCGTCTGCCCCGAACGCGAACTCCTGGCCCCCCGACCGTGGGTCCGAGGACGAAGCCCACAGCCTGCCCGAGTCGGTTTCGACCCGGATCCTGTAGCGGCCGCCGGCGGCCGGCTCTTCGGTGACGGTGCTCAGCCCCAGGTCCGCGCGAACCTCCACGTCCCGAACGGGATCGGCGCCGGCGGCTGTCATCCCGTCATGGAACGCCCCGCCGTAAAGCGCGCGAGCGCGATGGATCTCCTGCGCATGCGCCTGGTGCTCGAAGAAGAAATCCTCGCCGCCCTTGATCGTCGGAATTAGGTCATGCACGGCAAGCAGGAAACGCGCGTGCGCGGCGAGGTCGACGCCGTCTTCGCCGATGAACAGGTCGAGGCTCGACCGATTGTTCACTGCATTACGGAGAGCCGCGGGGTCGGCTTTCGGCAAATCCGGCGCCGTCGGAGCGAGCTCGGGCTCGGGACCATCCTTCATGTGCAAGTAACGCTCGCGCACGCCTGATTCGTGGTTGTAACGCAGGTGCTGTTCGAGGCCCCACATCAACAGACCGTCCAGCCTGCGGTGCGAGAGCGCCCACGCAAAGAAGGCCTCGGCCGCACCGCGCTCACCGCAGACGTCGAGCGCGTTGGCCATCAGCACGTCATCTTCGGGCCGGGCGATGAACTCGCCGGTCGGCAGCTGATGCTGCGCGATCACCAGCACGCTTCGGGCATAAACGGCCTGCACGGCGTCGCGGTCGGGGAGGTTCGGTATGCGCTCGACGACCGCAGCCCTCGTCGCGCCTCCAAGTGGTGGGAGATCGAAATCGCCGCGAGCGATCTCGTCTCCCACCGCCGCGTAGCGCGTCTCGCCGCCGGCGGACGTGATGCGGAGCACGCTGGTCCCGCGCAGGTAGCTCAGGGTTTCGTTCTCGCGCGCGAAGAAGTAGGCGAGCACGCGTCCGTTGCCGACGGGTGCGAACGTTTTCACCTCCCGGCCGCCTTCATCTCGGCGACGATCCGCATCACGCCCTCCGCGTGCTCGATGTCCTCGATGGGCACGGGCAAGGCGAGTCGCCAGTTCGGAAACTCGTCGAT
>Ga0137380_10002232_pt1 | contig 16335 bp, 19 predicted proteins | sample SagtaG_17_FD_104809 | JGI IMG/M metagenome (GOLD analysis project Ga0137380, IMG submission 104809) | Vadose zone soil microbial communities from Sagehorn Ranch, Mendocino, California, USA - Sage2_L_100_16 metaG | ecosystem: Environmental > Terrestrial > Soil > Vadose zone | place: USA...
CCAAGACCCCTTCGCCCAATACCTGCAAAAGGAAGGAGGGCTCCTCCGAGTTGGCTGAATAGACTCGACCTCGTTACGGCACTGCCACAACGGGCCGCCGCTCGCCCAAGGGCAGCATCAGTCCGGCGCCCAGCACCGTGGCCGGGATGAGGATAAGCAAGGCCATCTGGTAGGAGCCGGTCGTGTCGAATACCCAGCCCATGAGAAACGGTCCCAGGACCGCGCCAAAGGCGAACGCGCCGAATATCCAGCCGTAGATCTCACCAAACGATTTCAGACCGAAGTAGCGAGCAGTGAGGTAGGGCATGAGGTCGGATTCGGCGCCAAAGCCCAGCCCGATCATCGCCGCAAACACCAAAGCCAGACGTCCGTCGCTACTGCCCAGCGCCGCAAGCAGGCCAAGCACGACCACCAGGAAGTAGCTGGTCGCCACTAAACGAGGCGGAAGTCGGTCGAGCAGAAAGCCGGTGGTGACCCGACCGAGCGCGCCCATTGCCGAGAAGAGCATCAAGGCGGTAGCTGCTTGCTGGGCAGACAGCCCTTGATCGGTCAGCAGCGGGGCAAGGTGCGTGAGGCAGCCGTGGATCGTGGCGCTAAGCAGGGAAAAACTGACCGCCATGAGCCAGAAGGGCAGTGTCCTCCTGGCCTCGGCGAACGTACTGTCTCCGCTGTAGGCACCATGGAGCGCAGAGGTGACCGGAGATTTTGCGTCTTCTGCGTCCCCATCAGGCCGCAGGCCGAGTTGTTGTGGGCTCTCGACCAGGAACAGGCTGACCACTGGCAGAACGATACTCCACACCAGCAGCCCGAGCGTCACATACGCCCAGCGCCAGCCCCAGTGAATGATCACATACGTCACCAGCGGCGGCGCGAACATACCTCCGACGAACACCCCAACGCCCATGAAGCCCAGGGCCAGTCCCCGCTGCCGTACGAACCAGCGGGCAATCGCCGTCGCGTAGGGAATGGTCGTGAGCCCGATCCCGCCAAAGGCAGTAAAGATATACAGCGCGTAGAAGTGCCAGATCGAGGCGGAGAGGAATACGAAAGAGAGAAACCCGCTGCCAAACAGCAGGGCGGCACACAGGATGACTTTGCGCGGGCCAAATCGGTCGGCAAGCAACCCAACTGCTGGCGCTGCGAAAGAAGCAAAGCTCGCGACAATCGAAAACCCCAGGGAGATGGCACTACGGCTCCAGCCAAACGTCTCGGCCAGGGGTTTGACGAAAATGCTAAACGTGCTGGTGACGAGGATCGGACCCCCCGCCAGAGCAATGGCCGTGACCAGCACCATCCACCAGCCGTAGAAAATCCTCGTAGGCATAAAGCCACCTCTCACTCTGCTCTCTGCGTTATAGAGAAATGACTACGTTGGCGGTTTGAGCATGCGGATGCGGCGCACAGGCGGGTGGCCGGGAGTGGTGTCGATAAACGTCACGTGCTCGGCCTCGCAGTGCGGGCAGATGATCAGCGTGCCGTACCGCTCGTCTTCGACCATCAGCGGCCACATGCCGTCCGCAGGCTCACCGTAGTTGGTCATCTTGTATAATTCTTCGCCGCACATGAGACAGCGCTGGGCTTTGGCCATGGTCATTCTCCTTCCCCTTCCCTCTGTGGACGCTGCGACACGGAGACACGGCGACGCGGAGATTCACGAATTGTCCAATCGTCCGAGTGTTCGGCCATGACAACAAGCGGCGAGCAGATGTGCTCATATTCCTCCATCAGGCTCTCAGCATCCTCTGTTGCAAGGTAGCCACAACGAGAGGCAAACTCGATCCATGTTTGTGTCTCAGCTGCCTCACTTTCTGCGTCGTTCAGCTTGCTGATGAAGGCTGCTGGGTAACGTCTTTTTCGCCAAGCCTCAGTAATGTTGGCCGCCACCGACCGGGATGAGCGTCGTATCTGGTCTGTTATAGAGTACCGTTCCTCAGGTGGGAACCGTTTGGTCACCTCGAAAATCCTCATGGCCGCATCCATTGCAGCTTTCCAAACGCATAGCTCCTTGAAGTGCCGAATATTCGCCACCGTTAACTCTCCGCGTCCCCGTGTCCCTGCGTCTCCGTGTCTGCGCTTTAGAACGTAGGCAGGTGCTGCACCTCTTTGTATTTGTAATAGCCCGGACCGACCCCGTACTCCATGATGCCAAAGCCGGTGTCGTCCCCGCAGCGCCACTCAATGAGATGGTCACTGAGAGTGCTGGCTTCGCGCAAAACAGCAGGATCGCTGAGGTCCCAGACTTCGTGCTCGCAGTAGTAAGGGCCTTTGTCGTCACCGTGATGCCAGCCGCGGTACCCGCCATAGCCGCCTCCTTTCAGGTGCCAGCGCGGCGGGTAGGTGACAAACGACACCTGGCGCCGCTCGCCGTTCTCGAACCTCAGCTCGATCTCTCCACCGGTTAACATCTGTACCGGGCCGGCAGCATCCCAGCGAAACTCTTGCTGGGTCTCTTCTAGGAGCCAGCCGGGCTCCACCTTCTGGCCAAATGGCCGTACCAGCTCACCAGTAAGATAGCTGTAGCGTCCCGCCTTGCGCTCGACAAACCGCCAGTGCAGCGCGTAGTCGCGGAACTGGGCGACGGACCAGCTAAACAGAAACGGCGCGAAGGCGGTGCGCTGCGCATCCGCCGCCTCAGTCCGCAGCGGCCGGCGCGTGCCCCAGGAGCGGTCACGGTGGCCCCACCAGGTGTCTTCGGTCAGCGTGAACGTCTTGCCAGGAATCTGCACTGTGCCCCGGGCGCGACTAGCCTGATCGAAACGCGCGAGGTCTTGCACCACCCGGCCATTGCTGCGACGGAAGTCGTGTGTCTCTTCATGGGGGTTCATGGTGGCGATCCACTCAATGTCAAAGCTCAGGCCAGAGGGATTATCGGCCAGCACCATGCGAAAGCGCCTCAGGCCTTCGAGAATCTCGATCGACAACGGACCGATCTTGAGCTCGTGCGGAGTGGGCCGCAGCCTGCGCGACAGGCGGAGGTTGTACTGCTTGCCCTGGTGCCACACAGTGGCGAATCCATCCTGCACGTTCTTGTTGGGATAGTGGCCGACACCGCAGCCAAAGATCGCTTCTTTGCTGGCTACATCATAGAGGCTGACGTAGATGCGTTCGGTCCAGGCCGGGTCGCTGGTGTAGACGTGGTCTAGCGTGGTCGGCAGTTGGTGACACAAGAATTCATCCCAGGGGGTGAGCATGCCATTGATCTCCTTCTTAAAACCCCAACGCCTTGGCGGCCATATCGAGCACCACCGGCACCGAGTAGGCTGTGCGGGCCAGGCGCAGGTCCTTGTTTTTCCCCTCAGCGAAGAGACCCGAGGCACTGAGCCAGAAGGCGGTGCTGCGCATCATGTACAGGATCTCATAGTAGCGGCACACGTCCAGGTCCACGCTGAGGCCGGTGAGTTGCTGATAATAGTCGAGGAAAAACTCGCGCTCGACTACGCACGAGAGCAGCGGCGAGCCCTCGCGGTTCAGGTCCGAGAGCACGTAGGCCACGTCGTACATCGGGTCACCAATCACTTGCAGTTCCCAGTCGATGATCGCGGCGATGGCGTCGTCTTTGATGATCAGGTTGCCAGTGCGATAGGCCCCATGGACAAACGCCAGGCGCCGGGTCGCAGGCGCGTTGGCTCTGAGCCACATGAGCACTTCGGTGAGCACGGGCTCGGGCTTGCGCAGGGACTGCTGAATCAGCGACTCCCACTTCGCCACCTCGCGCCGGGCAAAGTCCGCGCCCGCATCGGGCACGCCGAGGAAGTCGAGCCCGGCCACTCGCCAATCCAGGTTGTGCAGCGTGGCCAGGGCTTCGACGAAGCTGCGGGGCAGCTTGTCGCGCTTGGCCGCCTCAGCGTAATACTGCTTGCCCACCCTCGACCAGGGATTCGGCACCTCGCCTTCGACCTTTTCCATGACAAAGAACGGCCCGCCCAGGAGCGTGGGGCCCTCTTCGTACCAATAAGCTTGTGGTGTGGGCACGGGCGTAGGTCCAAGTGCTTGCAGAACGCGGTACTGCTCTTTGAGGTCGGACAGGTTGCGCAGCAGGCCAACTCCCGGGTCTTTGCGCAGACACAGACCACGCGTCACTTCCTGGTCGTCTTCCCGCCAGTGGGCGGAGAAGGTGTAGATCTCGTGCGACCACCCGCCCGCAGTCTGGGTGAACTGCGTGAGGGTGAGATCCTTGGCCTGTGGGAGTTTGCTTTGCAGGTAGGCGCGAATTTTTTCTTGTGTAGATTCTGGCAGCATAATAAATAAACGCTCGGCTATCAGCAGTTAGCTTTCAGCTTCCTTTACCCAGTCCTCATCACTCATCACTCAGTCTTCCCTGCTACCTTCAACTCCTCATCCAACAATTTCCGCAGCGCCTCTCTGATCCGCCGGTTCGCTGCAGTGAACACTTCTGGCCCGAGCCGGTCCTTCTCGGCGTACAACCACTCGATGAGCCGACACAGACGTGCCTCCTGCTCCACGTCGGGTAGCTCGGGCAGTTCCTTTCCGTCGAGCACGGCTGACAGGTCACGAAACAGGGCGTCCAATGCTCGTTCTTTTTCCACGGCGAGGTCGCGTCGCTCCTCCACCTGTCGGGAGACGAACTCCAGGATCACCGCAGCCATGTACGCCTGGGCCTTGGGATAAGGGTCGGGAATCGCCGGCGCGATAACGTTGCGCAAAGAGGCGATGATCTCGTCAAGAAAGTAGTGCGCGGAAGGCATAGAGAAGGTAATAGGCAGAGCGCGCCAGCTTGTCAAACGACAGACGGCCGCTCGATTTTCGCTTTGACAGAACCCGTCAGTGCGAGATATAAGGAACCGCGCAAGAATAACGTGATCAATTCTGGTGGTGCCGGCCTCTGGCCGGCTCCGAACCCTGCAGGCGAGGACGCCTGCGCCACAAAATGAGAGAGGAACCATGAGCATCAAAGGAAAAGCCGCGATCATCGGGTTCGCCGAGATGGCCCCGCAGAAAGGAGCCGGGGGCAAGAGCCCGCTTGGCATTATCGGCGAGGTCGCCAGGGACGCCATCACTGACGCTGGCCTGGAAAAGAAAGACCTTGATGGTCTCCTCACTGGCATGGCCATCGGCGACTACAGCGTGCTGTGGCCTTCGGTAGTAGCCGATTATCTGCATCTGCAGCCCAAATATTTTAACCAGGTCGAACTGGGGGGCGCCTCGGCTGCGGGTATGGTGTGGCGGGCCGCGGCTGCCATCGAGGCGGGGATGTGCGAGAACGTGCTGTGTGTCCTCGGTGACTCCTGGGACAGCAAGACTATGGCGCACAGGCCGCTCCCGTTCCCCCGTATTGAAGCCGAGTTCGATGCTCCTTATGGTCTCATCGCGGCGAATCCCGGCTATGCCCTTATCGCCCGGCGGCATATGCACGAATTTGGCACCACGCCCGAGCAGCTGGCCAAAGTCGCGGTCGATCAGCGCAAGAATGCCTGTAAGAACCCGGTGGCTCTCTTCGGCAGCAAGGAGATTACCACCGCCGATGTGCTCAACTCGCGTATGATCGTCGATCCGCTGCATTTGCTGGAGATCGTCAGCCCCTGCACCGGCGGCGGCGCTTTCATCGTCACCAGCGCCGAGCGGGCCAAGCGCAGCCCTCACCGCCAGGTCTACCTCTTGGGTGCCGGCGAGGCCGGCGGGCACTCGAGCATCACCCACGCTCGCAGTCTCACCACTTCCCTGGTCAAGCCCGCGGCCGAGGCCGCGTTCAAGATGGCCGGTGTCTCTCCCCAAGACATGGACTTTGCTCAGCCCTATGACTGCTATACCATCACCGTGATCGTGACGCTGGAAGACGCGGGCTTCTGCCGCAAAGGCGAAGGCGGCCGATTCGTCGCTGAGCACGACCTAACCTACAAGGGCGACTTTCCCTGTAACACCCACGGCGGGCAACTCTCGTTCGGCCAGCCCGGTCTAGCCGGCGGCATGAGCCACGTGATCGAGGCCGTGCGGCAATTGATGGGCCGTGGCGGTGAACGCCAAGTGAAGGATGCCACCATCGGTTACGTCAACGGCAACGGCGGCATCATGAGCGAACAATGTAGCCTTGTGCTGGGTATTCAATAAGAGCAGTTAGCTATTAGCTCTGAGCTTTTAGCCAAAATGCTAGATGCTACTACTGATCGCTTACGGATGAGAGGAGTACCGCCATGACAGATTACAGGAAACCCCTCCCCCGGCCGAGCGCGGTATCGCTGCCGTTTTGGCAAGCGGCCAAACGGCACGAGCTGCACATTCAGCGCTGCGGCAGTTGCGGGGCGTATGTGTTCTATCCACGGGAGGTGTGTGCCGAATGCCTGTCCTCGGACCTCACTTGGATAAAGGTCTCAGGTAGAGGCACGGTCTATTCATACACCATTGCCCAGGCGCCAACTCACCCGGCCTTTGCCGAGGACGTGCCCTACATAGTGGCGATCGTCGAACTAACCGAAGGGCCGCACATTACCACCAACATCACCGGCTGTAAGCCGGACGCAGTGCGGATCGGCATGCCGGTGATAGCAACGTTCGATGATGTCACGCCGGATATGACACTGGTCAAGTTCCGACCAGCGTGAGAAGTAATGAGTGACGAGTGATGAGTAAAGAAAGGAACAACTATGCGAGGAATATGGTGCGGCATGCTGACCGCTGGTTTGTTGACGCTGGCCCTGGGGAGCGGCGCTCAGGGGGGAGTCGAGGTCGGCACTCCGGCCCCGGAATTTTGCCTCCCGTCTAGCAAAGGGGACCAGGTGTGCCTCAAGGACTTCAAAGGCAAGGACAACGTCGTCCTGCTCTTTTACGTCCTCGATTTCACCCCGGGCTGAACCCTGCAACTCTCCTCCGGGCAGGAGGAGCAGGCACAGAGGAAGCTCAATGCTAAGGTGCTGGGAATTAGCACCAACCACGGGGCCTCGCAAAAGGTCTTCGCCCAGCAGATTAAGCTTGATTACCCATTGCTGAGTGCTTTTGACGCGCCCGACGTGATCACCAACTACTCCGGTTGGTTAGATCAGGAAAAGCGGCTCAGTAACCGCGCGTACTTTATCATTGATAAGCAGGGGATCGTACGGTTCAAAAGAGTAATGGAGAACCCGCGCGAGATCCTGCCGGCGCCGGAGTTGGAAAAGGCCCTCGTAGAGCTCAAGTGAGAGAAAACCGTTCAGCAGAAAGGGACAAGACGATGGATTTCGCCTATTCGAACAAGGTGCAAGAGCTGCAGAAACGCCTCGCCGCCTTTATGGACGAGTATATTTACCCCAACGAGGACACCTACGTCGCCCAGCTCGACCAGGGTAACCGCTGGCAGATCCCGCCGATCCTGGAGGAACTCAAGACAAAGGCCAGGCAAGCGAGCCTGTGGAACTTGTTCCTGCCTCACAGCGAGCATGGCGCCGGCTTGACCAATCTGGAGTACGCGCCGCTGTGCGAGATCATGGGTCGTTCGTCCATAGCGCCCGAGGTGTTCAACTGCTCTGCCCCCGACACCGGCAACATGGAAGTGCTGGCACGCTACGGCACCAAGGAGCAGCAAAAGCAGTGGCTGGAGCCGCTGCTCGAAGGCAAGATTCGCTCTTGCTTCGCCATGACCGAGCCGGCGGTGGCGTCCTCCGACGCAACCAACATCGAATCGAGTATCGTGCGTGATGGCGACGCGTATGTGATCAACGGACGCAAGTGGTGGTCGTCAGGCATGGGTGATCCGCGCTGCAAGATCCTCATTTTTATGGGCAAGACCAGCCCCAACAACCCGGACAGATACCGCCAGCAATCGATGATCCTGGTACCGCGTGATACCCCGGGCATCAAGATCGTGCGCATGCTCACGGTGTTCGGCTACGACGACGCGCCGCACGGGCACGCAGAAGTCCTGTTCGAGGACGTGCGCGTGCCAGCGTCGAACCTGCTGTTAGGTGAGGGCCGTGGCTTCGAGATCGCCCAAGGCCGCCTCGGTCCGGGCCGCATCCATCACTGCATGCGGCTGTGCGGCCTGGCTGAGCGCGCGCTGGAAAAGATGTGCCGGCGGGCGAAATCGCGTGTCGCCTTTGGCAAGCCGGTCGCCGAGCGGACGGTAACGCTGGAGCGCATCGCGGAGGCGCGCATCATGATCGAGCAGGCGCGGCTGTTGACGCTCAAGGCCGCCTACATGATGGACACGGTCGGCAACAAGGAAGCTCGCATGGAAATCGCCATGATCAAGGTGGCGGCGCCGAACATGGCGTGCAAGGTGCTTGACTGGGCGATGCAGGTGCACGGGGGCGGAGGCGTTGCCGAGGACTTCGGCTTAGCCCGCGCCTATGCACAGACCCGGGCGCTGCGCTTCGCCGATGGTCCGGACGAGGTGCACCGCAACCAGATCGGCCGTCTGGAACTGCGCAAGTACAACTGACCTTGCACAGAGCATGGGGGATGCCCGTACGGCAACGTATTTCTCTAGTACTCTGTCCACGTACAATTGAGGGACTGTCATTCTGAGCCGAAGCCCTTCGATAAACTCAGGATAAACTCCGCGGAGGCGAAGAATCTCGCACTGTCCTGCCAAGAGCGAGATTCTTCGTCGCTTCGCTCCTCAGAATGACATGCCTCAAAACCACAGAGACGGAATACTCGTGCCTTTTCGCAGTTACGCCTCAGTCGCCACTACAAGCTTACCGACCGGTCATGAGCGACAAGCAAAAACCCACACTTGGCACCTTGCCGCCTTCTGATAACTATGGGCTAGAGGCTACGCGTTCACGACCGCTACGGTACGTGCACTTCCCCGCCAATCGCTCGATGGGCGTGCTCTGGATGCGGGAGTACAACACCGAGAGTTACGTGTTCTGGGAACCATGCGGGGACGCGCAAGGCGTTATCACCATATCGAGAGGAAAGGAGCTGCGGCTGAACGTCAGTCCGCAGGCGTCCACGGACCTCTCCCCGCTAGGCAGGCTGCAACCCGAAGACTTGCAGTATCTTCAGCTTTCGAGCACCCGTGTCACCAATGCAGGCCTGAGCTACCTCCGGGAGCTGACGGGCCTGCGTGTGCTCTGGCTCTACGATACCCAGGTCAACGACACAGGCCTCGTCCATCTCCAGGGGCTGACCGGGCTGCGGGTCCTTAATCTGCGTAGTACCCTGGTCAGCCAAAGCGGCGCAGACGCCCTGCAACGGGCGCTGCCTCAGTGCGAGATCCGCCGCGCGTGGAAGTAGGGGTCCCGCAGTGGGGAGGGGCGCTAGGGAACCAGCACGCCGCGGCCGGTCAGACGACCCTCGATGAGCGCGTGCATCGCCTCATTGACCTGATTGAGCGGGTACGCGCGGGTGGCCAAGGTAATCTTCCCTTGGGCAGCTAGGGTCATCAGCTCAGACAGCTCGGTGTAATTGCCAACTAGATTGCCGACAATGCTGACCTCGTCAAAAATCAAATCGATGGTCGGCACCTGCACCATCCCGCCATAGCCAATCACGTAGTAGGTGCCGCCTTTCCGCAACATTGCCAGCCCCTGCTCGGGGGTACCCTTCTCACCGACGAAGTCGAGCACAGCATCGGCCCCACCTCCCGTGAGGCGTCGGAGGTCATCGACCGCGCTACCTCCACCCATCACACGGTGTTCAAAGCCCATATCCTTGGCCAACTGCAAGGCTTGCTCCGAGCGGTCCACAATAATGATCGTCCCGGCGCAGAGGGTACGCAGGACCTGCGCTGCGATATGTCCCAGGCCACCAAAGCCGATGATGGCCGCGGTCATGCCAGGCTTTAAGATCTCAGACGCCTTCCGTGCCGCCCGGTAGGCCGTGAGGCCTGCGTCCGCATACGGGGCCACGTCCTTGGGGGCGAGCGTGGCAGGCAGTTTGATGACTGAGCGCTCTTTGGTACGGAGCAACTGGGCGAAGCCGCCATCATGACTGATACCCGGGAACCACCCGTTCTGACAGTGCATATCCTCCCCTCGCCGACATGCCGGACAGGTTCCGTCGGTCACCAGCGGATGCACGATGACCGGATCGCCAGGCTTGACCGTCCGCACGGTCTCGCCGACGTCCTGGACCCAGCCCGCATTCTCGTGGCCGAGCACATAAGGCAAGGGGCGGTCCACCTTTGCTCGCCAGATCCCCTCCACAATGTGCAGGTCCGTGCGACAGAGCCCTGCACCGCCAATGCGGACGATCACATCGTCAGGTGCCTGCACCTTGGGGTCGGGCAGCTCCTCAAGGCGCAGCAGTTCCTCCCGTGTAAGGGTTTCATCAAATGTATGCAGCCGAGCAGCTTTCATGTGGTCATTCCTCCCTCTGTCTTAAACTTGTCGTGCGGTTGCGTGCCCAAGAAGGCCAGGAGTTCAGTACAGGACGGTCCAGCCTCTGTAACTTCCTCGCTCTATCTCTGTCTCCTGTCTCCAGCAAGTACACCCGCTTACTCACCATGCCAACCTTTGCAACAAGCCTCGACAGAGAGGCATGCTGACTTGCCCGCTTGCGTACTGTCTTGACCCGATGGATAATAGGGTGTTTTACCCTGCCGATTCTGGCGGGAGAAAATCGAGGAGGGTCGGCGATGAAAACTCTCCAGAAATCTTGCTGGCTACTGATCGCCGCTTTGTTCTGCGGACTGCCCATCCCGCTGCCCGCGCAGGAAACCCAGCCTGTACCCTCAGCCGCCGACACCTCTGCTGCTCCTTTTGATAGCCGTCAGGGGCGCACTATCGGAGCGCCACAGGTGTTAGAGATCCCGCCTCAGGACGTGACCCTGCCGCCAGCCAGCGCTCCACAGCCGTGGTCGCTGCCGCCTGCCCACGAAGGAGCCCTGAGCAGGGGTGACGCGCATGACGAGGGCTTACGGTCGGAAGCTAGCGCTCCGCTTGCCCTCCCCCGCCGTAACTACTTGGGGGTGCTCTATGCCACCGCCGAAGAAGGACCGGTAGGAGTCAAAGTGCTGGACGTGGTCCAAGGGAGCCCGGCGGCCCGGGCCGGATTTCAGGGGACCAACTTCCCCGCGGCACAGCAGAATGATTTCTTCAAGGCTGCGATCGTCGTCTTGGCGATGTCACCGGCCGGGCCTTTTGCCATTCCCCTAGCTATTGCGCATGACATATATACGAGCCGGCAATCTCCCGGTGACCTGATTGTGGCCGTGGGCGACCACCCAATCCGCGACGCACAGGAATTTAGCGAAGAGATGCGCCGCTACCAGCCCGGTGACACAGTTTCGTTCTCGGTGATGCGTGGGGGGAAGCCCCTGCAACTGACGGTACAACTCGAAGAAGAGCCGTCGTAGTACCTACCCTTAACCTCTTACCGCTTTTGCGTTGCTGTCTGCGCTCTGAACGCCTGCTGGAAAGTCGCTAGGCTTCCTGGTAGCGCCTGAGCTTGCCATACGCTACACCCAACGCCCGCCCCAGGTCGAGGGGCGCCCCAGCAAGATCGGGCTGAAGGTGGATCGCCTGCTGGAGAGCCGTTATCTCTTCCTGGTAGCGCCCGAGCTTGTCACTACAAACACCCACACTGACCCACGCCTTTGCATGGCGGGGGTTTATCCGTACAACCTGATTGAAATAGGAGAGTGCTTTTGCGTAGTCTTCTGCCAGAAGGAAAGTGCCCCCCATGACGAACAGCTTCTCTGCCTCGACCGACTGTTCACCGGGCAAACCAGCCGTCCACTCAGCAACCGTCTGCCCATATATTTCTTTGTACCGTTGCCGGGCCTCAGCCTTTTTCTCGGGTGGCAGTTCTTTGTAGGAGTCTGTTTCAACGAACTCTTCCCAACTGAGAGGTGGGACTTTCTTGCTCTGCCCTTCCCTCCATACCGGCCCGCTGACCAGAGCCAGGGAGAGGAAGGCCAAAAGGACGCTGAATGCTAGGGGTCGATTCACTTTAAGAGGCGGTGATAGACGAAAGGTGCCTCTCATTGCCTGGAGGTAAAGGTACACGAAGACCAGACTACCGCCGATGCCTATGACACTTGCAGAATGAACCCATTGGCATATCTTGCTCACGAAGAAGTATACGAACATGGAGGTCGCTGCGACTCGACTGCGCTGATAGATACCGAATGCCAGCACCGTCATAAGGAATACATCAAGAAGGTTCCAAAGGTTATAGTTGAGCCCTGTAGTGCCAGTTGCGCCTGCAAGTGCAAATAGGAGTGTTACAAAGGCAGAAAATAACGCCGCGATCCACCCATTCCGTATCCACGTTCGCGCCTTTTGGGTTGATTGCAGGGAATCATTGCAGGCTCTTTCGACTGGCGAAGACTGCTCCATCGGTCCTCCTCCCTCTTTACCAGGCCGCTTACCATACCACGAGCAGGATACATGCCAGGAGCGTAACTTCTTGTTTTTTCAGGACTTGGCTGGCTGCGTTCTCCTCCAATGTCAGGCGTTTTTGCCAGAACTGACACACCCTTTGCCACAACTGACACGCCGCCTCCTCGGCTAACAGTGGGCGAATCCGCAGCCCAGGCAGGCGAGGAGACCGGGAGACTTCGGCCAGGCGCTGACGGTGTGGGGCAGGCTGCGAGAAAGGCGCGCTTTTCCCTTCCCTAAAATTTTTGGAAATTATTTCGCGCGAAGCCTGAGCGGGCTGTGACACCCTCTCAGGACCCTGGCCGGAGGTTATCACCCCCGGGCTGCCTGCGTGCCCCCACAGCTTGCCGGTTTTCTCAGCCGTGTCTTCAGGGGGCAGGTTGCCCACTTTGTGAGCGGGGCTTTTTGCCTCTGCCTACTCCGGCTGCCCCTTCCCCGGTGCACAGGATCCTTGGCACGTAGTCCCGACCTTGCAGCAGGCAGAAAGTCGTGGCGCTGCGCTAACTTGTGGCCTGGGCCATCTGCGCCTTGAACGCCTTGACCGTGTTCTGCATCAACATCGACACGGTCACTGGCCCTACCCCTCCAGGCACAGGCGTAATGAACGCGGCACGCTCCTGAGCCGCGGCCAACTCCACATCGCCGACGATTCGTTTCCCCACCTGGCTGACGCCTACGTCGATCACCGCCGCGCCTGTACGGATCCATTCTCCTTTGATGACTCCAGGTGATCCCACCGCTACGACCAGGATCTCGGCCCGACGCACGTGCTCCGCCAGGAGCCCGCGGCGGGCAGTGGCGATATGACAGATCGTCACCGTGGCAAGGCGCTCGAGGAGCATGAGGCTGACCGGTTTGCCTACCAGCTCGCTGTGACCGACGATCACGGCCTCCTTGCCCTCCATGGCGATGCCGGTGGCGTCTAACAGCCGCATCACCGCTAGCGCGGTACAGGAGCCCACCCGCATTTCGCCGACGAGCGCCGCCCCAACGTTCTCCGGATGGGTGCCGTCTACGTCTTTCAAGGGGTCGATCGCATTCACCAGGACGGAACGCCGCAAATGGAGGGGCAGGGGCAATTGCAGAATGATGCCGGTCACTTCGGGGTCACGATTGAGCTGGTCGAGGCGGCGCAACACCTCACGCTCCTCAGCGGTGTCAGGCAGATGATACCAGCGGTACTCGATGCCTAACTCCCGAGCCACCCGGTTTTGTGAACGAATATAGATTTCAATCGCCGGATGGGAACCGACATAAATACTGACCAGCACCGGCCGGCGCCCGGTCTGAAGAATGAGCTGGGGGATCTCGCTCCTAAGCTCATCATACACAGCCTGAACGATGACTTTACCTTCCACAATCTGCGCGCCCATAACCTCAAGCTATACATCCGGCCAGACGGGAAGGAAAGAGGCTGGACGGAGTGTCCTTCTCACTGACATCGAATTGTCAATTTTGGCACGGGGGCATGTCCCGTGTCACATGGTTGACAGCCGCAGTCGTGCCAGCCATGGGCTAAGGTCCCGGAAAACAAGCGGGTTCCCTCCAAAGCGTTCTTGGCAACGTAATTGCTAGGAATCCTGTGACCCTGGCATTCCTGACACACAGCTTCCTGGTAGGGTCCGACCGCAGAACAGGCTTGGTGTGTAACGTGATGACAACCTCCAACGCAACGGACAACGCTCGGGACGGGCGCACGAGGAGCAAGCGATGATGGAACTGGAAGAAAGTCAAGAAAGCGTGTCCCTGACGGACCTCATCCCCGCGCAGGACATCGATCCGGTGGCAGTGCGCATTCAGGCGAGCGCAGAGTACCGGCTGCTGTGGGCAGTTCTACAGGACGCGATCTATTGCTACTTTCGCTATGCAAGCCAATCTTCGGCCCAGGCGCAACAGCAGTTCCGCAAGGCTGCTGTGTGGATCGAGTCGGCCGAAGAGGAGTGGGTGTGCAGTTTTATTAGCATCTGCCGGGCCTTTCAGATCGAACCAGGCTATCTGCGCCGGGGGCTGCGTCGCCGCTTGCAGGCCGTAAAGGAAGGACGCCAGGTCGCCTCCCTCGAAAACGCGGCCTAGACCGAGCTGTGGTTTCCTGGCATGATGCCCCGGCAAGGAGAGTAGTAATGAAAACTTTCTTTGAGCGATTCCTCGATGAGGTCACCCGCAAACTGGAGGCGGGAGAGATTGACGCGGACAAGGCGCAACGCTGGGTCGCTGAAATCCAGACGCAGCTTCAGGAGTATGCGCAGCGCGACCCCCAGGCGCCAATCGTACAGGTGCCGGCGAAGCACTAACCCCACCAAGGAACCCTTGTAAATTTCGACTCTTCCAATCCGGAATCCGTCCCAGTCCAGCCTGGCTCTCCCACTGGTCAGGCAATCGCAAATCGATGTAGGTCCCTCCTCAATCCTGCCTGCTCAGAGAAGGCAGGATGGTTGCAGCCCTGAGTGTCCTCGGCTACTTTGTGGCACGAGTCTAACGGGGAGGAGCAGCTACATATGGAGAGAATGCCCACGCGGGCGGTACGGATTGGCAAAGTACAGGTTGGTGGCGGCGCGCCGGTCGCTGTCCAAAGCATGTGTGCCACCAAGACCAGCGATATTGATGCGACTGTAGCCCAGGTTAACCAGCTTGAGGCGGCCGGGGCTGGCATCGTCCGCATCGCCGTGGACAACCCTAAAGAGGCCACGGCACTCAAAGAGATCCGCGCTCAGACGACAGCGACCCTGTCCGTCGATCTGCAGGAAAACTACAAGATCGCCGCTCAAGTCGCGCCCTATGTGGACAAGATTCGCTATAACCCCGGGCACCTGCACCATATCGAGAAGAGTAAGACCATCCCGCAAAAAGTCGCCTGGCTGGTGAATGTGGCGCGTGATCACGACGTGGCCTTACGCATTGGCGTGAACTGTGGCTCGGTGGCCCCGGCCTTTGTGGAACAATACCCTGGCGATCAGATGGAAGCGCTGATCCAGTCCACCCTCTACCACTGCCAGTTGATGGAAGAGCTGGGCTTTGACCGTTTCGTCGTCTCGTTGAAAGACTCGGACCCGGCCAAGGTAGTAGAAGCCAACCTCCGTTTCGCACAGGCCCGCCCTGACGTGCCGCTGCACCTGGGAGTGACCGAAGCGGGCTTGCCGCCTGAGGGCGTCATTAAGAGCCGCCTCGCCTTTGAAAAGCTGCTCGCCCTCGGCATCGGCGACACCATCCGGGTCTCCCTGACCCTGCCCAACGAACGCAAGCACGAGGAAGTGACCGCGGGCTTACAGATTCTCCAGGACGTACAACAGGAGCGGTTTATCTCGGTGCCGGACTTCGGCACAGGTCTAAACATCATCTCTTGCCCGAGCTGCTCTCGGGTGGAGAACGAGAAGTTCGTCGAACTGGCCCAGCAGGTCAAGGAGATGACCGCCTATGCCAAGGCACACCATATCACCATCGCGGTGATGGGGTGCCGGGTGAACGGTCCAGGAGAGACCGATGACGCAGACCTGGGTCTGTGGTGCGGTCCCACCACCGTCAACCTCAAGAAGAAGAGCGCCAAGATTGGCAACTTCGGCTACGACGTGGTTCTGGCTCGTCTCCAGGAAGAGCTAGATAAGCTGATTGCCGAAGCGGAGGCGAGAAATGAGGGACATTGAAATTCTGTTTCTCCTCCTCATCATTGGCAGTTTGCCTGGCATCGGGTGGCAGCTTCTAGCACGAAAAGGCTGAATGCACCCTCAAAACGACACCAAGCGGCAACCGAACAAAATAACGACCCTGGCCAGCGCCGTCCACACGTTTGTGCAGGACGGCGAGAGCGTAGCGCTAGGACTGTGCCTGGAGTCTCTCACCCCCTTTGCCGCAGGGCACGAAATCATACGGCAGGGTAAAAAGGATCTTACCCTGGTGGGACCCATTTCCGATATCCTTTTTGACCAGCTCATTGGAGCCGGATGTGTCAAAGAAGTCGTCGCTGCTTGGGTGGGAAATGTCGGGGCGGGTCTGGGCCACAACTTTCGCCGGGCGATCGAAGCGGGGGTACCGCGGCAGGTCTCGATGCAAGACCACTCTAATTTCACCCTGGCCCTGGCCC
>Ga0137380_10002248_pt1 | contig 16289 bp, 12 predicted proteins | sample SagtaG_17_FD_104809 | JGI IMG/M metagenome (GOLD analysis project Ga0137380, IMG submission 104809) | Vadose zone soil microbial communities from Sagehorn Ranch, Mendocino, California, USA - Sage2_L_100_16 metaG | ecosystem: Environmental > Terrestrial > Soil > Vadose zone | place: USA...
CGGCGTCAGGCCGATTACACCCGGTTGTAATTCAGCGCCCCTGAAAAAGCCTCCCTCCGGTCCACGCGAATCGTCCCACCGATGCTCAAGCCGAAAGATCGTGTTGGTCCATCGATACGGGATTCGATACTCGAGCGTGGCAGTGACTGCCTTGACTGTCTGTTTGGCCAGCGTCCACCGGCCATCGCGATCCCAAAAAACCTCGGGGCGAACCGTTGCGCTCCAGTGTTTACTGATGGTCCAGTGCACCGGCAATTGGCTGGACATCATCAACGCGCGCGGACGTCCGGGAGCGTCAACGCGTTCACCTGAATACATGTATTCGAATGCAACCGTGAGCCGATCTGTCTTGTGTTCGACAATGGTGTCCGTAAGCACGCGCCAAAACTTGAGTGAGGTGTTCGACTGATGAGGTCCGATGAGAAATGTCTCCTTCACCGCCAGGCGAGGGCTCGCCTTGTAGGTAAGTTGACCGCCGGAACTGGGAACGCTGTTCGCGTTGGCAAGATGCCAATACCCATTGACCACGAAGACGGCAGCACTGACCTTATCGTTGAAGGGATAGCTTGCATTAACCCCCAGCATCATGTAGGGCGTGAAGTCGGCGCCCCAAGGCCTCGTGTAGTTGAAATTGTCCTTCGGATACAGCGAATCGTATCCGACCAGACTGCTGAAGATTCCCCCTTGCACGGTGAGCCCCTTGCCGACAGGCGCAAGGTAAGACACGTTTGTCGGACCGAGGTGGCGCAGCACTTTGAAGCCGTCGATGTTAGGCGCGGTGGCAGAGAACCCGAACACCTCGCTGTCTTTGCCGCCCTGAACTGTCAGTTGCGTGCCCCATCGCGACGACTCGGAGGGATCTTTTTTCACGTACGCTGCCGCCATGTTCAGATCAAGTTCATCCACGTGCCAGGCGGTCCCACGGCTGCGGAAGACGTCATTTGCCGGATGGTTGAAATCGAGCAAGTAGCCGACATCGACGAAGCCGCCATAGCTCCATGCCGTCTTAGACTGCTGCTTCTGTGGCTCTTGATCGGCCCCGCTCTTTGGTTGCGCTGACGAGTCGTGCTGCGGTCGAGCCTGAATATTGGCCGCAAACAGGACCATGGATATGAGCGCAGGTAATCTATACCTCTGTTTGTGAAACTTCATCTTGGCGAAGAACTCCCCTTCCTTTTGGCGCGCCGGCGTCGCTCAGCTAACTCGTCGCGAGCTGCAGTCGACGAGTCAGCTTGCTCAGCGTCGGCTGCCCACAGAAGCCAGGTGTCATCCCCTTCTGCACTTTTCGTGGCTTCGACAGATGCGCGAGGCGTCGTTGCAATAATGGGCCGTTTGTTCTTGCCACGCCCGAGGTTGAGAATGAAATAACGAATCACAAACAACACGAGCACCAGAGCAAACACACCCGTTATGCCGATTATATCGTTTGTCATCATGTCGCAAGCCCGCCTCACGGCGATGACCGAACCACCAACCAACTGGCTGACATTCTGAAGGTAACACCGACCGCATAAGGATGGTGTTAAACGTTCATAAAAAGTTCGTAAGGAGATGAGCCCCTTTGTCTTGCAGCATCGGCCAGTGGTGTAACAACATAAGACTCATTCTAAGGAGCACAGGCGTTGGTCTCGCTTCGCACAATGACTGATGTCTGTGCTGCGCAAAACGGAGAAGAGACTTGGCGGCAACGGGATTTCATGAATTGCTATTGGCAGTTGCCCCTCGCGGGCAAGTTCTGCTCTCGCTCTTCATTGTGCTCGTGGCGGCTAAGCTGGCCGCCGAGCTTTTCGAGCGGCTGCGTCAGCCTGCGGTCGTCGGAGAGATAATCGCAGGTGTGATAATCGGCCCGGCGGTTTTGAATGTGGTACAGCCCACCGATGTGTTGGAGGCCCTTGCGGAGGTGGGCGTGATCTTTCTGTTGTTCACCGTCGGGCTCGAAACACGGCCCAGCGACATCTTCAGAGTCGGCGGAAGGGCAACTCTGGTGGCCGTCCTGGGAGTGGTCGTCCCATTCATAGGCGGTTGGGGATTGTTGTCGCTGTGGCGGGGTCACTCGTGGCTCGAGGCGGTTTTTCTCGGCGCGGCAATGGTTGCGACCTCGGTCGGGATAACTGTTCGCGTTCTGTCGGGGATGGGGTTGATCGCCGCCAAAGCGAGCCGTGTGATATTGACCGCAGCAGTGATCGACGATGTGATTGGACTGCTGGTTCTCGCCGTAGCCAGCAGCCTGGCCACCGGACGGGTTAACTATTTTCATTTGGGGTTACTCGCTGCTCTTGCTATCGGATTCAGTGTCTTGGTCGTGGCGTTCGGGTCGCGGGTCGTTGGTCGCGTGAGAGGGCGCATCGGGAGTTTGAGGATCGATCATTCGCTGTTGATATTCGCGTTGGTGTTGTGTTTCGGGTTGGCAGCGCTTGCAAGCGTTATAGGCATCGCCGGAATAGTCGGCGCTTTTCTGGCGGGTGTCGCTCTCTCGGAGGCCACCGAGGGAACGGGGTTGCATCACCAGTCTCAGGCACTGACGGAATTCACCACGCCCTTCTTTCTTGCGACGATTGGGATGAAACTCAACCTCACCGTGTTCTCAACATCGGAAGTCCTGTTGCTTTCGGTAGCGGTCATCATACTTGCAATCTTGACCAAGCTCGTAGGCTGCGGGCTGGGAGCGGCACGAATGGGGAGGCGTCGCGCGGTTCAGGTCGGCGTCGGCATGATCCCGCGAGGCGAAGTTGGAATAGTGGTCGCCCAAATCGGAATAGGTATGTCCGCAATCAGCGATGCCGTTTACGGGGTTGTGTTGACGATGGTTGTGATAACGACGATTGCAGCGCCACCCTTGATAAAGCTGGCGTTTGCTTCCGAGAAGCGGCCAGAGAAAGTTCCCGAGTACACCGAAAGACTGGAAGAGATCGGCTGAGTACGTCGATCTCCCGAGCCGCGAATACCGACCGAGCAGTTCGCAACAACCTTCGGCTTCGATAAACAAATGCTATCCATATCATACAACTGTGCGCCGTCGCGCTGCAGGCGTTTGCCAAAGCTCTCGCCGATGATTTAGCCTCATTGGGCTTTCGAGGTGGGAAAATGGCGCTTGATCTCGAAGAAATCTTTCGTTCGCGTGATTTTGTTGCCTTGCGCGATAAGCTTGCTGGACTTCGCCCGTCGGAACTTGCAACGATGATCGGCGACTCCGAGCCCCACGAACAGGTGATTCTGTTCCGCGTCCTCCCGCGCAAGCTTGCTGCCGCGACCTTTGAATACTTGCCTCTCGAAAAGCAACAAAGCTTGCTCTCTGCCATGGGTCAAAGCGAAGCCGCAGCAATCCTGAATGAGATGTCTCCCGACGACCGCACGATGCTGTTGGAAGAACTTCCGGCGGAAGTAACCAAAGAGCTGCTGACGATGTTGCCGGCGGAAGAGCGCGCGGTTGCCATTACGCTGCTCGGGTATCCCGAGAACAGCGTTGGCCGGCTGATGACGCCTGATTACGTAGCCGTCCGGCCCGAGTGGACCATCCGCTACGTGCTCGACTACATTCGCGAGCATGGAGCCGACAGCGAAACGCTCAGCAACATCTACGTCGTCGATGAACATGGCGTTTTGATAGACGACCTTCGAATCAGGGTCTTCCTCTTGGCGCCGCTTCACCAGTCGGTACGCGACGTGATGGACTATCGTTTCGTTGCGCTCAAGGCGACTGACGATCAGGAAACAGCAGTCGGCGTCTTTCGTCGCGAAGACCGCACCGCGCTCCCGGTGACCGATACTACAGGAGTGTTGATCGGCATCGTCACGATTGACGACGTGCTCGACGTGGCGGAGGTAGAAGCTACCGAAGATATTCAAAAGATCGGAGGCATGGAAGCGCTCGACGAACCTTATATGCGAATTGCGCTTGGCCGAATGGTGCGCAAGCGCGCCGGGTGGCTCGTGGTTCTCTTTCTGGGAGAGATGCTCACCGCCACAGCGATGGGTTACTTCGAAGAAGAGATAAAGCGCGCCGTAGTCCTGGCGTTGTTCGTGCCGTTGATCATATCAAGCGGCGGAAACTCGGGCTCGCAGGCGGCGACGCTGGTCATCCGCGCGCTGGCGCTGGGTGAGGTTGGCGTCCGTGACTGGTGGCGAGTCGTGCGTCGTGAGATTCTGTCAGGGCTTGCATTGGGGGCAATTCTAGGATCAATAGGCTTCATGACAATAGCGATTTGGTCGGCGTTCACAAACCTCTATGGGCCACATTGGTTTCTGGTTGCGTTGACGGTTGCGGTGGCTCTGATCGGCATAGTTTTGTGGGGCACGCTGACGGGTTCGATGTTGCCGATGCTGCTGCGCAGATTGGGATTTGACCCGGCCGCTTCGTCGGCGCCATTCGTCGCAACGTTGGTTGATGTTACCGGATTGATAATCTACTTCAGCGTCGCCGCGTTAATCTTGAGGGGCACGCTTCTCTAAGAAAGGAAATTGGATTACTTGGGGGCGGGGTTCTTGCCTGCGCTCTTGCTGCGAGCTTGATCGTCTTTGTGCTCAAGCTTATAAAAGTCCAGCATTACATCCGATTGTCCGCGCAGGTCGCGATCGAGCCGGTCGAGCGCTACTCGCACCACATCTCGATGATGCACTTTGCGGCGGCTTGGGATGTTGCTTACCTGTACCCACAGTTTGTGTATCAAGTTAATGTCGTCTTCGGTCAGATGCGGGGCGTGCGCCCCGAGGTAAACGACGTGCTCCTTATCGTCGCTCTCGATCACCTTGAAGGCCACCTGCCTGCGAGGCTTTTCCGGCAATCGTTCCCACGCGCGGCCCAGCTCTCGAGCCTGCTCCTGCGAGGTCATCTTGGATGAAAGGCCCGCAACCACCCCCGCCGAATCCAGACGTAACGCTGTCTGGGCCACCGCGTCGAAGATGTTGGTCGCGGGAACTACGACCAGCTCGACAGGCCTGCCGTACTTTTCCGCCAGCGCCACTACTCGCGTGAACAACCGACGCTCGTAGTCGGAAAACAATCTCTCGTCGTGGAGGTCGCGCTCGCCTCCTCCGGGACCGGTCATCAACCGCGCCGTCATTACGATGATGTCCTGCTCATCCGTGTCCGTGCGCTGGAGCACGTGCTCGAGATGTGAAAGCGTGTTGTAATCACGCACGGCAACCAGAACGTTGCCCGGACGCGCGCCCACCGCCTCAAGATCGATCGCCTCGTTGTGTTGAAGCTGAAACTGGTCGAGCTTCGCCAGGGTGAGGTCAAGCTTCCGCTCGTTGATACGTTCAGAGATTGTGAAAATAGTGAAGAAGGCCACAGTGAAGACGATGCCGGAAATCGTAGCCACCTGTTTGGTCAGCAGGTTTGTAAGCGCAATCGAAAGCAGGATGAGCGCGATAGTGACAAGCCCCATCGGAATCTCGGTTCTGCCTATGCGAATGTTGCCGGGCACTTTCCACTCGCGCTCTTCAGGCCGCTTGAAACGCAATATGAGCGTAGCTATCGCATTGAACGCAAAGCTCCAGATCACGCCGAACGCGTATGCTTCACCAAGCATGAATGTATTGCCTCGCGACAACACGATCGTGGCTATTTGAAGGATGGCGATTAGATTGATTATTCGGTAGGTGGTTCCGTACCTCTTTTGCGGCGCGCGGAACCACTCGGTCAGCACGCCGTCCTCCGAAACGCGATTAAGCACTCCATTCGAGCCGATGATGGCAGTGTTTACTGCGCCCGACAGCATCAAGAATCCTACGATCACCACGAATCCTTGAAACAACAGCCTCAGGGAATCCGGTCCGACGAAGTTCATTGCGAGACCGGAGATCAAGTTGGTGAGGTACTTTGCACGTATCTCGTCAGGTATGATCGCGACGGCGAAGAATGACACCAGCGAGGTAAACAGAAGTGAGTAGACGAAGATTACAATGCCCGCGCGCATCAGGTTCTTGAGTTTCGGATGCTGCAGCTCGCGGTTCACCTGGGCGAGCGTTTCCTCGCCACTCATTGCCAGCACTGAATGGCCGAAAGCGACCAGGATTCCAAGCAGCCCGATGAGGCTGGGAGCATTGTCGATGATTTTGAATCGACCGCCGTCCGGCACGAACCATCGCAAATGCTTCAGCCATCCCAACGCATTCTCTGGCGCGCCCGAGAAACTCAAGTTGGTTGGAGTCGGGACCGGAGGCAACTGACCGCCGCGCACGATCAAGGTCAAGCATCCCCAGCCGATCATTATCACAACCATCGCCGTCGTGACGTACATGATCCGCATGGCGTCGTCGCTCGATTCATGGACGCCCTTCAGGTTGCGCCACCAGAAGTAGATCGTCACGATCACAGCTACGACCGCCGCCAGGTAGTTAACGTTATCGGTCGAAGGTTGCCAGGGATGGCCAAAATAAGTCAGCGTGCTGGCGATGAGTCCAACGATATACTGTCCGGCTGTGACTCCCGATATCGGGCCCGTAAGAATGAAATCGAAGATCAGCGCCGAGACGCTGATCTTTGCCATCGTCCCGCCCATCGCTTCCTTCACCACTCGGTAGACTCCGCCGCGAGTGAACATAGAAGACGACTCGATGTAAAGCATGCGCACGGCGTAGCTGAACAACATCACGCCCAGGATGAACCACGGTGCAGCCTTCCCGACGTATTGCTCCGCCAGGCCGCCGGCGTAAAAGGCGGACGAACCCAGGTCGTTGAGGACGATGGCAGCCGCTCGCCAGAACGATATGAACGACAGCATCACCGTCGTGGCGACGACGACCTTAACTCGTCCGCGGGACTTTATTGTGTCTCCAGTGATGGTTGGATCCTTCATCGACTGTTGTGAGATTAAGATATTACTTGATTAGATTTTGGTTGGATCGCGCGGCCCACGAAAGCATCTCAACTTTCTCTCAGGCGACTCTCTCCTAACTCTGAAGCTCCACAAAATATCCTAGGCTGCTCAGCTAAGCAAGGCAAAGAGAATCGGGATTGGGACGGTCTTTGCTTAAGAATGAGAGAGATCGGTTTAACGGTAGATGGCGTGACAGCTTCGCGGTCACGTTACGGATCGATGGCCGATGCGATCTTTGGCACTCTTGACGCTAGCATCGTCGCGGTCGTCTTTATGCTCAAGCCTGTAAAAGTCGAGCATTACGTCCGATTGTCCCCGCAAGTCACGCTCGAGCCGCTCTAGGGCAACACGAACAACGTCGCGATGGTGCACACGTTGGCGGGCTGGGATCTGGCTTACACGAAGCCAGATCTTGTGAATCAAGCTGATGTCCTCATCCGTCAGATCTGGAGCGTGGGCACCGAGGGAGACGCTGTATTCGCGGTTCCGCGGGCCGAGGATCTTGAACCATACCTGACGCCGCGGCTTTTCCGGCAGCCGCTCCCACGCGCGACCCAACTCGCGCGCTTGTTCTTGCGGGGACAATTTCGAGGAGGCCCCGGCGACGATCTCCGAAGCATCAAGGCGCAGCGCCGTTTGAGCTACGGCGTCGAAGACGTTTGTCGCGGGAACAACCACCAGCTCGACCGGCTTGCCGTGCTTTTCGGCAAGCGCAACCACGCGCGTGAACAATCGCTGCTCATAATCGGTAAAGAGGGTCGTGTCGTAAAGATCGCGCTCGCCGGCGTCGGGCCCCCTTATCAAACGAGCCGTCACCACCACCACGTCCTGTGCTTCGGGGTCGATCCGGTCCAACACGCGGTCCAGATGTGAAAGTGTGTTGTAGTCTCGCACCGCCACAAGCACGCATCCAGGCCGCGCGCGAACCGAGTCAAGGCTAACTTCGGGCTGATAGCTCAGCGTGAACTGGTCGAGCGCCGCCAGCGACAGGTCGAGCTTTCTCTGATTGATGCGCTCGGAGACGGTGAAAATTGTGAAGAATACAATCGTGAATGCGCCACCGGCGATCGTCGCCACTTCTTTTGTAATCAGGTTGATCCCTGCAATGGAGAACAGCACCATCGCGATCAAACCTAGTCCAACCGGAATCTCGTTTGAGTCGATCTTGATGTTGAAAGGAACCTTCCACTCGCGCGGCGATTTATCTTTGTAGCGCAGCACGAGCATCGCCAGGCCTTTGAAGGCAAAGGACCAGATTACCCCGAACGCATATGCCTCACCGAGCGCGTAGGTGTTTCCGCGCGAGCCGACGATCGCTACCAATTGCAGGAACACTATCAGGTTGATCATTCGGTAGGTCGTGCCGTACTTCTTGTGCGGCGCGCGGAACCAATCGGTCATCACTCCGTCTTCAGAAACTCGATTGAGCACGCCGTTCGCGCCAATGATCGAAGTGTTAATCGCGCCTGCCAGCATCAGGAAGCCGACTATCACTATGAAGGCCTGAAACAAGAGCTTCAGCGTGAGTGGCCCCGTCAGGTATAGCGCTATGCCGCTGATCAAGTTGTCCTTAAACTGCATTCGCGTTTCATCAGGTATGAGCGCGAAAGCGAAGAAAGAAACAAGCGACGTGAACAGCAGCGAGTACACAAAAATCACAAGCCCGGCGCGCATGAGGTTCTTATGCTTTGGATATTCGAGCTCGCGGTTGACTTGCGCGAGCGATTCCTCGCCGGACATCGCAAGAAATGAATGCCCGAACGCGATCAGTATTCCGATAAGCCCCAGCAACGCGCCAGCGTTGTGAGCCAAGCCGAAGCGAGGTTCGCTCGTTGCTTGCTGCGGCTCGACGCTTGTTGCGGGAGTTGCTTCAGCCGGCAGCTCGCGCAGCGCGCCAGGCGCGATCTCAGGCAACCAGCCGACCGCATCGCGATTAAATGCCAGGTTTTGGGGAACTGGAGCGGGCGGCAGCTTCTGAGCGTCGGGTTTGGTGAGAATGCTGTAGCCTGACCAAAGAATCAGCACGACTACCATCACCGTCGTTACATACATAATTCGCAGCGCATCGTCGGACGATTCGTGTATGCCCTGCGTGTTGCGCCACCAGAAGTACACAGTAATTAGAATCGCGAACCCTGCCGCGATGTAGTTGGTCAGCGCAGGAGATGGGTTCCACGGGTGGCCAAAGTAAGTAAAGGTCTGCGCGAACAGACCAACGATGTATTGCCCGGCCGAGACGCCCGATATCGGTCCCGTCAGCACATAGTCAAACATCAGCGCCGAGACCGACAGCTTGGCCAGCGTCCCACCCATCGCCTCTTTCACCACGCGGTAGACTCCCCCGCGTGTGAACATGGCGCACGACTCGATGTAAACGGCGCGGACCGCGTAAGAGAAAAGCATGACTCCGAGGATGAACCAGGGAGCGGCTCGCCCTACTGCTTGTTCCGCGATGCCCCCTACGTAATAAGCCGAGGAACCGAGGTCGTTTAGGACAATGGCTGCTGCGCGCCAGAACGAGATGAACGACAGCATCACCGTGGTTGCGACGACGACCTTGACGCGGCCCTGGAACTTCGGGGGATCGGTAGTGGTTTTTGAACCCTTCATTCGGTTTCGGATTGGTCTAAGGAGTTGCGCGCTTGCGCGCTAAGGAAGCTTCTATTCGACTTTCTCGGTTGCTTACATGCGAGCGAAACGGTAGTACCTTCCCTTTCCTAGCCAAATCAAAGCTTCCACACACGGGGCATCGATAGACGTAGCGATACATGGATGAGCAGCTCACCTTGACGAGACCAGTCGAAAGCTCGGCTCCTGCTCCGTCCCACGAGCACTCGCGGCACAAAACATCGTGTTTCCCGATCATGAGTTCGCGACCGACGGAAAGCATTTCGAACTCGCGGCCCGACCAGACTGCCCTCAGCAACGCCTACTCGCTCCATAAACATCCTAGGCGCTCCGGCATAAGGAAGGCATAAAGATTCCATAAAGTTTGTATAAAGATACCGGTTTGTGTTGGACGGCCAAGAGGAGACGATCTTCCGAACGAGAGGCTAAACGCCGGGATCGAAGCGATACCCAATCCACGGTTCGGTCAGGATGTAACGCGGGAGGGCGGGGTCGGGCTCGATCTTCTTTCTCAGTTGCCCGATGAACACTCGCAGATATTCGGTCTGCTCGGCGTAGTTTCCGCCCCAGATCGCCGTGAGCAGCTTTCGATGGGTGAGAACCTTTCCAGCGTGGCGGATGAGATGAGTAAGCAACTCGAGCTCCTTCGGCGTTAGATGAATGTCCTTGCCCTGCACTGTGACGCTGCGAGTCTCGAGGTCTAGTCGGAAGTCTCCTGTCTCCAAGAGCGATGAAGCCAGGTCATCAGATGTGGAAGGCGCGCGTCGCAAGGCGGCGCGGACGCGTGCGAGCAATTCTTCTATTCCGAACGGCTTAGTTACGTAGTCATCGGCGCCGGCATCCAGCGCTTCAACCTTGATTTTTTCTTCGCCCTTGACCGAGAGCACAATTATCGGAATCTGTGATACTGATCTCAGTCGCCGGCAAAGTTCCAACCCGTCCATATTGGGCATCGACAGATCGGTAACTACCAGATCCGGATGCCAATCATTGAACGTATCAAGAGCGCTCTCGCCGTCCGCCGCAGCGCGAACGTCATAACCGCGCGTGGCCAGACCAGTGCGCAATACTCGCGTGATTTGGGGTTCGTCGTCGGCTATAAGGATACGTTGCTTTTGAACCACCTCTTCATTCTATTAACCGTCAGCGCCCCGAGCAACGGCGGTTTGGACTTCCAGCAGATAATCGGCTTCTTCCTCATCGCCGATCGGTACGGTGAAGACAACTTGTGTCCCGCGCCCGCCTTCGCCGCTTTCAATCCATATTTGTCCGCCGTGCGCCTCGACTATTCCTCGCGCGATGGCAAGTCCCATCCCGGTTCCAGAGGGCTGTCCCTTTTTTGAGTCCGCCTCCCGCGTCGCTCGAAAGAACTTATCAAAAACGCGCTCGCGCAACTCGACCGGTATGCCTCGTCCGTGGTCCCGAACGCTTACTCGTATCATCTCGTCGCCGTCTCGTCCCGCGGTGATATGGATAGGCATGCCTGAAGCCGAATATTTCGCTGCGTTGTCGACAAGCGTATATATAACCTCGCTGACAGCTCGCGGGTCGACCAGCACAACAGGCAGGTCGGGTTCGACCTCGATTCTGACCTGGCGTCCATTCGTAATCTTTCGTGCTCGAGCGAGGGCGGTTTCGGTCATTTCCTCGATTGTTCCCCAGCGGCGCCTGAGCCGCAGCTCGCCGGCCTCTATGCGCGCAAGCTCGACAAGCCCCTCGATGAATCGATTCAAGCGATCGCATTCCTCGTTAATAACCTCGAGCATTTCTCGCCGGGCTTCATCATCGAGCTCGACTGACGCCTTATCGTCCATCTCGTCCAGCAGAGTGGTGACCGAAGCTTTGATTGACGTAAGCGGCGTGCGCAGATCGTGGGTGACCGCGTCGAGCAAGGCGGACTTCAGCCGCTCGCTTTGCCGTAGCGCTTCGGCGTGACTGGCCCTCTCGAAAGCGTCGCGCAGCTCGTCATACAACCGCTCGATCTCGCGCCGTCCCGCTTCAGCTTCTTCGGCTCGGTGTTTCACGCGAGCCGAGAGCTGTCCGGCGGTGACGGCGGTGATCAGAAAGGCGAATAACGCAATCCAGTTGTCCGGGGCATCGATGGTAAACCTCCCGAACGGAGGCAAGAAGAAAAAGTTGAAGCATAGAACTCCAAACAAGGAAGCGACAATCGCTGGCCGCGCCCCCCAGCTTGCCGCCGTGAACAGCACCACCAGCAGCATCGCCAGAGCGACTGTCGTCGGATTGATGCTCTCGCCGGGGAGCTTGAGTGCGAAGGTCACCGCCGCGATTCCAAGCACTGCCGAAACGTAGCCGGCCCACCTTGCCTTGAGCGACGTTAAGGATAAGAAAGACGAGAGGGACGTAAAGGACATAAGAATCTATCGGATTACCTGCTGCTGGATTTCCTGGCGCTCAATCTTTGATAGGTCCCAGCGGTATTCGCGTGACAGATTGCCACGGCCAGCGCGTCCGAAGCATCGAGCGGCTCGGGCGCTTCCTTGAGCTTCAGAAGCAGTCGCACCATCTCTTGCACTTGCTGCTTTTCCGCTCGACCGTAGCCAACCAGAGCAGACTTGATCTCCAGCGGAGAGTATTCAAACACCTCGACGTTTGCCCGCGCCGCTGTTAGCAAGACCACTCCGCGCACCTGTCCAAGCTTCATCGCGCTCTTGACGTTGACGGCGTAAAACGTATCCTCAACCGCGCAGGCTTGGGGTCTCAGGCGCTGGATCACTTCTTCAAGCTTTCGGCTGATGAGGAGCAAGCGGTCGGCGAAACGGGACTTTGAAGGAGTTCGAATGGCGGCGTATTCGACAACCTCGTAACGCCGGCCATCGGTTTCGATGATGCCATAGCCGGTTATGTTACTTCCGGGATCGACGCCCATCACGCGCATGATTCACCTGCGGTTCAGAGTTCAAGCTTTAGCTTGCTCCGAACGGACGGCAAGCTAAAGCTTGAACTCTGAACTTGCTTCACCCTGCTGCTTCCATTTCTTCTGCCGGGATGTCGAAGTTGGCGGCTACGGTAGCAACGTCGTCGTGGTCTTCGAGGGCTTCCATCAATCGAAGCACCTGCTGGGCGGCTTGTCCGGTCACTTGAACTGAGTTGGTAGGACGCATAACAAGTTCGGCCGATAGCGGTTCGAGGCCTGCGGCCTTGACAGCGTCAAGCACCGAGTTAAAGTCCTCGGGCGAAGCGACGACTTCCCAGGATAATTCGTCATCGCTCACGTCCTCGGCGCCGGCTTCCAGCGCCAGTTCCATGATCTTTTCTTCGTCAACCGCGTTCCGGTCGATGATGATCGTGCCCTTCTTTTGAAACATCCAACCAACCGATCCGGTCTCGCCGAGGTTGCCGCCGTGCTTGGAGAAGATGTGCCTGATCTCGGCGACGGTTCGCGTGCGGTTATCAGTTTGACATTCGATCAACATCGCGACTCCGCCCGGACCGTACCCTTCATAAGTTATGTCCTCGATGGCCGCGCCCGCGATCTCGCCAGTGCCGCGCTTTATCGCGTTGGTCATCGTATCCTTTGGCATGTTGATGGCTTTAGCGTCGTCCATCGCTTTGCGCAGGCGAGGGTTTCCCGCCGGGTCGCCGCCGCCCCGCGCGGCGACCGTTAACTCTTTGATCAGCTTTGAGAACATCTTGCCGCGCTTGGCGTCAATCGCGCCCTTTTTGTGCTTAATGGAATGCCATTTTGAATGTCCAGACACGCCTTACCTCCTAGCAGATCACTCGAGCGGAAGTTCTTTTCAGCCCCGTGGAAGGTATTCTTTCGACTCTCGCAGTATAAAGTAAGCTGTAGAGGTCGGCAATGGAGTCGCCGCAAGGTTAGTCCGCTGTTCGCTGCATTTCATTGCTCAAAGACGCGCAGCCTTTCGTCGTCCTCAAGCTCAGTCAAGTAGGACTCCTTCTTGAAAGGTTTGAAGCCGCGCTTCAGGTAGTTGGGCATCGCCGCCGCGTCGTCGAGCGTGCATGTGTGCAACCATACCCGATTCGCTCCATCTCGCCAGGCCTGCTCCGCAGCGATTGTCAGAAGGTGTTTGCCCAGCCCTCTTCCGATAAACTCCGGAAGTAATCCAAAATACGCGATCTCAACAGAACCGTCATCGTGGCGCTCGAGCTCGAAGTAACCCGCAGGAGCATGTTCGACATACAACACCCACAAAGCTATCTCCGGACGCGAGAGATGAGCGATTATCATGTCGTCAGTCCACGGAAGCCTATCGATCCAGTGATAGAAACGGCCCACCTCGCAATACAAGTAACGATAGAACGACGCCGGGCAATAGCCGAGGCGCTCGATTCGAACCTCCGGGTCGTCGATACGAGCCGGACTCAGCTCGTCGACGCGCTCGAGTTGCATGTATGTGCGAGTGACTTCGACGTTCACGTGGATGACAATATCAAACACAAGGACGCGAAGCCATCTTTGAGGGCCTAACTAAATTTTCGCGCAGGCAACTGATATTATTTCGTTCTCACTCAGAAACGTTCTTGCCGGTATGTCTTGATGTCGAGGTCTAAATGAGAAGACTGCTCGCTCTTACATTACTTGTTGCCGCGGTTGGCGCCGAGGCGCTGGCTGCCGACCAATCCGCTAGCAAAATCGTCGATCGCTACAAGAAGGCATCGGGCGGCGCGGCTGCGTCGCGCGTCAAGAGCACGTTCATCTCCGGAACCGTGAGCGCGGCAGACGGTTCGACTGGCCGTTTCACTTATCAGCTCTCTTCGCCTAGCAGCATGCGGATCGACCTGGAAGCAGGCTCCTATAAGCAGAGCGAATGTTACAACGGCAAGTCGGCGTGGCGGCTCGACGCACGTGGGTTGAGAACCCTGCTGGGCGAAGAGGCCAAACGGCTGAGACTGGAAGCTCTCCTAGCGAACAGCCGGCTGAGTGAGCTTAGGCGCAATCGCATTGTGCCACAACTCGTCGGCAAAGCATCGATTGAAGGACGCGACGCCGACGCTGTTGAGTTTCTCAGGGACGGCGTTCGAGTGAAAGTGTTCTTCGACGGCACAACAAACCAGATCATCAAGCGAGAGACCGGCGACGGAACTCAGCAAGTATTCTACGGCGATTATCGCGTTGTGGACGGTGTGATGGAACCGTTCTCGATAAGGGTGGAGAAACCCGGCGCGCCCGAATTGCTAATCACAGTCGATCGCGTAGAGCACAACCGCGGCGTCGACGCGATTGCGTTCCGTTACCCCCAAACGGAAGGTGCACCGCCCGTGCCTGATCTTGACTCGTTAATGAAGTCGATCATCGCGAATCAAGACAAGATCGAGGAGATGCGCGAACGTTACACGTGTCGGCTCACGCAAATCGAGCGAAAGCACGACGGCGACGGTCGAGTGAAGGAAACAGAGACGCGGGTCTACGAAGTAACGCCGGTTGCCAACCGGTTCGTTGAGCGGCTGATCAGCGTCAACGGCAAAGAGCTGTCCGCTGCCGAGCGCGAAAAGGAAGACAAGCGCGTGCAGAAAGCAGTTGAAGAACTAATCAAACGCCGGGAAAAGAAGCTCGAGGAGAAGGAACGCGCCCGCGCGCGCGGAGAAGAAGATAACAACAAGAATGAAATAACGATCAAGGATTTTCTGCGCATCAGCGAAATCACATCAGTTCGCCGCGAGATGTTTCGAGGTCACGAGGTGATCGCTTTCGACTTCGAGCCTCGCAAGGGATTCAAGGCGAAGAGCCGCGCCGAGGACATCGCGGGTAAGCTGGCGGGCACGATTTGGGTTGATGAGGCAGCGCTGCAAGTTGCGCGATTGGAAGCCCGGCTGACCGACTCATTCAAGATCGGCGGCGGAGTGTTAGCTTCAATCTCGCCCTCGACGGCCTTCGTGTTCGAGCAGGAAAAGATCGGCGACGAAGTGTGGCTTCCGTCGCTTATGGAAGCGAACCTCTCAGCAAGGCTCATGCTGCTGGCGAAATTCAACCGTAGCATGGAGCGCCGCTACAGCGAATACAAGAAGTATCAAATCGACAGCCGCTACGAATTAACCAGGCCCAAGGATAATCCCAAACAGTAGCATTACCCAGTCGACCAACACTCCTTATTCCGTCAGGTTGACCGGCTTGCAGCTTTCTTCCTGACTGATTCGGTCTTGTCGCTTGCGTCTCAACGGTGCCTGCAAGCCGTTATCCTAAACCGCCGCTTCATTTAGCAGCTACTCGAGGCGTAGGAACGAACATTGCGACATGGCGCGTGGGTTCTATTGGAAGTGGTTTTGAATGAATTCAAATCCGTTTAGGAAAGCTAAGATGAACAGGGCAAAACGCTCCCCGGCCATCGCCTGGTTAATCTGCGTTTCGCTACTGGTGGGTTTGTGCTCTGGCGCGACGCTGACAGGTAGAGCTCAGACAGAATCCGCACCAACACCGGTTGAGCAGAGTCAAGCTCAGCAAAACGACCAATCCGCGGAAGAACCGGCTTTCCAGGGACCTAAGATATCCCCGGATCTGATGACGCCAACCGACGACTCGGCCGGCGGTAGGGGGTTCAGCACGCAAGCGTCGGCGAGCGATCTTGTCCGTGTGATCGTCCAACTCAACCAGCCTGCGAGCGGAAGGCTCAATGGGTTCCTGAACAGCCACGCCGTTGAAAAGGGCCGATTCGTTAAGCTCAACTCGATCGTAGTCGAGATTGCTCAAAGCAACATCCAGGCGCTGGCGAGCTTCCCTGAGGTCCGCTACATCTCAGTAGATCGGAACGTTGAGATGCACGGCCACGTCGAGACCGCCAGCGGCGCGTGGGATATGCGTCAGCAGGCCGGCAACACCGGGCTTGATGGCAGCGGCGTCGGCATCGCCGTGCTCGATTC
>Ga0137380_10002263_pt1 | contig 16235 bp, 19 predicted proteins | sample SagtaG_17_FD_104809 | JGI IMG/M metagenome (GOLD analysis project Ga0137380, IMG submission 104809) | Vadose zone soil microbial communities from Sagehorn Ranch, Mendocino, California, USA - Sage2_L_100_16 metaG | ecosystem: Environmental > Terrestrial > Soil > Vadose zone | place: USA...
AGTGCCTAGTCTATGTTCACGGCAAGCAGATAGACCAAAGCTACTACTGCAGAGAAGACGAAAATCGGATAATAGAATACTGCCATAAGACTCCCGAACAATACTCCAACAGCAACGAATTCGGTTCTTGTTTTTCGGTTCGCCCAGTCGACGTTCCAGATCCCAAGCGAGTATAGGCTCAGCCCGATGACGACGAGTATTGCAATACCGTTGAAGGCGAGCACCGGAAGGAATGAGCCTCCTATTGGCTTGTCATTGGGTGGATACGGAAGGCTGTTGACGACAGAGCCAAAGAGATAGTTGACCACGACAACATCGGAAATGCCGAATATGCCCCATATCAGAGGTAACAGCAGGATTCGCTTCTGCATCAGGCCAACGATCATCGGTTTTTAGCCACATATTCATATAAGGATTTGGCGAAAGCGACTCGCGTCGAGAGTGAAAAAAGTTTGAATTTTTGGAAACTCTTGTTTCGAGCCTGGTTCTACTTCAGAACCGGGTATGGTCTCTACCTCGCGTTCCTAATCGGATTCGCTAGCAATATCGTAGTGCTCTACAAACTCGCCGTCGCAGACAACACGTATCTCGCGCCTATCTTCCCACATCTAACTGTGTTCGGGATAGTCGCTCTGATTGTAGCTGTCCCTATCGCTATTTTCTCCGGCCTCTTTCATATGAAACGAACGGGGGCTTTTGCTGCCGACGCGTCTGTGCAAACTGAGGCAAACCCCTACGTTTACAAAACCATCGGCAAAGAAAGGGAAGTGTTCTTGCCGCTGTGGATACTTATAGCTCGAGGGTTAGCGAAAGTGCTCGAACGCCAGGAAACAATGACTGCAGAAGATAGAAAAGAGCTGGAGGAGATTCTGAACAAGGCCAATGCCTTGTTGGAGGGTCAATATGTCGGCCTTCCGAAACAGTTCGGCATTCGGAACTTCCGCGTATCAGAGGGCGATAGGTAGTAGATTGGTCATTCAGCAACCTTTGCACGGCGCTCTCGACCCTGGTGTTTGTCTGCAATAGAGGATAATAGCTATCCGAAGTGGCCCGTCTTTTCAAAGGAATTGTTCTTCGCACCTATGAGTTTACTGTCAATGGACGGGTTCGGGTAATTGATCGGCTGAAGACCATGACGACTGCAGAGAGGGACGGTTTCGAAAAGGCTCTCGTGAAATGCGCAACAGCATTCTAACGGATGTCGGTCCATCAGACTTCCAGAATGACGCTCTCCTAAAACTGCTAGGAACACGAGGACCGAACGCTGTAGATATGCCGTCTGTAAGCCACTTATGCCTCAGACAGAGTGGACATTGAATCTGAGATAGCCCCAACCTCTTTTCTAGTGGGAATGCGCATGAATGCCCGGAATCTCTCTACTATTTCTCTCACGCCCTCATCCAGTGTGTGCCGGGGTCTGAAGCCAATTCTCTCGATTTTCGACCCGTCAAGTTCGTAGGACACTTGATTCAAGTTTGGTGTAGGAGTAATTACTATGCGCACGTCATGAATCTCTTTCTTAATGGCCGTGGTAATCCGATTGAGGGAGGCGTTCTCCCCGATAACATTGTAGATTTCTCCTTTCATGCCAGGCTGAGTCAGCGCGAAGGTAATAGCGTCAGCCGCATCCGTGATGTGGAGGTAGGGTCTTTTCTCGTTCTGTGCTGACTCCCAAACAGTCAGTGGCATGCCAATACAAGCAAGATATGTGAACCTATCCACGACAGTGTCGAAGCGCATTCCGATAGAGTATCCGAACACTGTCCCAAGTCTCAGAACAGTCGCGTCGAGACCGTTCTGTTCCGAAGCGTTGAGGCAGGCGTTCTCCCCTTGTAGCTTGGACTCCCCGTAGGGGCTTATCGGCTTGCAGGGATACTTTTCATTCACCACCCCCGTCGTGGGACCATAGACGCTCGCCGTGGACGAGTAGACGAGCTTTTTGACACTCGCTTTGAGGGCGTAGTCCACAACTTTTCTGCCGCCGTTGACGTTCACGTCGAAGGTTAGATCCTTCCTCTCGAAGGAGAGGGGGGCGTTAGTTATTCCGGCGAGGTCCACGACCATATCGACGTCCTGGAAGGCTCTCTTCAGGTCGTCGTCTTTGCGAATGTCTCCTTCGATAAATTCGAAGCGACCGTCGGGGGAAAGATCCATTATGGCTACGTACCTCTCGCGCATCATATTGTCGATCACTCTAACTGTGCTACCTCCGAATTTTCTGTTCGAGGCAAGGTCTCTCATTAGTCTGGATCCGATGTAGCCGCAGCCACCCGTAACCAAGATGACCATGTCTTACTCCTAGGAGAGAGTGCTAGCTCAACCTTGAAAAGCCTACGGTTTCGTAACTAGAGTTCATCCTTGGACAGGCTGTTGATAATTGGCGCCACGGGACTGGTCGGGTCCAAGGTCTCTTCTCTGGCAGCGGAACATGTCTTCGAAGCATACAACACGCACAATGCCCGAAACGCGTCCCTCCAACGCGCGTATCGCTTAGACATAAGCGACGAAGAAGCTACCCTGCGACTCGTCCAAAAGATTCAGCCGAAGGCAATAGTCAACACCGCCGCCCTTCACAATGTGGATTATTGCGAGACCCACAGAGAAGAAGCCGACAGAGTAAACATTGGAGGCGTGAAAAACCTTGCTGAGGCCGCGAGTGAGAACAACAGTCGTCTGATCCATCTCTCCACCGACTATGTCTTCGATGGAACACGGGGACACTATCGTGAATCAGACACGCCCCATCCACTGCATTACTATGCTCAGACCAAACTCGACTCCGAGAACGTGGTGTCACAACTGAGAGACTACGCCATCGCCCGGCCGAGCGTGATCTACGGCTGGAACCCCCTCGAAGCCACCGGGGTCCCTTCGAGTTCTGGCAAAACGGTAAACTTTGCCATGTTCGTCCTAGACAAGCTAAAGAAAGGCGAAACCGTAAAGGCCGTAAGAGATCAGTACAGTTCCCCCACTCTCGCGGATAATCTGGCGGAATCCCTCCTCAGACTTGCCAAGCACTCCGAAAAAGGCTTGTTTCATACTGCCGGAAGATCGTGTATGAGCCGATACGAGTTCGCTATCAAACTTGCAGAAATCTTCGGCTACCCCACGAAGCTAATTCAGCCAGTTTTTACTTCCGAATTTAAGCAAGTTGCGGAGAGGCCCAAGAATAGTTGCCTCCTAGTCGATAGGGCGGAGAGGACCCTCGGTATGAGATTTCTCACGGCGGAAGAAGGAGTCCGAGAGATGAAGAGACAGAATCCTCGATTCGGTAGTCTGTGATACGACGTTATTTGTGAGGGGGCTTGTTCCAGTCGTATGGCTCCGACGTTTTCGGATCTAATATTGCAGGATCGTTCCAAGGTCTTCGATCTTCATCGGGGTTCTTCGTTTCGTAGAGACGATTTACGCAGTAGACAGTCAGGGAGGTCTTGTCCCCAAGAGTCTTCGTACCGTGCCAGTAATGACCTGGAATCCTCACAATCTGTAGCTTCTCTTCGCTCGCAACTATCTCATCTAGTTGACCAACGGTGGCAGACCCTAGCTTGTCATCATAGGCGCATATCTTCATCGATCCCTTCAGCACAACGAAGTAATCCACCTGTCCTCTGTTGTGCCTGTGCCAAGCCCTGATCATTCCGGGAAAACTGCTGGACAGGTTTGCCTGGACGATGGCGTCTTCTAAGAGAAGATCCTTCCAATCTTGACGGAGAATCTCAGCAAAGAATCCACGTTCATCGACATTCTTTTTGAGATCATGCACTTTAACTCCAGGCAGCAAGGCGATTCGTTTCTTCTTCCTTCCTAAGTATAATAAAAATGAGAGTGTAAAGCTTTGAAAACTCAAATGTCTTCGGGAAAGCCCGTGATTTCATCGTTATGTACTCAGGAAAAGAGCCGTGTTGATCGGCTGGAGAATCTGTTTAATCTATCGCCTAGATGAGTCGCCACATAGCGGAGAAGAACGAGTCTCTTCATGGAATTTCTTCATTTCGCTGGCAGAGGCAGACTCGAGGGTTCGTCGTTAGTGTTAATTTCAAGCGAGGGTCATTCAATGATCCAAGAGCTTACGAACACCCTTACGAAGAAATGACCCCCAATCCTCTTTCAATTGATTAAGATACACATTCCTAGCTAGCAACGCGAGTCTTTGGATCTTGAAAGGAAAATGAGTTTCGAAGATCATATTACGTTCAGCTCCTTCAATGTCAATCTTGATACTGTTTATAAGAAATGGGACTGCAGTGACCCTCCGATCACCCTTGAAATTTTCGACGAGATTGGAATAACATTCACGATTAGCCTCTATACAACACACTTCGTCCGCTCCATGCTGTAGATAGAAGAACGCTGTTTCTCCACATCCTGCGCCAATATCGAGAACATTCCTTCCGACTGGCAGATAGTGCTCATGCCAAAAATCAAGTTCTGTCTGGACTGTAAGCTTATGATTCGCGCAGAGTTTCATTTGATCAAAGTCCGAGAGTTTACACATTATCGAGGAATCTCACAATTTCCAATGGGGTGTCAATGTTTGTCCACCTACTTGTGTTTCTACTGAATAGCCATCCATGACGCGTGATCCAATCGCGCTCACAAGAGCAATTATGAAGACCTTCTTGCGGGACAGAAAAGGGTCACGAAGGTGTGTGGGAGAGAATTCCTTGAATCTACTTGTCGAACGGCTCAGCTGCGTTGACCTAGAGGTCTGGTGACTAGGGAAATCTTGTCGCCTCTTTTGGTGGTAGCGAGGATGATGGAATTAGCGCTGGACTCGACTGTTCGAATGTGGAGAAGATTGAAGAGAGTCTTTTCTCGAATACTTCATAGTTGAAATCTTGTGCCCTCCGTTTGGCTGCAGCTGACGGAGAGACGCTCATACCTTTGTCTACCAGGCCTGGAATATCGTCGATCTTTCGCCATCGAAACCCCACGTTGTCGTGCACGATTTCTCTCGGGCCCCCCGAGTCATGAACAACAGGTACACATGAGGCTGACATGGCCTCAACTATAGTGATTCCGAAAGGTTCCTTCTCCATCAGGTGCAGGTAGACCTTTGCTTCTCCCAAGAACTTGTGGTATACGTCCCTTGCTGGGTTGATGATGACACTCCCGTTGTTAGGAGACGCTCTGGATAGACGTGTCGAATATTCTAGAAAGTCAGGGTCTCGGGTGATCAGCATCACGAATTCATACTCGGGGCGCAACTTTGCCACATGCCAGAATAGCTCAAGCCTCTTGATAGGAACCGCCCGAGCCACGGTCACAACCAAATTGCGTTTCGCCCCACGAGCAACCATATTGCACGCGGGATACACTAGCATGCTGGGCCGCTTCCACTCTCTGTCAAGATACCATTTTGAGAACTGCGAGATTGCTAGCACCAGTCCTATCCTGGAAATCTTGCGGCCATAATACTTACGCAGAGGTAGCCACCGTATTGCAGTGACGGCGGCGCCCGCAGAGCGGCTATTGGACAGCCTAGGGAATAATCGTGGGAAATAACCCCATTGAATAACTGGCTTGTTCATATCAGGAAGATACCCAGGTTCTTGAGTGGAGAAGATGAGATCGAAGGAAGAAGGGTGAGAATGTCGCAGTTCCTTGAGTGCATGGCTCTGTCCTCGAAGATGATGGATGAGATGTGAACTTCCCCCCAATTCCCCTGCTCGGTTCGTTGCTGGATAGAATGCTAGATCTACTCTATCGAAAAGCCCGTTATATCCGAAGTAATTCTCTACTCTTGCAGGGTCAAAGGCTTCGGAAAGCATCGTCACTTCGTGGCCGCTATATAGTAGAGAACGTATTGTTTCGCAACAAAGCCTTTCTCCGCCGCCAAGGAACGCCATCACTGGATGGATAACTAAGATCTTCATCTGGGTTCGACAATCCGGTAACCTGGACTTGTGTTGGAGTAGGGCAAATATTCAGAACAAGGCGCTTCGTCAATGGGCGAGTAGCAAGTCTCAATGCAAGTGCGCGGGGTCCCGAAGAACATGGTGCGGGCATCCCCGTCGACTCCGCGGGCGTGAAGTAGACTAATCTGAATCCTCCGGACTCTGATCGTGTCGTACCCACTCACGGAGACATTCTCTTCTCCACAACATATCTGAGTCTATCTTGGAAAGCATTTAGGCTGAAAATTTCTGCCTTTTTCGCAATCTCCTCCGGGGTAAGTCTCATGACATTTTCAGCCCCCTGGGGCTCAGCTTCACCCAATTCTTTTCTGACAAAGTGAACGGCATCATCAATTCCACGGTAGCGGTATCCAACCCCTGCCGCCTCCAATACATCTCCTCCTCCTCCCTGCCAAGGGACAACCGGCATGCACCCCGCGGACAGAGCTTCCATCACGGCTATGGACATGCCGGGTTCCCTACTCGTATGAAGGTAGACCTTGCTCTCTTCCAATAACTCTGGAGACTTCCGGATTCTAGTCTCGACATATTCAACATTACTTGGCTTGTTGGCTAGAATACGATTCGCATACCCCCCGTAGATTCGGTTTACGCGGGCTGTGTCTCTTCCGACAAGATAAAACTTGTATTGTGGGAGCCGCCGTGCGATTTTGCAAAAATCATCCACGTTCTTTTGAGGTGCTAGGAAGGTGACGTATACTGCCTGATTCTTCTTGGGTCGAGGCCGAAATCCTCTGCCATAGGATGGGTAGACCAATTCGGTCTTGGGGAAGCCTTTTCGTTTCATCTCAGCCGTCAAGGCCGGGGAGAGCGCGAGGAAGATTGCGCTCTGTCTACTTCGCCCGTAAAGATTCTCGTAAACCAGCCTGAGGCCAGGAGCGTAATCTTCCCAAAAATTTCGGAGCTGATCGATTTCATAGATGAATCTGAAGAATGGCCGATCAGGGAGTGCATCTGGGCGCCTCGGATCTCGTGTTACGAATACGACATCAGCATGTTGCCTCTCGAGGAAGCGCTTAGACACCCAAGCAAGAAATATACCTGGAAGTGGAGAGAAGCGCGCTAGCTCTCGACCTAGTTCTGGGACCTTAACCTGTTCACACTCCCTCAACACTTGGCCTAGACCAAAGGCGGCTTCTACTTCATCTGGCTTGAATCTGTCAGTAACCAGCTTCACGTGATAGCCTAGCTTTTGAAGCGCAAGGCAGGTCGTGACGCATACCAATTCTCCACCACCAAGGGAACGGAGACTGTTCTGAATTACCATCGCCACTTTCATTTCGTCACCGTTGAACCTTCTATTTCGTTCAACCCGCTAGGTATTTTTGGAGATCGCCAGCAAAGTTGTGACTGAAAGCGATAGGAAATACAACTCGGAAATTCTGGGCGTTGGGCGGGGTTCTAGGGAGAGCATGATATGCAGACTCGTCTCCACACGACCTGCGCTCCTGGGCGATGAAAGTCGGAGGTGTGCACCTGTCCATTTTACATCACTGCAGAGTCATTTGGTGATGCCTCAGGTATTCATGGACCTTTAGTGTGTAACAGGAACCGCTGAGGAAGATGCTGTCTGTTCGGAAACACATCTGCCTAGTTTTGTTGTCGTTAAGGCAGGTCCTGTTTGCACGTAAGATGCTATCTTGCTTTGATCTTCCTCCTCCACATGCCGATTGACATGACTAATCGCTTCCAAGCTGAATACGAAGGAATATCGGGATTGTCTTCCGGAGTACGCCATAGCTTGACGTCGCAATCTAGCATGGTTTTCAGACCCAGACTCACGCCATCGATGCACCTGGAAGTCATCATCTCGTAAGGATTAGTCTTAACCTCAAATCCATCCGAATTCTGCCATGCCTTAAGGGGAAAAATCCAGCAGGCTCCCACTCCTGACACCGGAATGAGACCTCTCGGCAGATCATTCTTACGCCAATATTTTCCTACGAACTCCTGCACCGACATGGTATCGTAGTAGGAGACGGTTGGACGAAGATACTGCTTGTTTTCCTGCCAGATTGAGGCGCCCAGCATCCAGCCTGATTGGTAGTGAGAAATCAGCGTCGCTACCTCTGGGGCAAAGTGAAGGTAATAACTGTCTATGATGAGCACATGGTCTGTAGCCGGATAGATTTCCAACGCTTTCTCAATGGCGGCGTTGTACCTGTCTGTGATATATCGAAGCCGGACCATGTCAGCGTTGTCTCGTCCAAGAACGGGCTTCCATCCCTGCGTGTGACAGTAAAAAGGGACCTGAACATCTAGGCTCTTGGGATCGCGACTGATGGAAACGGCCGTGAGATTCATCTCAATAGACACCTGCGGATGTGGTAGTCATCGACCGACACACTTGCCAAATTCGAAGTTTTTTCCTAGAATATCTGACTATCTCCGATCTTCATGGATGTGGGATAAATAGGAAGACGACCGAAGTTATCAACGCTCATAGTTGATAGAAAGCAGAGTCTGCGGGTCTCAGACTCATGGCCGATCGTAGGAGAAGGTTGCACCTGTCGGAGTCCAAGTTGCCCCAAGTGTCTATTGTAATTGTGAACTATAATGGAGGAGACCTCTTGCAGGATTGTGTTGGCTCGATTGTAAAGTTCACTCAGTCATTCGAGATCATACTTGTTGACAACGCGTCGACAGATGGAAGTAGTCAAAGGCTAGGCGAATTGTTCCCGCGCGTTAGGATTGTAAGAAACGACCAGAATCTCGGGTTCGCCAAGGCGAACAATATCGGGCTCAGACAATCGAGAGGTAGGTATGTCGTGTTGATGAATCCTGACGTGTTCGTCACCGAGGATTGGCTAGATCGGCTCGCCAGCTGCATGGGAAAAGACCCTCGCATCGCTGTTGCGACTCCAAAGCTGTTGAGGCGGGACGGCATACTCGACTCAACCGGACATGTCTTTCGGTTCATCAGGCTAGAGGCGCGGAATCGAGGCGAGGAAGAAGCGGATCATGGACAATATGACAATTTGACCGAGCTTCTATCATGCGATTTCGCCTGCTCGATCATAAGGCGAGAGGTGATAACTCAGATCGGGCTTCTTGATGACAGCATATTTCTAGATCATGAGGATATCGACTTCTGCCTGAGAGCTAGGATTGCCGGATGGCGAGTAGTATTTTGTCCTTACAGTATCGTATATCACCGTCGGGGGGGTTCGAGGCCTCGCGCGGGATCTAGAACTCGACAGCGTCGAGCCAGAAGATACATGCTCAGGCTGTCTTTGAAGAACTATTCTCTGGGAAGTATATGGCAAGTTCTATTGTATAAGGAAAGAGAACTACTTTCATTCTTGCTGGACCTACTGACAAGCCTGAGAGATAGGGACATGGATCGTGTCAGGTTTAATCTTGACGAAGCGAGTGCTCTCTTCATGGCGTTTTTTTGGAATGCTCTCCATCTACCGATAGCGGAGAGAGTGGCTGTTCAAGCCTTCAGGCAGATAGATGACAACCAATTGCGGTTGATATCGAGCTTGACGATACCTTCGGACGCTCTTACCTATCAATAACTCATTTTGCGGTAACCGAGTTTGAGGCTTCGATTTTCGAATCCTCATTCGTCACTATTTTGAAGGTAGGGAGGGGGACTACAAGCATTCCACCGAGCTCAAGATATTCTTTCTCGTCACGCGTGATTTCCTTCAGGAAGTGGTGAGGCAGGATGAGGAAGTAGTCTGGCCTGTCTCCTCGCGCTTCTTCCTTCGAGACAATTGGTATGAGAGTACCCACTGTTTTTCGACCCCATTTTTCGGGGTTTGCGTCTGCCGCCTTCCCGATAAGCGTGTGGTCAAGCCCAAAATATTGAAGAATGGTGTTACCTCTATTGGATGCGCCGTAGACGTACACACTCTTCCCGCCTTTGACCTCTTGAATGACAAAACCTCTCACCTGGGACCTGATCTTCGTAATCTTCTCTGCGAATCTTTCATATGTCGTGTGACTATCTAACGCAAGTCGTTCCTCGTTTTTCCTCATCATGGATATACTGTTCTGAATCGCATGTCTTCCCTTATGACAGATGATAGTGCGAAAACTCCCGCCATTCACTTCGTTTGTCTCGACATCGAAGACTTCGAGGTCATGCCTCTTCAACAGCTCCTGCATCGTCCCTAAAGAGTAGTACTCCAAATGTTCGTGGCCAATGTTATCGAAACCGTTGAGTTCCAGCATTGTTGCCAAGTAATTTTGCTGTACTACCCAGACGCCATCAGGAGCCAGAACCTCAGCCATGTCCTCCACGAATCGGTTAGGATCCTCAAGATCGTAGAACATTGCAACGCTGGTTACTATCTTGGCCTTTCTTTGGCCAAATTTTCGTTTGAATGTCTCTGCGCTAAAGAAATCGTTGAAGATCCAGTTGGTTCCTTTGCGCGCCTCTTGAATGAGATTCTCGGCCGGTTCGAATCCCACCAGAAACAGTCCTTTAGTCGTGTATGAGCGTAGAAGGGTTCCGTCATTACAACCAATGTCCAGTACTAAATCGCCTTGACTTGGTTTCGCGATTTCACAGGTTTCGGAGACGAGGTCTGAGAGGGCTTTTCGCATTGTGGGACTGATTCCGGACTTGTACCAATAGTGGCGATACAGACTCCCCCTCGAGAACGTGTGTCTAAGCTGGACCAAGCCGCAACTCGAACACCTGACGAGCTCAAGGGGTGCTTGTGGGCTATTTCCGTCTAGGGTTACGAAATCGGACACGTACTGGGTCCCCAGAGAGAGAACATCGTCGAGGCTCGGTGATTGACAGACTCGGCAAGCCTTGATTGCGGTGGACGACATGGTGTCTTTACGCTGGAAGGATTTGGCATGCGCAGCTATTTTTAGCGTTCGCCAGATGATAGGCATGGGAGAAGACTCGTTCGGGCAAAGTCTAATCTTTCGGTAATATCGGGAATTGAAGCAAGTAGGTAGACGTTTCTAGGATTGCTAGTGATACCCCTCGTTCTTGCGAGTTGGGAAAAATGCGTAGCATCTGCGGATGTATTCCGTTATGAAAGTTGACCTAGTTATCTGGACTCTTAATGGGGAGGCCACGATTACGAGGTGTCTTGATAGTATCGAGAAGGCCGTGCCTGCATCCGTTATCTGTCATCGGTATCTTATCGACGGGGGTTCTGTTGATGCCACTCGAGATATAGGGAAAAGGTTTGGCTGGACAGTGGCTATCGCGCGAAAACGCGGGATTCCATTTCAGGCCAACCAAGCGCTAGATCTTGTCGATACCCCTGTTTTTGCATCGTTTGAGCAGGATGTGGGGCTGAATCCTGCCTGGTTCAGCGCGCTAATGCCTAGACTTCTCTCGCGGCCGGAGATGGCCGTGGTCCAGGGGCTGCGAACCACGACCGGTAGTAGCTACCTAGAAGCAATTGACGGGTACGTCGTGAGACATGGTCTTGTCCCAGCTTGGGTCTACTCCATTGATAATAATCTGTATCGGACCGAGGCCGTCCGGTCTGTTGGCGGCTTTCCTGAGGACTTTCCGATGAGCACTGATGGTGCCTTGAGGAATAACCTGTTCCGAAAAGGTTGGAGGTGGAGAGTCTACAATGACGTAGTCTCCCGACACTACAGAGACAGTTTTGTGGGACAGATGAGACATTCAGTCCTACAGACTGCAGTTGGGAAGGTCTTGTGGGAGACCTATCCAGAATATCCCGCGTCTAGCAAGTTTGGCCGACTCCTTGCTACTCCCATAACTGGGGCTAGAATGGCGTCAGAGGCTCATCAGCCTGGCGTGTTCTTCGGTTACCCCCTGCTCCGTGCGATCAAGGTTTTCGGTCGCATCATTGGCTCTTTTTCGAAGAGGTATGAGTGGATGGAGGTTCGTGCCGGGTCCTAGTCATCTCGGAATTCTATCTTAGCGAGGAAATGAGTACGAAATGGAGAGCTGAGGCTTCATTGTTGGAAGTGAGCTGTCGTCTTAAGCCTGAGGACGAAGGATCCCGGTAGAGGCGAGGTTCCCGAGAAACTTTTTGGTTATCCTCACGGTCTATTTTGACCATGGCCGGAGAAATGATTACTGACGCAATTCGAATGATGGCCTCAAGGAAGTGCGTTTCATGCAAAGATGCCGTACCCTTCACGGTCGAAGAGGCGTCTGAGCGTTTGGAGGAGCTCCCTGGCTGGTCGCTTCAGTCGGGCTCAATCCAGAAGGAGTTTCGGTTCAAATCCTATCTCTCTGGCCTAGAATTTGCGTATTCTCTGGGAAAGATTGCTGAGCGGGAGGATCATCATCCCGAAATGCTTGTAGGATGGCGACGTGTGAGAGTGACGTTCTCAACTCACGCTATCAAGGGTCTAAGTCAGAACGATTTTAACATGGCTGCCAAAGCCGAACTCGCATACTTGGCGAACCCCCGTAGCTAACGGGCAACTGATCGATTCTATGTGCTAATTCTAGAACAGATCCTTCGAGGATCTTCTGAGGTATCCTCTACGCCAAGAGACGAGAGCCACACCGACGGTCGCTACGGAGACAAGTCCAGTGACGAGAATCGTGGATGTCTGTGGGCTAAGCCAAGGCAGCTTTACCTCGAATGCCGCGAGGGCGGAGCCATTGCCGACGCTTGGGGCGTTCGCAGTTGTGAGTATAGAGTATGTCCCAATTTCGGCCGTCTTCGGAAGTGAATAGGACGCTCTGAACAGTCCACCTCCTAAAGATACCACATTTAATGCGATATTGGAATTGTCAGGCCTGGTCAGGTTCATGTGCAATTGTAGACCCGAGAAGTTGAATGGCATGCCACCGGATGTTACCAGTAAGTTTGCCACGACAGTGTCTCCCGGGAAGTAGATTGCTCCAACCGTCACAGTGACGCCGAGAATAGGAGGGCCGTTAGGAGTTACAACGAAGTCCGCTGCCGCAACTGTGTCTCCGAACTCGTCAACAGCCTTGATCTGGTGACCGCCCAATTGGGCCTGGGGAACGTCCAAAGTAAAGTTGAAGCTGCCGTTTGAGACCAGGGTTGTTCCGATGAAGTTGTCGTCGAAGGTGATCTCAACAGCCGACGCAGGAATGCCTGTTCCTTCCACAAGAACCTTAGTTCCGACTGGTCCAGTGGACGGGTTGATCTTAATTGACGGAACAGTGACTCGAATGACGGATATTGAGCCTGCCCCATTATTTGCGACGTATAACTCTCCATTGATCGAGTTGAACGCGATTCCGCGAGGATTTGCGCCGACTGCGATCGTTGTCGTCACGAATAATGGCGGGTGGCCAAATATTGCGGACACGGTATTTGAATACCTATTTGTAACATAGACTTCCCGGTCATTACTGGCATAGGCTGTATATTCAGGCGAAGTTCCGACGGCTATGGTAGCGATTATCGCATTGGTTAGCCCGGAGATGATTGTAACGCTGTTTGATCCGTAATTCGTGATATAGATTTCGTCAGTGACTAAATCGAGTGTCGCGCCGTCAGGCGCGGCGCCTACAAACAGCGTACTCATGACAGAGTTCGTTGCGCCATTTATGACCGACACGGTGTTGGAGCCGAAATTGGCGACATTTATTCGATCAGTGTTCGGGTCGAAAACTATGCCGGCAGGTCCATTCCCGACCGGGATTGTATTTATCACTGTGTTGGTTCGGCCATCTATAACCGAGACGCTTGCTTGAGCGTAGTCTGAAACGTAAATATTCTGGTTGATCGAATCGAAGACGGCTCTCCCTGGGTTGAGACCTACGATTACAGTCGTCACCACAGTATTTGACGAATCGTTGATAACGGAAACAGTGTTCGAACCGCTGTTCGTAATGTAGACATCTCGGTTAATCGGGTCGAAGGCGCCCCCGCCTGAATCAGTCTGGACTTTAACAGACCCGACTACAGTATTGGTTGTCCCTGAAATTATCGTAACATTATTTGTTACAATGTCCGTGACGTACACATTACCCGTAATCGTATCAGCAATGACACCATCTGGGGACCCCCCAATATGAATGTCAGCGATCGCATTTGGTGTTCCTGAAACCGGACTGGTGTGAACAAGAAAGACAGCTATGACGACTAAAATGACAAAGAAGACCCTAACGGGAACCATGAGTTGGAGGCAGGAAACTATCGGCTGAAAAGTGTTGCGGTGCAGTTGCAATTACAGGCTGTTGATATTGCAGAGTTGTACAACTGGAACCAATTTGATGATGGGGAGTAGGGAATCAATGTCCAACTTTCCACCTGAGTTCCACGATCGAAACCGAACTTCTTTCGCGCGACGCTCAGTGTCTTGTTTTGAGTTGTTCTTCTATTGTTTTGAGTCTGTTTTCTATCGTTGTTAGTCTGTCTAGTATTTCTTTGAGTATTCTTCCGAGTTCTTCTTCTCGTGGTCCGATGTAATGTCCGGGTCTGAGTGGTGAGGGCAGCGGCTCTATGGGTCGGGGGCGTAGTGGGTCCGGGAGGTTGGGGCGCTCCATGAGGGTCCTACTGTTCCTGTTGGCTTCTCTGTTTTCAGGGTTTTCATCGAGCAATATCATACTTTTTCGAGTAGGAATAGTAGGAGTTTGGCGCTTTTCAAAACTACTTTTCAGAGTAGAAACAGTAGCATAGTCCAGTCGGAAAAATCGCCCAGAATAAGCCTAGATCGGCGATTCGGGAGGGGGGTCTGATATGATGCCCAGTTCACGCTTGCATTATCCCGTAAATGTCCATATTGAAAATGCCTGATTCGCCTGTTCTGCGCGAAAACCCGGTAATCTCGTCAGGAAACGCTTCGGCCAGCGGACGGACCCTTCCAAGAATTTGCAAAAAAATTCTTTCCCGCGACATAAGACAGCCCTTTGGAGGAACCCTTCTCGGTACGTTCAGTCTGCTATCTTTTTTCTTCCCTTATCTTTCTTTTTCTACTAACTATTTCTCGACCTCCCCCGGGGGTATGTCTAAACAAAAAAAGTCCTTCACACTTTTGTACGGGCGTCTTCTCATCAACCGGGCTATTCTACTGGTATGGGTCGCGTGGGTTTCTTCTCGTCGCTCTTCGCGAACCGGACCTCTAACACCCCATTCTTGTACGTGGCCTTCGCGGTTCGTGGATCAACCATGTGCGGCATTTCCAGCTCCTTCAGATACCGCCTCTTCGCCGAGTCGACACTGATCTTCAACGCTCTGTCTGTAGATTCTAGTTTGATATCTTCTTTCTCCACTCCGGGCAGTTCGGTCACCACGACCACCTCCTTTCCAGTGTCCATGACATCCACGAGCGGCTCTCTCTCCTCTTTGACCTGGGGACCCCGTGCGCCGGGTTCCACGTTCCCGAACTCGCGGATGATCGGCTTCCCGTTCGGACCGACAGACATTGAGAACCCGTAGACGAATGGTGAGGCTCCCTCTTGCGCCTTGGGCATCTCGACCGCTTTCCGCATCATGTCGTCCATCAACCGGTCCATCCTTTCCATCTCGTCGAAAACGTCGAACCACCAGCCTGAACGGCTACGGTGACGCCGAGCTTCTTTACGCGGAGCCAAACACTGGACAACCAAAGACAGAATGATCGTCCGAGACTATATTCGAGTTTCCTATCCGGCCCGACTCAGATCATTCGCTTAGCTAGACTGTTGATGTCCGCGCCCCGGTAGCCTAGCTCGCCGCCGTCGGTCGCGGCCCGCCGGAGACTGCGCTTGAATCCTCCGCGTGGAGGATGGAACCTGAAGGGCACCTTCAGACCAGCCCGCAGCAGTTCGTGGAGACTCGTCTCGCCCGCCACGACCGATTTCGCCAGATCGTCAAAACTCGACTTCCCCAAGAGTCTGAGAAAACCATCATCCAATCCATCAGCGCCATCACGCTCACCCCGCTTCTCTAAGACGCGTCCCAGCAGGTCCGGGCTGACCTCTCCCCATGCCACTAGAACCTTGGCTGAGCGAAGCATTCCCAGATTCGACGGCGTATTATCTAGTAGTCTAGCCTGGAAGGTCCGTTCTAGCTTCAACGACTCCATCGTCCTCTGAACATCCGGATTATCCGAAGCCGTCCCGCGGAGCCTAACCGCGAGGATTGGATTCTTGCTCGGCGACTCCATCTAGTTCACCCAGTCGCTCTGCGTCACAACGTTGTACGTCTGCGTTAACGCGTCAAAAACCGCTAACGCGGACGATGACAAAGTCGAGGTTGACCCGAAGGTCCGGGTCCAGCAGTCCCTCACACCAGCTAGCCGGAGAACCTGTTTCGGAATCTCCCCGGCAACCAATCCCAGACCCCGCGGCCCAGGCAACACTTCTACCCGAACGCTCCCAGTCTTACCTGTAACATTGAACGGGACCGTGTGCTGAGTCCCGCAGCGGCACTCCCAGCTCCCACAGCCCCG
>Ga0137380_10002266_pt1 | contig 16228 bp, 15 predicted proteins | sample SagtaG_17_FD_104809 | JGI IMG/M metagenome (GOLD analysis project Ga0137380, IMG submission 104809) | Vadose zone soil microbial communities from Sagehorn Ranch, Mendocino, California, USA - Sage2_L_100_16 metaG | ecosystem: Environmental > Terrestrial > Soil > Vadose zone | place: USA...
CGCGTTCCAGCTGGAACGTCCCAGCGCCTGGCGTGCGACGCGAGCCACGTGGTCATGCAGCACGGCCGCGACGGCCGCGTCGTGGAGGTCGCGGCCCGGAGCCGGACCATTCCCCCGGCGTTACGGCGGGCGCTTCACCACCGGGACCGTGGCTGCCGCTTTCCCGGCTGTGGCGTGGCGTTCGGCCAGGGCCATCACATCCGTCACTGGGCACAGGGCGGCCCCACCACTCTGTCCAATCTCGCGTTACTCTGCCGCCGGCACCATCGCGCGGTCCACGAAGAGGGCTATCAGGTGGATCGACGATCCGACGGCGAGCTCAGATTCCGCCGCCCGGACGGGCAGCTTCTGCCCGAGGTCCCGCCGGCGGCTCCCGTGCCCGCCGATCCCGTTCAGGCTGTGCGAGCGCGACACGTCGCGCAGGGGCTTCGCCTCCACGCGCGGACGGCGACACCCGGTTGGCTGGGTGAGCACCTGGACGTGGGCTGGGCCATCGACGTCCTGCATCCCAGGGCGGGGTCTGCACAGTAGATTGTGCGAGTGACGTTCTAGATGTGCAGCGACGGAGCCCTCAGGTCGCGCCTTCAGTGACCGCCACCAGAGAATCTGGCACTTTGGGACCGATGCGGGATTGGCATACCGCGTGCCTGTCCTCCGGCGTCAATGGCCACGGGTTGGGCGTGCCTGTTTCCCCTCCTGTTCGTCGTGGTCGGCGCCGGATGCTCGGCGGCGACGATACGCGCGCGAGTGCTCGACGCCCAGACCCGCGAGCCGCTCGCGCAGGCCGTCGTGCTTGGAGTCTGGACCACAGTGTCCGGCGGCTGGCTGTACCATCACGAGCTCGTCGGCGTGCGCGAGACGGAGACCGACGGCGATGGGCGCTTCGAGCTGGAGCGGTTGCCCTCCTCGGGGCTCAAGGACGAGGGCGATGGACAGGCGATCACGGTCTACAAGGCCGGCTACATCGCGTGGAGCAATATCTATCTCTTCCACCCGTCGAAGCTACGCGAGAACCAGGCGGTGCCCGCGGACATCCTGCTGGAACGATTCCCGCCCGGGGCGAGTCACGAGCGACACCTCGACTTCATCTACAGCGCGACGGGCGGTCGGGACAACCCGGACACGACTCCGAAGTTCTGGAAGGCTCTGCATCCGGAGCCCTCGAAGCCATGATCGCGCGCGCCGGATGGCTTGGATCGCTGTCGGCCGTCCCGGCGGTTCTCTTCGCGGTCACGGTGGCATCCAGCTTCGACGATCGTGATACGCATCGGCGGATCACGCGAGGCGCAACGAGTGCGTCGGGCATGGATGCCTACGTCACGCACGAGCTGGGTCTGTCGGAAGGGCTCAATCGCGTCCTCATGGGGCGCCAAGGCCCACCGCAGTCCATCCGGCGCTGGCTCGAAGATGGATCCCAGCTCGAGGATTCACCGATGTGCCGAGCGAGCAACCATTTCCACAATCCGCTGAAGCCCTTCCTGAGCTCCCGCGTCACAGACATGCCCGGGCTCGACCTCGCCTGCGACCAGTTCCGCCCGATTCAGTCCAGCGTCACGTGGGCGACACGTTTCGTCTCCCCTGCCGAGAGGGGCCCGGCGACGCTGAACCCGTTCGATTGGGACGCGGCACGAGGATCGTTCCTGAACGCTCTCACGTCCGATGCACCGCGCGATCGAGAGGCAGCGCTCGCCCAGACGTTCGAGACGCTGGGCCATCTCGTCCACCTCGTGCAGGATCTGGCGGTTCCGGCTCACGTGCGGAACAATCTGCTGTCGCACGCTGAAGCCTCGCTCTCGCCCCCGAAGGTTGGCGTCGACGGCTTCGAGGACCACGTACGGCGCAATTTCTCGATCGTGGGAGATGCGCTCCCGGTACCGGTGGATGTTGCCGGGCGGCTCCCTACCCGGTTCTGGGACACGGATCGCTACACGGGCTCGAACCCGTCCGCAGACACGACCCAGGGGCTGGCCGAGTACACGAACGCCAACTTCGTGAGTCTGAACACCATCCTGACCGAGGGTCTCTCCCCGAGCGATCCTTACTTCTTTCCTTACCCCCGGCTGACCGGCACGAATGGGGCGGCGCTGTTCGGGAAGGACGCTTCGCTCGCACGCCAGGTGCGCGCCGAGGACGGGCGCGTCGAGACGGGGCTCTACCTGGACAAGGTCGGCGACGGCGAGACAATCACGAACTTTCTCAGGGCCGGGTATCTGACAGGTGACTTCATCGACAAGGCCCCGCCGGGCACGCCCATTCGGTTGGTGCTTCAGCTCGACGATGAGGTCTACGCGAGCTATGCGGCCAAGCTCCTGCCGCGGGCTCTCGGCTATTCCGCGGGACTCCTCGACTACTTCTTTCGCGGCAGACTGGACGTCGACCTTGTCGACTCCAACAGCGGTCTGCAGCTGACTGGAATCAACGCCTCCCCGGAACCCCTGGACGGGGGGACGCTCGCCGTCTATGCGGACGACACCCGTGGACTCCGAGTGGTGGCGAGCGACATGGTCGCGACGGGCCGCGTCGAGGCCGGTGCCCCGCTGCCCGCGGTTGCGGTGACGCCGCCCGAAGGCGCCGAGCGCTTCGTCGCTGTCTACAAAGGGCTGCTCGGGGAGGAACGCCCGGCAGGCGCGCTCCCCGGTGCCGTCATCGGCAAAGTGCTCGGGGGCGTGCGTGTCGAGGAAGTCTTCAACGACAGTGGTGTGTGGATGCTCCGGACCCCGCAGGGCATCTTCGGCCTCAGCACCGGCGTGGCCCCGCTCACCACGGCGCAGTACGATCTCGTGAAATGGGGGGACACCGACGGTGCGCTCATCGCGCGCACGCCGCTCGGCGTCGCGCAGCCGACAGTCGTCGTCTTCGACGTCCCGCGAAGGCCCGGGTCCTCCGACCTCGAAATCTCCCCCGGCACGACGACCGTCGTCCTGCGACAGAGACCGGGCAAGAGTGTGCCCTTCCCATTCGGAATCTTCCTCACGACAGTCAACTTCACGCAGACCATCTCGTATCGCCAGCACCTCGCTCGCGCTGAGCTGGCGGTGACCAACGTCTGGGTGCCGGCGCCGCCGCCGAACAATAATCCGATGCTCAACGGCCACTACGAGCGCACCGCCAGCTTCACTCCGTTTGCGTTCGACATCGCCTACGAGCAAACGATCCCCTTCAACGAGACCTTTCCCGTCACGACGGACCGCTCACGCTACGTCGACGCCGCTGGCGCCTTCGATCCCTACTTCTGGCGGCTTCAGGATCTGACCGTGGACGCCTCTGGCCGGCTTCTGGGCCTCATCGTCGTCTTCCTTCGCACGCCGCAGTCGGCTCCGGTGACGGTGCCGGTGCTGACGGTGAACAACCTGACGGGTATCGCCGAGCCGTCCACGACCAGGATTCTCAGGCCATCCTTCCCCGAGCAGATCGCACCGCTGCTCTGGGCCCTCATCGACCTCGAGCTGGGAACCGTGGTTGGCACGGGCACCGGGCCCGCTTCGACAGCGGATCCCCTCGTCACGATCGATTCTCGACTGGTGATCGACGAGCTCGATCGAGGCTGCTGCTTCGGGAACCGCACGTTCTGGCTACACTCTGTCGAAACCTTCCTGGGCGGATACAACGACGGGAACAACACCGACGTTTGGAGCCCTGCGCCGCAGTATCCGCCCGGCTACGGAACGATCGAGGCCGTCACAGAGGTCACCCTGCCCGCCAACGGTGAGCAAACCCTCTCGGTCGATGGCTGGCTCCGCGAGGATCTCCGCCAAGCCATGACCTCGCGGGGACGATACACGCTGGAGCCGCACCTCGTGCCCGCTGACTTTCGATTCGTCTACGACTGCGACGTCGAGCGCCTCTGCAGCGCCCTCTCGATTCGGCAGCCGTCCGGCGTGCGGCTTCAGGACCCCGGACAGCTGCTGGCGGCCCGCCGCCCCCGGCCGGTCGGCGGGAATGAGCGGCTTGTGTTCCTCTCCCTCAGCTTCGTGGACAACTTCCTCACCGGCGACTTCGGGTACATCGGCGACCTGCTCGTCTGGGATCCCGGGCCCGCGCGGGCCCGGTTCGTCGGCGCCGCGCTACCCCTCGGGTTTCACGACATGGGCCCGGCAACGGGCGCGGCAGCCTTGGTCAGTTCGTTCCTCATGACTGGTGACACGGGCACGACGCTCTTTCGACTGGACGCAGCGCAGGCGTCGACACTCTTCCCCGACGTCGATCTGACCCAGACGTACACGCTGCTGGAGCCGAGCTACCTCTACAACACGACAGACCTGAAGTTTCATCGGCCCGTGCCATCGCTCGACAAGAGCGCGTTGCCGGCTTCCCTCGCCGCAGGTGGGAGCCGAACCGGTGACTACCACACGATCAGGCTCCCCTGAAGTGTGCGGGGCGAGGTAGGCCTCCGACTCGGGCGTTGGTCGGCACACCGACGGTCCAGATGTAGCCACCCGGCCGGATGCCTGGCGCAGGCGCGGCCGCCTGGACGTTGGTCAGGATCTGCTTCCCGTGGTTCCGGTCGTGGTGCACCCACTCGTGGAGCAGCTCGGCCACGCCCGGCGACGAGCACTACGGCGTCGTCCCGGAGCGCGGCGAGCTCGCGCGGTGCTATCTGTTTCATGGTGTGCGCGGGGTTGGGCGCGGACCGGCGGGACGCCAGAGGGCCTCTTCATCCGAGCTGAGAGGCGGCAGTACGCTCGCTCCACGCCGCCGCGGCGCGCACCCGACGCTCAGAACGCCTGAGAACGCCTTTATGTGCCTAGCCTCTCGGGATGACGATCAAGCCGCCCTGGGAGTAGAATCCTTCCCCTATGAAACGCGGGATCCTGCCGGTCGCGCTTTCCCTTTCCCTCGTCCTCGCCGCTCGCGTCGCCGTGCTCGCCGCCGACGTCGACTCGCCGCTGCTCGGCGCCCCCGAGGTCTACACGCTCGTGAACCTGCACCCGGACGAGCCGCGGCATCGGCTCTACTCGGTGAATTACCAGCAGTCGGGCCTGATCCCGCTGTGCTCGAAGGTGAAGATCGCGTCGATCGACAAGCGGAAGATGACGTTTCGCCTGCTCGGCGCTGACCGCGAGTACGAATACATCTTCCACAACTCGCTGCGCGAGCCCATCGCGAAGCACCTCGACAAGGTGTTCGGCCGGACGTGCGACGCGGCGCGCGTCCAGAGTATGAGCGCGGTTGACCGCAAGGGCATCCGGGCGGGCACGGTCCTGCCCGGGATGACGAAGCGGGGCGTCACGCTCGCCATCGGATACCCGCCGGAGCACGCCACGCCGACGCTCGACGCCGACATCTGGACATACTGGAAGAACCGGTTCGGAAAGATGCGCGTCCATTTCTCGGACGGCAAGGTCGCCGAGATCCAAGAGTAGCCTCGCATGACGTCCACGTCCGACGTCGCGACCGCACCCGTCTCTCCCGGCGCCGCCTCGCGCCCGGCCCGCGCGCAGGGCGCCGTAGCCTACGGCTGGCGTGTGCTGAGGACCGGCGGGGCCTTCCTCACGTTCGGCATCGGCGCCCTCGTGGTGGCCGCCATCGTGTGGTCGTTGCGCCTGCTGCCTCGCCGCACGGACGCTCGACGCGAGGTGCAGGCGCAGCGGGTCGTGCACGGCGCGTTCCGCCTCTTCGCCTGGTGGATGGCGACCCTCGGTCTCCTCCGGGTGTCGTGGATCGGCGCGGAGCGCCTGCAGGGGAGCGCGCCGCGGCTCATCGTCGCGAATCACCCGACCCTGATCGACGTCGTGCTGCTGCTGACGCGGCTGCCCCAGGCCGATTGCATCGTGAAGACGGCGGCGCGGCGTAACCCGTTCATGCGCAGCATCGTGACGGGCGCCGGCTACCTCGCCAACGACCACGGCGACGCGCTCGTCGACGCCTGCGCCGACCGGATCGGCAGCGGGCGCTCGCTCGTGCTCTTTCCCGAAGGGACCCGCTCGCCGCGGAGCGGCTTGCGCCGCTTCCAGCGAGGCGCTGCGCACATCGCGTTGAAGAGCGGCTGCCCGATCGTGCCGGTCGTCATCACGTGCCGGCCGCCGACCCTGCTCAAGGGCCAGCCGTGGCACGACGTGCCGGATCGGGCGGCGCGCTTCGTGCTGCGCGTCGGGGAGCCGATCGATCCCGCACGGTATCTGGAGGCGGAGACGACCCTGCCGGTGGCCGCACGACGGCTCACCGCGGATCTGCAGACGCTCTACGAACAACGGCTCAGCGCCGATGAGGGCAAGACATGAATGCGCCCGAGGTGTCCAAGGACGAGATCTTCAAACGGTTGCGCGACGTGCTCGTCGACGGGTTCGAGCTGCGGGACGAGCAGATCGTTCCCACCGCTCGCCTGATCGACGACCTGGAGCTCGACAGCCTCGACCTCGTCGATTTCGCGGTCCGTCTCGAGCAGCAGGTGGATCTGGAGATCGCCGAAGACGAGCTGAAGGAGATCAAAACGGTGCAGGACATCGTCGATCTGGCCTACCAGAAACTCAATGCCCCGCGCCCCTGATCGCGTGCGCGTGCTCGTCGCCGTCGTGGGGCTCGGCTACCCGCTGTTCGTCTATGCGGGACTGTTGTTCTTCGCGCCTCGGATCCTCATCGTGATCGTCGGCATCCTCTTGCTGGCGCGTGCCGCGTCGAGCTGGCGGACGTGGAATCGGCGCGACGTCCTGCGCGTGATGGTGCCGGTGGCCCTCGTGGCCGCCGTGCTCGTCGTGGCCGCGATCTTCAACGACAGGCGAGCCCTCCTCTTCGTCCCCGCGCTCGTCAATGGCGCCCTGCTGATCGGGTTCGGCCGCACGCTGGTCCGCGGGCCGAGCATGATAGAGACGTATGCCCGGCTCCGGCGCCCCGAGATGCCCGCGAACCGCGCCGCGTACTGCCGCGCGCTTACCTGGGCGTGGTGCGGCTTCTTCGTCGTCAACATCACGATCTCGCTGCTCTTCGCCCTGTACGGAACGCTCGAGGCGTGGACCATGTACAACGGCATCCTCGCGTACGTCCTCGTCGGCATCCTGCTCGCGGCTGAGCGCGTCTACCGGTACTGGCGATTCCGCGGCTACCACGGCGACCTGCTCGACCCGTTGTTCCGGCGGGTGTTCCCGCCGCCTGCGGCCGGAGGCCGGCGCTGACGCGTCCGGTGGCGGGCGCGCGCGGACACGCCGCGGCCGGGCCCGACGTCGTCGAAGACTTTCGCGGCCAGGGTCGCTGCGAGCGCGTGCTGAAGATCCCCGAGGATCTCGAGTGCCTGTCCGGCCACTTCCCCGGCTTCCCCGTCGTGCCGGGCGTCGCGCATATCGGCTGGGTCCTCGATGCCGCGCGCGAGCTCTTCCCGGGCCCGGCCGTCGTCACGGGAATCGAGGCCCTCAAGTTCAAGCGCCTGCTGCGGCCCGGCGACGTCGTCCACCTCCGTGTCGAGCTCTCGGCGGACCGCGCCGCGTTGGAGTTTCGACTCTGGGATGCGGCGAGCGTCGTGTCCTCCGGTCAATTGCGCTTCGAGCCGGCCCACGAGGGCGGACGCCGGGTGAATCCGTGTCTGCTCATCCCGATCTTCGACCACGGGGAGACGATCGAGGGCGTCCTGGAAGGGCTCGGGCCGCTCGGTCTGCCCTGTCTCGTCGTCAACGACGGGAGCGGGTCTGAGACGACCGAGGCGTTGTCTCGCCTCGCGGCGCGGTTTCCCTGGGTCGAGCTCTCGCATCTCGCCGTCAACCGCGGCCGCGGCGCCGCCCTCCGTCATGGGTACCGGGCGGCCCACCGGCGCGGCTTCTCGCACGTCGTGCAGCTCGACGCCGACGGCCAGCACGACCCGGCGGAGGTCGGGAAGCTCCTCGAGGCGGCGAGGCGTGCGCCCGGCGCCCTCGTCCTCGGCGATCCCCGCTTCGACGAGACGGCGCCGAAGAGCCGACTCTACGGGCGCCGGCTGTCGCAAATGATCGTCTGGGGCTACACCGGCTCGCGGGCCGTGCACGACCCGCTCTGCGGATTCCGGTGCTTTCCGCTGGAGCCCACGGTCGCGCTTCTCGATCGCCACCGGCTCGGCGACCGCATGGATTTCGATCCGGAGATCGTCGTCCGCCTCGCGTGGGCGGGAGTGCCGATCGTCAACGTTCCGGTGCGGGTCAGGTATTTCCCCGGGGGCCGATCGCACTTCCGTCTCGTTCGGGACAACGTGATCATCGCCGCCACGTACGGCCGTCTGCTCCTGGCGTTGATCGGACGGACACGCGTGTCCGGTCGCGGCGCGAGAGGCCCCGCATGAAGACGGGGACGGGCTGGCTCTCGGTGGCCGAGCGCGGCTCACTCCTCGGGATGTATTTCATCGTCTGGTGCTATCGCATCCTCGGCCGCCGGGCGTGCGGGTACCTGATCTTGCCCGTCGTCGCGTATTTCTTCGTCACCGGTCGGGCGGCCCGACGCGCCTCGCGCCGGTACCTCCTGCGTCTGCACCGCTGGTCGAAGGGCAACAGCGGCGCCCCGCGCGCGCCGGGGCCGCTCGACCCGTTCGGGCATTTTTACCAGTTCGCGCTGAACATCATCGACCGCGTGTCGTTCTTCCTCGGCGACACGGGCGACGTCGCGACCATCGTGCACGGCCGGGAGCACCTGGAGCGGCTCACGAATGCCGGGCGCGGGGCCCTCGTGCTCAGCGCCCATCTCGGAAGCTTCGATGCGCTGCGGCTCGTGGCCGACGAGGGCGGCGTGCTTCTGAACGTCGCCATGTTCCAGCGCAACGCCCGCATGATCAACACGGTCTTCACGCGTCTCAACCCCGCGCGGCCGCTGCGCATCATTGATCTCGCGCGCGGCGCGCCGCGCAGCGCGTTCGACATTCGCGCGTGCGTCCAGCGCGGGGAGTGGGTGGGCATGCTGGGCGACCGCGTCGGCATCGGTGACGACACGCGGACCTCCTGGGTGCCCTTCCTGGGCGAGCGCGCCGCCATCCCGCATGGATCGTTCCTGCTCGCGAGCGCCCTGAAGTGTCCCGTGTTGCTGATGATCGGCTTGCGGGTCGACCACGCGACCTACGAGGTCTTCGTGGAGGTGCTGGCCGAGCAGGTCGTGCTGCCGGCGACGGATCGCGCGGGCGCGCTCGACGCGCTCGCGCGGCACTACGTTGCCCGGCTCGAGCACTACTGTCTGCGGGCGCCCTATCAATGGTTCAACTTCTATGAGTTCTGGGACGACCTGTCCCCGAGCACGACGTGAGCGCGCCGACCTATCCAGCCGTCGAAGAGGTCCTGCCGCAGGCGGGGCGCATGGTCCTCTTGACGCGGATCGTGGGCCACACCGAGGACCGGACGACGTGCGCCGTCGAGATCTCGAACACGTCCGCCTTCAGCGACGGACAGGGCCGCGTGCCCGCCTGGGTCTCGCTCGAGTACATGGCCCAGTGCATCGCCGCGCACGGAGGCCTGCGGGCGCGAGCCGCGGGCGATCCCGTGACCATCGGCTTCCTGCTCGGCTCGCGTTCGGTCGCGCTCCACACGCCGGGATTCCTGCCGGGCCAGGAGCTCGAGGTCGAGGCCGCTCACCTCTGGGGCGAGCAGGACTTCTTTTCGTTCGCCTGCACGGTGCGTGACGCGCGGACGCGAGTCACCCTGGTCGAGGCCACGCTGGCGGTCGCGCGAGCGGCCGGCGCCGACTCGCTCACCGGTCGCGGACGCGCGGAGGCGCCATGAGACGGCGCGTCGTCGTGACGGGAATGGCCGGGCTGTGCCCTCTGGGAAGCGATTGGCCCGAGGTACGGACACGCCTGCTCGCGGGGCGGTCGGGGGTCCGAGTCATGCCGGAGTGGGACGCCTACGACGGGCTCCACACGCGGCTCGGCGCCCCCGTGCCCGACTTCTCGGTGCCGAGCCACTACACGAGGAAGAAGGTGCGCAGCATGGGGCGGGTGGCGCTGCTGGCGACGCGCGCCACCGAGCTCGCGCTGGCCGACGCCGGACTTCTCGGTAGCTCGATCGTCACGGATGGCTCGACCGGCATCGCCTACGGCTCGACGAGCGGCAGTCCGCCCGCCATGGAGATCTACGCCGAGGCGTTCTACATGAAGCACAGCGTCAAGGGCATCGCGGGCACCGACTATTTGCAGTTCATGAGCCACACGTGCGCCGCCAATCTCGCCCAGTTCTTTGGCATCACGGGCCGGATCGTGCCCACCTGCAGCGCCTGCACGGCCGGCAGCCAGGGCATCGGCTACGGCTACGAGGCCATCGTGGGCGGCCGGCAGAACGTGATGGTCACCGGCGGCGCGGAGGAGCTCCACGCCGTCAACGCCGCCGTCTTCGACATCATGTTCGCCGCGTCGAAGCGCAATCACGAGCCCCATCGCACGCCTCGTCCGTTCGACCGCGAGCGTGACGGCCTCGTCGTTGGCGAGGGGGCCGGCACCTTCGTGCTGGAGGAGCTGGAGCACGCGCGCGCGCGCGGCGCGCGCATCTACGCGGAGGTCGCTGGGTTCGGCACGAACGGGGACGGAACGCACATCACCAATCCCGACGTCCGCGGGATGCAGACGGTGATGGAGCTCGCGCTGAAGGAGGCCGGCCTCACGCCGGACGCGGTCGGCTACGTCAATGCGCATGGGCCGGCCACGGAGGCCGGCGACATCGCCGAGAGCCTCGCGACGCATCGGGTCTTCGGCGACCGCGCCCCGATCAGCTCGCTGAAGAGTTACCTCGGCCACACGCTCGGCGCGGCCGGCGCGCTGGAAGCGTGGCTCACCGTCTTGATGATGCGGGAAGACTGGTTCGTGCCGACCCTGAACCTCGAGGACCCGGATCCACGGTGCGCGCCGCTCGATTATGTGCGAGGCGAGCCGCGGGGGCTCCGGACCGAGCACGTGATGAGCAACAACTTCGCCTTCGGCGGGGTCAACACCTCGCTGATCTTCCGACGCTGGCCCGACCCGGCCTGATCCGCTCGACCGGCGTTCAGCGACCGTCGGTCGTCCAGCGGGGTCGGCCGATTCGTGCGGCACTCCCATCTCGGCAAGTAGTGGGTCTTCTTGCGCTGAATGCTGGACAACTCCTTGGGCGCCCACGCCTGGGACTTCTCCGACGTAGTAGGTCGGCGAGGAAATACGGGACGCTACACGCCTGAGAACGGACTTTATGTCGCCTAGCTTCTGGACTTAGTAGCAGCGATTACCTTTTTAGAAGTTCGTCGATCACCGGATCCATTTTTGCCCTTGTTCCCTGCCATTTCATTAAGGAAAACCCGCCCTTCCCAACTAGATGATATTCAGCGTAGCCAATTTGGCGCCCATCCTTTTCAAGCCCAAGCTCTGCGTGAGACAGGTATGGTGAAAAATCCCATGATCGCAGAGCGGTATAGGTGAGGATGTATTCGCAATTCGCTGGCTTGATGCTGGAGTAGACCTCGGTGGCAATGCCGTGACGATCAAATCCATCTCGTAAGACAGGCACGAAGTCACTTACCTGTACTTTGGGGTTGTCTTGGATGCACACGTGTCGGATTGCCAAGGCCGGATCAAGTGGCCTGACTGTTACTGACGTACAAGCGATCAATGACAGTGAAACGGCGATTATGAAGACTCGAGTGTTCAATGAAACCTCCTGCTAACGAAGGTTCCCCCTACAGCCTCAGTGCGTGGGTTGGGCGTCGCTGTTCGCATGCCACGTTCCTCGTGGAATAGAAAGCGCCATATTCAGCCGTGACGCGTTTTGTGGAATCCACTGAGGCGGTTCACAGCTAGTCGCCCGAGAACTTCTGCGTGTTGCCCATGGCGGGCCACGCGGCGAGCTGCACGTTGGTCAGGATCTGCTTCAGGTGGTTCCGGTCGTGGTGCACCCACTCGTGGAGCAGCTCGGCCACGCGCAGGTGCCCGACCTTCGGGTGCTGCCCGCCCCGCGCGAGGTCCGCCGGCCGGAGCCCGGCGACGAGCACCACGGCGTCGCTCCGGAGCGCGGCGAGCTCGCGCAACAGATCGGCCGTGTCGCGCTCGCAGTCCCGGCGCGCGCGGGCGACCTCGTTCTGATCCCACGTCTCGAGCCGCGGGTCCGCCGCGCCCAGGATGATGCAGATACGGCCGGCGAAGCCGCGCCGCTCCGCCTCGATGAGATGACCGATCACCTCGTTGGCGCACCATTCGCCGGGCGCCGGGTGGAAGGTCGCGACCCCCGCCGGCAGCGCCTCGACCTCGGCGCGGATCATGTCATCCGACGCGGCAAGCAGCCGTGCGGCCTCCCCGGGCGTGAAGCTCATCAGGCGCGCAGCTTGAACCGCTGGATCTTGCCCGTCGCCGTCTTCGGTAGCTCGCCGACGAACTCGATCCATCTCGGGTACTTGTACGGGGCGATCTTGTCCTTCACGAACGCCTTGAGCTCGTCGGCCAGCGCGGGGCTTGCCTGCGCCTCGCCCTTCAGGACCACGAACGCGTGCGGCTTCACGAGCCTGTCCGCGTCCTCCCGGCCGACGACGGCGGCCTCGAGCACGGCCGGATGCTTGATGAGCGTCCCCTCGACCTCGACCGGCGAGACCCAGATACCGCCCACCTTCAGCATGTCGTCGGCGCGGCCGCAGTACCAGAAGTAGCCGTCCGCGTCCTGGTAGACCTTGTCGCCGGTCTGGATCCAGTGACCGAAGAGCGTCTCCTTGGTCTTCTCGTGCTTGTTCCAGTAGTAGGCCATCGTGGAGTCGCCCTTGACGCGCAGGTTGCCGATCTCCCCCTGCGGGACCGGCTGTCCCGCGTCGTCCACCACGATCGCCTCGTAGCCCGGCACCGCCAGCCCCGCCGCGCCCGGGCGCGCGCGGCCCGGTGGGTTCGACACGAACATGTGCAGGATCTCGGTTGTACCGATGCCATCGATGATCTCGACGCCGAACCGCTCGCGCCAGCGCGCGTAGAGCTCCTCGGGCAGCGCCTCGCCCGCGGAGACACAGAGACGCAGCGAGGAGAGATCGTAGCGCGACTCTGCCTCCTTCACCGCGAGCATCGCCGCGTAGAGCGTCGGAATGCCGAAGAAGATCGTCGGGCGCTTCTGAGTGATGATCTCGAAGACGCTCTCCGGCGTCGGCCGGTGCGGATACAGGATGCTCTCTGCGCCGGCGCCCATCGGGAAGTAGCCGGCGTTGCCGAGGCCGTAGGCGAAGAAGAGCTTGGCGGCGGAGTAGATACGATCCGTCGGCTGGATCCCGAGCACCTGCTTGGCGAAGGTCTCGTGGCAGACGACCATGTCGTGATGCAGGTGGACGGCGCCCTTCGGAAAACCGGTCGAGCCCGACGAATAGAGCCAGAAGGCCGCTTCGTCCTTCGACGTCTCGGCAGCCGCGAGGGTCGCCGAGGCTCTCCCCACCCGCTCCTCGTACGAGAGATACGGCGCCGGCGCGGCGCCCCCGGCGACGAGCACGTGCTTCAGATTCGGCGCCTGGCCGAGCACGGGGCCGGCCTCGGCGAGGAGCGGCGCCGAGATGACCGCGACTTTCGCGCGGCTGTCGCGCAGGAAGTAGAGATAGTCCGACGCGCGCATGTTCGTGTTGACCGGGACGGGCACCGCGCCGATCTTGATGGCGCCCCAGAACGCGCCGAGAAACTCCGGGGCGTCGAGACAGAGGACGAGGACGCGGTCCTCCGGCGCGATGCCGAGCTCGCGGAGCGCGTTGCCCGTGCGGTTCGTGAGATCGAGAACGTCGGCGTAGGTCAGGACGCGATCGGCGCAGTGGAACGCGGGTCGCGCGCCGCGTCCCTCAGCGACGTTCCGGTCCACGAACCAGGTCGCGACGTTGAACTGCGCCGGCAGCGTCTCCCAGGTCTCCATCAGCGGCGCTTGCGGCCGCGCTTGGCCGGCTTGACCTTGCGTGCAGCCGGCCGTGGCGCGCTGCGGGCCGCCGCGCGCTTGATCGCCATGGCCTCGATCTCCACGACCAGCTCGGGGCGTACCAACCGGCTCACGATGACGAGCGTATTCGGCGGGTAAACCCCGTCGGGATAATAGCTGGCATAGACCTCGCCCCGCGCCTTCATGAAGCCCGGGATGTCCTCGGCCCGCGTGAGGAAGGTCTGCAGCCGGATCACGTCACGCATCGCGCAGCCGGCGGCCTCGACGACCGCGCGGACGTTCTCGAGCGCCTGCTTCGTCTGCGACCCGACATCCGGGCCCGCCAGCTCGCTGGTGGCGCGCGCGCCGACCTGACCGGCGACCACGACGATCTCGCCGGCCGGCGCCGCCATGCCGTGCGAATACATTCCCATCGGCTTCCCGAACGCTTTCGGCTCGATCACTCTGGGCATCGCTGTTCTCAAACGAGCCGCACGTACTCGAAGTCGACCGCCCGGGCGTTGATACCGCGCGCGGGCGGCGCGATCCAGTTGGCGAACGTCCCGGGCGCAGTGACCGGACGCATGAGGCTCTGCACGTACGCCTCGTCGGTCTCCGTCGGCAGCCAGTCGTGCTTCTTCGCGTCCCACTCGGCCTGGCTCAGCACGCGGCCGTCCGGCGAGACGCGCACCTCGGCGAAGGCGCCGATGGCGCGATGGAAGCCGCGGTGCGGCAGCGTCAGCTCGATGTCGATCCCGTGGTCGCGGATGACTTTGTTCCAGCGGTCGACGCCGCGCCGGCAGTCGGCGATGTAGTCGTCACGCAGCCGCTCGTTGAGCGTCGGCAGCGCCGGCTGCTCGCGCTCGACCAGCCGGTCACCCTCGACGAGCGTGATCCGGTAGGTGGCCTCGGCGAGCCGGTGGTCGTCGGTCTTCTTCGTCTCCTCGAATCGGCCCTTGAGCCCGAGCGTGTAGAAATTCGCGGCGTTGGTGGAGACCTCGGAGCCGAAGAGGTCGAGCGAGACCGAGTAGTGGAAGTTCATGTAGCGCTGCAGCAACGCCAGGTCGAGCGCGCCGTACTTGCGCACGTCGTCCGTGCGGTGCTCGCGCATCAGCTCGCACGTGCGCTGCACCACGCGCGAGATGCCCGTCTCGCCGATGAACAGGTGGTGCGCCTCCTCGGTGAGCATGAAGCGACACGTCCGCGACAACGGGTCGAAGCCGCTCTCGGCCAAACTCGCGAGCTGAAACTTGCCGTCTCGGTCGGTGAAGAACGTGAACATGAGGTACGAGAGCCAGTCCGGCGTCCGCTCGTTGAAGGCGCCGAGGATACGCGGCTTGTCGCGGTCGCCCGAGCGCCGCAGCAGCAGCGCCTCCGCCTCCTCGCGCCCGTCGCGGCCGAAGAAGGCCTGGAGCAGGTAGACCATCGCCCAGAGGTGGCGACCCTCCTCCACGTTGACCTGGAAGATGTTGCGCATGTCGTAGAGCGAGGGGCACGTGCGGCCGAGGTGGCGCTGCTGCTCGACCGAGGCGGGCTCGGTGTCGCCCTGGGTGACGATGAGCCGGCGCAGCGTGCCGCGGTACTCGCCCGGCACCTCCTGCCACGCGGCGTCGCCCTTGTGGTCGCCGAAGGCGATCGTCCGGCCGGGCTCGGGCTCGGCGAGGAAGATACCCCAGCGGTACTCGGGCATCTTCACGTAGCCGAACTGCGCCCAGCCCTTGGCGTCCACGCTGATCGCGGTCCGGAGATACACGTCGTTGGCCTGGTAGCCGACGGGGCCCATGTCCCGCCACCAGTCGAGGAACTTCGGCTGCCACTCCTCCAGCGCGCGCTGCAGCCGCCGGTTGTCCGCGAGGCTGACGTTGTTCGGAATGCGCTCGAGGTAGTCGATCGGCATCACACTCTCCTGCGGTCGAAATCGCTCCGTTGCCCGGTGCCGTAGACCTGGAGCGCGCCTTTGGGCCCGACCGCGTTCGGACGCTGGAAGATCCAGTTCTGCCACGCGGAGAGCCGCCCGAAGATCTTGGTCTCGAGCGTCTCCGGGCCACCGAAACGGAGTGACGCCTCCATGCCGGTGAGCGCGTCGGGCGAGAACGCGGTGCGCGCCTCGATCGCCACGCGCACCTCGTCCTCCCAGTCGATGTCGTCGGGCGTGAACGTGACGAGCCCGGCCGACGCCGCCGTCGCGGCGTCGAGGTCCTGGCCGACCCGGCCCTTGAGATCGTCCACCCGGCCCGGCTCGCCGAGGAAGCGACTCGCCAGCCGAGAGAGCCCGTTGATCATCGGGTACGCGCCGAAGTTGACCGCCGTCAGCCTGAGCGTCGGCGCCGGCTTGCCGTCGCCCGTGCCGTCGAGCATGTACGAGCGGTCGGCCGCCAGCGCCAGCTCGAGCAGCGTGCCCGTGAAGCACGAGCCCGGCTCGATGAGCGCGAACACCGAGCGCGACGACACGTCGACGCGCTTGAGCA
>Ga0137380_10002274_pt1 | contig 16212 bp, 13 predicted proteins | sample SagtaG_17_FD_104809 | JGI IMG/M metagenome (GOLD analysis project Ga0137380, IMG submission 104809) | Vadose zone soil microbial communities from Sagehorn Ranch, Mendocino, California, USA - Sage2_L_100_16 metaG | ecosystem: Environmental > Terrestrial > Soil > Vadose zone | place: USA...
CAGGTTCCCCCCGCCGCGCGGCCCGGGCGCGGCCTCCCCTCGGGCGCGCCGGATTTCACATTCGTAACGCGCAAACGCCTAACGGCGGCGCACTTGCGGCTGCGCCCGCGGAACCTATATTCGCTGCGCCTGCTGGCTTGGGCCAAAGGAGTGCATCGGATGCACGGTGCGACGTCGTTACGCCCGGCGCGCGTCGTCGAAGGGGCGGTGTCGAGCGCCGCCGGTATCCCGGGACTTCTGGCTTCGCCCGTCCCGCACGACAAGGAGCTCTGCGCCTCGCTGCGGACGCTCGACGCCCCCGCTATCGCCGCCCTTCTCGAGCGCCTCGCGTTCCACCGGCTCGATGGGCTGGCGCACCGGGCGGTGGGCCGTCTGCCGCAGGACAGCGTCGACCCGTGGCTCCGATCGGCGCTGAAGAGGCGCGCGCAGCGTCTTGCGGCGGCGACCCTGTCCCAGGCGCTGGCCCTGGCCGAGGTTCTCGACGCGCTGGAACGCAGCCGCATCCCGGTCGTGGTCATGCGGGGCCTGCGGCGCGTCGAGTCGATCTACGGCGACCCCTCGCTGCGGCCCTTCGAGGACCACGACCTCCTGGTGCTCTCCGCCGACCGGGTCGCGGCCGGATCGGCCCTCAGGCGTTCGGGCTTCGACGAGGCGGCCGGGGGCCTGTTCCGCCGCGGCGGGGTCCTGGTCGATCTGCACACCGACCCCCTGGGCGCGCGGCGCCGCCCGAGCCGCCACCTTCTCTTCCCGGTGCCGGTCCGCGACCTGTTCGAGCGGGCGGCACCGGGTCTGGTCGCCGGCGCGCCGGCGCTCCTGCTCGAGCCGGAGGATGATCTCCTGCTGCTCGCCATCCACCTCGTCAAGCACTCCTTCGACCGGTTGGTGCGCACGGCCGACCTGGCGCATTTCCTGTACCTGAATCGCGGCGCCCTGGACTGGACGATCCTGGCCCGCCGCGCCGAGTCATGGGGCTCGTCCCGACTGCTTGGCTGGGCCCTGCGGGCCGCCGCGACGCTCGGCGTGTGCGTGCGCCCGCTCGATCTCGCCCCGGCGGGCGACCCGGGCCTGCTGGAGCGCTACCTGATGGGGCGCGTCCTGGCCCAGCGGACGATCTCCGGCACCGGGGAGTACCTGATGGCCCTTGCCGCCCCGACATTCCGCGCCCGGGCTCTCTTTCTGCTCGATGCCCTGTGGCCCCGGAGCGAACGCCCCCGGGGTGTCCTGGCGCGAACCTCGGCGCTGCCGCGCCGGGTCTTCGATCTGGCCGGCGGCGGCCTGCGCCAGGCGGCGGAAAGGAGGCGGCTGCGATGACTCCCGCCGAGACCGCGGCGGGCGCCCTGCGTCCCTCCCCCGACGTCGTGGCGCGGCGGGTGGCCGGCGAGTACCTCCTCGTCCCGGTGCGCAGCGGCGCGGCGCAGATGGACTACATCTTCACCGCCAACGAGATCGGCAGCGTCATCTTCCAATTGCTCGATGGCCGGCGGGACGCGGGAGAGATCGCGCGCCTGGTCAGCCGGCAGTTCGAGGTCGACGAGCAGCGCGCGGGCGCGGACGTCCGCGAGTTCCTGGCGAACCTGTTGAGCGCCGGCCTGGTGACACCGGCGGACCCGGCGGTGGGCGGATGACGCTTCAGGATCTCTCGTACAACGAGTTCGGCGCCCTGATGATGCGGGAGGGCGGCGTCTCCCGCCTGCCGCTGTCGGGCTCCTTCGAGCTCACCTTCAAGTGCAACCTGCGCTGCGTGCACTGCTACATCCCCGATTACTCCGGCCGCAACGAGATGAGCACCGGAGAGATCAAGAGGATCCTGAGCGAGGCGGCGGACGAGGGCTGCGTCTGGATGCTCCTCACCGGCGGCGAGATCCTCTGTCGCGGCGACTTTCCGGAGATCTATCTGCATGCCAAGCGCCAGGGCTTCCTCCTGACCCTGTTCAGCAACGGCACGCTCCTCGACGAGCGTATCGCCGACCTGCTGGCGGAGTACCCGCCGTTCGGGATCGAGTTCACCCTTTACGGCCTGTCGGACGCGACCTATCTGAAGACCACGGGATTCCCCGGGCGCTTCACGCGCGTGCGGCGCGCCATCGACCTGATGCTCGAGCGCCGGCTGCCCCTGTCGCTCAAGGCGGTCGCCATGGAGCCGCTGGCGGGCGAAATCGAGACCATGAGCGCGTTCTCTGAAGCGCTCGGCCTCCGCTTCCGCTACGACGCCATCGTGCACGGCCGGCTCGACGGATCGATGAAGCCCACCGACGTCCGCTCCACGCCCGAGAAGGTGGTGGAATACGACGCCACCGACCCCGGACGCTTCAACGAGTGGCTGAAGTTCTACAAGAAGTTCGTCAAGCCGACCCGCCCCACCCCCTACCTGATGTCATGCGGGGCGGGCGTCAACAGCTTCCACGTCACGCCGCAGGGGACGCTCCTGTCGTGCGAGGCGCTGCCGCTGAACGGCTACGACCTGCGCGGCGGCAGCTTTCACCAGGGCTGGTACGGGATCGTCGGCGAGATCCGCTCGCGCCGGGCGGCCGATTTCAACGTCTGCGCGCCCTGCGAACTCAAGGCGCTGTGCGACCGCTGCCCGGCCACCGCGCTCCTGGAGACGGGCAGCCCGGACGGCTGGATCCCGTATTACTGCGAGATCACCCATCGTCGCGCGGCCCTTCTGGAGGACGGAATCGGACAGCACGAGACCGCGGCCCGCTACCGCGCCCACGCCGACAAGGTCAAATCCGGCTGGAGCCCGACGGGGGCGATCCTGCCGCGCGCCGTCCGGCTGGGGGCCCCGGCGGCAGCCTGCGGCGCTGGCTGCCCCGCCTCGGGTTGCGGCAGGGCGGCTTCCACGACGGCCCATCCAAACGCGTTGATCCAGATCGAGCGTCCGCCCGCCGTCGCGAGCGGATCGGGGAGGTAAGACGATGAACCGGAACGACCACGGAACGACCGGCGGGAGAAGGCGCGCGTACGAGCCTCCCCTCCTCAGGCGCGTGCGCCTGGTGCCGGACGAGGCAGTCCTGGCGTCGTGCAAGAACAACGCGACCGCGGGCCCGGCGGGCCCGATCCAGAAATGCGCCACCAATCCCGCCGTCTGTTCGCACAGTGCCAGCTGACGGCGTGCGTCGCCTGGTACTCGAGATCGCCCGGATCGGACTCGAGGTCCGCACGGGCGACCCCGCGATCCGCCTGGTCGCCGAGCCGGCGCACGTGCCGTTCCTGACCGAGGCATCCGTCGAGGACTGCGCCAGCGTCCTCCTCGGCCCGGCCTCCGGCCGGGCGGCGCGCCGGCAGCCCGGAAAGACCCTGTTCGATACCGGGTCGGTCTGGCGCCTCGAGGAGGTCGGCGAGCAGCGCCTGCTGACCTTCCGTTCCCCCCTCTTCGGCAGGGAGCCCTATCTGGCCGTCGAGTTCGACCGGGAGTACACCCGCGGCGAGGGGGAGACCCTGGTCGGCGGGCCGGTCCTGAGCGAGGGCGAGCTGCATCCGTTCGTCTACCCGTTCGACGAAGTGGTTTTCCTGGCCCTCCTGTCGCGCGGGCGCGGCGTCCTGGTGCACGCCTGCGGTCTGGCGCTCGGAGGGCGGGGCGTCCTGTTCCTGGGGACTTCGGGGGCGGGCAAGAGCACCACCGCGCGCCTGTGGAAGGAGCGCGGCGGTGTCACGATCCTCTCGGACGACCGCATCGTCATCCGCGCGGAAGACGAGGGCTACCGCATCTTCGGCACTCCGTGGCATGGCGAGGCCGGCTGGGAGACCCCCGCGTCGGCGCGCCTGGACGCCGTGTTCATTCTCGACCAGGCGCCGCGCAACCGGCTGCAGGATCTCACCCCTGCGACCGCCGTCGCGCAGATGATGGTCCGGGCCTTCCCCGCCATGTGGGACCAGCAGGGGCTGGAGTTCGCGGTGCGCTTTCTGGCGCGGCTGGCCGAGAGAGTCCCGGTGCGGCGCCTGCAGTTCCTGCCCGACCGCACCGCGGTGGACTGCGTCCTGTCCACCCTCGACGAGCGCGACGCCAACAGCAGGGCTCGGCGGCCGGCCGGGACGCCGGCCCCGACACGGGGCGACGAATGACACAGATCCTGGTGGTGGACGACGAGATCGCCGTCCGCGAAGTGTTGATCGAATTTCTCTCCGAGCACGGCTACGCCGCGGCGGGGGCCGAGAACGGCCTGGAGGCCCTCCAGATGATCCGGACGATCCGGCCGCAGGTCGTGCTGCTGGACATCGCCATGCCCGGGATGAACGGCATCGAGACCCTGAGGAAGCTCAGGCAGGAGATTCCCACGGCCGCCGTGATCATGATCAGCGGCCACGCGGACCACGACCTGGCCCTGCAGGCGCTCGACCTGGGGGCTTACGACTTCATCCAGAAGCCGCTCGACTTCCGCTACCTGGAGCGCACTCTGCTGGCGAAGATCGTGACGCTGGAGCCGGAGGCCGGCGACGGAGCGCGGGAAGGGACGCACGGACATGGCGGACGACGCACCGGACAAAGGGCGCGGTAAGGGGTCGATCTCCCTTCCGGTCCTGCTCGCGGATCGGCAGGAGGTCGCCTTCGTGGCGACGCCGCGCGGCATCGAGAGTCTGCGCGTCCCCCGGCGCTACTGGGGCATGCAGGTCGGCGTGGTCGCCATCCCGGTGAGCGACGAGGAGGTGCGCGCCACCGAGATCGCCGCGCCCTCCGACGCCGGTGCCTGGCCGCGCGTGGTCACGCGGCCGGATCTCCTCTCGCCCGCGCTGTCGCGGCTCATGGGAGGCGAGCACGCCGAGCTGAGCCTGCAGCCGGGGAGGGACGGGCTCAAGGCCTCCCTGCTCACCGCGGCCGGCGATGAACAGCCCTTTCCGGTGGCCCCCAAGGACGCCCTCGGGTTCCTGGCCGCGGTCTTCCAGCAGGCCCCGCGCGGCGTCGTGAAGACCGCAGGGGGCCGCGCGCGGCGCGTCCTGCTGGCCGTCCGCCCGGCCGCCCGGCCCCATGAGTACCGCATCCGGATCGCCGGGGTGGTCGAGCCGGCGCCGCCCTCGACGCTCGCGGACGTCGGCCTCTCACCGGCCGTCCTGGAGCTCCTGCTGGAGGCCATCGAACGACGCGCCGGCCTCCTCCTGGTGTCGGGCGGGCCGGCCTCGGGGCGCACGACCACCCTGGACCTGCTGGCGCTGACGCTGGCATCGCGCAGCCGGGGCGGCGCGCGCATCGGGCCGCGCGCCCGGAGCGCCCGGCCGGACCTTCCGTGGCTCGCCGAAACGCTGTCCGATTGGCCGTTCCCGGAGAGCCTCCTGGCCGCCGCGCCCGAATTCGTCCTGGTCGAGCGCCTGGAAGGGGCGGCCGACCTCGTGCTGGCCGCCCGCCTCGCGGCCAGGGGGTGCCTGGTCCTCGCCGGCGCCCCGGCCGCAGACCCGCAGGGCCTGGCGACGAGCGTGGCGCGCGATCTGGCCGCCGGTTCGGCCCCCGCCGTGCCGGTGGCGGTCCTTGGTCAGACCCTCGCCCGGACCGTCTGCCGCGGCTGCCTGCGCTGGTCGATGCTGCGGGCGGCAGAGACGCAGCGCTTCGGATTTCACCGGCGGGACGCCGAGGCGTTCGAGCGCCGGGGAGGCCTGGCCCTGGCGCGGGGCACCGGGTGCGCCGATTGCGCCGGCACCGGCTGCTCCGGCCTCACGGGGATCCATGAGCTCGTGGATCCCGAATGCGGCGCCGGGTCGCTGCCGAGCATGCGCGAAGAGGGTTGGCGCAAGGTCGTGCAGGGCCTGGCGTGCGTGGACGACGTCATCACCCTCCCCGGAGCGCAGCGTCCCCTGCGCACCCTGAGGGAGATCGCGGTGCACGCCGGGGCGGGGCCCGCGGAACCGGACATCGTCCCCGCGCGCGAGGGCGAGTCGTCGGCCACCCGGGATGCGCCGCCCGGCGGCGCGACGCGCGCGGGAGGGGCGGCGGGAGTCGCCGTGGCGATGCGCCCCGGTCCCGCCCTGGCGGAGACCGAGACGCTGTCGCACATCCTGAAGGACGCGCGCGGCCCCACGCCTCCCGACCCGGCTCGCCTGAGCGAGCTGGCGCGCGGCATCGCCGCGCGCGCCTCCTCCGACTCGCCCCTCGACGCCCTGGTCGCGCCGACCGACGGCTTCCGGCTGACGACCCATTCCGTCAACGTCGCGCTGATCGCGGGGCGCATCTGGGCGGCGCTCGGCAACCATGAAGACGCGCGTCTCGCCCTCCTGGCTCTCGTCCACGACGTGGGGCTCATCGACGCCGGCGTGGATCCCGACGCCGAGCTCCCCCTGATCGCGTCCGAGGAGACGATCGATCCGTCCGGCCGCCGCCACGACGCGGGCGCGTTCCTCAAGACCCTCGGCCCCGAGGCCGCCGATCTGGCGGACCCGGTGCGCGCCGTCCACCTGCTCCTCAAGTTCGACCTGGCCCCCGCCGAGGCGCGCGCGCGCGCCGACGCGCGCGCCCAGGTGGTCGCCCTGGCGTCCCTCGTCGAGATGCACATGCACGGCTCCGCGGAGGGGCGCCCGGCGGACATGCACGACGTGACGTCCCTCGTGATGGAGCAGCACGGGCGGCGCTTCACCCCGGCCCTGTTCCGCGCCCTCCTCAGGGCCCTGCCGATCTTCCCGATCGGCTCGCTGGTCGAGCTCAGCAGCGGCGATCTGGCGCGCGTCGTCTCGCTCAACGAGGACAACCACTTCCGGCCGCGCGTCGAGATCACGGCGTCCGCCAGCGGCCAGGAGCAGGGAGAGCGGCGGGTGATCGATCTGGCGCGCGCCCCCTTCCTGCACATCCGACACAGGGTGACGGCGCCCGCACCAGCCTCGCACGTCGCGGTATGAGCGCCACCCGGGTACCACGCGCCGGCAGGGACGCCGGTCCGCTGCCCGGCCCGCTGGATCGCGACGCGGCCCCCGTCCTCGACGCCCTCCTGTCGGACGGACACTCGGCCCTGGTGCCGGTGCGCGGCGCGAGCATGCGTCCCGCCCTCGTGGAAGGGGACGTCGCGGTGGTCTCGCCCTTCCTCGGTATGCCCCACCCGGGACAGATCGTCCTGGCGCGGACGGGTCCCAATCTCCTGGTCGTGCACCGCCTCGTATCGGTGGATTTCGGAGGCGGGCGACGCCTCTACCGGCTGCAGGGTGACGCCGAGATGGCGCCGGACAACGGCGTCCTGCGGGAGGACCTGCTGGGCCGGGTGACGGCGGTCGTCAGAAACGGCTCGCGCCTGCCGATCGAGGACCCGCGGTTCGGGTCGGACGCGGAGATCCGGCGCCGCGCCGCCGGCCGGCGGGCCCGGAGACTGCTGCGCGGCGCCGGGCTCGTGATCGCGGCGCTCCTGTGCGCCTTCGGGATCGTGTCGGCGCAGGAGGCGCCGGCCGGCGGCGCGCGGCAGGAGCCGACGATCGCCCCCGACGCCGGCTATCGCTTCGGGGCCGGGGACGTGCTGAGCCTGCGGATCTGGAACGGCCAGAAGATCGACGAGCTGAAGCTGACCGTGCAGACCGACGGGGAGGCGTTCCTCCCGGTCATGGGAATCGGGTCGCTTCCGGTCGCGGGCCGGACCGTGATCGATCTCAAGAAGGATCTGGAGCAGCGCTTCAACGCGATCTACAAGGAGACCTACGTCGAGCTTCTGATCACCAAGTACGCGGGCCAGCGGGTCAGCCTGATGGGCGAGGTGAAGAGCACGGCGCGCAACGACAGCGGCCCGGGCACCTGGGCCCTCGAGGGGCCGACGCGCCTGGTGTCGTTCCTGTCGGCCCACGGCGGGCCCGGCCAGGACGCCGACGTGATGCGCATCCAGCTCATCCGCCCGAACGCCGAGCGGCGCGAGCTGAACCTGTTCCGCGCCGTCTTCCAGGCCGACGAGTCGGACGACCCGTGGCTCGAGAACGGGGACCTGATCTTCCTGCCGTCCCTGTCGATGGGCAACCGCAAGGTCTTCGTGCTCGGCGAGGTCGGCCAGCCGGGTGTCGTCAACATCATCGACCGGATCGGGCTGGTCGAGGCGATTGCCCGCGCGGGGGGATTCACGCAGAAGGGCTACATCAAGGGGATCGTCGTCCTGAAGCGCGCCGCGGAAGGCAAGGCGGAGATCCAGATCGCCAATTTCAAGGAGATGTTCAAGGACGGCGACCTGAAGGCCGACATCCCGCTCCAGCCGGGCGACATCGTCTTCGTGCCGCGGCGCGCCCTCGCCACCATCCAGGAGATCATGTCGATCATCCAGCCGGCCCTCGGGATCATCGAGTCGATCTACATCATCGACAACTTCAGGAAGAAGTGAGATGAGCGCGCAATACGACCTCAACCTCCAGGATTACCTGCGGATCCTGCGCCGCCGCTGGAAGGTGGTGGCGGGCAGCTGCGTGGCCCTGGGGCTCCTGACCCTGATCCTGACGCCGCACGCCGGTCCGGTGTACGAGGCCAGCGCCCGCGTCAAGTGGAGCCGCACGGACAGCGTCACCGGGCTGTTCCTCGAGGCGTTCACCTGGAGCCCGGGTGACGATCTGGCGACGCAGGCGCAGATCATCACCAGCAAGCCGATCGCGCTGAAAGCGGCGCAGAGGCTGGGCCGCATCCCGATGTCCGCGACCGTCGAGGGCGTCCTGGCCGACAGGAAGCTGTCCTCGGACCTGGACGCCGTGCTCGCCACCTATACGGCCAAGCCGATCGACAACACCAGCCTGATCGAGATCAAGAGCGCCTGCCCGACGGCGGAGAAGGCGATCCAGGTGGTGAACGCCGTGATGCAGGAGTACATCCTCCGCCACACCTTCGAGCGCAACCGCCAGTCGATCGAGGCGCGCGAGTTCGTCGAGCGTCAGGTCGCGGAGGTGGAGGTCCGGCTGCGCGCCGCGGAGGAGCGTCTCACCCGGTTCAAGGAGGCGAACGTCGGCGCCAGCATGCCCGACGCCAAGGAGATCCAGTTCTTCCAGGACGAGGCGGGGCAGACCGAGGCGCGCCTGGCCTCGCTGCGGCGCCTGGCCGACCTCCTGGACCACCCGGGCGATCCGGGCTCGTCGCCCGAGCTGCTCCTCGTCGATCTGTCCGAGGAGGCTCTTGCGGGTCTGCGCCAGGAGCTGGCGAAACTCGCGGACCGCAGGCGCCAGCTGCTGGCGTTCCAGAAGGGCGACGCGCCGGAGGTCAAGGCGATCGAGGATCAGATCGACACGCTCACCGAGCGCCTGCGCCGCGAAACGCACACGGCGCTCGACCTGGCGCGCGCGCGCCAGCGCGACCTCGATTCCAAGCTGGCCCGCTTCCCCCGCGCCGAGCAGACCCTTCTGGGTTTGCAGCGGGAGGTCCAGGTCAACGCCGAGGCCTACGAGATGCTGATGCGCAAGCACCAGGAGGCGCTCATCAAGGAGGCCGACAAGGTGCAGGAGCTGACCGTGGTCGAGGAGGCCACGGCGGCCGTCCCGCGGCACACGCCCGGCCGGATCCTCCGGTCGCTCGTCGGGGTGATCGTCGGCCTCCTGGTCGGGCTGGTCGCGGCGTTCCTGGCGGAAACCCTGGACACGTCGATCGGGAGCATCGAGGACGTGGAGCAGTACCTCGGCCTGTCGGTGATCGGGGTGGTGCCGCACATCGACCCGGACGCCACCCGGCGGGAGATCCTGCAGCGCAATCCCACGCTCGCATCCGACCCGAGCCTCGAGGGGCTCGGCGCGCTGGTGACGCAGTTCGCCCCGCAGTCGCCCGCCGCCGAGGCGTACCGCTCGCTGCGGACCAACATCGAGTTCTCCCGCATCGGCAAGGCCGGCCGCACCTTCCTGTTCACCTCGGCGTCTCCCAGCGAGGGCAAATCCACCACCGTGGCGAACCTGGGGGTGGCGATGGCGCAGATGGGCATGAAGACGCTGGTGTGGGATTGCGACCTGCGCAGTCCGGCCCTCAACCGGATCTTCGGCGTGCCGCGCGAGCCGGGGTTCACGCACGTGGTGCTCGGCATGAACCGCCTGGACGACGTCCTGCACCGGTTCTCGGAGGTGTTCCTCGGGCGCATCGACATGCGCTCGATGCTCACCTCCGCCGGCCTGGAGAACCTGTGCATCCTCAGCTCGGGGGCCCTGCCCCCGAACCCCTCGGAGCTCCTGGCCTCCCCCCTGTTCTCCGACTTCATCGTGGAGGTCGCCTCGCGATTCGACGTCATCCTGATCGACGCGCCGCCGATCCTCCCGGTCACCGACGCCGTGATCCTGTCGACGCGCGTGGACGGAGTCGTCCTGGTGTACCAGCTCGGCCGGATCGGCCGGGCCGTCCTGAAGCGCGCCAAGAGTCATCTGGACAACGTGCACGCCGCCATCCGCGGCATCGTGCTGAACGACGTCAAGGCGGAGGTCAGCACGTACTCGCCCGAGATGCAGTACATCTATCACCGCTACGAGGCACGGCCCCGGGACGGCGCCCCGCCGCCTGCGGAGCCGTCCGAGGCCGGCGCCGAGGCGAAAGCCGCCGGCGGCGAGCGCTAGACTCCCATGCAGGCCGCGCCCGGCGCCGTGGGCGCCCTCCCGGTCCGGCGGGCCGCCCTTCTCGGCGGCCTCCTCGCGGCGGTGCTGCTGCTGTCGCTCTGGATCACACGCGCGCCGATCGAGATCCCGATCCTCGCCACGGTGGCCGCCATTCTCTTCCTCGCCACGATCCTGCGCGCCGAGGCCGGGCTGGTCATCCTCATCCTCTCCATGCTCCTGTCGCCGGAAATCCCGGTCGTGGGTCTGGGCGGGGGCGGCCTGGAAGGGAGCCGGTCGATCGTCCTGAGGACCGAGGATCTTCTCCTCATGCTGGTCGGCTTCGCCTGGATCGCGCGCATGGCGATCGACAAGGACCTGGGCGCGATCCGGCGCACCCGGCTGAACGTCTGGATCTTCGCCTACTCCGCCTGCTGCCTGTTCTCCACGCTCATCGGGATCGAGACCGGCCGCGTGCGACCCCTCCAGGGACTGTGCTTCGTCGCCAAGTACGTCGAGTACTTCATCATCTTCTTCATGACGGTGAACTACGTGCGCAGCGGGGAGCGGCTGCGCCGCCTGCTCGCCGCGGCGCTCGTCACCGCCGCGCTCATCGGCGCCTACGGCTGGTGGCAGATGCCCTCGGGCATCAGACCGTCCGCACCGTTCGAGGGGCATGAGGGGGAGCCGAACACTCTGGGGGGCTACCTGGTCCTGGTGTTCAGCGTCGCCTGCGCTCTGGCGCTGACCCTGCCCGCCGACCGGACCCGGTGGAAGCGCGGCTGCGCCCTCCTGGCGATGTTCGTCGTACCGCCGCTCCTGGCCACCCTGTCGCGCAGCTCGTGGATCGCGCTGGCGGCGTCGCTGGCCGTGCTCGTGGCCCTGTCCCCGAGGCGCCGGCTGCTGCTGGGGGCGACTTGCGTGGCGGCGGCGCTGCTGTTCCTGGCGCACCCGCAGAAGCTGGAGGAGCGGCTCCTCTATACCTTCCACGGAGAGGAGCAGGACCCGCATTCGGTCCAGGTCGGCCGGATGGAGCTCGACCCCTCGGCGTCGGCGCGTCTGTCGTCCTGGGGCGCCGCCCTCCAGGGATTCGCGGAGCATCCGCTGACCGGATGGGGGGTCACCGGCTTCGGGTTTCTGGACGCCCAGTATTTCCGCATCCTGGTGGAGATCGGGGCGTTCGGACTCGCCGCCTTCGTCATGCTGGTGGGGACCGCCGGGGTCACGTTCTACCGCGCGTCCACCTCCGCGCGCGACCCTCTTTACCGGGGCCTCGGACTCGGGATGACCGCCGGCCTCGGCGGCCTCCTGGCGCACGCCATCGGCACGAACACCTTCATGCTGATCCGCGTCATGGAACCGTTCTGGCTCCTGACCGGTCTGGTGGTGGCCTGCGAATCCTTCGCGCGTGAGGCCTGACGTGACCCGCGACACGACCGCCAGGCAGGATTCCTTCCCCGCGGCCGGGGAGCGGCGCGCGGCCGCCCGGGGCGTCGCGTGGGGAGGCGTCGAGTCGGCGACCTCCGCTCTGGTCGGGCTGGTGCTGACGCCCCTCGTGGTGCGGGCCTGCGGGCTGGAGGGGCTGGGTCTCTGGTCCGCTTCCTGGTCGCTGGCCCACGCCACCAACCTGCTGGACCTGGGTGTCGGCGCATCGTACACGCGCTTCACCTCCCGGGCCATCGCGCTTTCCGACACCTCAGGACTGAACCGCACCCTGGGCGCGGGCATCGGCTTCCACATCGCCCTGGCGGCGCTCATCGCCGCGGGCGCCCTGCTGATCGGCCCGCGCGCCCTCGGTCTCGTCGTACCGGGCGGCGCGCTGGCGGCCCGGGCGGGCAGCGTGTTCGGCTGCACCCTCGCCACGGTGGTGCTGCGCACCGTTCTGTCGGCCTACCGCGGCGTGGTGGCGGGAGCGCAGCGGCTCGATCGGCTCGGACGGATCGGATCCGCCGCCTCGGTCCTGGAGGGTTGTGGCGCGGCGCTGGCGCTGGGCTCCGGGTGGGGCCTGCCGGGGATGGCGGTGAACTCGCTCGTGTGGGGGGGCGCGGCGTCGCTCGCCGAGGCGATCGCGGCGCACCGCCTGGTGCCGGGTCTGCGCGTCGTGCCGTTCCTGGCGGGTCGAGACGAGTGGCGCGAGCTGCTGTCGTTCGGACTGCGCATCCAGGTGGTGCGCGCCGCCGAGATCCTGGGGGCGCACGTTCCGCGTCTGGCCCTCGCGTTCGGGCCCGGACTGGCGGTGGCCGGGGTCTACGACCTCGGCGCGCGCATCGCGGGGGTCCTGCAGGTCTCCGCCCTCCCCCTGCCGGTCATCCAGCCGCTGGCCGGCCGCCTGGCGGCGCGCGGCGAGGATGGAAAGCTGCGCGCGCTCGTCGAACGGGGCACGCGTTACGTGGCCCTCCTGGCGATCCCCGGAGCCATCCTCGTCCTCCTGGATGCGGAGGGGATCCTGAGGGCGTGGACGGGGCGCGAGGTGCCGTCCGCTTCGGCGGGCGCGGCCCGACTGCTCGCGGTGGCCCTGACTGCCGGCTTCCTGGCGTCTCCCCTGCGTCTGGTCCTGCGCGGCATGGGCCGGCCGGACATCGAGGCCGTGGCGGCCCTGTGCGGCTCCGTGCTGCACGTGTCCATGGCGCTCATCCTGGCGACACCGTTCGGAGCGCCCGGCGTGGCGGCCGCGGCCCTCGCCGCCGCGGGGCTCTCGGCAGTGCTGCTCGGCCTCGGGGCGCACCGGACTGCGCCGGGGCTGGCGCGCGCCGCCGCGGGCGCCCTGCCGGCCGCTCTTCTCGCGGGGGCCAGCGGGTTCGTCGCATCCGCGGCCCTGCGGCTCGCGTTCGCCGGGAGCAGCGCGTCCCTGCCGACGCGCGGCGCGGCGCTGGGTCGGCTCGTCCCGGAGACCCTGGCGCTGGCCGCGGCGGCGCTCCTGGTCGTCTGGTGGCGCGGCGACATCGAGAAGCAGGATCTGGCCGCGGCGGCGGGAGCGTTCCGCAAAGACCGCGCGGTCGCCGACACGGCCGTCCCCGCCGCGGGCGGCGGCAGGGGGCGATCATGAAGGTGCTGCTGTCGGGGGCCTTCAATCCGCGATTCGAGGCGCTCCCCGAGCACCTCGCCTCCGCCCTCCGGCGCCTGGGGCACGAGGTGACACTGTTCGATCACCGGGCCTTCCGCCTGCCCGGGCGGCTCCGTTCCCGGGTGACGGCGCTCCAGCGGCTCGATGGCGCGAGCCTCAACGCGCGTCTCCTGAAGACCGTGCGCCGGCAGCGCCCCGACCTGCTGATCGTGAACCAGGGGACCGTCCTGACCCGGAGCACGATCGGGGAGGCGCGCTCTCTGGGCGCCCGCTGTGTCAACTGGTTCTCCGATTTTCCCGCCGAGTTCGACAAGGGGCTCGAGGTCGCCGCAGCCTACGATGCCTTCTTCCTCGGGTCGTCGTTCGCGGCGGCGCGGCATCGCGAGGCCGGCCGGCGTCATTCCTTCTGGCTGCCCTTCGGTTGCGACCCCGGGGACCGCCGCCCCGACGAAGACGGCGACGCCCGGGCGGCGCCACGCGACGACCTTCCCCAGGTCGTCTTCGTCGGCTCTCATTATCCCGAACGTCAGATCCTCCTGCGCTTCCTGCGCGGGCTGCCGGTGGGCGTCTGGGGGCCCGGCTGGGAGCGGGCGGCGGATGACCCGCACCTGCGTCCGATGATCCGCGGCGGCGCCCTGCGCCCGGGCGCCTGGCGCCGGCTGTACGCCGGCTGCCGCGTGGCCCTCAACATCCACTATGGATCGTTCGGTCCCCCCGACGCGTCGGGGGACCTCGCCAACACCCGCGTCTTCGAGATCCTGGGCTGCGGGGCGTACCAGGTCGTCGACCGGCAGGGTGACGTCGTGCGTCTGTTCAGGGACGGCGAGCACCTGGCCCTGTACTCGTCGGGCGAGGAGCTGCGCGCGCGGGTCGAGGCGGCCCTGCACGACGAAGAGCGCCGGCGTGAGGTGGCCCGGCGCGGCCGGGACGAAGTGCTGTGGCGGCATACGTACGTGCACCGCGCCCGCGCCCTCGCCGACCCCGTCGCCGGCGATTTTGCGCTTCAGGGCGAGGCGCGCGGACCGGCGCTCGCGGCCGCGCCTCCGTCGACCGCCGTCCTCCGGGATCCGGTCCGGTCCGGGTCGTCGCGGGGACCGCGATGAGACCGCTGCGGGTCGTCCACCTGGTGGAGGCGCTCGGCACGGGCGGGCTGGAGCGCGTCGTGCAGAGTCTCGTGCGGCACGCGGACGCGCGGCGCTTCCGGGTCGAGGTGCTGTGCGCCGTGCGCGGCGGTCCGCTGGCCGCCGAGATCGAAGCGAGTGGAACGACGGTGCGCGTCCTCGGCACCGCCGGCTACCGGCCGCGCGACATCCTCGGGGCGGCGCGTCTTCTCAAGGGGATCGGCGCCGACATCCTCCATTCTCACGGGCACTTCGCGGGCGTCCTCGGGCGAGGCGCGGCCTGGTGGTCCGGGGTGCCCGTGAGGGTGCACCACCTGCACACCATCGACACCACGCTCCGGGAGAAACACCGCCGGCTCGAACAGGTCCTGGCGCGTCTCAGCGAGCGCGTGGTGTGCTGCTCGGGCGCCGTCGAATCCCACGCCGCGCGCGATCTCAGGATTCCGGCGCGGCTCCTGGCGCTGGTCCCGAACGGGATCGATCCGCCCCCGCCGGCGGCGCGGGCGGAGGCGCTCGACCTTCTGGGCCGGCCGGCGGCGCCGGTGGTCGGCTGTGTCGGCGGTCTGGCGCGACACAAGGGGCAGGCGGTGCTCCTGCGCGCGATCGATCGGCTGTCCGGGGGAGGCGCCGGGCCGACGGTGGTGTTCGTGGGGGACGGGCCGGAGCGCCCCGCACTGGAGGCGGGGGCGGCGGCCCTGGCGGGCCGGGCGCGTGTCCTGTTCCTCGGCGAGCGGGCGGACGCCCGGCGTCTCCTGCCGGCGTTCGATGTCGTGGTCGTCCCCTCGATCGAACGCGAGGGGTTCGGGCTGGCCGCCCTCGAGGCGATGGACGCGGGTGTCGCGGTCGTCGCCAGCCGGGTGGGCGGGCTCCCCGAGGTGGTGCAGGACGGACGGAGCGGGCTGCTCGTCCCGCCCGGCGACGAGGCGGCCCTGGCGGCGGCGATTGCGCGCCTTCTGTCGCGGCCGGACGAGCGCGGTCAATTCGGCGCCGAAGGGAGACGCCGGGTCGAGTCGAGCTTTCGCGCCGCCCCGATGACCCGAAGGATCGAGACCGTCTACGAGGAGGCCCTGTGTGAGCGGCGCGCGGCCTGAGCGGACGATCGCCTTCCTCAGCGAGCGCTCCGATTTCTTCGGAGGCGGGCAGAGAAGCCTGTCGGAGCTCCTGCCGGCCCTCCAAGGCAGAGGGATCCGGCCGCTGGCCATCCTCCCGGGTCCGGGCGCCCTCTCCGAGACGCTCGCCAGCCAGGGCGTCGAATGGACGGACCTGGCGGTCCCGCCGGTCTGCGCCGGAGCGGGACTCGCGGCCTGCCGGGCGCTGGCGCGCCTCGTTCGTCTGGTGCGGCGCCGGGGCGCGGCCCTCCTGCACAGCGACTCGCCCCGGCGTCTCCCTTCGGCGCCGAATTGACCGCGCCCGTCCGGCCGCGACAGAAGGCGCCCAATCGCCGCCGCCAGGGCCGCCTCGTCGCCGGGCGGTACGATCAGCCCTCTCCTTCCGTCCTGCACCACCTCGGGGAGCCCGCCCACCCGGCTGGCGACGACCGCGACACCCGCGTCCATCGCCTCGAGGGCGGCCAGCCCGAACCCCTCGCGTTCGATC
>Ga0137380_10002287_pt1 | contig 16184 bp, 19 predicted proteins | sample SagtaG_17_FD_104809 | JGI IMG/M metagenome (GOLD analysis project Ga0137380, IMG submission 104809) | Vadose zone soil microbial communities from Sagehorn Ranch, Mendocino, California, USA - Sage2_L_100_16 metaG | ecosystem: Environmental > Terrestrial > Soil > Vadose zone | place: USA...
CGAGGCGATCGTCCGCCGCCTCGCGGACTCTGGCTGGCACGGCCCGCTCGCCCGGACGGGCGGCGGCCGCTGGCACCTGTACCTGCCGCCGTCGCTGGTCGGGACGACCCTGGTCCGGCCGGCCGAGCGCAACCCCGCCCGTCAGCTCTACGTCCACGGCACGGGCGGGTACGTGGTCGCCCCCCCGAGCCGGCACGTCACCGGCGTCGCCGGCCGCTGGATCCGGCCCCTGCGGGCGCAGGTCGCGAGCCTCCCCGTCGCCCTCGGGTCGCTGCTCGCCGACCCGCCGGACCCGGCGCCTGGCGCGGCCCGCCCGGCGTTCGACCGGTCGACAGGCGGCATCGCCACCGGGCGGGTGGCGGGGTGACCGGCTGCCATCCCATTCCGGTGCCCCCGGACGACGAGGAAATCGCAGGATCGCCGGACGCCGGCGGCGCGCAGCCGCCGGGCCCGTGGGCCGGGGCGCCGGCCCCGACGGGCGAGAAGCCGCCTGCGCCGCAGCGGTAGGGAGCGGCGACCCCCGCTGCGGCGCAGGCGCGCCAGCCGCGCCGCCTGTCCTCCGGGTGAGCATCGGACCGCCCTCGTGTTGCATGATTCCCTGAGAGGTCACGGCGGGGTCCCCACCGGGTCACCGGCCGGCTCGCGGGGGCACGGCCGGAGTCCGTCGGCGTGCCCCCGCAGCCTTCGTTCCGTCTCGGGACGCGCCGACCGTCCTCGGCACCCGAACCCCGGAGACGATGCGACATGACCGAGCAGGCATCCCAGCGCACCACCCCGGCGCCGACCGTCGGCGACTGGGTCGACCTCGTCCACCACCGCTGGCCGGCGGCCACCGCCGAGCCCTGGGACAACGTCGGGCTGCAGGTGGGCGACCCGGCCACCCGGGCCACCACCGTGCTGGTAGCGCTCGACGTGACCGCGGCCGTCCTCGACGAGGCTGCCGGGCTCGGCGCCGGGCTCGTCGTCGCCCACCACCCGCTCGTGTTCCGGCCGCTCGCGTCGGTCCGGGCCGGCGACCCGGTGGGCGGCCTCGTGCTGCGGGCGGCCGTGCGGGGCACCGCGGTGCTGGCCGCCCACACCAACTTCGACGTGGCCGCGGAGGGCTCGCCGTCGGACGTGGTCGCCGACCTGCTCGAGCTCGCCGACCGGCGGCCTCTCCGCCCTGCCGCTGGCGAGCCGGCCGCCGACTACAAGTACGTCGTCTTCTGCCCGACCGAGGCGACCATGAAGGTGCTCGATGCCGCCGCGCGGGCCGGCGCCGGGATCATCGGCAACTACACGCGGTGCTCGTTCCGCACCCCGGGCACGGGCACGTTCCAGCCCGGAGAGGGTGCCCGCCCGGCCCTCGGCGAGGTCGCGCGGCTCAACCAGGTGGCAGAGGAGCGCCTGGAGGTCGTCGTGCCGGCCGACCGGCTGGCGGCCGTCAGGGCCGCCGTCGCCGCCGCCCATCCCTACGAGGAGGTGGCGGCCGATGTCTACCCGTTGCACGCCGAGCTCCCCGGCCTCGGCCGGGTCGGCAGCCTGCCGCTGCCGGCGACCCTGTCCTCGCTGGCCGAGCGGCTGCGGGAGGGTCTGCCGGCGCCCGGTCTCCGGGTGGCCGGCGACCCTGACCGGCGGGTGAGACGGGTCGCCGTGCTCGGCGGGTCGGGCGGCGACGAGGTGGCGGCCGCGGTGGCGGCGGGAGCCGAGTGCTACGTGACCGGCGACCTGAAGCACCATCAGGTGCTTGCGGCCTTGGCCGCGGGCGTGGCCTGCATCGACGCCACCCATGCGGCCACCGAGCAGGCCGCCCTGCCCGGCCTGGCCGAGCGGCTCCGGGCCGACGCGGCCGCCGCCGGCTGGGCGGTCGACGTCCGCCTGTCCACGGTCCCGCCCCACCCCTTCTCGGGCTGACCGGTCCGGCGCTTCGGGCTGCGGACCAAGGCGGCCGTGGTCGCGTTCCAGCGGTCCCACGGCCTCGAATCCGACGGCATCGTCGGGCCACTGACCTGGCGTGCGCGGTTCTCGTCCTGACCGCGCCGGCGGGCTGTAGGCTTGGCAGCCACGGTCCCTCCTCGTCGGAGGGCGCGGGGACCCGTGCCGGGTCCCCGCTGGCCGGCAGGGAGGTCCGCTGTACCAACGCGATTACATCCTGCGGCAGGTCGAGCTGGCGGCGCAGGCGCTCGCCCGCATCCTGCGCCTCGCCAGGGACGGACGCGGCGAGGAGGCGGTCGGGCTGTTCGATCAGGCGTACCGGCCGCTCGTCGGCGTGAGCGGGCGGGTGGTCGCGACCCTGGACGAGGAGCAGCTCCTGACCCTGCTCACGTCGGGGTCGAGCCCCGACCCCCGGCGGGTGGCCGTGGCCGTCGAGCTGATGGTGGCCGAGGGGGACCTGCACGCCGAGGCGGGACGGGAGGCGGACGCCGCCATCCGCTACGGGCGCGCGCTCGGGCTGGCTGCGTACCTGGCCAGCCACATGGGGCGCCTGCCCGACCGCGGGCTGGCCGCGAGGCTCGCGGCGCGGGCCGGGGAGCTCGACCTCACCGCCGCGCAACGCCTGCACCTGTGCCGGCTGCAGGAGGCGCTCGGGCGCTACGCGGACGCTGAGGACTCGCTGTTCGAGGCGATCGACGGCGCCCCTGACCCGACCGCCGCGATCGACCAGGGCATCGCCTTCTACCAGCGCCTGCTGGCGCGGGACGACGACGACCTCGAGGCCGGCGGCCTCCCCCGCGACGAGGTGCGGGCCGCCCTGGTCGACCTGCTGCACCGGTAGGTCGGCCAGGAGACACCCGCCAGCCGGCGCGGTTGTCAGCATTCAGGCAGCTCAGATGCCATGCACGGCATGCAGCGGCGCATGACTGCCGCTTGCACTGCGCTCGAAGCCGATCTAACTATGCTGTATGGGCACTGCTCCCCCGCCGGGCGATCTCACCGCCCTGAACGCCAGCTTCGCCCGCACACTGCGCGCGGAGAACAAGAGCGAGCGGACCGTCCAGGCCTACGCCGAGGCCGTCCGGCTCCTGGCCCGGTTCTGCCACGCCAACGGCTTGCCGATCACCGCCAGCGCGATCCGGCGCGCCCACCTCGAGCGGTTCGTCAGCGACCAGCTGGCCCGCTGGAAGCCGGCGACCGCCCACGCCCGCTACCGCGGGCTGCACGCGTTCTTCGTCTGGGCCGTTGCCGAGGGTGAGCTGGACGCGAGCCCCATGGCCGGGATGCGCCCGCCCCGGGTGCCCGAGACGCCCGTCCCGGTCCTCACCGAGGATCAACTCCGCCGGCTGCTGAAGGTCTGCGAGGGCCGCGGCTTCCTGGCTCGGCGCGACACCGCCCTGATCCGCGTGTTCGCCGACACCGGTGCGCGCCGCGCCGAGGTCGCGGGCATGCGCCTGGACGACCTGCACCTTGACGACCAGGTCCTGCTCGTGGTCGGCAAGGGCCGGCGGCCTCGCGGCCTGGCCTTCGGCCGCAGGACCGCGCTGGTCCTTGACCGCTACCTGCGGGTGCGGGCGGGGCACCAGTACGCCGACCTCCCCAACCTGTGGATCGGCCGGCGCGGGCCGCGCACGCCCGGCTCGGCCTCGGCGACCGGATCTAGGTTAGGTGGTGCGCCTTCAGTCTGGTCACCTCCAAGGGATGTGTGACGGGTGAGGGGCTCGAACCCGTCCCCGCTCCCACTTCCCACGCCGTAGGCGTGAATCCGCTGTGACCTGGGATTCTTGCATGCTGACGGTGACCGCTCGTGCCCGTCCCGGACCACCGGTTGCCGATGCCGTACGGACCCGGAGTCCGAAGGTGGACACGAGCTTGGAAGGTACTCTCCAAGGGTAGTGCCGATCCTGCTACGAGACCGAACGGCCAGGCCAGAGCCCGATCCTCTCCGGGCCCTTGTTGACCGTTCGTGACGCTGGTGTCCGTCCGCTTGGGTACGCCGAGGGCACGGTCGGTGGCCTCGGCATGAGAAGGCCGCTGGCGTCCGAGGCGGAGTTCCACCCTGATCGGTTCAGATCCGATCATCACGGTCGTGATCCGCAGTCGAACGGCTTGGGGCTGCGTGCGCGGGCTGGCAAACATTCAAGTCCCTTCGGCCCAACGCGGTGGCGAGCTGCGCGGCGGGCGAGTCAACCCGAAACAAACGTGTGTGCGGGGAAGAACTCCGGTGGGTCTTCAATACCGACCTCTTGCGCGATCGGGCTGATCGTCTCGCGGAAGCGGTGGACTGCTTCCTCGGACGCAAAGACGTCCACAACGCAGAACCCGTTCTCGCCTTGTCCGGCGACATGAACCAAGAGGCCCTCGAACGGCAGGTCGGATGGCGACTCCACCCGGCTCTTGCCGTTGGTAAGCCTGCGGACAACCTCCTCGTACCGCTCCTGGGTGAGGCTGGGGACCTGGTGCAGTGCCATGATCAACATTGCGCCCTCCTTCGGAGCTGCGAGCAGTGGCAGAAGACGGAGGCACCCTTGGCATCCGGAGCGGTGCCGCCAGGGGCACCGCGAGCCTACAGGAAGCCCGCCGAGCCGCAGCTTCAGACTGACCGACTACCGCCCGGCGGCATCCACTCGGAGGCCTGGCCAGCCTCCACGTTCCGTCACCTGTCCTTCACCACGCGTCTTCGAATGCTTGTTCGGTAGTCTGTGGCCGTGCGAACCTGGGAAGCCAACGATCCGGACTTCGGCCAGCCGATCGCGGCGCCCCTCGACCAGGCTGCGGAGCTGCTCGGCGTCGACCTGGCCACCATCCGCGGCCTGGCCGCCAAACGTCGAGCCCTACGTCCGCGCCGACGGCACGAAGTCTGGAGCCTCATACAGCTTGAGCGGCAACTACGCCCCGAGGCGTTCCATCGGAGGCCGGGCGGCTACATCGACCTGGCGAATGCGGTGCTGGCGGGTCGCTGATGGGCGGAGGGTGACCGAGACCGTGGCGGCTGCTCGTCTTGGTCATCGGGCTGTTCGTGGTGGTCCGGACGGTCAGCCGGCACGGGCTCAGCACGCTGGTCCGCGGCGTGATCGGCGCTGACGGCTGGCTGCGGGGTGGTGCCCGCGGCCGCAGTCGGCGGCTGCTGGTGAGCACACCTGGCTGACCAGCACGTTCGCGTCGAGCTGGGTCGATCGGGTCATCGTCAAGACCGGCAGGGGTGAGCGGCGCGACCGGCTGGCACACCATCCAGGGGCGCGTCACGTCCGCGTAGCCCGGGCCGGTACGTCTACCCGCCGGGAATCGGCTCGTCGGTGCAGCCCATCGGCAGGTTGGGGGTCTTGAAGTCGTCGCCGAGCACCCGGCAGATGGAGGCGCCTGCCGCGGTGAAGCTCTCCGTCTGCGCCACCGATGTCTTGAGCGGGAGGAAGGCGAGGAAGAACTTCGCCGGAACGGTCTGCCCGCCACTGATGACCTGGGCATCGACCGGCGGGAGGGAAGGCGCCTTGAAGTTCAGGCTGACGCCTCGCTTGAGCATCAGGCGAACGCGTGCAGTGTCCTGGCTGGCGATGCCGAACACTAGTTTCTCTTGCGTCGCGCCACCCCCGGCCTGCCACGGCCCCTCCGACCACGCCAGGCGATTCACGGGTACGGGGACACAGGCCGGGCCCTCGCGCTCACCGTTGCCCTCCCGTAGCTGCCAGCACACCTGCCGCGCCGACACCGCCGCGACGACGCGCCAGTCAACGCCGTGGTGTGTCCCACTGCCGACGACGACCCCTCCCTTGAGGGTCGGCCTGAGGGGGGACCGACCATTTCCCGATCGGCAGAGCCGGGGGCCGGCCGGCGCGGCCGGCGCGGCCGGCGCGCAGCCTTGCGTCGTCGGCGTGGCCGGGGCGGTCATGGCGGTCCTGGGTTCCCAGTGGCCTAGGCTGACCGTCCCAGCGGCGATGGCGATGGTGAGCGCGACCAGTGCGACGCCCCCGGCGCGCAAGCGGCGGCGGTGACGGCCGCTGCGGGCGATCGCCGCCGGCTCAGGCTTGCGCGCGACCAGCGCGGCGCTGTCGGCCAGCTCCTGCAGGCGCTCCCGAAGGTCACTCATCTGGTCCACGTCTCCTCATGCTCCCCAAGGGCGCCGGCCAGTGCCCGGCGCCCCCTGGCCAGCCAGCTCTTCACGGTCCCGCCGGAGACCGAGAGCGTCCTGGCGACCTCCTCGACCGGCATGCCGACCAGGTAGTGCAGGACGATCGCCTGGCGATGCCGGATCGGCAACGCCCGCAGGGCGTCGGCCAGGGCGAGGGCCTCGACCGACGCGGCGGGCACCTGCGGGGGCTCGCCGAGCCGCCGGAGCAGCACCGTTCGCCGTCGGCGCCATCGCGCGCGGTCGGTGACCAGGTGCATGGCCACCCGGCGTACCCACGCCTCGGGCGCGTCGTAGCGCTCGAGCCGCGCCCACCGGCTGGCGGCGCGGACAAACGCCTCCTGCACCACCTCTTCCGCCTCGTGCAGGTCCCCGGTGATCACGAACAGCTGACCGACGAGCCGGTCGACCGTGCCGGCATAGAAGTCCTCGAACCTGCCGCTCGTGATCGCCGCCCTCCCCACGCATTCGCCGCGGATCCCTGCCTACGATGCGGTACACACACGTCTCATGCGGTCCAAAGGTGGCAGCGGAGCATCGGGGGACGGCTGGTTGGCCGCGTTCATCCGCGCCGCAGGTGTTGGCTGCCAGCCGTGTTGGCTGAGTGCCTGGTTGTGGACTTCACGCGGCTCTGGCTCGTGCTGGGGTGAGGGCGGGGCGGGGCAGCACCTCGAAGGCATGCGCGAGCCGCCGGCGGACGATCTCGATGTGGACGCGCAGGCTGGCGGCGGTGACCACCAGGGCCAGCAGCAGCCCGAGGGTATCGACGGCGAGATGCCGCTTGCGGCGTTGATCTTCTTGGCGGCGTCATAGCCACGGCTGGCCTTGGGGACGGTGTCGGCGGCGCGGACCCACGGCGTCACGTTCGCGTAACCCTGGACCTCGTACTCGCGCGCCTGGATCAGGCATTCGAGCTTGTCGGCATCCCGAGCGACCTGGGCCTCAAGCGAAGTGCGGGCCTCGTACTCCCCAACGAGCTCGCGTACGGCTTCGCCGACCTCGGCTGGGAACGCCGCGACCTGATCGTCGGTGATCTGCTCGTTGGGCGCGGTGGTGAGGTAGTCCCGGCCGACCGAGGGGATGTCGCCCACCCGGGTCTCCTGGGTGTCGTGGAACAGGCACAGCAGCGCCGTCCTGGCCGGGTCGGCACCCTCCATCACCGCGAGCAGATGCCCGATGATCGCGGTGCGGAAGCTGTGCTCCGCGACGCTCTCCGGGTCCTTGACTCCTGGCAACCACCATCCTGTGCGCTTGGACCGCTTGAGCTGGCCCATCTCATACAGGAAGGTCGCCAACCCCTCTAGCTCCGCGTCAGCCATCCTCTTGGCCCTTCGTGTGCGCTCGTGGGACGATCACCGGCCGCATAGCCCGCACCAGGAAGGCCACCTGTTCAAGCTCCCTCCGGGCCTGAGCTGAGATGTCGCCCTGGTCGAGCAGGACCTGCGCCAGCTCATCCAGGCTACCGGTCAGCTCGGGGTCATCTTCCAAGATCCGCGGCCGGCGTTCCAGCAGCGCCCACATCGAGTGCACACACAGGTCAGTGTGGGGATCGCCAGCGGCCAAGTTCTCACCCAGCCGACGCAGCAGGGTCGTCCCGCGCCACGGCCCGAGATCCCCGGTCGCCATGAAGCTATCGGCGTGGTAGGTGCCGGTCGTCTCCCCAGCCCAGTACGCCCAGTAGTTCAGGTTAGCCGCCTCGCAGTCGTCGGAGCGTAAGCCAACGTCGATGAAGTGCCGCAACGGCTCACGGTCACCCTGCCGCGACTGGGCCACGGCGAGCGACCGCGCTGCGACCCAGGCCGGCGACCAGCCGTCGAGGCGGCTGAGCTGGCGCTGGTCGACCTGCTCCATGTCGCTCAACCACGCCGCCGCGTCGGGGCGCTGGTCGAGCGCGACCAGGTAGGTAGTAGACCTGCCGGCGGAGCAGCACGCCGCCCACCTGGGAGGTGGTGGGTCCAGCTGTTGATCGCTCGGCCGCCGCGCGCAGGTGGCGGAAGAACCGATCCTTCTCGCTGGCGGTCAAGCTGGGTGCTACGGCCACTGGTCCCCGGCGTGGCGCATGGGCCGCATCCCGAAGCGGCGCCGGCGGCTGCCGCCTACGACGCCCTGCGCCGGCGGCTGCCCGGCTGCGCCACCGCCACGCCCGACACCGTCTGGCGTCGGTTCGTGTCCACCAACGGCCACGTCACGCTCGGCCCCACCGAGGTCGTCGCCCGCATCGCCGAGCGCACCTACAGCCCGGTGCTCCGCTCGGCCGACCTCCCCGAGGTCGAGGTCGGCTGGTGGGAGGGGCGCCGGCTCCGCTTCGAGATCGCCGTCGGCAAGAAGTAGGCTCAATTCACTGTTCAAGAATCGGAGCTAGCGGGAAGCTGCCCCGGCCAGGAAGCCGAGCACCAGCTCGTCGAACTCGGCCGGGCGCTCCATGCTCGGCAGGTGAGCGGCCCCGGGGATGGCGGCGCGCCGGGCGCCGGGGACCTCCCTGGCCAGCCGCTCGGCAACCACATGGATGTCGGCCACGTCCTCCTCCCCGACCAGGACCAGGGTGGGCGCCCGCACCTCGCCCAGGCGGTCGGCCAGGTCGGGGACGAGCAGCCGCTCGTCAGCCTGGTCGGCGACCGGGAGCTGCAGCTCGAAGGCGTGGCGCTGCATCTCGGCCACGGCCGCGCGGGTGGCCGGGTCACCCCCGCCGGGCGGCCGCCGGCCGTCCACCCACAGGCGCACGTTCAGCTCCACAGCCGCGTCGAGGTCGCCCCGCCGGAGGGCGGCGTCCTCCTCGGCATCGAACGCCTCGACCTCGTCCGACCAGGCATGGCCGGGCAGGCCCGCGCCGACCAGGACGAGCGCGTCGACCAGCTCCGGCCGGGCCACGGCGGCCTCCAGCGCCACCCGCCCGCCCAGCGAGACACCCACCAGCGCCGCCCGCCCGACCCCGAGGCGGTCCAGCAGCGCGAGCAGATCACCGGCGTGCGAGAAAACCCCGGGCGGCAGCGGTGAGCGCCCGAACCCGCGCAGGTCGTAGCGGACCGTCCGGTGCGTCCCCGGGAACGTCGCCCACTGCGGGTCCCACATCCGCGCGTCGGCGACCCCCGCGTGGAGCAGGACGACCGGCGGGCCCTCCCCCGCCACCTCGACATGGAGATCCATGCCCAGGAGACTACCGCGCCCCCGGCCCGACGATGCGGTCTCGCGGGGCCCGGACCGCCCGCAGCAACACCGGTCGCGGCCGCACCGCGCGCGCTGGCGATCCCTCGGCCGCCCAGCGCGTGGCAGGCCTCGGCCTGCCGCCAGGTCCGTGGGTGGCCCGGACCGACATGTTGACTGCACCACCGCGCTGTCTTCGAGGCTCTTCGAGGGGACCGCCGGGGCTCAGGCAGCTGCGCCCAGCCATCCCGCTAGACGGAGCACCTCCTCGGCCACTTCCGCGATAGGACGGTCCTCGTTGTCGACCACGTGGTCCTCGACCCGAGCTTGCTCCAACACCGGCGCCAGGTAGGCCGCGGTCCCCAGGAACCATCCTGGGTCTCGTCCGGCCTCTCGGGACCGAATGCGCGCCTGCAGCACCTCCAGCCGCGCCCGGAGCCGGATCACCAAGATATCGGCGCCTGGCACCGCCTCGACGACGTAGCGCAGCAGGCTTCGGGCCTCCAGCACCCGGCACAGGATCAGGCGGTCAGCGCCGGTCTCGCGGAAGTTGGACCACATGCAGGCCAGATTGCGGTGGATCAGGCGCTCGTACCAAGGGTGGCATGGCTTGACCTCCGAATCGCAACTCGCGGCCGGCTCTGCCGCACAGCGTGTCATCGCTCGGGCGGGAAGTACCCAGGCATCGCTGGGCGCTCTCGGCGCCGAAGACGAGCACAAGACCAGGTGGTGAGGCTGCCCGGCAACGCCCATCCTGTGGAGCAGGGATGGCCGAGCGAAAGGACCGGGCATGGCTGATCGAGAGCGTGACCCCGTGACAGGGCCGGGAGTGCTCGACCTGTTCGGCGGTGGCGAGGTCCTGGCCTGGCTTCAATGGCGCGGCGACGGACAACGGACGGGGCGGCGCGGTGCCGGCAGGCGAGGCTGCGAGGAATGCACCAGAGCTGCTCGGTATAGAGCGACTTCCGGGTGAGGAGCCAAAAGGCGGTGTCCGATGGCCGAACAAGCAGCCACAACATTATGGTGCCCGCGCTGCCTGCACCCCACCGGTGAGTCCGCCCACTGTCCCTCGTGTGGGCTGCGGCAGCTCGGCGCCGACGCCGCACGTCTGCGCATGGTGGTGCACCGCCTCTACGAAATCGGTGAGCGGCAGCGGGCGCTGGAGGCGGAGAACGCCTCCCTACGGCTCGAGCAGAGCCGGCTGCTTCAGGCGCTGGCTTCCGAGCCTGCCCCGGCAGCACCTCGGCCCCCACGCGAGTGGCGCCCGGAGGTGGTGCGCGGTGTCCTGCTGTGGCTCGGGTCGGTCCTGGTGGCGCTGGCGGCGCTCATCTTCGCCGTGGTGGCGTGGATCCGCCTTGGCGACACGGGACGCGCCGGGCTACTCGCCGGCGCCACCCTGGTGGCCGCGGCGGGCGCCTCGGCCACCTATCGGCGCCTGCCCGCCACCGCCGAGGCGCTCAGCGGGCTGGCTCTGGCGCTCTGGCTGGTCGACTGGTACGCGGTCCGGCGCGCCGGGGTGGCGGTCGCCTGGTCGGTGCCGGCGTGGTGGGCGCTTGGCACCGGGATCGGCGCGGCCATCGCAGCGGGCGCCACGCGGTGGCTGCGGGTGCAGCGCCTCGCCGCGGCGGTGCTCGCCCAGGTGTGCGCCGTGCTGGTCGTCGCGACGATCGCCGACGCCCCTTGGACGGTCGGCGTCGGGCTGGCGCTGGTGGCCGCCGCGTCCGCCGCGGGGGGTGCCACGCTGGCTGAGAGCAGCGCGTGGCGCCTGGCCGCGGTTGCGCTCGGCGTCGGCGCCGGCTTGCTCGAGCTGGCTGCGCTCGGCATCGTCCTCCAATCCCCGCCCATCGAGGATGCCCCTAGCGCCGCCGGGCCCGCGGCGGCGCTTGCCACGATGGCCCTAGCGCCTGTCGCGGCCCGCGCCATGCTCATCGGGGGCGTGAGCCGTGCCGCGCTGGACGGGCTGGTGGCGGTCGCGGCAGGGGCACTGCTCGCCAGTGGCGGCACGGTCCTTGCGGCGGAGTGGAGATCGTGGTCGCTGCTGGCGGCGGTGGCCGTGCTCGGGGCTGCCGTCGTCGGTTTGGGCCGCAGGCTGCCGCAGATGCTCCAGCGTGGTACCACGCTGGCGGCTGGCACCACGCTCGCCGTGGGCACGGTGGGCCTGCTCGGACCGCTGCTCCGGGCGGTGGCCGCCCCGCTGGCGTGGGCCACCGAGCCGTGGACGGCGCGGCTCACTTCGGACGCCGCCGGCGCGATCGAACGCCTCTGGCCCGCCGAGGGCGGTCTCGGCGGGGCCTACCCGGCGATCGTCACGCTCCTGGCCGGCGCTTGCGCAGCTGGCCTGGCAGCCGCGCCATCGCACGGCTCTCGCGTCATCGCGCCCCGACTCGCCGGCATCGTCGCGTCGGCTGCGGCGGTGGGCATTGTGGCCGTGCTCCCGCTGGCGGCCGGATGGCCGCTGGGGGCGGCGCTGTCCCTCACGGTAGCAGGCGCGCTCGCGGCGGGCGTCGGGGCGGCGCTGGTTGACCGGGTTGGAAGGAACCCGGCGGCCCACACCCTTGCAGGCTGCGCAGCCATGCTGGTGGTTCTGGCCACCTCGTGGGCACTTGCCACCGAGGCCGGCACGCTCGCGTTCCTTGGTGTGCTGGCTCCTGCGGCAGCGATCGCTGCCGCAGCGTCCCGAACCCCGTGGTTGCGCCGCGGCTACGCCGCTGTCGCAGCTGGCGCTGTGCTCGGCGAGAGTGCGGCCACGGTCGTGAGCGCGGGCGGGGAAGCACCCCAGGCTGGCTTGACGGTGACCGTCGCGGCGGGCGCCGTGCTCGTGGCCGGGGCACTGTGGCGGCAGGGCACCACGGAAGGCCCGGTCGTGGAATCGATCGGCCTTGCCGGCCTCGTCCTGGGCGTCCTGCTCGCCGCCGAGGACGAGCGCTGGCTGGCGAGCGCACTCACCGTGGCCGTCCCGATGCTGCTGCTCGCCGCGGTGCGGCCTGCCCGCCGCGTGTACGCGTGGTGGGGGGCGGCGGTCGCGGTGGCCGCCACCTGGGCATGGCTCACCGTCGCGAACGTAACCCTCCTGGAGGCGTACACGCTGCCAGCAGCCGCCGTCGCGCTGATCGCGGGTGCGGTGGCGCGCCGAGGTCGGACGCAGCTCGGCTCGTGGCTCGCCTATGGGCCCGGGCTCGCGGTAGCGCTCCTACCTAGCCTCGGCCTGGTGATCGACCGGGGCGGCCTGGGCCGCCCGCTGCTGCTCACTGCTGGCGCGCTGCTGGTCGTGCTGGCCGGCGCCCGCGCCAGGCTCCAAGCGCCGCTGGTGCTCGGGGCTGTCACGCTCGTCGGGCTGGGTGTGGACGCCGTCGTTCCCGTCGCCGCCCAGCTCCCACGCTGGGTCACGATCGGCGCCGCCGGCCTCCTGCTGCTGTGGCTCGGGGCGACAGCGGAGCGTCGACTCACACAGCTCCGCGAACTCCGCCAGCGGTTCCAAGACCTGGAGCAGGACGGCACCTTCGACGCCTCCCGCTAGCACGCTGGTGGCGCTGTTGCGGTGGTGGCTGCGGATGGTGCCCTCGTCCGAGTACGGCTCGGGACGACGCATCGGGAGACTCCAGCTCCGCTCCCAGCCTCGGAATGGCAATTGCTCGATGAGTCGCAGAGCGGTTTGACCTGAGATTCCTCCTGGCTTCCTACCCCTCCAGGTGCGCCAGCTTCTCGGCCACGGCGGTCGCGAGGGACTCGAGGACGGGGTCCGCCTTTAGGGCGGCGACGATGGCCTGCGCATCGACTTGGACGCGGATCTGCTCCCGCTGGCGTGGGAAGTAGACCTGCGGGCCGCCGAAGTCGAACATCTCGACGCAGGTGTCCGTAGGCGTGGTGCCGGTCAGGTCGCCGTTGGCGTAGCAGGCGGGTGTCCCTGGCGTCAGGCGTCCGGGCGGGACAGCTCGGGCAGGGCGCCGAGGTCGAGCGCCTTGAGGAGGCCGGCCGGCCGGAAGTCCTCGGCGAGGAGCACGTCGGGACGGCGCCAGGCGACCTCGACCAGGTGCTTGTCGCGGGCGGCATGGGCGTCCGGCTCGACCGACAGGACGCCGTCGTGCCCGGCCGCGAGCCACCCGGCGAACACCACCTCGAACCGGTGCCGCCGGGGGAGGTCCTGCAGCCACACGACCCCGGCCAGGCCGACGGGCAGGCCGGTCTCCTCGCGGAGCTCGCGCCGGGCGGCGTCCTCGAGCCGCTCCCCCGCCTCCGCCTTGCCGCCGGGCAGGCACCAGAAGTCGTCCCCGTCCGGGTGCCGGTGGTGGGTGGCCAGGACGTGGCCGTCGTGGACGACGAGGATGCGGGCGACCAGGTCGTCGCGGCGCTTCGCCATGGCTCAGCCCTCGTACGGGTTGGGCCCGTACGGCCAGGAGGAGGGCGCCGGGTGGCTGGGGCCTCCCGGCCGGAGCAGGCCGGCGGCCCGGAACCGCCAGGCGTGGTCGGTCGGGCCGATGCCCTTGCCGAGCGGGAACCCCCCCGCGATCGCCCCGCTTAGGTACCGCTTGGCCGCCTTCGTGGCGGTCACGACGTCCAGACCGACGGCCAGGTTCGCCGCGATGGCCGACGCGAGCGTGCAGCCGGTGCCGTGGGTGTGCGGGGTGGCCAGGCGCGGGGCGGTGAGCCAGGTGGCGTCCTGGCCGTCCCACAGCAGGTCGGCGGCCTCGTCCCCGGGCAGGTGGCCGCCCTTCACCAGCACCCAGGCGGGGCCGAGGTCGTGGAGGGCCCTGGCCGCCGCCTGCATCCCGTCCCTGTCGCGCACCTCGGTCCCGGTGAGCAGCCGAGCCTCGCCCAGGTTGGGAGTCACGACGGTCGCAAGCGGCAGCAGCCGCGCCCGGAGCGCCTCGACCGCGTCGGGACGCAGGAGCGGGTCGCCGTGCTTGGAGACGGCCACCGGGTCGACGACGAGGTTCCCGATCGCGAACCGCTCGCAGGCGCCCGCGACGGCTTCGACGATCGGCGCGGAGGCGAGCATCCCGGTCTTGGCGGCGTCGACGCCGATGTCGGTGACGACGGACTCGATCTGCTCGAACACCGCGCGGGGCTCCAGCTCGTAGAACCCCTGCACCCCGATCGAGTTCTGCACGGTGACGGCGGTGACCGCTGACATGCCGTGGACCCCGTGGGCGAGGAAGGTCTTGAGGTCGGCCTGGATCCCGGCCCCGCCGCCAGAGTCCGACCCGGCGATCGTGAGCACCCGTGCCGGCACCGCCAACCCGTCGCCCCTTTCCTCGCCGTAGGCCCGGCCGGTTCCCGGCACCCGCTGGGGACCAAGGGTACCGCGCTCCCGCACGCGGGGCGACGCGGAGCCGGGATGGCGCCTCCTCCTCAGCGCCTCCCGTGACGGAGCCGCATGGAGCGCCGCAGGGCCGGGGGATCAGCCGCCGCGGCCGGTCGAAGCTGAGCATCGTGAACGGCAGGGGGAACCGCTGGCGGGTGACGGCCTTGGGCCGGCTGAACTCGCGCAGGCCCTCCGGCCCGTGGACGCGGCCGAAGCCGGACTCCCCCACCCCGCCGAACGGGTTCCGATGCCAGTAGACGATTTCCGCGCGGACCCGGCCGAGCTCGGCGGGGATCGGGAGGCCGGCTTCGGTGGCGAGCCTGGCTGCCTCGCCCCGGCTGGTCAGGGCCGGCGCCGGTCCGGGCCGGTGGTCGGGCGCATCCGGTGGGGCCGGTGCGCGAGCCGCCACGCGATGGCGTCCTGGGCCTCGAGCTGGCGCATGCGCGCCTCGTACTCGGGGCCCAGGACCAGGCCGGCCTTCCAGCCCTTCAGCAACCGGGCGAACTCGGTCTCGAGCCGGCCGAGGGCGGGCACGTCAGCCGCCCGCCCCGGGCGCCGCGATGTCCGCGACGATGTCGGCGCGCAGCGTCCGCCATGCCGCCCGCTCGCGCTCGCGCTGCCACACCGCCGGGTCGGTGCCCGACGCGGCCCGCTCGCGCTCGCCCTCGTCGACGTCGCGGCGCACGGCGTCGGCCCAGTGGTCGAGCGCCGCCATCGCCCGGCACACGTCATCGTCGATCCCGAGGCCGGCGTACCGGGCGGCCGAGATGGTCCGCTCGAGCGTCGCCGCGCAGTGCGCGACCTGGGGCGGCAGGTTCAGCCGGGTCGCGTACCGGTGGAACGCGAGCGCCGCCTCCGCCTCGGTCATCTCGGGGGTGGACTCGGCCGGCGGCTGGCCGGGAGGATGGTCGTGCACTTGGGGACTCCGATCCCTGGGTGCCACGCCCCCCGGTCGGACCCACTCCGGCGCGGGGGGCACTGCCCTGTCTGGGCGGGCGGCCCGCCGGCTCGGGCTGGGAAGTCCTACACGGCAAGCCGTCCGCTCTACCGCGTTCTACTCGCGTCCGGCATAATCCGTCAAGAGGTGCACAGACCCGACCCGACCCGGCTAGATCCTAGGAGGTTCGCCAGGTGGCGGCGCAAGGCGACACAATCCAGCGCGACACGCTGCACGAATCGGGCTGGGGAGCCGTGATGCCGGACGCTGCTGACCTGCTGACAAAACGCGAAGTCGCGGAGCTGCTCAGGATCTCTGAGCGCAAGCTCGAGCGCATGACCGCCAGCGGCGAAGGGCCGTCATCCATCAAGTTCGGCCGGTCACGCCGCTGGCTGCGCCGGGATGTCGAGCGCTGGATCGAGGAGCACCGGGACCGTCCCCAGGAGTAGGAGGATCCGCCATGACCACGGCAGCGCCGCTCCGCGCGGTGACCTACCGGCGCGTGAGCAGCGCCGACCAGCTCGGCGGGACCTCGCCGGAGACCCAGCTCGCCCGCGCCGAGGCCCTCATCGCCCGGCAGGCCTGGACGCCCGCCGGGGACTTCTTCGACGGCGGGGTCTCCGGGGCCAAGCAGCACCGCCCGGACCTCGACCGGCTGCTCGCGTTCTGCCGGGCCGGACTGTGCGACGTCGTGGTCGTCGGGGACCTCTCCCGGCTCAGCCGGGACCTGCGCAACTCGCTCAACTTCGAGCACGAGTTCCGTCAGC
>Ga0137380_10002290_pt1 | contig 16175 bp, 20 predicted proteins | sample SagtaG_17_FD_104809 | JGI IMG/M metagenome (GOLD analysis project Ga0137380, IMG submission 104809) | Vadose zone soil microbial communities from Sagehorn Ranch, Mendocino, California, USA - Sage2_L_100_16 metaG | ecosystem: Environmental > Terrestrial > Soil > Vadose zone | place: USA...
AAGTTTGCTGTGTCATTTTCTGCTCTCTTTCTTCTAGAAAGCTCCGAAATTTCTTTATGCACCCCATAGTCTGATAGTAATATATTTGGTGATTTTTACCAATCACATGGTAATATTAACATGCACTGATGAAAATTTCAAGTAAATTTTGGCAAAATAAACCAATGATTTGGTAATATATTACAAATTACCTTACCACTATAAGGAGCTTGCTTGTATGACCGGGACATCTCTCGATTGGAGTTACTGAGCTCCCTTTTGCTGTTCCTCTTGCCCATCCACAGGATGATCCTCCTGTTTACTCTCCTCCGTCTTGACTTTCCGGCGCAACACAATGAACAGGAGGCCACAGAGCAGCAGTGCTTCAATGGTGGCTGCAGCTGAAACAGCCAATGGTATTGCCAGGATCACATGTGAACCTGTGAGTATCTTGAGCAGCAGCACAATGAAACTAATGGTTGCCGCTGCTCCCAGAATGTTGAGCAAGAGTGGCGTCCATGCATCTTTCAGGGCATAAAAGCCACGCCCAAGCAACGCACCTAGTGTTGCGCCTGGTAAGCCGACTGCGTAGCCTATTAGAGCTATATATGTCAGATCGGATGAGTGCTCGTCGAAAGCTCCATGCTGAAAGAAGATATAAATGGCAGGTTTCCCCAGGAGCCACAGCATCAGAGCCGCCGGGACAGTTAGCAGAAGTGACCCGGCAATCACATGCAGGACTGTGCGCTGCAAGTCCTTATACCGACGATCAGCAGATAGTAGCGCGAATTGTGGCAAGGTGGCCTGAGCAATGGCCTGTGCCAGCAATCCCAGAGGCAGGCCATAGATCATATAAGCATTATGTTGGGCAGCCAAGCTAGCCTGGTCAGGGAAATACGAGGTAAAGGCAGTGCTTACGATAAAAGCACTGGAGGTCACTATCACGGTAAGAACATTGGGGAGGAGCAGAGCCAAAATTTGGCGTAGCCCGGGATGCTTGAAGTCCCAAACGAAACTATAGCGTGCTCCCTGCTTCAGCAAACCGGGAAGCTGGACCAGGACCTGAAGTGCTGCCGCAGCTAAGGTGCCAAAAGTTGGCCCATAGATACCTACCTGGGGAATTGCCAATGAGAAGAGCAGGCCCCCAATCAAGCCAAAATTATAGACCGCAAGCGAAAGAGCAGGCAGCAGGAACTGTCGCCTGCCACTCAGGACAGCGGTTGCAACAGTGCCAAGTCCCAGAATAAGAGGCTGAATAAGCATAATGCGTGTCAGTGTGGTCGTCAGGGCTTGCTCGGAGGGAGAGTAGCCAGGAACAAGCAGGTTGTTTACAAACGCGGGAGCCAGAAATTCCCCGGCCAGCACAGTAGCTGTGAGTGCGACCAGGAGCACATTAAAAATCAAGCTGGTGAGACGCCATGCCTCCCTCTGCCCATTTTCTTTCTCATAAGAAATAAAGATAGGAATAAATGCATGAGTGAGAGCTCCACCAGCGATAAGATCGAACAGGATGCTAGGGAGACGAAAGGCAGCAACATAAGCATTTGCTTCCGGGCCGGTCCCAAAGAGCGCGTTGAAAATACTCTGGCGAATTACTCCCAAACCATGCGAGGCGATGATGGCGACCATGAATAAGAAAGCCGCCTCTGCTATGCTAAAGCGCCGGAGTGTGAAACCACGCCCAAAGCGGAGATTTTCCAGGCTAAAACGAAAACGAAATGGCCCAATCTTCCAATGCCTGTGATGGTGCGAGTCCTCCAGGATATCCTCTGGTAAAGGAGGAGTCACCTTCACCGCTTCGGGTTCAATAGTGGTGACAATTGCAGTGGTTGTAGCGGTTGTATCTGCTGTATCTGCTGAGTGTTCTGATGGGTGTGAAATGTTTGAAATATGTGGCTCCTTCTCAACTTATGCTCTCCTACACTCTTCCTTGACGTTGATGCTGATTATACCAGCGAATGTGCTAACTGGCCAAGACTACCATAAAAGTACCTGCTTCGGCTAGCCATAATGGTCTGGTTATTTAGTGTCGCAGCAGTGCCTGTAGACGCTCATGTGGGATCGCCTCTAACACATGCCCATCAACCCCGGTGATGGTCTCAGCAGCGACCAGGGCATTGTAGACGGCTTCTTCCGTGGCTTCAATCGCGCCGGTGAACAGGTCATTCAATGGAGCAACCCCAGAGGCTGCCTGTCCCTCAACCAGGGTACGCACCATGATCTCAGGTTCGGCCCTGATCGGGATAATGTTGCCTGTGGCGAAGGCCACGATGATCTCACCACTGGAGTCTCTGGCTGTAGAGCCGGTACGGGCCAACCCCAATGCGGCTCGCTTTGCCAGGCGTTCGCATTGCCGTGCGTTGAGTGGCGCATCTGTAGCCAGAACGACGATACAACTGCCCTCATTCGCCTGCACCTTGCAGTGTGCCTGACCGCGAAGCGGTAGCCGCGAATGAGCGGCGTTGGCACACTGGCTTGGTTCAGCCGGTTCCTGGGGTTCCTGAACACTTAGCAAGCGCCCAACTGGCACCCCCTCGATGCGGAGATCACCACCAAAATTCGTCAGGAGCAGTGCCCCAACCGTATAGTCTGTCTGGCCAACCTGTACCCGGCGCGAGGAAGTGCCGATACCGCCTTTAAAGTCAAACAGGTGCATGCCGATACCGGCACCAACACATCCCTCAGCTACAGGCCCGCCAGATGCATTGTCGAGGGCAGCATAAACATCGTCCCGGCCAATCGCCAGTCCCTGAGAGCCATCAAGATAGCTGTCGTCACACTCGGCAACCATCGGAATAAGCGAGGTCATGCCCGCCTCCCGCGCCCCATGCTCAAATAAATACTGGCTCGCCCAATGGCAAACAATGCCAACATGATTGGTGCCTGTAAGCAGAATGGGGAAGTCCAGCAGACCCCACTCGTCAACAACGGAGCGTGCCGTCATCTCGCCGTAACCGTTCAACGGGAAGGTGGCAGCATACACACGCTCGAATAGAGGATTGCCTGTATGTGGCCAGATAGCAGTTACACCTGTGCGCCACGGGACGCCGTCAACATCGCGATTGATGGTTACATGGCCGACACGCACGCCCGGAACATCAGTAATCGCATTCAACGGTCCGGGTTGAAGGTATCCTGGCGTGACGCCAAAATCTCGAATACGTGGCATGGTATTTTCCTTTACATATGAGGTTTTCATACACCATTTTCATTGGTGACGGGTGGATTGTCAAGACATAAAAGTATTCAGGCAGGGCTATTTAAAAGTCGAGTGAATAAGCAGCATTTTGCTCCGTTCCATCATGAAATTTGACCTCATTTGGCACAACTTTTAAATAGCCCTGGGAGGGAACTGTATTCAATAATCTGGTAACGATAACATTAGCCCTCATTTTGGCCTGTGGTGGGGGTTGAGAGAACTTTGCGTTTATAAAGCGATTTTTGGCGGCCTGCGGAAATCCATACCACCCCTACCGCTTCAGGGGGATTCTCGGTCATCCTTTTAACCACTGTTTGTGAGGTAGGCCAAACAGTGCTTCAGAAGACGTAGCAGACTACAAAATGGTAGTCTGTACTGTTTACTTCACATCGTAGACTCCCAAAAGCATCTCAAGGCTCTCTGATCCTCGATGGAGTCATCTCAAAAAGTCTACGAACTGGGTAAACAGTACACCCCTCACAGATCAAGCCTCCATGTAATAGAACTCCCGGCGGCCAGATTCGACCAGTGGCGTCATGCGGGCAAACCACTCGCCAAACTCCGGCAGGGAGAAGACCTCGGCTATACGACGCTCCCACTCGGCCAGACTGTCCATCGTTGTCTCCGTGACGACCGTGTAGAAAGAGCCACTGGCATCCGTGAGGATGCGATCCCCATACTTCGTGGGCCAATGCTCTCGGGCCTCTTTGAACAGTGCCACCAGTTCGCCTCCCTTGCCATATTTGGCTTGGAAGACGTCACGTACGAGTATCATGAGTTCACTTCCTTTCGTCTGAAAGAAGGCAACATTCAAGCGCCTTCTACAGATCAGCATACCACGTCGTTCAAAACCTCTTTCCTTCACTCCATGATGTGTTTTGGCCTCTGTTACGGAACGCAGGAAACATGGTAGGACGTCCAACCATGCAGCCTGTTGAAAAAGGAGCGTTCTTGCTCCCTACACGTCCTCTGCTCAGACACTCATGAATATATGCGTCAGAAGAGCCTGTACAGAGAGACCCGGATCGCGTCTGGACACCACCGCCTCTGCATGAGCAAGGGCATGCTGCAGGCCAGCACTGGGGGAGAGTCATGCTTCAAAGACTTTTTCAACCGGCTGCCCTTCTTCATCACACACTCAGCGTCTGTGCGCCGTTGACGATGGCTTCCACGATGGTAGCGGCTCCGACGATCTGGGCACCCTCGATCAGATGCTCCTGCGTGATGCCTCGCGGCTTGGTACAGGACCCACAGGCCCAGAGACGACCGCCACCCGAGAGGAACTTTTGTACTAACTCGCCGAGTGGAGCAAATCCGTTGGCCTGGAGTCCCTCAGTGTAGCCCTGGGTGGGCAGCCACACCCCTTCGGTTGTCAGCACCACCGTCGCTTCCTGCCCAGCAGTGAGCGCGGTATTGCCGACTACGAAGGCCAGCGATGCCCGTTCCACATCATCTTTGCCATGAGCATTGTACACCAATATGTGTGCCATACTGTCCTCCTTCTCTTTGCGAATAAGACACGTTCACGACATGTCCTCCATCAGTCCTTCCGACGAATCAGATAGCGATCCCCCTGCTGGTCAATGAGTGTGTGGCCTGTCAGCCGACACCACGCCGGCAGATCAACGACCACAGTAGGGTCAGTAGCGCGCACCTCGAGCGTCTGGCCGGGTGCTAGCTCGCGCATGAGTGCGGCGACTTCGTCCAGCGGCCCCTCGCCACAGCCTTTGTCCCCTGCATCATAGAAGGCATCGGCACCCAGCAGTGCAGTGGACTTGATGGGTACTTCACATGCGAGACCTCCCAGCGCCGCATGCCACTCCTCCTCATTTGCCGCCTTGCGCGCGCGGAAGTTGATGCCTTGTGTCCCGAATTCTGCGGCACTACTCGATTGGGGAGCGCCACTGAAGACGTCCGCTTGCCAGGTGATCTCGAAGTCAACGAAGCCTGCAGCCACGACCGTGGCCTTCAGTTCTGCTTCCAGCAGAGCACCAGCAATTCAGCCCGTCCACAGATCGATCTGCTGTTTCGCGTCCTCTGGCACCGCCTGCTGCACCAGGATATCCCCGATCTGGAGGCGACCTGTGGGTTTGAGCACCCGAGCCATCTCCTGCAAGGCAGCGAGTTTGTCTGGCATCAAGTTAAGGACGCCGTTGGAGATGACCACATCGGCCCAGCTATCAGGGACGGGTAACGACTCAGCCGAGCCTTCGCGAAACTCCACATTGCCGAGCCCAACTTCGGTCGCGCTCTTCCGTGCCTTTTGCAGCATTGCCGGGGTCATATCGACCCCGATGACCTGTCCGTTTGGACCGACCATCTTCGCTGCGATCAGACTATCGATGCCAGCACCACTGCCGATATCCACGACCCGCTCGCCGGGCTGGAGTTGGCCGATGCGAAACGGGTTGCCCGTGCCAGCGAAAGACGCTATCGAGCCTTCGGGAATAGCTTCCAACCAGTCATCGTGGTAGCCAAGCAGGCGGGCGAGTGGACGGCCAGTGTGGAAGTGATAGCCTCGACCAGGATCTCGTGCCACAGCCGCGTATTCTTCTTGGATCGCTTGACGCAAGCGACCCAGGTCAAGACCCGGTTCTGTCAGTAGACTGTCACTCATAATGACCTCCTTATATTAGAGACTGCTTACTCTCGATTGTACGTATTCCGTCTCACTTTGGATACTATTGAGTGAGAGAAGTTGAACGAGCTGCTCCCACTCCACTCCTCCTCGACTCGTCGCTCGCCTCGGCAGCGTCTCGGACATTGCTTGCAGGATGACAACACCTGAGAGGAACGTTACTCCACCGATGACACCAATCGCCCATGGCACGCCAAAAAAGTCCGCCAGCATCCCGGCATGTAGCGCCCCTATTGCGTATCCGCTATCGCGCCAGAGTCGGTAGACGCCCACCGCCGAGGCACGCCACCCTGAGTGGACTACATCGGAGACCGCCGCTCGCGGCGTTGGATAAACGAGGGCGGTACCCAACCCAAGCAGCACCATCGCAACTGCCCAATATGCGAAGCCAGGGAAGTGATTTGACATCAGGAGATGGCACAGCGGTTTGCTCCTGCTTCAAGCTCGGTCACATCGCGTTCAGGCAAGACACCGGTTTCATTGAGCCTCGTGATCCGCTCGTAATTGGGCGGCGTGGGCGGAATGCGTGCCAGGATCTGCTCGATAAACACCTCGCGGGTCGCGTGAATGACCCCAACCTGTTCCTGGATGCCGGCGAGGGTTGCTGCAATGGGATTGCCATCGAACATTATGGGGGTGCTGGTATGCCCTGGCAAGACCAGGGTTTCCGGTGGTAACGCAAGCAAAGTGCGGAGACTGCTGTACAGGTCGGATGCTCGCCGTCTCACCTCATCGGCACCTGCCGCCAGGTCGGGACGCCCAACCCCCGTCGGAAAGAGCGTATCCCCTGTCAAGAGCACGTGCTGGCCCAGCAGGTAGCAGGTGCTCTCAGGCGTATGCCCTGGCGTGCGGAGCGCAGCCAGTGTGGCGCTCCCGATCTCAAGCGTGTCACCGTCATGGATCGGCGTGAAAGGAAACGACACGCGGGTTTGCTCTGGGAGGAAGAGCGCCGCTCCGCTTAACTGCGCCAACTGGCGCGAACGGGACAGGTGGTCCGCATGAATATGCGTGTCCAAAACGAACTCGATCCGCCATCCGTAGTGGTGTGCAAGGTTCAGGTAGACCTGTGGATCAAGCGAGGCATCGATGACGGCTGCCGTATTCCCATCGCCGATCAGGTAGGAGAGACAGCCTTTCCCGGTTCGTCGTACCTGAAGCATGCGTAGCGTGCTTGTGGGAAGAGGCACCACGGCGGTGTTCCAGGCCAGGCTCCATGCCTTCATCCCACCCTCAAGGGAAAGCGCCTCTATCCCTTGTGCCCGAAGTTGTTGTGCGGCAACCAGGCTCGTTTTGCCAGCGCCACAGACGGTTACTACAGGCATTTCACCTGAAAATTCCAGACTAGCGAGCGCTGTGGGATCGTTGGCTTTGAGTGCATCGTACGCATCGACATGGATACTGCCAGGAATGGCCCACTCTGCCCGTTCAGCCGTCGGTCGCACATCCAGCACCGAGACTGGTCGTCCTTCTTCTAACCATGCCCTCAAGGTCTCGACATCAATGGTCATCATGCTTGTGCTCCTGTTCCGCTTTCAACTGGCAGCCCCAGAGCTCGCCAGTCAGGAAGCCCCTGTTCGAGTCGGCGTGCCTTGTACCCGTTGGTATGGAGCAGGGCAACCGCCTCATCGGCAAACACACAATAGGGACCGCGACAGTAGGCTACAATCTCCTTGTCTTGAGGAAGCTCTGGGAGACGAGCCTCCAGGTCGGTCACCGGAATGGAAAGGGCGTCGGGTAGATGCGAGGCCTCATATTCCTCCACGGGACGCACATCCAGCAGGATGACATCGCCCTCGACCAGGCGCTGGCGCAACTCCGTAGCACTGATCGGCTGCAACAGGGTCCGCTCGTGCAAGTAGGTCTGGACAATGCGATCAATCTCCGCAATGCGGGCCTCTCCCACCTGCCGCATGGCTTGCCACAGGCTGAACACGCACTCGTCCGCCAGGCGATAGTAGATGTAGACGCCCTCGCGGCGGACCTCGACGAGTTGAGCGCCTCGCAGCACCTGCAAATGCTGCGAGGCATTGGCCACCGACATGCCCGTCTCCTGCGCTAACGCCTCCACGCTGTGTTCCCCCTGGGCCAGCACCTCGAGGAGTTCGAGGCGGTGCGAACTCGACAAGGCTTTGCCGATAAGAGCAAACTGCTCGTAGAGTTGATTCTTGAAGGCTCGCTTCTCTTGCTTGTCCATGCGTTTCACGACATCCTTTCAGGAGAGACCCCTTCTGCCACCTCCTCGGCTTTCGCCACCGTTCCTCCTTGAGCGAATGCTGGCTTCTCACCCACGACGAGGATGTAGCCCAGGTAGGGCACAGCGCGCTGTAAGCGTGGCATAAGCCAGGCCATCTTGCGGAGGTAGGATAGACGGCTCATGGTGCGACCCATTATCGCCAGGCAGTTTGCGATCCCTTCATCAGAGAGGAAGCCAGTCGGGGTCATCATTTCAAAGGGACCAGAGACGACCTGCGTGTTGCTCAGTCCTGCCTTCTCGTAGAGGCGAACCCACTCCTCCAGGGTGTCGACTTGCATGCCAGGGCAGATCTGGCCCAGGAAAATTTCACGTGCCTCAGCAGTAGGCGGCTGGCGCCAGAAGAATTCGGTGGCGAGGACACGTCCATCTGGCTTGCAGACCCGGATGAGTTCCCGCACAGCACGCGGGCGGTCAACGAACATCGTGACGGCCTCGGCGACCACACGATCGAAGGTGTGGTCGGGAAAGTCTAGCGCGAGAATGTCGCCGTGTGTGACGCTGACCTGTCCGGCAAGCCCTGTGCGCCGGACATTGGAACTGGCACGGGTGAGCATGATGGGAGAGATGTCGACTGCGGTCACCGTCGCCCCGAAGCGGCGGGCGATCGCAATCGCAGACGTGCCGACCCCACAGCCGACATCCAGGACCTGTTGGTCCGGCTGAAAGTCCGCCCGTTGGAATAACTCCTCGGATGAGCGACGCCCGCCGGGGTGGATCACACGCTTGCCAAGAACGGCGAGGAAGGCATAGGGATCAAGTGCGACGACCTCTGCCGAAGTGAGATGCGTCTTACTAGAAAGAGCCATCGTGACCTCCTGATGTGTATGCATGCAGAACCTCCATCGGAAAGCGAGACCTCATGTGTCTCACATATTCTAATATTCAATAGAATACTTGAATATATGGCGTTTGTCAAGGGGGAAAGGATGTCCAGTATAGTACCACTCGCGCTGCCATGCTGGACGTTCCACCTGTCCTAAACGCCTATATTGTACTGACAACCGTCGCTTGACGGCGCAACGCCCAGACTGCCACCAGAAACAGGATAATGATAGAGCCAAGCACTACAGTGAAATCAAGCAGCATACTGCCAGACGTACCGTGGTTCTGCACTGCATTGATCGCACCATCGGCTATATAGTAAGTGGGCAACACTTTAATCACCTGTGTCAAGGTCGGATGATCAGCAGTCATACTCATGAACTTGAACGAGAAGAGCCAATCGCACAAGAGCGTCTGATTCCCTATAAAGTACCAGCACGCAAAGAAGACCGCATCATCCTCTACGACCCTGGCGAGATCCTCTATGCTACCAGCCGTGAAGGGAAAACCTTTTTGCGCACCGCTACCGAAGAAGCCAGCACCAACCTCACGCTGCAAGAACTTGAAAGCCGCCTTGCAGGTCGTGGCTTCTTCAAGGCCCACCGCGCCTACCTTGTTAATTTACAGCACATAAAAGCCGTCATACAGTTTACTCGCAACAGTTACACCCTCCTCCTAAACGACAAGCAGGAAACGATGATTCCTCTCAGCAAACAAAGCGAGAAAGAATTGCAAGCCCTGTTGGGGTATTAGGGCCCCATTGCTGGTTAGGAAATGGAAAAGAGCTCGCTCCACTGAGTGGTATAGCGAGGGGAGCGCCGTTCCTGGCGCATCTTCCACTCTCGACCGATGCCTTGCGCACCAAAGAAGAGGGTATTGTGCCCCCACCACTTATTGATGAGATCAACCACGGCCATCAACCGAGCCTTTTTGTGCTCAGCCTCCCACGAAAAGGCTCCAAACAGATCAGATTGCACGACATTCTGTGGAACGATCTCAGAGAGGTAGACTCCCGCTTTTCGATAGGCCACGCCTGGCTGGTAGAGACCCCTCACACTCTCAAGAGCGGCCTGGAGCAACTCAGGAGTGAAGGCGGTTGGGAAGGGGAGGATGCGTGTGATGCTGTGTGCATGCGGCGGGATATCTGTTTTCCCAAAGGTCGGTTGAAGAAACACACTCACAAAAGAGCGCATATCGTGACCCGATCCCCCAGACCTCCTCCACGCTCAGATGCTCTAGCAACGCGTCAATCTGACTTTCCGAGGCGGAGGTGATATTCAAAACGCCCTGGTACTCAGGCTGTTTCTTGACGATCTCATTAGCAATCTTGGTCAGCGTCTTCGTGGGAGCGATCCCCACCGACACAGGAATACCGGTATGCTGCAAGACCGTGGTGCGTATCTGCCGCTTATAGTCCAGCAGGTCGAGAGAGGGAACATGGGTCACATCCAGGAACGCCTCATCAATGGAGTAGATTTCCATCTGTGGGGAAAAGCTGGCAAGTGTCTTCATGACCCGATCTGACATGTCAGCATAGAGCGCATAATTGGAGGAGAACACCATCACCTGGTGGGCTTCGACCACTTCCTGACACTGAAAGAAGGGCATCCCCATCTTGATGCCAAGGGCCTTGGCTTCATTGCTCCTGGCAATTATGTAGGATGATTTTAGGAAAGTCAAATTCTTCTGCGCTCGAGATTATCCCAATTGGTTGCTTCCGACTCTCACTGCTTGTCATCATCTGCCAACGCATATGTAATGGCCTCCTCCAGGGAGAACTTCCTGCCTGCCGCCCACGCTATCTTGAACAACTCGTCCCCCAGCGCCGCATGCACCGCAGCGACCGTTCGGTCATAGCGGTCCTGTTCGGCTGGCGGAAGTGGCGCCCCCACTGCCTCACGCAGCCCCGCTGCAGCGGCGCAGAGATATGCTGCATATTCAACCTGGCCCTCTGCGCTGGCCGCGGCGGCGAGACCTTCCAGACACCAGGCAGCATAGACCTTGTTGCCCAACCTGCGATGCAATGTCAGGCTCTCCTGATACAACACCCTCGCGTGGTGATAGTCGCCTTGCTTGCGAGCGAGGTGCCCTAGACTGGTCAGTCCAGCCGCCACCCCCCAGGTGATGCCAAGCGCACGAGTGTACGCCAACGCTTCCTCGAAGCAGGCCCTGGCTCGCGCATCATCGCCCGAAGCCGCAGCAATATGCCCCAGACTCATGAGCGCGCGCACGATAGCGGCTGTATCACCCGCCTGGCGACAAGAGAACAGGCTCTCTTCAAGCAAGCTTGTAGCACGGGTGAGATCACCCCGCGCCTCCGCCGCCGCGCCAAGCATGGCAAGGGCATTCCCTCTGCCGCTGTGATCTCCGATGCGCTGCGCCAGCGCTAGCGCTTCCCTGGCGAGGGCCTCCACGCGATCATAGTTGCCCTGATCCAGGACAAATCGGCTGGCCCCGTAGAGGGCTACCATCCGCACCGATGCAGCAGCAGCCCGCTCTCCGGCGACTGTATCCAGCGCTAGGAACTGCTCTAGCCATCACTGTCCCTCGCTGATCATGCCACGAAAATACCACAGCCGCGCGAATCCGGTCGCCACTTGCAGCCCAAGCCCAAACTCGCCGCATGCACGCGCCCATTCCATCGCCGCGCGGGCATTGGCGAATTCCCGGGCAAGCTCCTCATCGCGTGCGTCCTGTGTTGGTCCCATGCGTAAGGGATCCTCAACCAGGTGCGCATAATACGCTGCATGGCGTCTGCGCAACGCCTCTGCCTCGTCACTGGCTTGCAGGTGCTCCAAGGCGTATTCGCGGATGATCTCCAGCATGCTGAAGCGGAGTGGCATGCCTCCCGGCGCTTCCGTGTAGAGCAGACTTTTCTCTCCAAGCGCCGCCAGTTCCTCCAGTATTGAGCCTGGAGCGCTCTCATGCGTCTCACCACAGATGGTTTCTGCCGCCGCCAGCGTACACCCGCCCGCAAAGACAGCTAAGCGCCTGAACAGGCGTTGCTCGCCTGGGTCGAGCAGCTCATAGCTCCAGGCAATCGCATCGCGCATCGTCCGCTGGCGTTCAGGTAGATCCCAGGCGCCCCCCTTCAGCAAGGGCAATCGGCTCGTCAGCCGTTCAAGCAGTATCTGTGGGGAAAGCACCCTGATGCGAACTGCCGCTAGCTCAATCGCCAGTGGCAGTCCATCCAGACGCTCGCAAATGGCGGCGATGGTGGGCGTGATGTCCGCCGTGAGTGCCAGGTCCGGTTTCACCGCCTCCGCTCGCTGGTGAAAGAGGGTCATGGCTGCCTCCTGCGCCAGCGGCGCGACTGCCAACTCTTGCTCGCCCCTGAGATGCAAGGGGGCGCGGCTGGTAACCAGCACCTTGAGTCGGGGACAGGCGCTCAGTACCTCAGCAACTACTGGTGCTGCTTGGGCCACTTGCTCAAAGTTATCCAGGAGCAGCAACACCTGCTTGCCCCGTAAGTAGCTCTTCAACTGTTCTCGTGGAGCCTGTCCGGTGGTTTCACGTAGCCCAAGCGTCTGGGCGATGGACAGGACAACGAGAGAATGGTCGCTGATGGGTGCCAGCGCCACAAAGCAGACGCCATCCTCAAAGCGCTCCAGGCTATCCTCGGCAAGCTGAAGACCAAGGCGCGTCTTGCCCACGCCACTTGGCCCGGTCAGGGTGAGCAGGCGCACGTCCTTGCGGGTGAGCAGGGTGGCTGCACGAGTCAGGTCCTGCTCACGCCCAATGAGCGGGGTAGGTGGGATCGGCAAGTTGTGCGGCGGGCGCAGAAGTGGCTCCCCGACAACCGCAAGGTCAACGTCTGGGCGAGCAGCGGTGAGGAACAGGACGCGCTTGCGCGGAGAGAGAGCCAGAGCCTGGATGAGCAAGTCAAGCGTCTCCTGGCGCGGGGCGCGGTTCACGCCGCGCTCAAGGTCACTGATGGCCCGTACGCTTAGTCCGGCGCGTTCAGCCAGGGCCTCTTGCGTCAGACCTGCGGCCAGCCGCTCCTGTTTGAGCAGTGCCCCAAACGGAGAAGAGTTATCTGCACTCATGAACTTGCTCCTTCAGCCCTTGCCATACAGCACTTGCGCTGTTCTCGGGCATGGCGTTGCCGCACTCTCTGCTAGACCCATGATACCACACACCGATCAACCGGACAGAACCAACATGTAGGTCAGATGTGGGTCATGATGTGACCGTTCTTCCTGGTCTTTTGGGTGACGCGCAGGCATACTCACCTTGAAAGGATGTATTGGCACCTTACACAGATTGGAGCATGCAGACATGATCAAGAACGCACAACCTACTCCAGACCAACTCCACGTTGAGACCGCACAAGGGTATGCACGGTTGAAGATCCCACCGCCACTAATCTATGCTGGACTGCTTGTGAGCGGGATGTTGCTGAACCTGGTTTGGCCCGTGAAGCTGCTCCCGACCACCATTGCACTCATTATGGGCGGGGTTATCGCCTTGCTCTCGTTCACGCTGAGATCCTCCGCGTTTCGCGCGCTGCGCCGTTCCCAGACAAGCGTGAACCCATATCGGCCAACGACAGCCATTGTCACGCAAGGGCCCTATCGCTTTACCCGCAATCCCATCTACCTCTCGCTAGCGGTCCTCTATGCTGGGCTGGCGGTGATGGCGAATGCGCTCTGGTCGCTCCTGCTGCTGCTGGCCGTGATGCTGATCATCCACTACGCGGTCATTCTTCCGGAGGAACGCTACCTGGAGCAGAAATTTGGTGAGGAATATCGGTCTTACAAGGCGAAAGTCCGGCGTTGGCTCTGAGGTGGAGACCAACGGAGAGGTGAACAAACCATGGTAACGGAAGCAAACAAGGCCCGTCCACCGACGAACCGACGCTGCTCCCTAGAGATACTGGATGAGCCTCTTGCCTCTCCTCTCCTCAACCACCTTTGTGCTCATGCCAGCGGTGAGCAACGCTGGCAATCAGGTCCCGGATAAATTTGATCCGCTTTTTCTGGGCTCCCACTACAGCATTGCGGCCAGTTTTGTACTGTTGCACCTCTTCAAGCCGCTTTTCATGGGCTTTGAGTGCCTGCTGCAACTGTCGTCTTGTGAGATCAGTAAGAAAGCGCCGGATTACTACGAGATGAATATCGATGCCGCGAGCCTGGAGTGGTTTATCTAAGAGTCCCTTGGCCTCAAGTCTATGTCGTGCAATATCCCCCGCATATTGTCCATATGTCCATGAACAAAGATCACTTCTGAAACGAAGCGCTCGGGGTGTTCGGCTTTGAGGATCACTTTGCCCTGCACGATCTGCAAGCGTTTGACCGTAAATTCGCCATCCAGAACAGCCACAATCACCCGATTATGCCTGACCTCAACCGCCCGGTCCACGATCAAGAGGTCTCCATCGTGAATGCCAGCGCCTCTCATGGAGTCTCCACGAACATAGACAAAGAAGGTGCCACCGGATGAGCGATCAGGAACGTATTGAGGTCAAGTCGCTGCTCCAACCAGTCCTCAGTTATATGGAGAAAAATTTGTCAAGGGTTTCCTGGCACAGAGAGAGCACAATTCCTCTCTGTGGAGCAGGAAAGCAACTGTCACGTTAATATTTCGTCTGCACTCGTTGTGATTTTCGTCTGCACTGGTGTAAATTTTTAGATTAAGCCAGTGATTTTTTTGTAATTACTCTGGTGGTTTCGCCCCTTTGACGTAGCGATAGAGCGTCGCGCGGGAGATCCCAAGTGCCGCACAAATCTCTGGAATGGGCCCATTTCCAACGTTCGTGCTACCAGGGGCAACAGAGCAATAGTGCTGAATGAGAGTGGAAAGAATGATCACCTCGGCGGCTTCATCCAGGGGTGATCATGCGTGAAGCCGTAGAACTTCCCAAAGTCGAATGTTTCCTCGCCTCTTGACAAACCGAGGAAAAGCTCGTATACTATAAACATGAACTTTTCCTCGGTTTTCAGCGAGGCAAGATGCGGAGGACGAAACATGGAGGGTGTACCAGCACCCGTTGAATCTGCTGTCCATGACAGTGAGATGGAGCTATGAGGAGGTGGAGCACATGACCAAACCAACGACGATGAGACGTTTGCCACGACAAGCGCGGGGAGAGCAGCGGATTGCAGCCATTTTACAGGCGGCTGCCCAGGTGTTCTACGAGGTCGGCTTTGATGCCGCGACGACGGACATGATTGCCCAGCGTGCGCATACTGCGATTGGCTCGCTTTATGACTTTTTCCCCAACAAGGAGGCAATTGCTCAGCGTTTGTGCGAGCAGTTCTGCGAAGATCTGCGCGTGCTCTTTGATGGAATCCTGACGGACGAACTGGTCCAGGTGCCGTTGTCGCAGCTCATCGATGACATCCTTGATCCGCTTGTCCAGTACCATCAGACGCACCCAGGCTTCCAGGCGCTCTGGCTCCAGTCTCAAGGTGATCCCCGTCTCGCGCGCATCCATCAGGATCTCACAGAGGCCCTGACCAGGAAAACGGCCTGGATCTTCGCCAGGCGTTACCCGAAGTCGGACGAGGCTTCCGCCCTGCGCTCTAGTCAGATCTGTATCAGAACGGTCCAGGCGCTGCTTCCGCTGGCCGGTGATGGACCAGATATTGATAGCCAGATCATTGCCGAGTTGAAAACCATGATCCGAGCCTACCTGCAAGCGGTGTTTGGCTCAGAAAGTGAGATGTAAGATGAAAAAAGGCGTTACCCCTCTTCTTTGGACACTGGTGGTGATCTCTGTCGTGTTGACACTGGTCAATGCGGTCTTTCCGAACCACATTCCCGTCCTGATTCTCATTTTGATGCCGGTTGCCTTTGCACTGCTTCATGGGGCAGTGCGTTACAAATGGAGCGGCATCATCACCTTCCTCGTCATTTGTCTTGTCGTCAGTAATCTGCTGGAAAACACCAGCATTCTGACAGGCTTTCCGTTTGGTCACTATTATTACACCGACCTCTTCGGCACCAAGCTCTTTTTGGTGCCGCTGGTCATCGGCCCTGCCTACTTCGGCACCGGCTATCTCGCCTGGGTGCTCTCGACGGTGCTGATCGGTGATGTCCGCCCAAAGACCAGCGCATTCACGACGTTTGCGGTGCCGTTTATCGCTTCGTTCATGATGGTGGCCTGGGATCTGGGTATGGATCCGACCAGCTCAACGATCCGGCATATCTGGATTTGGGAGCAAGGCGGTGGCTACTTTGGCTTGCCGCTCACCAACTACCTGGGGTGGTTCTTCACGGTGTATGTCTTCTTTCAAGTGTTTGCCCTCTCCCTGCGTTTCCGCAAAGCGAGCCGTGATGGG
>Ga0137380_10002291_pt1 | contig 16172 bp, 9 predicted proteins | sample SagtaG_17_FD_104809 | JGI IMG/M metagenome (GOLD analysis project Ga0137380, IMG submission 104809) | Vadose zone soil microbial communities from Sagehorn Ranch, Mendocino, California, USA - Sage2_L_100_16 metaG | ecosystem: Environmental > Terrestrial > Soil > Vadose zone | place: USA...
CGGCGAGGTTCTGCAATGGGCCGATGGCAAGCAGGGTCACTTCGCCCGGGTAGCGCTTGACCATCTCTACTATGAAGTCAGCGGCGGATTTCTTGGCTGGCCTTTTCGCCGTGAAGTCTTCAGCCCAGGAGAATTGCTGGAACACTTTGTCACTCGTCTTGCGCCCCACAAAAACCGGTATGTCATCGCGTTTAGCGACATGGAGTAGCTTGCAAGCAATCTTTGCCCGCTCGGGTGTGTTGCCGTGTGTGATAGTCACGCCGAGAGGGGCAAAGCCTTGATACGAAATAACAAAGGCCAGCGCCCAAGCATCGTCAATGTCGTCACCAATATCCGTATCCAGAATTATCTTGATCTTGCCGTTTTGAGCAGGAACGCTGGCAAGACACAACGCAAGGTAAAGGAGCGTAAGCAGGTAGCAGAATTTTTTTCGCGCTCTCATCTGAATAGCGTGAATGTTGCTGCGTGCATCCAACGGCAGGCAGCGGCGGAAGAACTACCTGAGGCGGTTATTCGCCGCGGCCTACGGGCAGCTCGATGATAAACCTGGCGCCCCGAGGCTGATTGTCTTCGACCCAGACACGGCCTTTGTGGTCGGCGATTATGTGACTTACGATAGCCAGGCCCAACCCCGTTCCTCGGCTTCGAGTCGAAAATTTCGGCAGAAATAATTTATCCCTGTCTCGCGCGCTGATACCGTGACCTGTGTCGCTCACAGTAAGCCGCACCGAGTCGCTGCTCCGGACGTAATGCGACTGGATGCTGATCAGTTTGCCCTCCTGCGACCCTCGCTCGGAACCATTCCCTTCGTGCTCTCCATCGGAACTCAATGCTTCCACAGCGTTGTCGATCAGGTTCACCAGTACCTGCTTGATTTGCGCCGTGTCTAGCCACAACCTGGGCAGATCACCCGAGAGACCACAATTAATACGGATACCGTTCAAACGATCGGCGTAAAGGTTGACCGCGTCGCGCACCACATCATTCAAGGAAGTTTCAACCGGGCGGGCCTCAGGCAGCCGCGCGAAACGTGAGAACTCTTCCACCATTCGCTGAAGCGCCGACACCTCGCGCACGATGGTCGTCGTTCCTTCGCGGACGACCTCGTCAAACCGAGACTCGGATGCAGCACCGACTCCGCGCTGGTAGTTTCGCAGTATTCGCTCGGCTGAGAGTTGAATTGGGGTGAGTGGGTTCTTGATCTCGTGGGCCATTCGGCGGGCGACCTCGCCCCAGGCAGCCGCGCGCTCAGCCTGAATCAAATCGGTCAGGTCCTCAATCACAACCACCAGTCCTTCGATCGCGCCCTCTGAAGCTCGAAGCGCAATCGCAGTCGTGGCGGTTGATAACGAGGTGCCATCCGCGCGCTTGAATTCTATTTCTGCGTGAGCCATTTCACTTCGACGAGCGCGCCGACAGAGAGTGGCAAGCTCTGCGGCCGGCGGGCCTTCGACCACTCGCTCGATCGGAGTTCCGACTTCGGGTTTGTCTTTCAACCCGAGCATCCACAGCGCCGAGCGGTTGATGGTCGCTATCCGAGCGTTCTCATCGGCCGAGATGACGCCGGTGGAGAGAGATTCGAGAACAGTCTCGATGTAGCGGCGCCGATTCTCCAGAGTGAGGTTAATGCGGCTGAGGTCTTCGGCAGCGCGCTCGAGCCGCTCGCGATTCTCGGCGAGCATCGCGGCCATCTGGTTGAACGATCTCACGAGCCGAGCAAGCTCGTCTTCGGCGACCGCGTCGACCGGGTGATGGAAATCACCGCGAGCTATTCGGTCGGTCGCTTCGACCAGCGCTTGAATTGGGACCGTTATTCCTCGCGCGACGTACAGCGCCAGCCAACTCGCCGAGAAGATCAGCAACAGCGTCACCGCCGCCAGCAACAAAACATAGATCGCCTTTATTCGTTTGATCTTTCCCAGCAGCCGATGAAAATTCCCGTGCTGAGCGCTGATCGCCGCGGCGCGCTGGGTGAGTTCGGGAGGGAACTCACGCGCGACGATGAGCAGGCGCTGCGTGTTTGCTGCGGTCGACAGCCGCACGCCTGAGATAACGAAGATCGACGTGGGACTATCGCCTTCGTCGCGCCCGGCAAACGATTCCGCGCCAGAGGAAAGTTGCTGCTCAGCAGCGTCCAGCGTCTCGACGATGTCAGCTTCAACCTGCTTCTCGCCTCGTTGAATCGTCTGGCGAGTGCCCGCAGACACGATTCGCGCGAGCGACAGATTGTAATCGGCCATCTCTTGATCGAGCCTCGACCTCAACTCCTGGCTGTTTACATCGCTGCGCTGTTCAAGCGAGACATGGCGAGCAATCGCGCGCGCGATGCTCGTCAGTTCTGCTTCTTCTTTCTTGAAGTAGCTCTCCTGGATCTCGCGGGCGTCGTCCACGATCTGGCGCGCGGGCTCGCCAAACCACCGATCGATGCTGCGATTCAATAGCCCGAACGCAAAGAAGAACAGAAGCAGCACCGGAAGAAGCGACAGTCCTATCGCGTAGCTCACGAGTCGAGACTTGAACTTCGAGCCGAGCCTCGCCGCGCGCCGCTCACGCACAAGCTTGAGCACATTTCGGAGGAGAATGAACAGTAGAGTTACGAAAGCCAGAAAGTTCAGAGTCGAGAGCGCGTAAAGCAGCAGTGTCTCGGTTGCGGTATCAGGGGTTACAAATGGCGCCAGATTGAAGCCGCCCTGGGCGACAAGCGACAGCATCAGCAGCAGCACTACAATGGAAAGAATGATGACGGTAGTGAGCCTTCGTCGCCCACGCTCTGTGAGGCGGGAGTCGGTTGATTTTTGCTGCCGGCCAGTCATGATCTCCGTCGCTTCGACTGCGGATAATAACCCTTTCTGATTATTATCGCTACTCCCTTTTCACGCTTCTCGATCTCCGGTGAAATCTTCAATTTTATCGTTCGGAATTTTCCGTCACGCTTCTCATTTGACGAGACGTATCCGAAGCTATAGCGCGTCCGCAGCCGTTGTATCAGCTCGGAAAACTTTGTGCTCAAGCTTCCCTTCTTCGCTTCAATTGATACGCCACCGGATCGTTCGACATGAGCTTTCACGATGCCCGAAGCGGCATTGATCAAGAACGCCGCCGGCACCTGAGGATTCTGGAGAACGTCTTGACGGTTCCTGTATATGCTGTCAAAAAACAGCCCGCAAACTATGCCGCCCGATTCGAGCAGCTCACGAACAGTCTCTGCCTCGGTATGAGGCGTCGGCAGCTTTCGGGGCGATATGTCATCTGTAATGGCGATAATAATGCGCCGGTTGTCTGAGTTCGATGCGCCGCCCAAATAAGCTGCCGCCTGGTAAACAGCTTCGTTGGTGTTCGTCCCTCCCTCGAGATCGCTTCCGCCGACCGCTCCGATAAGTCGCGCAACTTGGTGCTTGTCCTTTGTGAAGTGCTGAACGAGTCTTGCGCTGCCGGCAAAGACCATAAGCGCGACTTCGTCTTCCGCCTTGAGCTGCTGCAACGCCGAGAGCGCCGCCTCGCGCAACTCCTGGATGTACGGCCAGACGCTGCCACTAACATCGAGCAGGATCACAACAGAAACCGGAAGTTTGTTCTGGCTGAAATGAGTGATGACTTGTTTTACTCCATCCTCATAGAGCATGAAGTCTTCCTTTTTCAATCCTTCAATTGCTGTCACGCTGCTCTTGTTGAGCACATCGGCCTCAAGCAAGTTAAGATCTGTGCGCAGTTTGATCGCTTCGCCGCCCTCATTTCCTTTCTGGGGCAGAGCGCTTGGCGCCAATGAAAAGACGACAAAGAACAGTGAAAAAGCTTTGCGATAGTCGAATCCCATTTTCAGCTCACGTCTTTCCGACGGCCTCCATCACCGCGTGTGCGGCCCGAGCTGTGCCTGAACTACCACCGGCTCCAAGCAGTTCGCGCACGCGTTCGAGGTCCTTGCGCATCTGAGATAGTCGGGCCGGGTCCGACAGTATGGCAGTTACCTCAAGCGCGATTCGTTCGCCGGTCACTTCGCGCTGCATCAACTCGGGAACGATGCGGCGGCCCGCAATTAAGTTAACCATGCCAAATGTGTCCAATTGAATGAGCGGCCGAATCAGCCGCCAGTTCAATTCGGATCCGCGATAGATGATGACCATCGGCGTGCCTGCGAGCGCGGCCTCCACCGTTGCGGTTCCGCTTGCGACGATCGCAAACTCAGCGTAAGTCAGCGCGTTGTATGTGTCGTTCTCGATTGCGGTGACGCTAAGATCGTTGGCTTCGAGGCGGGTCAGTTGGATGGCTGGTTCAACCTGCCGGCGCCGAACCGTGGATGCAAGAGGGACGACGAATTGGGGATTGAGAATTGAGGATTGAGGACTGCGGATTGCGGACTGCGGACTGCGGATTGCGGAGGTAGCTTGTTCAATCCGAAATCCGAAATCCGCATTCCGCAATCTCCGCGCCGCGTCTAACATCACCGGCAAATGATAGTGAATCTCTTTCTGCCTGCTGCCTGGAAGCAGAGCAACAATCGGACGTTTCGTATCAAAATCGTGAGCGCGGCAGAATTCGTCGCGCGACATTGTTGCCGCCAACTCGCCAACCAGCGGGTGACCGACGTATTCCACTTCGATTCCAACTTTCTTGTAGAACTCTTCTTCGAACGGCAGGATCACCAGCATCCGATCGACGTCGCGGCGCAGCGCTCCGACTCGGTACCTGCGCCAGGCCCATACTTGCGGGCTGACGTAGTAAACGATCTTGAAGCCTTCGCGATGAAGCTTACGCGCGAGCCTCATGTTGAAATCTGGCCAGTCAATCAAGACGATCGTAGCGGGGCGGCGCCTGCGAGCCGCGCTTAGCAGCGTTCGATAGGCACGATAGAATCGACGCAGCGCGCGAGCTATCTCGGGCACGCCGATGATTGCAACGTCGCGCGCGTCAACAAGCGTCTCGACTCCAGCCGCGCGCATCTCGTCGCCGCCCGATCCGAACAACTCGAATCTGGTCTCTGGATAAAGCTGCTTCAGCGCTCGCGCCAGCGCCGCGCCGTGCTTATCGCCGCTGGCCTCACCCGCGACGAGCATCAAGGTTTCGGTCTTCATTGGGATCATGTAGAATAGTGCAACCGACTGCGATGCAAAAGAGCGATGCCGCTCTCTCACTGAAATCAGGAGGTAGGGAAATGCCAGACAACGCTTATACACCAAGACCCGAGCATAAATTCACGTTTGGTTTGTGGACGGTAGGCAATCGCGGGCGCGACCCCTTTGGCGAAGCGGTCCGGCCTTCGATGCCGCCAGTCGAGCTAGTACGCTTGCTGGCTGAAGTCGGCGCTATGGGTGTGAACCTCCACGATAACGATCTCGTGCCCATCGACGCCACTCCGGCAGAACGCGATCGCGTCGTGCGCGAGTTCAAACGTGCTTGCGAGGAAGCCGGGCTCAAGGTCCCGATGGCGACAGTGAATCTGTTCTACGATCCGGTCTTTCGCGACGGCGCTTTCACCGCGAACGATCCGAGCGTCAGAGCCTACGCGCTTCAAAAGACTATGCAATCGATGGACATCGGCGCGGAGCTGGGAGCGAAGGTTTTCGTGATGTGGGGCGGACGAGAAGGCGTTGAGACCGATGCCTGCCGTCGTCCAGACGAGGCGATCAAACGATTTCGCGACGCAGTTAATTATCTCTGCGAGTATTCGATCGATAAGGGTTACAACTATCGCTTTGCGCTCGAAGCGAAACCCAACGAGCCGCGCGCCGACATTTACTTTCCAACGACCGGAGCTTATCTGGGTTTCATAGCGACGCTCGATCATCCTGAGATCGTCGGGGTGAACCCCGAAGTCGCGCACGAACACATGTCCGGCCTGAACATGACGCACGCGGTCGCTCAAGCTTGGGAGGCGGGTAAGCTATTTCATATCGATCTTAACGATCAGCTTCCCGGGCGTTACGATCAAGACCTGCGTTTCGGCTCGGCAAATCCTCGCGCCGCTTTCTGGTTGGTCAAGTTTCTCGAAGACGTGGGCTACGACGGTTCGCGCCATTTCGATGCGCACGCTTACCGCACGGAAGACTACGAGGGAGTCAAAGACTTCGCCCGAGGATGCATGCGCACGTATCTGATCCTCAAAGGGAAAGCTGCAAGATGGAACGCTGATCCGGAAATCAAGGCTCTACTGGCTGAAATCGAAGAGAAGAACTCTCAAGCCGAACGGGTCGGGGGGTACAGCAAAGAACACGCGGCAAAGCTTCTGTCGCGCAGTTTCGATCGCGCCAGCCTGGCCTCAAAGGGACTGCGGTACGAGCGTCTCGATCAATTGACGATGGATGTTCTTCTCGGCGTGCGCTGAAGTTGAGAGCGGCACACCGAGAAGGAGTGTGATGATGGCAATACCGCGATTTTGTTGTCAGTGCGGCGAGCGGCTGAAGTTCAAGCGGGCCGCTTCCCTGCCCTTCCACTCTTGTTGCAGTCGGTGCGCGCCGCGACTTGCGCGCACACGACTCTGGCTGATTGCGGCGCCCGCTCTTTGCATCGTTATTGGCTTCGCGATCGGCCACTACTCGGGCAAGCGCGAGCCTTTTTATTACATCGGGACGCCGGTAGAGATGAGTCACCTCGCGTCGCCACCCGATCGCGCACCTCACGACGAGCAACGCCTTACGCGTGCAGCGAAAAGATCGCCCGGCGTGGTGTCTGCAATCTGTGGTGCTCCAACCAAATCAGGCAGGCAGTGTCAGCGCAAGGTCAAGGGCGGAGGGTACTGCTGGCAGCATCGCGAAAAGTTCGGCGACAAGAAGCAAGCAACAACATCACAATGAGTCAGCCTTGTCCGATAAGCTTTGGCTTGTCGTTGTTGTTGTTGCGAGAGATATTCTGTGAGAAACACGACAAGCCAAAGCTTATCGGACGTGGATTAGCTCTTTTGCCGATCGCCGTTAAGCAGAGGCCGAAGCGCCTGGCCGGTGTAAGAACGTCTCGATCGCGCGACCTCTTCGGGAGTTCCTTCGACCATCACCCTTCCGCCCTCCTCGCCGCCTTCCGGTCCGAGATCGATGATCCAATCAGCGCTCTTGATTACATCGAGATTGTGCTCAACCACAAGCACGGTGTTGCCAAGCGAGACCAGTTTATGAAGCACGTCCAGCAGCTTGCGCACGTCCTCGAAGTGCAGCCCTGTAGTCGGTTCGTCCAGAATGTAAAGCGTGCGGCCCGTCGCACGTTTCGATAGCTCCTTGCCAAGCTTGATGCGCTGCGCCTCGCCGCCCGAAAGCGTGGTCGCCGATTGGCCGAGCTTGATGTAACCAAGCCCAACGTCCATCAACGTCTGAAGCTTGACTTTGATCTGCGGAATGTTTTCAAGCAACGGCAGCGCTTCTTCAACGGTTGTGTCCAAAAGATCGGCTATCGGCCGGCCCTTGTACTGCACCGAAAGAGTCTCGCGGTTGTAGCGCGCGCCGCGACAAACATCGCAAAGCACGTATACATCAGGGAGGAAGTTCATCTCGATGCGCTTCATTCCGTCGCCCTGGCAAGCTTCGCATCTTCCGCCCTTGACGTTGAACGAAAAGCGGCCGGGCTTGTAACCGCGCTCACGCGACTCGGGCAGCATCGCATACAGCTCGCGAATCGGCGTGAACACGCCGGTGTAAGTAGCCGGGTTCGAGCGAGGCGTGCGCCCGATCGGAGACTGATCGATCTCGATGACTTTGTCTATGTGTTCGAGTCCCTCCACCTCGCGATGCGCTCCCGGATCGAGCAGGCTGCGATAAAGCTTACGAGCGAGGCTGCGATAGAGAATGTCGTCGACCAGCGTCGATTTGCCCGAGCCTGACACCCCTGTGATCACGATGAACAACCCTAGTGGGAACGTCACATCGATGTTCTTGAGATTGTGCTCGCGCGCACCGAGAACCGTGATCGCTTTGCCGTTTGACTTTCGACGCTCTTGCGGAACTGGGATCGACAGCTCTCCGGCGATGTAACGGCCCGTGAGCGATTCAGGATTCCGCGCGATGTCCTCCGGGGTTCCTTGCGCAACGACATAGCCTCCGTGCGCCCCTGCGCCGGGGCCGAGATCGACTACGTGATCCGCGCGACGGATCGTTTCTTCGTCATGCTCGACGACAAGAACGGTGTTTCCCAAATCGCGAAGATGCTCGAGCGTGTCCAGCAGCCTTCGATTGTCGCGAGGATGAAGCCCGATCGATGGCTCGTCCAGCACATAGAGCACCCCTCGCAACTGGGAGCCAATTTGTGTTGCAAGTCTGATGCGCTGACTCTCACCGCCAGCAAGCGTCGCAGATGGCCTGTCTAACGATAGATAGCCCAGACCAACCATTTCCAGAAAGCTCAAGCGTTGGCGAATCTCGCGCAAGACCAGCCCCGCGATCTTTTCTTCCTTTTGGTTCAGCTTGACGGCGTTGAACGCCTTGACTGCCTGCGAGATCGGCAGCGCAGTGTAATCGGAGATGGCTCGCCCGCCGACTCGCACGGCGAGCGATGCGGGCTGGAGTCTTCGGCCTTTGCACGCTGGACAAACAGTCGGTGAGATCAGGCCTTCAAACGCAGCGACGCCGCTTTCGCTTTTCATGTCTTCCGCGCGGGCCATCAAATAAGCAACCGCGCCTTTCCATTCGGTCTTGTATTCGTAAGCTCCATAGCGAAGCGACAGCTTATCTTTCGAGCCGTAGAAAAACGCTTCCTGCACTTTGCCGGGCAAATCGTCGAAAGGCTTATCGGGCGAGACGTCCGCTTGCTTGGCGAACGACTTCATTACGTCGCGCAGGTAGCTGCTGATGTTTGCGTCAAATGGAAATGGATCCTGATCGTTGATCGGAAGCTGCGGATCGGGCACGATCTTCGCCGGGTCGATTTCATTGCGACTGCCAAGCCCGTGGCACTCGCGGCACGCGCCGTACACGCTGTTGAACGAAAAAGAGCGCGGCTCGAGCGCCGTCACCGATATGCCGCATTCGGGGCAGGCCATCTTCTCGGAATAGAGTCGCTCTTCGCCGTCGATGATCGAGACCATCACCAGGCCGTCCGTAAGTTTCGCCGCAAGATGCACCGAATCCGCGAGCCGCTTCTGCACGCCTTGCTTGATTAGCAAACGGTCGATTACGACTTCGATGGTGTGATTGCGGCGCTTGTCGAGCTTGATCTCTTCGTCAAGCTGTCGAATCTCACCGTCAATTCGCGCGCGATTGAATCCCGAACGCTGAAGCTTTTCCAGCTCCTTCTTGAACTCGCCTTTCCGGCCGCGAACGATTGGCGCCAGTATCATCACCCGTTCGCCTTCGGGCAGCGTGGCCATCTGCTGGACGATCTGATCGACTGATTGCCGCGAGATCGGACGACCGCATTTCGGGCAATGGGACTGGCCGATTGAGGAGAAAAGCAGCCGGAGGTAATCGTAGACTTCGGTAACCGTGCCCACGGTCGATCGCGGACTGCGCATCGTGGTCTTCTGCTCGATTGATATCGCCGGCGACAGGCCTTCTATCGCGTCGACGTCCGGCTTTTCGAGCTGATCCAGAAACTGCCGCGCGTAAGCCGAGAGCGATTCGACATAGCGCCGCTGACCCTCTGCATAGATCGTATCGAACGCCAGGCTCGATTTCCCTGAGCCAGAAAGCCCTGTGACGACGGTGAGTCGATTCCGGGGCATCTCCAGACTTATGTCTTTTAGGTTGTGTTGGCGCGCGCCGCGGATTGTTATCTTGTCTAGTGCCATCCGGAGTGAGCCCGCACGGGCGAGAATTTCACCGAGTCGATAACATTTCATTCTACCCGGCAAGCGCCGAGAGGTGTCAAGCTATCCCATCGACGCGGCTCAGTTTGCGAGCATCAGTCCGCTAATTTAGAATGCCGATGTGCAGCAAAAACCTCAGTCGAATGCGTTAGCCGAGGCGCTTGGAACTCTAGTCGGTTCGAGAGCGCGCAGTTATTTAGAATCAAACTTTATGACGATCTTACCAGCGGAACCATCCCGTGTGTCCGAAGAGTCGCACAGTTGGAAGTCGCATGAAGCAGTTCCTCATCATCGGGAGATTAAGGAGCCACTCGCGAGGAATGTAATCAAGATGTTAAGCGACCGGACCTGATTTCGCCGAGAGCTACTTTACCCGCTTCAGCTTCGTTATTCGCCCGTTAAACAACCACTCAGCGACGTACAAGTTTCCATGAGAATCCCACCGAGGGCAGTGTGGAGAGATGAACTGGCCATCTACCCATTGTTCAGGCGGGACTCCGTTCTTGCCTCTCTTTGCGGGATCAGGGTTGTCTCCGAGGTGAGTGATAACTTTGTTGTCCTTTCCGAGGATGGTGACTCGGCCTTGAAGGTCGGCCACCGCCAGCTCCTGGCCCCGCTGATCGAAATTGCTTGGCAGCCGAAAGTCATTCGTCACGAAGCTGATGTGCTTCCCGTCGAGGCCGAATAGTTGCAGCCGATGGTTCGCGCGATCAGCCACCACAACGAGCGGCGTTTTGCCGCGAGTATCTACCCAGATTCCATGCGGGTTGTTCAGCTTACCTGGCTCACTTCCCATGCCGCCCCACGAGCGTACGTATTCGCCTTTGGCATTGTAATGATGCACCCAGTATTTGCCGTAGCCGTCCGTAACGTAAAAGTCGCCGTTTGGTGCGAACGACACGCCGGTCGGCTTGTACTCGTCTGCTTTCTTATAAACGCCGGATTTTTCAGGATAGCCGATAGCCCAGATGATCTTGCCCTCAAGATCAGTCTTAATCAGCTCGTGTCGGCCCGTGTGGGTCAAGTAGAGGTATTCGACGCCGCCCTCCTTTCGGATCGCCATTCCGTGCGTGCCATTCTTAAGTTCTTTGCCCCACGACTTGATGTATCTCCCTTCAGAGTCAAAGACGATGACCGCATTTTCGCTATCGGTATTCATGTAGACTCGCCCGTGCGAATCAATGACGACAGCGCCGTGCGTGTTCCCGAAGCGCATGCCATCAGGCAGCTTGGCCCAACCTTTGATCCATTCATAAGTATGCTTGCCGCTGCCGAGTATGACGCGATTATCAGGCTTCGACTTCCAAGAACTCGCCAGCAGCGAGCGAGGCGCTACTGCCGCTGCAACGGCTGCTGTTCCTATGCCGACGAGAAACCTTCTTCGAGAAGTGTGAGCTGGTTGTGTAAGCCGGTCTTCGAGCATTGGCAATATGAATTGTCAGGCCAGAATCTTTGTGACTACGTCGCCCGCTATGTCGGTTAGACGGAAGTGACGGCCCTGAAACTTGAACGTCAGGCGCTTATGATCTATTCCGAGCAAGTGCATGATCGTGGCCTGCAAGTCGTGCACGTGAACAGGATCTGAGACGATGTTGTATCCGTAATCGTCCGTTTCGCCCAGCGTCATGCCTCGCTTCGTTCCGCCGCCTGCCATCCACATGGTGAAGCAGCGCGGATGATGGTCGCGCCCATAGTTAGTCTCCGTCAGCTTGCCTTGACTGAAGACCGTGCGCCCAAACTCTCCGCCCCACACAACCAGCGTGTCATCAAGCAATCCTCGCTGCTTGAGATCACGGACGAGAGCCGCAGAAGCCTGATCCGTGCCTTTGCACTGCAACGCGAGATCGCGCGGCAGATCATTGTGCTGATCCCAGCCGCGATGATAAAGCTGAATGAAACGCACATTGCGCTCTGCCAGCCGCCGCGCCAACAAACAATTCGCGGCATAGGTTCCGGGCTTGCGCGAGTCCGGCCCGTACATATCGAAGATGTGATCAGGCTCCTTTGAAAGGTCCATCAGCTCCGGCACAGACGCTTGCATCCGATAGGCCATCTCGTACTGCGTGATGCGCGTTTCGATCTCCGGGTCGCCGTAGGATTCGGCTTTGATTTTGTTCAGCTTCGCGACAGCGTCGAGCATCTGGCGGCGCGTAGTCTTGTTGATGCCCGGCGGGTCGGTGAGATATAGAATCGGCTCGCTGCCGGCGCGGAAGCGCACGCCTTGATACCTCGACGGCAGAAAGCCGCTGCTCCACAATCGCGAGAAGAGCGGCTGGTCGGTGTTGAGAGCTTGGGCCTGCGAGATCATCACGACAAAAGCGGGCAGGTTCTGGTTCTCGCTGCCGATGCCGTAGCTCACCCATGCGCCCATGCTCGCTCTTCCTGGCTGTTGACTGCCAGTTTGAATGAATGTGATAGCCGGGTCGTGGTTGATCGCCTCCGTGTTAACGGTCTTGATGATGCTGATGTCGTCAACGATCTTGGCGGTGTGAGGCAGCAACTCGCTGACCCATGCGCCCGACTGACCGTGCTGGCTGAACTTGAAGAGCGATCTTGCGACTGGGAGTGAGGATTGCCCCATCGTTTGCGCAACGCGTTGCCCCATCCGCACAGAGTCAGGTATCTCAGTGCCGTGATACTTGCTGAGCATCGGCTTGTAATCAAACAACTCAATTTGCGAAGGGCCACCCGATTGATGCAAGAAAATCACGCGCTTGGCCTTCGGGGCGAAGTGCGGCAAACCAATCAAGCCGCCGGTCTTAGGGTCACGGTCTGAGTCGCTGTCAGCAACGGCGGCGAATAGTTTCGGCTCAACCAACGAAGCGAGCGCGGCAACGCCGATGCCAAGATGCGCGAACTTCCCGGCGATTCCGAAGAATTGGCGGCGCGTCAGAGTCAGCTCAAGTTCTCGTTTCAAGTCCATCGGGCTACTCCTTCGTGATCGTCTCGTCCAGATTCAATATCGCGCTCGCCACCGTTGTCCACGCCGCAAGCTCCGATGCATCGAGCTTCGCATCCCACTTTGACTGACCGACGTTCAACAATGCGAGCGCGGCCTTCTTATCATTTCGATAGCGATCAAGCTGCCGAAGCAGCAATTCGCTCAGCACGCGCGATTCTTCCACCGAAGGCTTGCGCGCCGTAGCTAATCGAAATGCGTAGCTGATTCGGCTATTGGCATCCTTACCGCCTTCGATCAATGAACGCTGCGCGAGCGCGCGAGCAGCCTCGACGTAAGTGGGATCATTCATAATCACCAGCGCCTGGAGCGGGGTATTCGTAACCGCGCGGCGCGCTATGCACTTCTCACGATCGGGCGCGTCGAACGTCGCAAGCGATGCGGGCGGCACCGTGCGCTTCCAGAATGTGTACATGCTGCGACGGTAAAGGTCTTTGCCCGTGCTCTCGTTGTACGACTGGGCAGAGAACCCGTCGCCGAATGCCATCTCTTCCCACAACCCTTTAGACTGATATGGGAAGACGCTCGGTCCGCCGATCTGCGGGTTCAGAAGGCCGCTTGCGGCAAGCGCGCCATCTCGAATCATCTCTGCCTGCAGGCGCAGTCGAGGGCCTCGAGCAAGCAGCCGGTTCTCCGGGTCTTTCTCAAGAAGATCCGGCGTCACCCGTGACGATTGGCGATAGGTTGCCGAAGTCACAATCAACCGCTGCATCGCGCTGATGTCCCAGCCTGTGCGGATGAACTCAGTAGCAAGCCAATCGAGCAGTTCAGGATGAGATGGGGGTTCGGCCTGCGAGCCGAAGTTTTCCGCAGTCTTCACCAGCCCGTATCCGAAATAGATCTGCCAGTAGCGATTGACCGCAACGCGCGCCGTCAGCGGGTGCGACGGATCGACCAGCCACTTTGCAAGTGCCAAACGATTGGGAGGCGCATCGTTTGGGAGCGGCGGAAGCGCCGCAGGCACGCCCGCGCCGACCTTTTCTGTCTTGTTGCGATAATCGCCGCGAGCAAGCACAAACGTCTCGCGAGGCTTTTCCCGTTCGCCCATCACCATTACGCTCAGTATCTGTTTATTGAGTTCTTCTTTTTGCTCCTTCAGGTTCTTCAGCTCAGCGTATTGCTGTCGGAAAGATTCAGGCGCGGCGTAAGTGAGGAAGTAATCGCGAGTGCGAGCAGTCTCTTCGCCCGTCCGCTTGCCGAATACACCGGAAAGAATCGCCTGCACCGGGTAGTGAATCGCAAGACGCTCGATCTCACCTGTAGACAGCGCGCGGTTGTAAAATCGGAGATCGTCAAGCTGTCCGCTGAACGGCTTGCCGATTTGTCTATTCCCGACTTCAAGCTCTGCGGAGGTTTGAATCGAACCTGAAAGATTGTCCTGCAAGACTTCTGTGTCGTACAGCTTGCCGTTCACATAGAGCATCAGACCGGCGGCCTTGCCTGACCCATCATAAGTGAGCGCGATGTGATGCCATTGGCCGAACGCCAGTCGGTTCTTTGTCCGAATCTGAATCGCGCTGTCGGGCCAGCGCGAGATCACCCTGATTGTGAGATGCGCGGCATATTTTTGAATGCCGATGAGAGAAACATCGTCAAAAAACATCTCGTACCCGCGACGGGTCTCTGGGTTCTCAATCTTGTGCAGCAAGGTAATCGGCACGTTGCTGCTGCCTCTGAGCCAGACGGCGAGACTGAACGCGTCGCCGCGATCAAACGCGCCGACGTTTCCGAAGCTCACTTCTGTTTCGCCATCGAACGAGATGCTGCGGCCAACCTGACCCGCGCCGAAGGTTGGATCGCCTTTGACGGTGTGGCCGTGTTGATAGCGGCCCGATATATCGGAGAGGCTCCCATCAAGCTCGTAGTGTGCCGTAAGCCCATCGCGAGGAGAGGCCGCAGCTTTGCCGACGAATGCTTTCTCCCATTCTTCCTGCGCCGATCTTACGTGCTTGTCCAAAAGCGATTCTTCCCTGGCTTTGATTGCAGCTTCGATTTCATCAAGGCGCGTTTTCTGTTCCGGCCTCGGAAGCGTCAAGACCGGATCGGCGTTGCCCGTTCTCCCATCAAGTCCCTTTTCAGGAAGATTGTTGAAGAAAGCATAGAATTGGTAGAACTCTTTCTGAGTGATCGGATCATACTTGTGATTGTGGCAGCGCGCACAGCCCATCGTCATCGCCATCCACGTCATTGAAGTAGTCTCGACGCGATCGACCACGTACTCGACCTGGTACTCATCCGCAATCGCGCCGCCTTCAAAGTTAATCATGTGATTGCGATTGAACCCGGAAGCGATCTTCTGATCGATGGTGGCGTTGGGCAGCAGGTCGCCGGCAAGTTGCTCGATTGTGAATTGATCGAACGGCATGTTGCTGTTGAACGCCTTGATGACCCAGTCGCGCCAGGGCCACATATCGCGATGGCTGTCGATGTGGTAGCCGTGCGTGTCGGCGTAGCGCGCGAGATCGAGCCAGTGCATGGCCATTCGCTCGCCGCGGTGCGGCGAGCGAAGAAGCTGATCCACACGTTTCTCGTAAGCGTCGGGCGACTTGTCTCGAACAAACGAATCAACATCTGCCGGAGTCGGCGGCAGCCCAGTCAAGTCGTAAGTCACGCGACGGAGCAGCGTGACGCGGTCGGCTTCAGGTTGGGGCTTCAGCCCTTCACGTTCGAGCCGCGCGAGTATGAAGTGATCTATAGGGTTGCGAGGCCATGCTCGGTCCTTGACCGTCGGAAGCTCAGGCCGTGTTGGCGCGATATATGCCCAGTGCGTTTCCCATTTCGCGCCCTCATCGATCCACCTGCGAAGAAGCTCAATCTGCTTGTCGCTCAAGGTTAGTTCCGATTCCGGCGGCGGCATTCGCATCGCGGGATCTTTGGCGGTGATGCGCTCAATCAGGCGACTCTTGTCGGAGTCGCCCGGAACGATTATCCCCCGTTTTGCAAAAGCGCCTTCTTTGGTGTCGAAACGGAGGCGAGCCTTGCGCTGTCCGTCGTCAGGGCCGTGGCAGGCAAAACACTTGTCGGACAAGATCGGGCGAATGTCGCGATTGAAGTCTACAGGCTGCATTGGCGAGTTGCCCGAATCCCCGCTCGCAGCATACGCAAGACAGATGCTCGCCAGCGTTAACGCCAGAACGCTGAGCAATAATCTGCGTTTCAACTTATTACCTCCGGCCTAGAAACAGATCTTCGAGACTCACCCTTGTCCAGTGTTGTTTGACTCTATCCATCAACGGCATGCTGTGTCAATTCGGTAGTGTCTCGGTTTGACTTCGGCTCCGCCGCCGGATGTGCGGAAAGGCTTTGCCTTTCCGGACCCGATTATGACTTCCGCGCGGCGAGGCTGAGCCTCGCCGCGCAGAAACGAGAGGTCAGCCGCTCGCGCGGAAAGCCGGAGGCATTCCGCACATCAGGCGGCGGAGCCGAAGGTTTGGGCGATCTTTCTAGCGAGACTCGATTGCTTCGATTGTCCTAACCAAAGCGCTTCCTATC
>Ga0137380_10002292_pt1 | contig 16165 bp, 12 predicted proteins | sample SagtaG_17_FD_104809 | JGI IMG/M metagenome (GOLD analysis project Ga0137380, IMG submission 104809) | Vadose zone soil microbial communities from Sagehorn Ranch, Mendocino, California, USA - Sage2_L_100_16 metaG | ecosystem: Environmental > Terrestrial > Soil > Vadose zone | place: USA...
AAGACCAAGCCGGAATATTTCCTCGTCGAGTTTCCCAGCCCACTCGACGCGGCCAGATGCGCCTCCGACATTCAGAAGATGATCAACGAATACAACACTAGCGCGCCATCAAAGCTCAGAATCACTATTCGAATTGGAATCCACCTCGGCGAGCTAATCCAGACACAAGGTGGTATCTTGGGAGATGCGGTCTCAGTGCCGCGCTCTATAAGCAAGTACGGTAGCATCTGCCTGACTCGCCCGGTCTTTGACCAGCTGGGGACCAAGTTTCGTCGGCCATTGCAGAGTCTCGGGACACGGTCCTTGAAGGGTCCAGTTGAACTGTTCAAAGTGGTGCTTCCATGGGAAGATGAGAAGGAAGGGTCGAAGGGGTTCGATAGGACGAGGATTGCTGTCTTGCCGTTTGCCAATAACAGTCCCAACCCGATGGATGACTACTTTGCCGACGGATTCACGGGACAGCTAATCTCGACACTGTCGAGCATTGGAGGCTTGAAAGTAATCGGGAAAACATCCGTCATGCCCTATAGGAGTGGGAGTGGCCAGCTTGACCAAGTAGCGAGAGAGCTTGAGGTCGGGACGGTCCTAGAGGGGAGCGTTAGGAAGACTAGGGATCGGGTGGAGATTACGGCTGAGCTGGTCGATTCCTTGACTACTGAGCGGTTGTGGGGCGAGAGGTTAGACCGACCTTTGAGGAATGTACTGGCGTTGGCTTTCGAGATTGCGCAGATTGTGGCTGAGGAGTTGAAGGTTCGATTCTCCGCTCGGGAGAAGGTATTGTTCGCTAGGAAGCGTACGGTGAACCCAGACGCTTACAGCAGGTATCTCGGAGGCCGATTCAACCTGAACCATCCGACCCGCGTGAGCGTTGACAGGGCCGTGAGGAGTTTCAAACAAGCGGTGCACATTGACCCTGAATTTGCGCTGGGATATGCGGGGCTGGCGGACTGTTTCAATATACAGGCGGATCAGCGCTGGACCGCGCCCGGCCTAGCGGCTTCACAGGCTAAGACTTCGGCGGTCAAGGCTTTGGAGATCGATCCGTCGATTGGAGAAGCGCACGCAGCGCTGGCCAATGTGTTGGCGGAACACTACTGGGAATTCGCCACGGCTGAGAACGAGTTCAGACGAGCAATAACACTCAACCCAAGCTACACCCGAGCACACCACTGGTACGCCACAATGCTACTGCACACCAGAAGATTCGAAGAAGCATATCAAGAAGAGAAGCAAGCACTACTGTACGATCCACACTCTCCACCTGTCAACATCGGAGTGGCCAACCTACTGGCGGTTCTCGGAAGGACTAACGAAGCAATGGAAAGATATCGGCGACTTCTCGAATTCGGTGCAGAGTATGCAAAATGTCACGTCCTCAAATCTATTCTTCACACGTCACTATCGCAGCATGAACTAGCGATTCGGGAAGCAAAGAGGGCGTTGGACAATGAGAATACTTGGTTTAATCAATCATTACAAGGCTGGGCCTACGGTGTTGCTGGCAGGAGAGAAGAAGCCGAGAGGATCCTTGACCACTTGTTGAAGGGAACGGATGACAAAAGAGTTTCCTTGGTCTGGACAGCCTTGGTCCAATTCGGGATAGGCAAATCAGATGAAGCGTTTAGTATGTTGCAGAGGGCCTTGATCTTGAAGAACCGTGACCTTCTCGAGTTTGCGAGTCTTCCATGGTTCAAGAACTATAGGCTGGACTCGCAATGGGATGTGATAGAGGCCTCACTTAACATCCCCAAGCTGCCAAATTAAGCCTTAGTATCTCAGAGTCAATTTGATTTGGACCTTCTCCCAAGTGTTCGTTAGGGATCATGATTTGAACGTCAGGCAGAAAACACCCTTCGCTATTGCGTTTCCATACATTCCCCTGTCCCAGGTGACTAGTATCGCATCGCATGCTTTCGCGCTCTGGATAATTATGTCGCCATGCACGCCAGTAGCAAGTCCTTTAGAATCGTCGATTCCTTTGAGAGCAATTCTCTCCATCGCAGCGTAATTTCCGAGCTTTTCAAGCTCGCTATTGCCACCCGGGCTATCAATTTCAGCCCTCACCAGTGGGTGGAGTAGAAAGGTATACCCGGAAAAAAAGCCTAGTCGATCCAAGTCTTTCGAAACTGCGCCTGAGATGATTGTACTTGAGTCAAGCATCGCATTACCGCAGTAGTATCGAAGTGTAATAGCAAGATCCTGTACGACTTCGTTGCAACCTACACAGCGTCCCACCAATCCTAAGGAGGCGTCTGGGGTAAGCTTGCACGCTCTGAGCGCTGTGCCACAACTAGGGCATATAATCGCCAAAGACGAGGTTGAAAGTCGGCCTTCTCGAAATAACTCCTGAGACTCGTGGGAAAGAATTTCGTGTCTTATTGGAGGACTCTCTTTTTTCGGGCTGTCCGACCAACCGTCTAGTTCCCTCACTGTCTTCCAAGAAGCCTTCACGAACCAGGGCCAAGGTTTTCCAGTTGCTTTCCATGCCTTCAGCCAGTTGAGTGTTACGGGATCTCCTGCATTGCCACTTCCCATTGGAGCGTTCGGCAAAGAGAAGTTCTCTCGGATCTTTCTCATTGCCAACTCTCTTCGCCATTTGGAGAGAATGGAAGCAGTCCTTACCTCGACATAATTCTCATCAGCTCGTGCTTCAATCCTTACTTCAGCACCAACAGTTGAAAGCGACTGCATGTACCGTTTCAGGTTTTTTCCCATACCGTAATCGTCGAGGATCATTCTGCAATCGGTTGGATCGAGTCCTTGAAGCAAGCGTGATAGCAACCTTTGATAGACAACATCCATAATCTGGTTTACATTGAACTTGTCAGCGTCCCAAGGGGGAATCGTTTCTATCTCGTATGACAACCCATGTCCTCTGTACTGGTCCAAATCTCTGAAGAGCTTGTCCCATGAACTGAATTGTCGTTTCTTCTTAGTGTCGGCTACGCCAATGATTTCTTCGATAGTAGATGCGAGACTCTTTCTAACCACAGCCACCACGAGGACGGAAGGTCCTAGGACTTCTCCTTTACCCGTCTCATCCATTCCAATGAGGAGGTCCCTCTCTGGCTCAGTCTTGTCGCCGAAGACTAGTTGCGATGCCCCTTGAACGGCTCGTGAAACAGTCTCAGATTCTCCCCCTGAGAAGTACAATGTTCCTGTGTTGTAACAGGTAAACACAGAACTCTCAAGTCGTATTCTCCAAGCCTCACTATGACCTGTCGTGCTTTCGTCTTGCACACCGCCTTCCCTCAGAAGCAGCTGCCGGACTAGCTCAGCAGTGTCAGGGCTCAGATTTTTCCAAGTCTTGTTCTTCATGTCGGCTTGGAGATCACAATCCTGTGATGTGGCTCTATAGATCCGGGATATAGTTTCTGACGACACAATTCTATTCCTCGCATAGCTGTTGCCTCCCGCTCATCTTCGCAGTGGATGCCCCTGCTATCTTAGCAAGGAAGGGACAATTAGGTTCTATACCCTGTCCAAGTAATCGGAGACTTTTATACCTCAGGAACAGGACTGTTAGAGGCTCGCTCGAAGTGACATTCCTCCTTATGATAGACGATTCAGGCGAGAGCAGCGAAGCGGAGAAAGTGCTTCGAGGTAAGGGGGTTACTTTCCTGACGATTAAGCCGGCGGGGCTTGTGTTGCGGTCATCCCTCCCTGTGCTCCTTGATGGTCGGAAGAGATATGCTGGGCTTAAGAAAATTCAAGACTTCGCGAGCTTCTTTTCCCCAAAAGGAGAAGATCCCCAAACCAAGGTAACTCTCCGTGCGCTCGAGACGCTCGGTATCGAGGTTGATGTTTCCTCATTTACTGCTCGACTTCGCCTCCAGAAAATTGTCTATCTGCTTCAGCAATTTGGTTTAGAAACCCGCTGGAACTTCAGTTGGTATATCCGCGGACCATATTCACCATTGCTTGCTCACGAAATGTTCGGACGTGAGAAAGCTGATTCTAAGACCATGTTGAGTGAGCGGGACAAAAGGTCCATCAAGATTCTTCAGGAAAAGTTGAATGTTCGTCAGGCCTCTGCGATGGAACTCGAGGCTGCCGCGGCTATCGTCTTCATTCGAAAGGACAAAGGTCAGCAGCTTCGGGACAAGGCCGAATTGGTCGCCAGTGTGATTGAGCAGAAGCCTCACATTTCAACCAGCCTTGTCAGCAACTGGGTCGAAAAACTTTACCCAGAACTCAAAGACTAGTCTATATGTCAGTTCGTGTAGCCGGCGTTGTCAAGAACGATTGCTCTTTGCGGGTCCATGAGTTTCCTGCCGAGATTTCTCGAATGGCAACAAAAACTTCGGGAACAAGGGTTCAGAGTACTCGCGCCGAAGCTCGTTGATGAACGGCTTGTGCATTCAGATCGAGAATCCTTCTTGAAGTCGAAGAGAATCGACAATCGCGAACACTTCCGAAATATCAAAAGGGCCAACGCAATTCTCGTGCTAAACTACTCAAAGGACAGTTCAAAGAATTACATTGGTGGGTCAACATTTGCAGAAATATCGGTCGCTTTCCATTTGCGCAAACGGATTTTCCTCGTCAACCCGGTGCCGACGGATTCGCCCTTCTTTGAGGAGCTTGAAGCATGGCAAGTGAGGCAGTGGCCACTCGATACTGTCACTCTTAAATCATCAAGGATCAAAAAGAAATGTAATGGGAGAGGGTCCTGACCTAACTATCATTGGGGCAGGACCAGCAGGCCTCTTCGCTGCCTATCAGCTATCGCGTCTCTCACCAAAGACCAGAATTCTTCTTCTGGGCGGGGGCTACTCTCCAAATCATGTCTTGCATGATAATATTCTCAACAGATCCCAAAGAAGCCCCGTGAATGTTGACGGAATCGGCGGCTCTGGGATCTTCGCCGACAAGCTGTACTTCGAGAATGCAGGAGGATGGTTGGAGTCTCGAAATCCCGAATACGCCCAAGTACTGATTACGTACGTAGCCGAGATTTTTGAGCGGTTTGGGGGGGCTTTCTGAAAGAAACGCTTTCGCCCTGAACCACGCACCTGCTGGGTTTCCCGGATTATCTTACAAACCTTACCGGAGATTAGTGCCGCTGAGATTCGATGATTACAAGAGATTCCTGCAAGCGATGCTACGTAAGCTAAAGGCAAACGACGTAACAATCAGAAGCGGACCACCTGTTCGATCTGTATCTAGATCCTCTAGGGGTTTCGCGATAAGGCTTGAAAACAACCAGTGGATATGGTCGCGAAGAGTTTTGATCTGTACTGGGCGATCGAGCGGATCGTGGTTCAAGACTCAGGCAGTCAAGCTAGGACTAAAACCGCGTGCAGGGCGCCCATATCTTGGTATACGAATCGAATCTAAGGCCGATCTTCTACTAAAGCTCAAGCTATGGGGGCATGACCCGAAATTGAAGGACGACTTTTCTGACACGAAAACTCATTGCGTTTGTTTCGGGGGACATGTAATCTCGTGTAGTTGTGATGGAATGATTTTGGTCGATGGCACAACACTGGACAGACCTTCCCTCTTTTCTAGCCTAAACATCTTGACCCGGACAACGGCGGAAAAGGCAAGATATGCAGTCAATCTGATCCTTCAGAACGGCAACGGACAACCTACTGTCCAGACTATGCGAGATTTCGCCAATGGGACCCCTTCAAGCCGGGAAAGAGTTAATTCGGATTCTATCCGAGGGACTTTCAGGAATGTGACCCCGGGGGAGATTACCCGGTTTCTGCCGCCAGACGTTCTTCGAAACATTAGCGAGTTCTTAGAACAGATGAAGGCAACGATTCCGGGAGTCGTGACTCCGCGAAACTTGGTCTATGCACTCAGTCTTTGAGTGGTTTTCCCCAACGGTGTCAGTGAAAAAGACGGGGGAGACTGGGGTCGAGGGTCTCTTTGTCGCCGGGGATGTCGCAAGCAAAAGTCAGGGTGTGGTGATGGCTGCGGCGTCTGGCCTTTGGACGGCCATAAAAATCGCAAGCTTGATTTGAGTCCAATTCAGGCACCTCGGTCACTTTGGTGAGTCCTACGAGCTCGAAGGATAATTCAGCAATGCTCCCGTACGGCCGAGACGATTTTAACCTCATAACGGATTTTGAAGAGGAGGTCAAAGCTAGGATTCTGCCCAAAGACTTCTTTGACAGACCTACCCCGCTTGTCGCATGTGATCTTCTTGGAAAAGTGCTCGTTCATCAGACGCAGAGGGGTCTCTTGGCGGGCAAGATTGTGGAGACCGAGGCCTATCTGGGGGATCGGGACCCTGCTTGTCATGTTTCTGTTGGTAAAACCAAGAGGACCCAACTATTCTACGAGAGAGAACCCGGAATGGTCTACGTTTTCTCCAGTTTCGGCTTGCATTTTTGCCTCAACATTCTCACAGGCGGTGAGCGCCCTGCTGGCTGTGTCCTCATAAGAGCAGTGGAGCCGATAGCTGGAATGCGTAGGATGATGAAGAACAGAAAGACTTCCCTGATTCGTGAGTTAGCCAGTGGCCCAGGCAAGCTGACGAGTGCCTTCGGCATAGGCAAGGATTCGAATGGTCATATGATTACCAATCACCCGCTCGTCGTGGTGGATTGTGGATTCGTCCCTTCGATACCAGCCGTGAGCGGCAGGGTTGGTGTATCAAAGGCCGCTCATTATCCGCTACGATATTTCCTTTCAGAAAGTGAGCATGTATCAAGGCGAGTCTCTCCATCTCGCGATAGACCAGCTGTGGACTAAATGTTTCTGACGATAGAGGGAATAGATAACCTCGGAAAAACGACCATCTGTAAACGGCTCGTTCAAAACCTTTCTAGGGAATACACCATTCGTTTAGTGAGTGATCCTCCAAGCATTGAACCATGGAGTTCTCTAAGACAGGTCATTCTTTCACGACGAGACATTACTTCGCCCGCGCGAGCATTCGCGCTCCTTGCTGCTAGGATCGATTCCTACATCAGAGTAATCAAACCCGCGCTTCGAAAGGGTCAACTGGTTTTGGGAGATCGTTTCATTGACAGCTGGTTTGCGTACCAGACCACCTCCCTCGCGAATCATCTAGGCGGATGGCAAAGAACCATGGAGCTTCTTGAGTCAATTAACCAGAGCTGCGTGAACGCCGGCCTCCTCGAAATGCCAGATAGGACATATCTTCTTCTTGGGAATCCCAACGTCACTGTCAAGTGGGGCAGAAATAAGAAACGCTCGGTATATGATGAGGTCAAGATACAAAGAAGTGTTCAGCGTAATTATGTTAGGGTTGCAACAAGGTCTGCGAGGAGGGTCGACTTAATTGATGCGAGAAAGTGCACTATTGCCGAATTAGTGCAGATAATAGAGGGAAAGATTCGGAGTCTAGTGAGGACTGCCTAGGTCTGCGGCCCCTGTTCGCCCAAACTTAGCGTGAGAATTTTTTCTCATTATGTATTACTCGTCTTGTTGGCTTGTACTTCTTGGTTTTTCCTAGTTCGCCTTTTCCGTATCCTGCGAACTCTACCTCTCCCTTACCCTCCAGCGTTTTCAACGCCTTCTCTACCGTGAACACTGGTTTGCCGAGTACCCAGGCAATCTCGTGTGGGTAAGATGCTTCTACGTTCTTGACCCATCGGACCTCAACCGCCCATAACACCGCCCACTCTAGTTCTCCGAACTTCGATAGTATGTCCTGCATCTCCTCCTTCAACTCAGCAAATTCAGCCTCATTCACCACAACACCCTCAACCTGCTCATTACTCTGGGACATGACAATCATCGTCTCCTAACATTGTTTTCACTTCTAAGGATTAGCCTGCCGAAAATGACCTGAACAATCCGTGGATCACTGAGGGCTAGCCAACCCAGCCTTTACTCGGCGATTCATCAAGTCCTGTAAGTCTGCCTTCTACGCAGCAAGCCATAGCAGAGAAAATAACCGACAAATGCGAATCCAAACAGGTCAACCAGAAACGCAGCCCAATCATAGGAAGTACACCCGTCAGGACAAGGTCTTGGCGCTCCAGGCGGTCCCTGGTAAGTGAAATAGACGTTCCTCCAAGGGAGCGGAAAGCCGTAGCCAGCAGTTTCTACAGCCGCGCCTGGAACAACGAGATCATATGTCTCAAGTAGCGCTCCCGTCGCTAAGACGATCAACATAGAGGCTGTGAGAGAGATCACGACCAGCAAGATTCTTCTCAGATAAGTATCCAACGATTATTCTGCCCTTAGGGGTCCCCTCAACCGGTTTGGAATACGATTGCTCGACCAGTAGTCGTTTCGCTTACCCGGTTTGCCGAAGAAAAGTTGGACTGAGGTTATACCCTAGCAAAAGCCACCCAACCCTGGCAATGACACAGCGTAAAGCCGCTGCTCCCAACAACGCCGACAAGTGCAGATGCTCCTGCGGCTGCAAGCGCATGGGAGCCAAGATGAAGACGGTGGAGGGGAAGACCTACCGACTCTTACTCTGCGGTCCCTGCATGCAGACCCACCAGAAATCGCCTAAGATGCCCTTCTAGGACCAAGCCTACACTATGCCGTATACGGGGGCCTCTCAGATTTCAGGTGATGCTCATTTCAATTGTACTTGACGTCTCCACACATAGGGCAAGGCGATGACCCGCCGTCCATTCTGATGAGCGGTATGGGAACGTGAGGTCCACCGGTCTTTGTCCCTCTGCAGATGGGAAGGCTGCGCGAGGCTGCCTCATTCACAAGTAGAAGGTGAGTTTGACGGGATCTATTCTCTCTAACACTGTCCCATCCAGCGATGCTTAGAGTCTCATCGTCCATTGTCTCAATCCTTGATGAGAATTCCATATGATCGCAGGCCTCGCAAAGCCGTCTGTCCTCAGGTATCCAACCCAGCACTTCGTGAGCTTCGAGACCACACGTGGTAAGGTTCCCTCCATCGGGTAGGTAATGGTACGCATCGTCCGCCTCATGTTCAAGCGCTATTGCATATCTCAACTATCACACTACCTTTAGATTATTAGTCAGGCGGGACTGAAAACCTGAAGACAGTAGCTATGAACTTCAGGGAAGGACCGATACTCTAGTGCATTTCAAAGGCTTACGCGAATCCGAACTTTTCGCCCATGAACCCGGTGACAGTGCCTAGAGCACACGCTAGTAACAACACCACTCGTCCTCCGCTGACTCCTACTCTACGGACCATGCATGCAAACGTATCAGAAGTCGCCAAAAACACCCTTCCAAGCCGTCGATGGGTTGGGATAGCAGACCTCGGAAATCCGTTGCGAATACTAGCGATATCTCTTTGAGCACGTCTGAGCAGGCCTTCGCACGAACATGTGTCTATTGGCGTTTCAGGCGGTTTCCCAGAAAAAGTGAGCCTTACGACAAACATCGCGTATTGGTGAACCAGGTTGTTCGTTTCCGAAACCAGAGGTCTAGAATATTTTCATTTAGCGATGCGCTCGAAGAATCTTGAAACCTTTCGTAAACGAATTCTGCACGCACAGAAATCCTATCTGGTCGCGTCTGACCATTACAGATCTGAAAGACTTCACCCAAGCGAGGTACGCTGTAGCGCTTGGATTCTCTATCTTCGCTTTTTTCTGACAACAAAAGCATCGACGAAAAAGCGACTACTAGAAGAGTCGTGGCGGCTCACTAAGCTCGCCCTCCGGCAATTCCAGAGAAACGTGGATGATGTCGGGTATGCGGACACATACGATCAACTGTCCGCGACGGTGGCGCTTGGGTACGATTTTCACTGGAACCCCAAGCTGAGAGCACGAAGGTTGCAGGAGGGAATAGACTATGGTAGACAGGCAATTCGGATCTTACCTCCTGACGAACATAAACAACTCATTGCAAGAATCTATGTTCGCGTCGCTTTGTTCCTAGATGCTCAGGGAGACAACGGCTTCCAATATGATGTGCAGGAAAAACTTGACCAGGAAGCATTAGAGTACTGGAGGATGGCGGAGAAGCTCGACAAGCAGGCGGCCATGTTGCAAGTTGCGTACCCCCCTCCAGGGTTCTACCGAATACTGAATGATACGGAGGGCGCCCAAATATGTAACGAAGCTCTAAACCTGGCAAGGAAAACAGGTGACAATTTCGCAATTGGATGGATATTGCATCAGGCCGCTGCCAGAATGTTCTTCGAAGTGTTTCGCTACTTGGATGACGCGGAAAGAGTCAGGGTTGCCAAGAACGCGTTGGAGCTTGCCGAACAGGCTCAGTACCGACACTCCCTAACAAATTTCGTCACACCAAACGACGGAGTATTGTGGCCAGTTTCTCCCTATGTTGAGCATTTCAAGCAGCTCTCTTGGTTCACTCGCGACCCAGCAACACGTCGCGCTCTGTTAGAGAAGGGCCGCTCGGAATCACCGAATCTGTTGAAATTTGCCCGATTATCAGGATATCCGAAAATCAATGCGTACGCTCTAGCTATGGCTGGCACCGTTCTTGCTGAATTAGCAGATTGGACCGCGGACAATGCGGAAAAGAAAAGGCTACTAGAGGCTTCGATGAAGCACAGGACCAAATCTCGCAAAATCGTCATGAGTACAATGCCTGATGCGATTGAGACTGTGGCAAACGTCCTGAGAGGTGCAGCAGACCTGAAAGCTGCAATCGCCGACCTTGAGCCGAACCCTCGAAAGAAGGTCAGACTGCTTCGGTCTGCCCTGAGCGACAAGGAGCGGGGCGTGTCGTTATACGCAAAATATCTTGAGAACGTTTCAAGGGGCCAACCACATATACTCCACCGAATCGGAGGAAAAAACCAGACCGAATACGGCGACTTGCTGACAAAAGTCTACGATGTCACCAAGGACGAGAAGCTCCTGCCAATAATTGTGAAAGCCTATTCTGACGCTGCAACGACTCTTAAGAAAGGAGGATCAGCGAAGGGTCTCGGGCTAGCATACTGGAAGGCGGCCGAAGCAAATGACCTCCAACAAGCAAACGTCGCGGCAGCCGAAAACTTTGCCCTAGCGGCGAAAGCCTACCGTTCAATCGAAAACAAAAGCCCCCAGATAGTGTCTATCTTCCAAGACTATGCCAGATACATGGAAGCTTGGAACAACATCGAACAGGCCAAAACAGCACACAAACGATTAGCATATGAAAATGCCGAGAAATTCTATGAGACGGCTGCCGATCTCCATCGCATGACTGAACGGTGGGATTTCTTCGGACCATATTATGATGCGTTCTCTTGGCTTGAATCGGCGGAAAACCTGAGCAAGGAAGGCGATTGTAGAGCTGCCGCCGCGAAATTCGAGGATGCTGCCGAACGATTCAAGGAAGCAGCGGCAAACCTCAAGAGAGACATGATGTTTCTCAACGAGCCTCAAGAGAAGTCAGCGGTCGACCGTTTGGCAAATTCCCCCAGCGAGGAATACTGTCGAGGGAGACAGCTCATCGAAGAAGCGAGAGAAGCAGAGGATCAAGGCGATCACCAGACAAGCGCAGAAAAGTTCGAGGCGGCCTCGGAGATTCTTGGAAAAACAGCTCAGGCATTGACCTCGAGGCGAGAGAAAAACGAATTTCTCTACATTCTGACTCTCGCTAAGGCTTGGAAGGAAATGGCAGAGTCGTATGATCCGAAGAATTCAACCAAAGGATTCAGGAATGCCATCTCTCTTTTCGAGAAATCCCTGAACTATAGTAGAGACGAGAATACGAAGAACGTATCGCTCGGGCACAAGCATTTTTGCGAAGGTGTAGAAGCAAGCGAAGAGTTCAACCACACTCTAAACTCGGCGGACTACGATAAAGCAGCCAAGCACCTCACCGCCGCATCAGCGCACTTCGCCAGAGCAGGTTTCAACATCCAGTCTCTCCACGTTCAAGGATGCAAGCTTCTACTGGATGCACATGAGAAAATCACAGAAAGCAGCAAAGATACCGACCCGGTTAACGGCGCTGAAAGCTACAACCGCACCAGTGAACTTCTCAGGGAAGCCGCGGAAGCCTTCGCCAAATCCCACCAGACAGCAAAATGGCGTCAAGTGATGAGTCTAGTCGAAGGCATAAACGAACAGCGTGGCCTTTCCGAGCGCCTTGCGAACATATCGAAAACCATGTCCAGAATATCCCCCACCGTCGCCTTTCCAACCCCGACAGGAAGACAAGAGTCACCGATTGGACATGCGAAACTCATAGGATCCCACATCGACGTGGATTATGGATACTCAAAGTCGCCCGGCAAGGAGGAAATAGGAGACGAGGTGTCTGTGGACGTGCGGATTGCAAACATCGGGACAGAATCCATTCAAATTCTTCGAATCGAGAACCTTGTACCTGAAGGCGTCAAGGTAACTAGCGTCCCAGAGAATGCCAAGGTCGCCCACGGATCCCTTATCCCTATCCGGAAAAATACTGCGCAGATGAACGTCGAAACCTTCCACTTCTCTCTGGAAGTAGGAAACGGTCCCACAGTCGTCAGACCGAAGATAATTTACACTGATATGAAGGGACGAGAACTTTCTCACGAACCCGCCCCGAAAGTTATCATAAGTTCCCCAATTCTAGAACATCTAGCGAGAGAGTTCATTGAAGACTACACAAAGAGGCGGCTTGCCCACGAACACAGCGGCTGGCGAACATTGACGAGCATCAGTAAATCATTGAAGGTTCCGCGGAGTCATTTCTATGGAGAACGGAGATGGGGACATGTCTATGCGAAACCGTTGGAAACTCTCTTAAAGTCAGATATTGTGGAGTGCAGAACCTTTCCGGGAGAAAGAGGCCGAGGGGGCCACATAATGAAGGCCCGTCTCGCCATCAACTCTGATATTGCAAAACTGTACCTCGAAGAAAAAGGACAATCCCTCTCAAGGGAATGAATTAGTTAGATACTCTTCACGAACGATTGCACTTCTATCTCCACAAGTAAATCGCACTGAAAAAAGGTCAGATATTATTCAGTGCGGAGGCAACCAGCACTCAGAATACAGTGCTTGAATGCGTGAAATAGGAGTCGATTGCTCTGCAAACACCTCGAATCAGGAGAGATGCAACACGAGTCATATACGAGATTCTTACCCTGGGAACAGCTGGTGCTTCCAAAACCGACATCATCTTCAAGGCCAACCTCAATCACGGTCTCGCCGAGAGGTACACAACTTTTCTTGTGAAGAAGGGTCTTCTCAGTTTAGAATCCGATCTTAGGACTACGAAATACTTTCTCACCGAAAAAGGTGAGAGTCTCCTCAGCCTTCTTCGAGTAGTCGAGAGGGACCTAGAAGGCCTGTACACTATGTCTCTCTCAACAGAGCTAACAGCTCGGTATCGACCTTTACGGCCTCATCTTGACTTCGGTAGTGAACGAGGCCGTGTTCCGATAGAAATTCAGCGAGCCTCCGCACCTTAGCCAACGCCCATCCCATTTGATCGATAACTCAACCATCCGATGCCAGCCTCCGTCCTCAAGAAGGCTCAGGAATCTCTCAATTCCATCCATGTCCAAATTTTGCCTGGCTTTTCATTTCGTCTAGAAAGGAAAGACGGAACGGAGTTCCAGACCTTAGTTCTAGAACAAGGTTTCTGACTTCGTTAAAAGGTGAGAGAAATCGTTCTCTTTTGAAGAATATTGCAAGACAACTGAGCCTCTAGCAGAGATGAGAAAACAAAAGGAAGCTTAATCACCAAAACAATTGTCCTATTGGTTCTATCCCTGTCAACCATTACAGTCTCAGTTCTTCCTCATACAGTTCAAGCTACCTTCAACTGTTCCAGCTATGAAAGTAGCGGCCCGCAAAAAGTAGAAGGCTGCGTGGTTAACGGAGACACGGGCAATGCAGTTCCAAACCTGTATGTTGACATTATGGCGTGTGCTGGTCAATATTGGACTACGACAGACTCGAACGGGCACTTCAGCTTTCAATTCAACACCGCCACGACTTGCCCCCCACCGTATTCGAAAAACTTAGTCACAGTAAATGGTGTAGCGCCTCCAGCGACGGTTGCCCCCAGTTACTGCCCGTCACCAGGGTGCGATCTCTTGGGACAGTCAGCCTATGATCTCACTTGGGGCCAATGGGCAGGCGACGTGCAACTGGATGCGAATAGTTATGGGTCCGTCGTGATCTCCCTTACACCAGCTCGCGTAGTGAATGTCGTCGTCGCAGCGACCTATAGCAACACTCAGTATGCCTCACTTAGCTTTTCAAAGACTTCGGGAGTAACTACCAGTGAGACGCTTAGTATAGATGTCAACATAGGAGGAAGCGGGCCGGTCTCTGAAGGTTTCGGTTCCTCGACCGTTACAAGCCAAACCTTTACATCAGCTAACGGGTTCTCCGCAGACCCGAATACAGCATTCTACTACGAACTACCTTCATACGTGATCGGTTACTATTGCGCGGGGAGTACAGCATTCCAATACGCGGCAAGTCCATGGACTTGCAACCAAGCGCTTCAAACGGCTGGAGTAACGGAGCCAACAGGCAGCCCGTATCAGGTCGTTTCCACTTACGAATACGCTAATGCAGGCGACATCAGCCCATCCATAACATGTCCATACAACGTGCCTTCAGGCGCAACGCAGAACGTAGGGGATTCTTATGGCGGAAGTCAATCGGTGAGCTTCAGTGTATCTCCTGCAGTAACACTCTTTGGAGTTGGCGTAACCCTCTCTTACAGCTCTACTACCGAATGGGACCGTTCGGATTCGATGACAGTGACTCTCGGTCCTACTAGCGGAACTCGAAACTTCATGTTCGCGCCGGCCACCGGTTCCTGCAACAGTCCAGTCTTCGGAGCCGAATTGCATGTCTGGGATACCACTCCCTGCGGTTGTGGTGGGGGTGGTGGTGGAAGTCCATGGATAGCTGTCCGCGACAGTGCTGGACATTACATATTCATCAATGACGTCCTTCGTGGTGGACTCTTCGTTCAAGGACAGGCATGGCATGACACCACAGACTACTACGTGCTTCCCACGGCAGGAGTTCCTGACAGTGGGCAGTACAGCTTCGTCGTGCAAGAAAGGAACACCGCCCTAAACTATCTAGACCAGTTCTCCGCCTACGCTGTCGATCATCCCTCGGGCACAAGCGTACTGTCGACATTCGACGGCAAGATAATCACATACTCGAACCCGGCCGCGGCCTCTTCCATCACGGACCCGACATCAGGAACCCTCGTAGATGTCACTGGGAGCATGACCAACAGCTTGGCCCTTGCCGTATCTGATTCTAACCCCACCGCCGGGATAACGGGAACCCAGGGCCACGTTTTGTACGCAGATTTCGGAACGGTTTCACCCTCTAGCGCAAAGCTGATCGTTCACGGTTGGAACAAGCCTGGCATGACGACCCCATCCATCGGGTCCTGCTTAATATGCAGGACGGGGATATGGGTCTACGTCCAGGATAAAGGAGGATGGGTCTCAGCGGGGGAAGTATTCCTTCGAAAGGGTGGATCCATCGAAGGACTCGACTTGAGTTCTTTCCTCAAGACCAACGGCCAAACCCATCTTAAGGCGAAACTGCTTTTCCTAGGTGGACAACGGGTTGACTTCGTCGGTCTCGACAAAACTCCTAACGCATCAGTCACCATCGTCCATCTACCACTGATCGTTGCAACCTTCAATTCTCAAGTAGATGTCGCCTCAAAACTAGCCTCAGCAGACGGCAACTATTTGGTCTACGGAGCTCGCGAATACTTCACAGTCACATTCAACAATTCCCCACCACCGACGAATGGTCTAGTACGCGACATCATGATGGTAACGACAGGCCACTACCTCGCCTAAGAACCAAGCATCGGCGGGCTACGAGAAGTAGCTCGCAACACTCCCTTTTTTATAGATTACCAGAATCGCGGCTTCGATTTTTCCCGAAGTAATGCAATGCAGCTGAATCCCTGTTCCTCGAAAAAATTCATTGCCAAAGACTAGAAACTCCTATCATTAGCATGCGAGCGCACAGATGCTGTCGCTAGACAATGACCATGGGGGACAAAGCTGTTGACTGGCTACTTGAATCGGGAGACCCTTCAATCCGATATCTCACTCTAACAGAGATACTTGACACACCCACCGATTCAGATGAATCGAAAAGCGCTAGAAAACAAATTCCTGAAGGACAATTAGCCAAGACGCTTCTAGCCGGACAGCTGCCCGATGGAGGATTCGGCAATCATCCATACTCCAAATGGACCGGTGCCCACTGGCGACTCGTCTCCCTAGTCGAGCTAGGAATACCGCCCGGATACGAGCCCGCGGTCAAAGCGA
>Ga0137380_10002295_pt1 | contig 16158 bp, 10 predicted proteins | sample SagtaG_17_FD_104809 | JGI IMG/M metagenome (GOLD analysis project Ga0137380, IMG submission 104809) | Vadose zone soil microbial communities from Sagehorn Ranch, Mendocino, California, USA - Sage2_L_100_16 metaG | ecosystem: Environmental > Terrestrial > Soil > Vadose zone | place: USA...
GTAAGATCTCTTTCGCCCCCTCCCAGGCGGAGAGAGAAGCTGCCCTGGCGCTGATTCTCGAGACGATCGGCGAGTTCCCCTACGTCGATGAGGCCGACCTGGCAAATGCGCTGGCACTCCTGCTCACGCCATTCCTGCGCCCAGCGATCAAGCGCCACGTCCCACTTGCCCTGCTGGATGCACCGAAACCGGGCACAGGGAAAGGATTATTCTCAGACGTGGTATCGATCATCGCCACCGGCACAAATTCAGCGGTGCTCACCATGTCCGATAGCGAGGAGGAGCTGCAGAAGTCGATCACGTCCTTGCTCATTGAGGGTGCGACGGTTATCACGATCGATAATGTCGCCGGGCGGCTTCAATCGAAACACCTGGAAGCGGTATTGACGGCTGATCTGTGGCGCGGGCGCATTTTGGGCCAATCAAAAATGGTGCTGGTTCCGCAGCGGGCGACCTGGCTGGCCACCGGCAACAACATCAAACTTGGCGGCGACCTGGCCCGGCGCTGCTATCGGATCAGACTCGACCCGCACGTATCCAAACCCTGGATGCGCAGTGGGTTTACCCATGAGGATCTGGCCGGGTGGGTGACGGATCAGAGAGGGGCGTTAATCGGTGCACTGCTGACGCTGGCACGTGCATGGTTTGCGGCAGGCCAACCGCTCGCTGCCGGACTGCCATCGCTGGGGACCTTTACCAGCTGGGTCAAAACGGTCGGTTCAATCCTCGCCTATGCGGGGGTGCATGGGTTCCTGGCGAATCAAGAAAGGCTCTATGAAGAGATCGACGAAGAGAGTTCCCAATGGGAGGCCTTCCTCGAGGCCTGGCTCGACCTGTTCGGTACAGGATGGGTCAAGATAGCCGATATCATCGCCTCGATGGATGAAACGGGTGTGGAAAATATTGCGGGGAGTTGCGATACACCCCCCGCAAATGTTCTCTTAGATGCCCTCCCTGAAGCCCTGCAAATTACCCTCAAAGAGAAACCACATACGTTTAAGATCCGGCTTGGGAAAGCCCTTGAGAAGCGGGTTGATACCTGTTTCGGCGATGACAACCTTCGTCTCGAACGAGGAAAAGATGAGCATAGTAAGGTGAGTCTTTGGCGTGTGGTTGCGGGGAGTGCGGGGAGTTATTCCTACGCTACGCGTGTGAAAAAAGTCACTCCCACATCATCAGGGGATGAGAACAATAAGGGCGATAATGGTGGGATGGACTCCCCGCACTCCCCGCAGGAGACTCCTGGTCATGTGATGCGCAATGGCTCTACAAGGGTCTCCAATTCTCTTTCGCCAGGCGCAGGAGGGAAGCCTTTTGCGGGGAGTGCGAATGAGTCCCCCGCGGGCGACAGCAGGGAAAGGGAGAAATTCGAGTTATGACTGCAACGAAGTTACTCAACGACCTCCAGCGTTTGGGTGTAGATGTGACCGCTAACGGGGACAAACTCATAGTGAATGCGCCCAGAGGCATGCTGACCCCTCAAATGCTATCAAGCAGAGCAGAGCAGAAAGAGGCATTGTTAGGGCTGCTTTCTGCTCGCTTGGGATGTCCCAATGTTGATGAGATGGAGGAAAAGGAAGCGCGATGGCCTTTTCGACCAGGTGAACCCCCTGAGCCATATAAGCGATTTATCGCGGCGCGTAAGCGTTTAGGGGTTCCGTACAACGTCCCGCTCAGAGTTATCTCCCCAAAGGGGAAAGGGAATTTATGGCAAGTGTGGAGAACCCGTATTGGCGTGGTCCTGGACAGTGATCCGAACAAACGGGTCACCTTTTTTGAGCAAGCTGCAGAGATAGAAGCGATCCAACCACTCGAAGAGATGTTAACGGAAGTACCTGAGTACATGCGGTGAAGAGAGGGGAGTTGCGATGTAGCCTCACCTATTGCTTGTGAGGAATTTTTATGGCACTCATAGCATACTGAAGAAAGGAATTTGACCATGGCGAAACAACGTGGACACGGCGAAGGTTCCGTTTACCACCGCAAGGATGGCAGATGGGCGGCCAGCATCACTCTGGAAGGGCGCAAGCGGAAGACGTTCTACGGCAAGACGCGTAAGGAAGTGCAAGAACAATTAAAGATCGCCTTACGTGACCAGCAGCAGGGGATGCTGGTCACAGGCCCACAGCAGACGGTGAAGGCATACCTTGAGCATTGGCTCGAGGAGGTCCATAAGCCGACGATCCACATGAGCAGCTACATCAAGTACCGTAGGATCCTGAACAGGTACATTTTCCCCTCGCTTGGACACATCCAGATGCAAAAGCTCATACCACAGCATGTCCAGGCCCTCTACGCGCAGAAGCTGAAGGAGGGGCTTGCTGCCGAGACCATTCGTGGTATTCACAGAATGCTTCATAAGGCATTAGATGACGCAGTCCGTTGGAACCTCGTCCCGCGCAACGTCTGTGATGCCGTCACACAACCCCGCCCCACGCGGTACGAAATCAGGCCGTTGACCGGAGAGCAGGCCCAACTCTTACTAGAGAAGGCCCGAGGAAGTCGCCTGGAGACAATCCTCATTGTGGCACTGACCACCGGGATACGACGGGGAGAATTGCTAGCTCTCCAGTGGCAAGATATTAACTTTGACGAAGGAAGCCTGCACGTTTGTCGCACTATGAACCGCATTGAGGGAAAGGGAATTATGGTGTCTGAGCCGAAGACGGCGAAGAGCAGGCGCAAGATCATGCTCCCTCACCTCGTCATTGAAGCGCTCAAGCAGCACCGCGTCCGGCAGTTAGAAGCGCGGCTGAAAGCCGGTGCCGCATGGAAGGAGCGCGATCTGGTGTTCTGCAATGCCTCTGGCAACTTTCTTGATCCCGCCAATGTCCTCCGCATGTTCGGCAAACTGCTCAGGGATGCTGGCCTCCCCCACATGCGCTTCCACGATCTCAGGCACAGCGCTGCGACCATCCTCCTGACGATGGGCGTCCACCCCAAGATTGTCCAGGAGCTCCTGGGGCACAGTCAAATCGGCATGACGATGGATACCTATTCCCATGTCTTGCCCTCGATGCAAAAGGAGGCCATGAGCCGGTGGGATGACTGGTTTCGAGAGCAATCGTGAACCCTTGTCAATAGGGGCGAGGCGATTGCCGTACCTTCAACGTCTGAGTCTCCCCGGTCTGTGCGACACGGGAGTTCTGGGTTGGCATCCACTCTCACCACCCTACGATGGAGCTTGGTGGAGGGTCTGCCAGACTTCTGGGTCGATGGACTCTGCCCCTCATACAAATCCGGGGTTCCAAGACGCTGTCTTCTCTTTCGTCCATTGCCTTGCCACAAGTGGGGGAGGAGTTCTCTTGCACAACCCACGCCCGACTCTGGGCGCTATTGGGGATGAACCCAACTGCAAGAGCGGCTCGGATGTTTCACCGGTTAGGGCAGGTGTACCATATACATGTACCAATGTCAAGCGTTTTGGCTTCGGGAGCCGAAAGAGATGATCGGGGTGGGAGACGGATGCGCGTGCTTCTCGCACAAGACAAGAAGGCCTCATGCCGCCACTTGTCTTTCCCACACCCAATGTGTGCAAGAGGCGCTTTCACCGCCCGCGAGCACTCGCTGGGGCTTTCCCGCACCAGTTCTTTAAGTATGCTGGCTGTGGCGGAAGTTTCACTTGCGAAAGGCGCGTCGCCAAGGCCCTGCGCGATATAGTGTATTTGGAGTGAGCCCAGAGCAGGCAGCAGCCGACTTGCTCCGGATAGCGCGAACTGGTCAAAAGTCGACAATGGGAGCAGGCCGCGGAATTGGAAGCGATGCATCGGCGCTAGTCTTTACGCCTCACCCACCCTATAAGGAGAGCATCAGAGCCTGGCCTATCGCCTGCGACTCTTGTTGACTTCCTCGCTGGAATCTCTGGTATCGCTTGACGCGCTACCGCTGCTGTAAGGGACCCAAAGGGGAAACCCTTGATGGCACCAACAAAGCCTGTGAGTGTGCCATCGGCTGGTGGATCAAAGAGCGCGATCGCATCGTGCGGGCAGACCTCGGGCCGGAGAATGCGGTGATGGAAGACATTTTCGCGGACATGACCAGCTGATGTGCTGAACCATGCACTGGCCCTTCAGGATAGGAGAGTGCTCCATGCCGCCTACATTTCCTATAGCCGTCGCTCTGTATTTCCACGCCATTTTATGATAGGATGAGTATTGGTAGGGGAGTGGGAGTTATCTATTCCCGCTCCCGTATTGCGGACGTCTGCTTTGCGAGGGGAATAGCTCTGGCAAACTGACCGGCGACTTCTCTTGGGCAGTTGCAGGGTCAGGTGGCGCTCTTGTTCTCGCGTTATTCGCGGACCACAAGAGCGGAGATTGCGAGTGTTTCTTGCGAGCGGGGTGAAGGGATCTTTCGCGAAAACTTGGTGGAGTGAATGCCATTGCCTTGCCCACTTAATCGCCGGTGCCACGCTCATCATCGGCCGTGGACTGTGCCTGATCAGTGGGCCATATGGGCTGAGCCAAGGACTGTTCCACATGTGATGAGGCACTGGGCCAGCTTCTTCTATTGAGTTAGAAAGGACGAAGCGCGATTTGCAACCGGCTGTTGAAACGATCACATGGATAGAATAAAGAGCGAAGAAAAAGCCCAAGAACGAATGGCGCACCCTCTCATTCCATCAGTCGCTGGAGAACGTGATGAAAGTTGATATTGCGATTATCACTATTCGTGAGGATGAATTTACCGCTGTGCGGAGTCGTTTTCAGACAACACGGCAGCGAATACCTGGTGGGCGCACCTACCTGATAGGCGAAGTCAAGACACACGATGGGCAAACGTACACCATCGCCATTGCGCGGTGCAGTGATCAGGGAACTGACGCATCTCAAAGGCTGGCCCACTCCATTATCCATCATCTCGATCCACAGCTCATTCTTGTGGTGGGGATTGCCGGTGGCATACCTCATGATGAGTTTACTCTGGGTGATGTGGTTGTCTCTACCCGCATTGTGAATCCCAATGTTGATGCATGGCTTGCCGATGGCACTATAGACTACATGATGAGAGGTGGTCCACCACATCCAGTGGTTGAGGAAATCGTTAGTCTGTTACCGGGTGAGCCTCAATTGGCAGGCTGGACAGATTCTATTCGACTCGAGCGACCTCGTCTGGATCCCGAGCAGGCGGATATTAAAGGGGACGAGGGATGGCGTGAGAGGGTGCGTAAATCCCTCGCTTGGCATTTTGGCGAAGAGCAAAATCGGGGCCGATCTCCCACATTCACGATAGGGCCTATTCTTTCGAGTAACCATCTCATAAAAGACCCTGTCAGGCTCGGGGAGATCCTCAAGACACATCGAGCTGTTTTAGCTGTGGAAATGGAAGCTGCCGGTGTGTATGAAGCCGCATACGGAACACCTCACTATCCGGTTCTGGCGATTCGTGGCATCAGTGATATCGTTGGGCTTCAACGGGATAGAAGGTGGACGGCATATGCCTGTCAGACAGCAGCAGCATTTACGTATGCCTTCATTATGACGACTCCAATTGACCTGCGGAAACCCCTTGATTTCTTCACCGAGACAGCCAGCATCTATGACCCGGCTATCCCTTCCCAATTTCCCAATCCACAGGACTTCGTTGGTCGCGATGAGTTGCTAGCTCAACTCAAGCACCGTTTGCTGAGCAGCCAAAGCGTCGTAATAACGGCTCTCAGAGGTCTCCCGGGCGTGGGCAAGACTGCCTTGGCGATAGAACTTACTCATACACCTGAGATACAAAAGTACTTCCATGACGGAATACTGTGGGCAGGTGTTGGACGGGATCCGAATATCCGGGAAACGCTGACCCGGTGGGGGAAACTGCTGGGCTTGAGTGGGGCGGAGATGGCAAAGCTCTCAGGAGAGAAGGAGTGGGCGCTGGCTCTTCGCACAGCAATTGGGAAGCGTCGTCTCCTTTTAGTCATCGATGATGTTTGGAAACTGGAAGATGCCTTAGCTTTCCGGTTCGCTGGCCCTTCCTGCCAATATCTCATCACCACGCGTTTTCGTTCCATTGCGACCTCTTTCGGAAGAGAGGAGGAAGTGCAGGTGCCGGAACTAAACGAAGATAATAGCATCACGTTGCTTGGGCGATTCGTTCCACAACTCGTTAAGCAGGATCTGCAAGGCGCACGAGAGCTAGTACGCGCCGTGGGTGGGCTCCCTTTGGCACTCAGACTGATGGGAAGATATCTCCTCGACCACGATTGCCATGTAGCTACAGCACTAGAAAAGCTGCGTCAAGTAGAGGAGCGCCTGCGCTTGTCGGAGACCTTGGGAGAGCTGGATCGTCACCCTAGCATTCCCGGTGCCACCATTTCATTACAAGCGGCGATTGAAGTCAGTGATGAGGACTTGAGGGATGACACCGCTCGCCAAGCCTTGCGGGCCTATTCAGTTTTTCCTTCCAAGCCGAATACCTTCTCTGAAGAGGCTGCTCTCGCCGTTGCTGCAACCTCTGCCGATGTTTTTGATTATCTCGTCAGTACAGGACTTGTCGAGATCAGTAGTAAGGATGTCTCTTCCAAGCAGAATCGTTATACGATGCATCAAACTATTGCTGACTATGCGAAGGTAAGACGCACTGAAGGAACTGTCGAAAAACGTATAGCTGATTATTTTGCTCAGTATGTTGATACTACCAGCAAGGTCTCCGAGTGGGCACTGAACATCGATGAGGCTAACATTAACGAAGCTCTGAGGCTAGCACACAACCGAGCTTATGACAAGTTAGTCGTAAAACTTTGCATGGGTATGCGAAATTTCTGGCGCAATGGTGGACGCAGGGATGCAAGTCTACGTTACCTCCCCTGGGGGATACAGGCGGCAAAAGAGATTGCAAAGGCAACACAACAACGCGAAGATTATTTAACTGAGGCAGATCTAACATATACTTATGGACAAGTACTTTTCCAAACCGGCAACCCAGGGGCAGATCAGGCCTACAGAGACAGCCTAGCCATCTATCAGAAAATAGGTGAACAGGAAAAAGAGGGAATGATTCTCTCGGCTCTAGGGAGGCATAGCCTCTCCAGAGGACAGATGAAGGAAGCTGAAGATTACTGCCAACGAGCGTTGAAAGTTCACCGTGCGATAGGGAGTGAACTTCAAATGGGGGTGGATCTCTCTTCTCTGGCACAGATTGCCATTGACTGTGGACATCTGGAGAAGGCTGACAGGTACCTCCAGCAAGCGGCTCCCACCCGTCTGCAAGGACGAGGAAGACGAATAGACTGTATAGAATTGGGCCGGATCGCCATAGCCCGCAAAAACCTGGAAGAAGCCGAAAGTTACTTCCAAGAAGCACTGGAGATCAGCCAAAACCGAGCGGGTAAGGAGATGGAGATGGATCGACGCGGCGAGGCTGCATCCTTCAATTGGTTGGGCTTGGTTGCTTTAGATCGCGGTCAGCTGGAAGAGGCCAAAACACTGCTCCAGAAAGCGTTAGGAATTCACCGGGAAGTGCAAGACCTGGAAGGAGAGGCTCAAGCACTCTTCCGATTCGCACTGCTCGCAGAGATCCAAGGTGACCTAGAGAGCGCGGAGAAAAAGTACGAAGAAAGCCTGAAAATCTTCCGCTCAGCACAGCTTGACCGACTCATCCCGAACACGCTCTTGGAGTTCGGTCGCTTCCTCGTCGAGCAGCGACGTAACCGAGAGGCGGGTTGTTCAATGCTCTTGCAAGCAGCGCAGCTTTATGCACAGATGGGTATACACTCTGCTAAGCTGGATCTCCCTAGCGAACAGAAAGCACAGAGAGTTGCCCAGCGATTAGGCTGTAGCAACCAAGAGCCTACGCCTACATTCTCCAAAGGAATTTATGGACAATAAAACATATTCTCCACCACATCCTCATGCTACCCCTTTGGAAGTTCTAAAGGGTTTTGTTTCAAAACCAATTGAGACCATATCTAATAAACCCGATTATAAAGGCCACATAGTTAAGGTTTCTTTGGTTAAGGAAGGCTCTGGCATCATCGGGTTAGAGAATGCAGCAGACAATCAAGAATGGGCAGGCATATTTAATCATATTTTAAAAACGGCACGGGTAGCAACCTTTCTGGGAGAACAACTGCGTGAAAAGGGGGAAGTAGTCGTCCCTGACTGCATTTTGAATACGATCTTAGTCTCTCATGCAGGTCGAAGACAATATGATGAGGCAACTTGGTATCCTTCGGTAGTACCTAATGCTCATGAGAAAGTCGAAGCGGGCGATACTGCGATTACTCTCGAACTGCTTTCTAATGCACGCATTTCCCCTACTATAGTCGAAAATGTCAAAGCGCATGGTGTTGGTGATGCATATCCAATTACCCAGATGGATACCTGGGAGAAAATACTTCCTTCTTATGCTGACTTTCGAGTTTCACAGCATGTAATATCCCTTCAGGAGCGCTTTGACGATCTTGAAAGGAGAGGAGTGGCTACTGGTAGATTCACCCGAGATCATCTAAAAGCATTGAAAGAATGGGCTTTTCAGACGGAGAGAAGCATTTTCTCGAAGCTTCAGATAAAACCAGAACACATTACCGATAATAATCCTTCTACTCCTTGGTGGGAAAGGTATTTAAGGCGTCTCTACATAAATGACGCAGAGAAAGAGATTTTTGCCAATATTTCACAGTTTTTTCAAGAATTAGAAAAGGAAGAAACAAATATGGCAGAGTTTAATAGAGATTTTTTAGATTCATGGTGGGGAAAATATGTAAGGGATTTATACGAAGCCCAGAGAGGCATCCCATACCAACAAACGAATAAAAAGGGACGTAACAAAGCTGTTGGCATTGAAAGAGCGATAGGATTTTTCGGAAAGCTAGACTCTCAGTCAGCATTTTAGAGTGAGATCATCATATTATAGAAAGAGCAGAAAATTGAATTAAGACTTTAGCGGTACAAATGGCTGTCCCAGGAACGAATCCTTGCCATAGGCCATCTACGCGACCTCGGGGTGCAGCAACCGTCAGCTCGGATGGGAGCCTTCACCAATTCGTATCTTTTCATCTGGCTCACATGCTTGTTGCAGCGACTGGCCGAAAGTTCTTATAGCTACACATGCGACTTTTCGTGTCGCACCAAAATCATCCCTTCCCAACACTCGTACAGGCGCATCGGAAGGGGAGGGAAAGTAGGTACCTTTAGGAAACAGGACTAGGATCCTAGCGAAAAGAGCTCAGAGCGAACTGCTTTTCTAAAAATTTGTCCAATGAGGACCAGGATACATACTCATCCTCCCTTGTCACTCTGCCAACACTGATAGTACCGGAATAACTCGAGAGTCCAGTGCTCTCCTGGCAGCCGTCGCTCTGGATAAAATGGGTGGAGAGGTTGGTTGAAAGCAGTCAGGGAATACATTAGGTCGGCAGCGCTCGAATGCATTTTTATGCCGTGATCCTCTGTAGACGCGTTCGGATCGCTTCGCCCAGTTGTCGCGTGGTCGCCTTCCCACCCAGGTCTGGTGTGCGGGCCTCTCCTTCTGCCAGCACCTCCTCGATGGCGCGCATCAGCGTGGCAGCTGCCTCCTGCTCGCCGAGATGGTCGAGCAGGAGCTGCCCTGACCAGATCGAGGCGATGGGGTTGGCGATGCCCTTGCCGGCAATGTCCGGCGCAGAGCCGTGAATGGCCTGAAAGAGGCTGGGGTAGCGCCGCTGCGGGTTAAGGTTCGCGCTGGGAGCCAGTCCCAGACTGCCGGAGATGGCGGCACCCAGGTCGGTGAGGATGTCGCCAAAGAGGTTGGAGGCCACGATGACGTCTAGGCTCTCTGGCCTGGAGACGAAGCGGGCGGCCAACGAGTCGACGAGCTGTTGCTCGTGCGTTATGTCAGGGTAGTCATCTGCTACCTGGGTGAACACCTCGTCCCAGAAAACCATGCTGTACTGCAGACTATTGGATTTCGTGGCGCTGGTCACCTGCTTACGCCCGTGCTGACGGGCGTACTCGAAGGCGTAGCGGATGATGCGCTCGGTGCCAGCGCGAGTGAAGACCATCGACTGGATGGCCACCTCTTCCCCCATCCCCTGATGCACGCGCCCGCCCACGCCGGCATACTCGCCCTCGGTGTTCTCGCGGATGCAGACCATATCGATCTCGGCGGGACCCTTGCCGACCAGGGGACTCTGGACGCCTGGTAGCAGGCGCATAGGCCGCAGATTGACGTACTGGTCGAACCCCTGGCGGATCGGGAGTAACAGGCCCCACAGCGTCAGGTGGTCCGGGACCCGCGGGTCGCCAACGGGACCGAGCAAGATGCCAGCAAAGCCTCTCCGCTCCAGCAACGTCAACCCATCTTTGGGCATCAACGCGCCCTCGCGCAGGTAGCGCTCGCTGCCCCAGTCGAAGTGCTGCGTCTCCAGACGGAAGCCGCCGTGCAGCTCGGCAAGGGCCTCCAGCGTCTGGACACTTTCCGTGATGACCTCTGACCCAATGCCATCGCCCGGCAGGACCGCGATCTGATAGTGGCGCATGGTTCTCCCTCCCTGTTCGTCCAACGAGCAGCGCTCTCACCGCATCTGGCTCCTGTCATTCGTGATGAAGCCGATGGCGCGCGCCGCAACGTTCTCTCGCGCGGTGAGCGTTCTCCAATCACTATTTTACGGCGCTTTTGCTCGCAGGACAAGCAGTCTCCGCTCCATGATGCCCATGCTCAAAAATTTTCATATAGTCATAAAGCTATGAGATCTGACCCCTCACCTGAGGGGGGAGGCGGGCAGTATGCGTCTCTGTATTATACCGGTACTTTGTTGATTTGGGAATTTTGCTCGATCTAAGGCAACCGCCCTATGTTATCTCTGACCTCATGGAGCCAGGCATCATCAGCCATCTGAAAACGAGCAAGGATACAGTGTTTTCCCGAGTCCACGAACTACCGGTAGTGCTGCGTTCGTTAAATCCGCTAGCAACAAAAACGCTATATAAAACTGCATAAGCTAGCTCTAGAGGCCGACCCGTTTTGTTACTGCATTTAAGGAACGCAGCAGTAGTTATCCTAGACAAATGATCTTTTCGGACGAAAACGAATGACAGGCCGTATGAGACAATACACCTCCCAGCTCATGCAGGTGAGGTGACCCTGAGTACTCCTCACCATCCTCGATGGTTTGCCCATACAGGCACCCGTTTGTCTCTACGGAACGTCTGCCCTCTCTAAGGAGTGGCACCATGTTCCTTCAGCAAGTCCAGCAGCCATTGTTCATCGTGGGTGGGCACCCCTGCTTTCTGCGCCTTGGTCAGCTTTGAGCCAGGGTCTTCGCCGACGATGAGGTGGGAAAGCTGTTTGCTGACGCCGGTGGCGATGGAGCCGCCAAGCTGCGTGATGGCTGCTTCGGCCACGGGGCGTGTCATGCTGGTGAGCCGCCCGGTAAGCAGGAAGCTCTGTCCGGTCAGCGGGCCTGTGACGGTGTCCTGCACATCCTGCATGTTGACCCCGGCCTGGCGCAGGCGTTCGATGAGGGCGCGATTCTTTTCGTCTTGCAGCCAGCTATACAGGCTCTGGGCAACCTTGGGACCGATGCCCGGTACCTTGACGATCTCGTCCGAGCTTGCGCTTAGCAAGCGGTCTATGTCGGGGAAGGCGCCGGTTAAGAGCTGCGCCGTCTTCACCCCTACGTAGCGGATGTTGAGCGCGAAGAGCAGGCACCACAAGGGCCGGTACTTGCTGGTTTCGATGGCCTTGAGCATGTTGTCGGCGCTTTTCTGCTGGATGCCGTCCAGCGCCAGCAGTTGGTCGCGCGTGAGTCTGTAGAAGTCGGCGACATTCTTGACATAGCCCGCCTCCACCAGTTGCTCGCACATCTTCTCGCCGATCGTCTCCATGTCCATGACCATCATGTAGTGAATGACGCTTTCCAGGTTGCGCGCCGGGCACGCTTCGTTTGGGCAGTAGGCCATGGCCTGATCGGGGACGCGCGCGATGGGGGTGTTGCAGAGCGGGCAACGCTCCGGCAGGTGGTAGACTTCCTCTGTCCCGCTGCGGCGCTCAACGATAGGCTTCACCACCTGGGGGATGACCTCGCCCGCGCGCTCCACCAGCACCCAGTCGCCGACGCGCAGGTCTTTGCGCTGGATGTCGCCCTCGTTATGCAGGGTGGAGCGTGACACCACCACCCCGCGAATGTTGACGGGTTCGAGTAGCGCCCAGGGGTTGACGGAGCCGGTACGGCCAATGTTCACGCGGATATCCAGGAGTTTGGTGGCGACCTGAATGGGGGGATATTTGAAGGCGATGGCCCAGCGCGGGTCCCGCCCCACGGTGCCCAGCTCTTCCTGCTGCGCCAGATCGTTGATCTTCATCACCACGCCATCGATCTCATAGGGAAGATGAAAGCGTTCCTGCTCCCATTTTTGGCAGTAGTCCAGGACCTCGTCGAGCGTGTGTGCCAGTTGAATGTGGGGATTGACTGGAAACCCCCACTCGCGGATCAGTTCCAGTGCCTTCTATTGACTGCTCACGTTCATGCCGTTGATGTAGCCAATCTGGTAGCCGAAGAAGTCGAGCGCGCGCGTCGCCGTGATGCGCGAGTCTTTCTGGCGCAGCGAACCGGCGGCGGAGTTGCGCGGGTTGGCGAACAGCCGGGTCCCGCTCATCTGCTCGTTTAACTTCTCAAAGCTCCTGGTGGTCATGTATACCTCACCACGCACCTCGACCCTGTCAGGCATATGCTCACCGAGGAGCTTCTGTGGGATGCTGCGGATGGTACGCACGTTGGGCGTCCAGTCCTCGCCGATCAGTCCGTCGCCGCGTGTGGCGCCGACCGTGAGCCGACCACGTTCGTAGGAGAGCGCCATGGCCAGCCCGTCGATTTTGAGTTCGCAGACGTAGGCGAAGGCCGCGTTGGGCAGGATATTCTGCGCGCGCCGGTGCCAGGCGCGCAGTTCCTCTTCGCTGCGGGCGTTGGCCAGACTCAGCATGGGGGCAGGGTGACGGTGCTGCGGCACATCCTGGACGGGAGCCGCGCCACCTCCCCCGACGCGCTGCGTGGGCGAGTCTGGGGACTGCAGTTCCGGGTGTTCCCCCTCGATGCGCTGCAGCTCCAGCATGAGCTGGTCGTACTCGGCATCGGAAAGCCGTGGGTTGTCCTCGACATAGTACTGGTAAGCTGCTTCTTCGATGCGATGCCGTAAGTCGGCGACGTGGGCCGCGAGGCGCTCTTCCTCGCTCCCCCCCGCCAGGTCAAGTTGAGCAGCTGGCGTATGTTGTGTATCGGTCATAGCAACGTGCTCCTGGTCTTGTTCCGTTCGATGTTTGCCGTCTGAGGCGCAGGTGTGAACGGAGGGGTGCGTCGCCCCTCTGCCTCTCGTATCATACTATTCTTTTGCGCGTTCTTGTAATGGAACGGGACCCACGCCGGTCTTGTGCGCCGGTGGCTCTTCCTCTTTTGCGTTCCCCGGGAATATGGTATAGTCTTCCTGCGAAGACATCATGGTAGGAGGAGAAGCGGGCGATGTTATCTGAGAGCGTTCAAAGTATCTGTTGGCGTTGTAAAGCGGTCAAAGATCCAACCTGGGCATTTTGTCCGCACTGTGCGGCCCGCTTACTAGATCAAAGGAAACCATCCCCACCCAATCCGTCGCGTGATATCTTGTTTCTATATGATACCTATTCATTCAGTTGGTATAATCGTCAGGCCAGCATGGTTGCGTTGTACGAAGCGATCGCCACGATTGAGCATTTCTACGACCCGAGAGTTCAGGGACCGTTTCATTTGGAGGTAGAGCCATCCTGTGCGCAGAGCATGCTGCGTGCGAAGATCTTCGCGGAATATGTCGCACAGCTTGAAGCGTTTGGAGGGCTTTGCTTGGCGATCGCCAGACGGAACAAGCAGAGTATCATGTGGACCTATCTCAACGCTGAACCGCAAGATATTGCGCAATTGTATGATCAACTCTCCACCATAGGCCCTCAACCATTAGAGAAGTTGCTGAAGTTGCCACCAAGGTCCAAGGTTGAGAAGGCCATCGCAACTGGTCACATGAGAGCCATTCCTGGCTTGCCGGAGGGCGTCGATTCACCGAAATTGGAGCATGTAAAGTACGATTATGAGGAGCATAGCCAGAACATTGTCGCGGTGGCAGATATCTATCGGAAAAGCGAAAACGTGCGTATCTATAACAAGATCAAGCATACCTTCCCCATGATCTACGGGCGTGATTGGCTCAATCCTCCTCTTGACCCCGAGTATGTCGCCTTCGCTCTTGATGATGCAGGCGTCTTTGCACGCCTCCCGATGAGCGAAGAAGAAACGGTGAAAGAAATCAGCAGCGCCTTTTCAGTCATGACTATGGGCCTCGAACTGATGGCGCTATACCTGTCTCTCTACCGATTGGGGGTACTGTAACCAGTATGGCTCTGTATGGAGAGGGTTTTGCCCATTAGGGGTTATGCAGGGACCGACCCAAAGCGTGCAATTCGGGGAAGTCGTTCCCATTTTGAAGCAATAGGAAATTGAAATTATGGCGAACCAACCATTCCAGCGCGATCTATGGAAAACACGTGAAGAGGCACTAGCAGCTCTGGAAGGTCCTCTTCTGCAAGAGGCTGCAATTCTTCAAGATGCGTTTGCTCTGATGGACGAGTGTATCGCCCGACTCCTCACCCGAGACACGAAATATACCAGAGTCTGTGCCATCACCATGATCAAGGCACGTAACCTTGAACTCGGTTGTTACAGTCTCGCTCTCGATGGGTTGGCTCAAGAGGGAGGCGCGCTCTTCAGACCTGTGGTTGAGACCATGGAACTCCTCATTTACTTTTGGAAGGATCCAGCACGCGTGGATGAGGCCATTGAAGGGAATTTACCACCAGCGGGAAAGATTGCTCAAAAGATCGAGGGGAATCTCAAGGGACTGAGAGATTTTCTCAACAGCCATGCCTCGCACTTTTCCTTTACCTACGAGTCATTGCAACACATCGCCGATCTCCAGAATCTCGACTGGAAAGTCACACAGCCCCACAACGACAATGTGCTGCGACAGAACCTCCTCTTTATCTTTCTCACGCTTCTCTACATCGTCAAAATGGGAGCGTGTTGCCTTTCCATGGAGGATCCGCTCACCCCTGCATTTGCAGACTCGATTGACACTGCACAAGAAAAAGGGTTCAGGGTTTTCAATGTCGGGCCAAATACACTATGAATAGCAGCGCCCACATACGTGTGGGAACGATTGACTCCCACCACCTGGATCTCCTGTGTGGGGGATTTCTTGCACACTGCTTGCCGCGCAGCTACGCACAGAAAGGGATTTTTAAATGGCCCTGTAGAGGCATAAGACGCAGCGCCGCCTCTACCCGATGTGATTGACACTCAGGCGCCCACGCGCCAAGACGAGCTTGAGCCGGCGCTGTGGATCGGTGAGCACGGCAATGTCTTGCAGCGGGTCTCCATCGACGACGAGCAGGTCTGCATACGCGCCAGGCGCCACCACGCCCACCTGCCCCTCCATACGTAGCAAGCGCGCCGCAACCGTCGTCGTCGAGCGCAGGATATCGGCTGGCGGCTGCACCTCGCGGCGCAGCTTGAATTCATTGAGTTGATCCTCATGCATGCCGCCCAGCAGGTCAGTCCCATATACCATCGGAATATTCGCCCGGTGCGCTAGCTCAAGCGCATGCAAACCCGAATCCAGGACATCGAACACTTTCCGGTGGCTATGCTCAGGCAGCCCAAACTCGCGTCCATGAGCGGCAAGGGCCGAATAGGTCGCTAGCGTAGGGACATAAAATGCTCCGCTCTCTTTGAAAAGCGGGAGGCTGCTTTCATCCATGAGGTTGCCGTGCTCGATACTGCGCACTCCACACTCGAGGCCGCGATTGATCGCCCGTGATGTATAGGCATGCCCGGCGACGTAGAGGTTAGCCGCCTCGGCTTCTTCGACGGCGGCGCGGATCTCCTCACGTGAGAACTGGACCGAATCCACGCGGTCCGTCGGAGAGGCTACTCCACCGCTCAGCATGAGCTTGATGTGATAGGCGCCGCGCCGAATCTCCTCCCGGGCCACACGGCGCACTCCATCCACACCATCGCAGATCACTCCAGGGGTCGGACAGCAGGGGCAGAGGTCGATGGTCTGTCTGCCGCGACTACGCCAATCACCATGCCCGCCGGTCTGTGAGAGCGCTCTGCCGCCAAAGATGAGGCGCGGTCCCTCCAGATAGCCCTCCTCCATGGCCTGCGACAAACCA
>Ga0137380_10002299_pt1 | contig 16144 bp, 14 predicted proteins | sample SagtaG_17_FD_104809 | JGI IMG/M metagenome (GOLD analysis project Ga0137380, IMG submission 104809) | Vadose zone soil microbial communities from Sagehorn Ranch, Mendocino, California, USA - Sage2_L_100_16 metaG | ecosystem: Environmental > Terrestrial > Soil > Vadose zone | place: USA...
AACAAGTTGGCGATGATCCCTGCCGATATTGATTGGATTCGTGGTCAAAAACGTCTACCCCTAGCAGCCGCTGGAGATCACTCCGGCCACCATGATCACACTGCGGCTGGACCGGGAGGCAATCACAAATGAATAATTCGATGCGTACCATTCTAAAGAAAGAATCCATGCGAGTGGCAGCGCTGGTGGTGCTTCTGTGGCTGGGTACGGCAATGCAAGCCTGCGCTCAATCCGGTCAGGGCCAGAGTGATGATGCTCTGGCACACGGTGTCATCCGGCAGACACCGCCAAGGTCTCGCATGCCGGTGGGACGGGTGCGCCAAATCATGATTGACAGTCGCGCGCCGTTTTACTCTCCTGCCGAAGTGAGTACCGAGGTTGGCGATGTGGTTCAGTGGGCGAATCCCGAGCACTCCGATCCGCATACCGTGTACGAGGAGGCTGGTGAGTTCTCCTCGCCGCAGATCCCTCCGGGTTCTGAATGGTGTCGGCAGTTCACGCGCGAAGGTGATTACCCATACTCCTGCCGAATTCACCCATGGATGCACGGCATCGTTCATGTCCATGCCAAGGATATCGCCATGCGCGACCTACCTTTGCCAGGGTACATCGCTTTGGTGTCCATGGATGCGGATCGCGGCGGGTTATGGGTGCGCTCTCGAGCCGCTCTGCTCCTGGTCCGGGAGACTTCAAGGGGAAGTATGGAAATCGTGAGGCGGATCCCCATACCTTCCTCCCGGCATTTTCTTTTTGACAGAAGCGGCAATGTCTGGCTTCCCGCACCGCAACCAGGCGGCATGATTCGAGTGTCTCTTGCCACGGGCTTCTCCCGGCTGGTGCAGGTGAAGGGGCTCTCCGGTACTCTGGCTCCGCTGGCTGCCAGCACAGCAGATGACATCTGGGCTTCTGATCTGGAAAGCAAGCAGATTCTGCGCTTGCGATCGGAATCAGGGAGAATTATTTCGCGCTTTTCCGCCGATTCGATCGTGTGGGGTGCTCCTGCTCTGGCGTCAAGCGATGGACACTTGTGGGTCACGGCCAAGTCCGGCAAAAGCCTAGTCAGTATCGATGGTCGCACGGGTGACCGTGCTGAATATCACTTGGGCGAGGGAGCGCAAATCAAGGCCTTGCGTGAGAGCTCCCATGGGGTGATCTGGGCCGCCGACAAGGGCAGAGGCAAACTACTCAGAATTCAAGATCGCTGGATTACCGAGTATACGATCCCCACCAACTACAGTTCACCAGTTGATCTACAGCCCGATTCACGGGGCTGGATCTGGTTCACAGAGATGGAAGCTGACAAAATAGGCGTCCTTCGCGTGGGCGGGGCCTTCGATGAGTACCGCGTTCCCGCTGCCACTCATGGCCCCGCGTCTTTGCGCTTCGATCATTTGGGAAATCTGTGGTTCCTGGCGGTCAAATCAGGCAGCTTGGGGCGGATCGCGTCTGTCACGATTGCAGGGCTGGACCAGGCAGCTTCTTTCGATCTGCCTGCTTGTGCGGCAGCGCGCCCACCGAACCCGAGCGGAAACCGTGTTTCGAGTTTTGACGTTCCCGCCAGCCGGAAACCAGGAGATTAGAATGCTTTCGGTTAGAGACACAATCGTCATTCGCGGCGATCTGGCAGAGGTATATGAGTGCTTCTGGAATCCGAGACTGTGGACCGAAATCACCCCACACGTTAAGAAGATAGAAATGCTAGATGAAACAGCTACGTCCCAGCGCTTCAAGATGGAAGTCCACAGCGATGGCAAGGAGTATTACATGGAGACGCAGCGCCAGGCCTTTCCACTACAGGCCATATGCTACCGACAGTTGCGACCGCCGCCGTTTCTTACTCTGCACACTGGCGAGTGGAACTTTGCACTCTCGCCCGAAGGCGTGCGCGTCACGCTTTCGCATGAGGTGGAAGTGGATGCGGACCGCGCCTGCGAGATTCTGGGTGTCACTGATGCCGAGGAGGCTGTACGCCGGATCCGCACAGCCCTAAAACATAACGGCTCGAGTACCTTGCATGCCGTTAAGCGGTGGGTAGAGGAGCATATCGTCGCTTAGGAGAAATCATGGCGCATGAAAACAATGTCGTAGTCACCGGACTCGGCGCCATCAGTCCGGCTGGGCTTGGCGTTGAAAAACTGTGGCATGCAGCGCGCGACGGCAAAAGCTGTGGCGGCCAAATCACTCGTTTTGACGCCTCCAAGAACAAATCGCAAATTGCCGCCGAGGTTCCCGACTTTAACCCCATGTCGCTGGGCTTGTCTGTTCAACAAGTCGAGCGCATGGATCGGGTCACGCAGTTCAGTGTTCTAGGCGCGCAGATGGCTTGGAGTGATGCGGGCCTGCAAGTTTCTGATCCCGCGCGCGCAGGTGTCCTGATCGGTACAGCGATTGGTGGAGTTGAGTTCATGGAGAAGGTCTTCCGGTGTTCCTGTCAGAATGGAAACGTGGGCAAGCCCGCGCTTGTCAAGGTCGAAGCCAGTGCCGTACCTAGGAGCGTTTATACCGGTTTTCTCGCCTACTCTGTCAGTCACGAAGTCGCCCGTCTTCAAGGCCTCCACGGATTTTGCACGACTATGGCCACCGGATGCACGGCAGGCATTGACGCGATCGGTTATGCGTTCGACGTGATCGCGTTAGGTCTTGCGGACGTGATGATTACTGGTGGCGCTGACGCGCCGATCACTCCTGTTGTGCTTACGGCGTTTGACAACATCAACTGTCTCACGCGCCGCAACGATGCTCCGACCCGGGCATCCAGGCCATTTGATCGTGACCGGGACGGGTTTCTGCTGGCCGAGGGGTGTGGCATCTTGGTATTGGAATCTGAATCGCATGCGCGCAAGCGGGGGGCGAGAATCTACGGACGCATTCTCGGATTCGCAAGCCTCTCCAACGCGTACCACATGACAGGTCTCCCGCCCGATGGAATCTGCCTGTCTCGTACCATCAGCCGCTGCCTCGAGCAGGCTGGCATCCCGAAGGAGCATGTGGACTACATCAACGCCCACGGTAGTTCAACGTCGCAGAATGACATTAATGAAACGGCGGCCTTCAAGCGGCTATTCGGACCTCAAGCTTACCGGATCCCCGTCAGCTCAACCAAGTCCATCATCGGCCATACGCTAGGCGCCGCGAGCGCCCTGGAATGCATCATCTGCCTCTGCGCCATCCAGGAGAGCGTGGTTCCGCCGACTGCGAACTACGAGACGCCCGATCCTGGATGCGACCTTGATTATGTTCCGAACAGAGCTAGAGAGCAGCCGATCCAGGTTGCTGAGTGCAACGCGAGCGGATTCTCGGGGATTCACTCCTCCCTGTTGATCGCACACCCCGAGTACGTTGCCACCGGCTGATGCATAAGAGGGCGATTCTCTTTTTCGCGAGGCACTTATGGATAATATTCAGCAAGCTCTTGAAGACCTCTCCCATGAGCTTAACAGGCTTGACCCAGAAGCGCAGATTGTGCCGAGCGGCAAGACCTTCGGAGACGAAGACATTACGATATTTGTCACTGTTATCGAATCCCAGCTGGATCGGATCCAGAAGTTCCTCGACCGCGAGACGCTCCGCTTGTTTCTAGAATGTGATGTGGACATCGTGGCTTTGGTTCGCCCAAAACGGAGGATCGCAGCGTGACTGAGAACGGGCAGCAACGCGTGGTCGTGACGGGGATCGGCACCGTGGCCCCGAGCGGCATAGGCCGGCATGCATTCTGGCGGCGATCGCTGGCCGGGGACTGTTTTATCCGACCCATCACGCGCTTCGATGCAAGTCTTTGCTGCTCGCATCTTGCCGGCGAAGTCGCCGAGTTCGACGCAGCCTCATTTTTGCCCCCCAAGGTCATCAAGCAGACGGATCGTTCAACCCACATGGGGATTGCCGCAGCACTTCTGGCGGCGGAGGACGCGCGGCTCGAGCTCGACCAGGAAGATAGTGAACAGGTCGGGATGTTCTTCGCCAACGTCTTCGGGGGAATGGAGTTCGCCGAACGGGAACTTTACGCACAAACCTTCCTCGGGCCCGAGCGCGTCAGTGCATATCAGGCGATCGCTTGGTTTTATGCCGCCACTCAAGGTCAGCTCAGCATTCGAACTGGTATCCAAGGCTATGGGAAAACCCTCGTCGCCGACCGCGCGGGCGGTTTGCAGGCGCTCGGTGGCGCCTATTATGCCATCCAGAGAGGCCGGTGTACCCTAGCATTCGCCGGAGGCTTCGAGGCGCCCCTCGCACCGTACGTCTTCCTGATCCACCAAAGCTCCGGACTCCTCTCAAAATGCCGCGATCCTCAACGCGCCTATATACCGTTTGATCGACGCCGCAGCGGGCTCGTCCTGGCCGAAGGTGCCGGGATACTGGTTCTCGAACAGCTTCGTCATGCTCTTTTGCGCGGAGCCCCGATTTACGCCGAGGTCTGCGGGTACGCGGTTTCCTGTGACGCGGCTCTTGGCTGTGAGAGCGGTGAGAGTGGGCAACTCGCACGTTGCATCCGAGAGGCGCTGGTGCGCGGCGGTCTTTGCCCGGACGACATTGACTACGTCAGTGCTGATGGCCTGGGCACAGAGATTGGGGACACCAGCGAGGCGACCGCAATCGCGGATGTATTCCAAAACTGTGGCCCTCGACCCAGAATCAGCGTTCCACGCACTCGATTCGGCCACACGCTCGCCGCCGCCGGTTCGTTGGACGCTGCCTGGACAGCCCTCAGCATCAAACACGCAATCGTTTGTTCGACGATGAACCTCCAAGAGCCGGATTCGCATATCACGCTCAATCATGTCCGGGGAAGCCCCGAAGCGATGGATGTACACGCGGCAATCTGCGTCAGCCGAGGGTATGGAGGCCTGAATACGGCCCTCGCTTTGCGCTCTTATGAAGCTCAAGAGAAAGGCCTGCAATGAACGCCAATCGCAACAGCCAGACACAATTTCAACCACTCTTTCCCAGACTTTTGCAATTTGGCATCGCGTACGGTGATTTGGTAAACGCTTGCACGCGAGCGACGGATTGGCCGTCGTGGGCTGAAGCGCTGTGGCAGCAGGCAGAGGCCTTCGAGTCGGCCGCGATGGTGGCGGACAGAGATGGCCACACCGTCTCCGCGCAAGAAGCCCGACGCAAAGCAGTAGATTATTACCACTATGCTCAGCTTCGCCTGTCGGAAAGCGTTGCCAAACAGCAGCTTCGTGACGCGAGCCGACGCAATTACTCCGAGTACGCCAGTGCAATTCAACCTCCGGCGATTCGTATTGAGGTTCCGTTCGCATCCGGCGTGCTTCCTGGCTATCAGCGCATCTTCTCGTGCCAAGCTCCTTGCGTTGTGCTGATAGGTGGCCTGGATTCAGCAAAGGAGGTCGAACTGCACTATCTCGCAGAGGTTTTTTTGAAGAGAGGTAATTCAGTCTTCTACTTCGATGGCCCCGGTCAAGGAGAGTTGGACGACCAGCCGCTGGTGTGCGCAGAGTTCGATGCCGCGGTAACGGCCGTCACGGACCACCTGAGACTTGAAACGGTTGGCCTGTTTGGGGTGAGCTTCGGTGGGCACCTTGGCTGCCGCGCTGCGGCTGCAAATAAGCGCATTCACGCCTGCATTTGTTTGGGAGGCTTTTTCGACGGTCGCGTCTTTATTGGCGCTTCGGATTTGGTGAAGGCAACGGTGCGGCGCAGATTCGGACTGGAACCCGCCGACGATTTGAGTCGGCTGGAGCAAGTGGTCACGCTGGAACCATTCCGTGGGCGGATGAAATCTCCGTTGCTCATTGTTCACGGCAGTGAGGACCACTTGGTAGACCTGAGTCAAGTTACCGCTGTTCGGGAGTGGAGCGGCGGCCCCACCGAGTTGTGGATCGTGGAAGGCGCGGAGCACGTCTGTACGAACCGGTTTTCTGAATATCTTCCCGTGATTGGTGACTGGATGACGGACCGACTGGCCAATGCGACCACAGCAGAAAGGGAAAGTCATGCGGAGGTTCGTTGATTTAAGCGTGCCGCTCGAAGAGAACCCAAGTGAACGGGTGCCTGTCCATATGCGTCGCATGGGGCACAGCGAGGGAGCTCGCTTGATGGGTTCGCTGTTCGGCGTGCCCGTTGACGGCTTACCTGATGCTCTTGGTTGGGCAAGCGAACAACTGACGCTCGTGACGCATGCCGGCACACACATGGACGCTCCATGGCATTACTCTCCGGTTAGCTGCGGTGCCCGAGCACGCACGATCGATGAGATACCCTTGGAATGGTGCATTGGACCCGGAGTGGTTCTGGACCTGCGCTTCAAGAACCACGGCGACGCTATCACGGTTGCTGATCTGGCACAAAGCTTGCGACGCATCGATCATCAGCTTCAACCCGGCGAGATTGTGCTTCTGCTTACTGGAGCTTCCAAATTTTGGGGGAGACCAGACTACCCGGAGCGAGGAGCCGGACTCGTCGCCGAAAGCGTGATGTGGCTCTGCGATCAGGGTGTAAAGATTATCGGAACAGATGCCTGGGGCTTGGATCCTCCTTTTGGTGCGATGCGTCGCCAATTTGCTCGAACCGGTGACTCCCGTGTTATCTGGTCCGCCCATTTTGCGGGTCGCGAACGAGAGTATTGTCAGCTCGAGAAACTCACTAACTTAGATCTGCTACCGACTGGCGGATTCATGGTTGTCTGCTTCCCCGTAAAAATTTCTGGCGGCAGCGCGGGCTGGGTCCGTGCGGTAGCGTTAGTGAGCGAACCCGCAAGGAGGGCTTGAGGGGCATGTCGATATTGCGCATAACACGCCGCAAATTCCTGGGATCCGCATTGTTGAGTTCGGGGCTTGCCCTCCCGTTGAGAGCCCAAGAAGCCCACTATCATGCCGCTGCTAAGGAAAGAGAAATTCATTCCGATCCGGATGAGCTATCAAATGCGATCCGTCAGGGACTCAGTAATAAGGTGATGAGGCTCTCGGGTCTTGACCCCATGAGGTACCTCACCGCGTTTGATTATGGGACCGTAACCAGTGTGAACAGCAGGACAGTCCGAGAGTTCACGCTTGTTCTGGCAGAGAACCGAATTGAAATCGCTCCCGGAATTTATTTCACAGCTTGGACCTATAACAGTTCAGTTCCCGGTCCAACGCTGCGATGCACGGAGGGGGATCTTTTGCGAGTGCGCTTGGTGAACCTATCACGATCCGAGCACACAATTCATTTTCATGGGATCCATGCGTCATCGATGGATGGCGTTTACGAAGCGGTGCAGCCGGGCGGTGAAGGACTCTACGAATTTACCGCCGAACCAGCGGGCTTGCAGTTCTATCATTGCCATACGGTGCCGGTCGGGTTGCACATGAATCGGGGGCTCTTTGGGGCATTCATCATTGATCCTCGAGTCCCCGGGGCTGAAGCCCATGAGATGATGATGGTCTTGCACGGCTGGGACACCAATTTCGATGGTAAGAATGAAGTCTATGCCATCAATGGTGGAGCTAATTTTTACCGCGACAATCCCATTCCGCTGTCAGCAGGCAAACTGGTCCGCATCTACCTTATTAATGCGCTCGAATACGAGCCGCTGGAGACTTTCCATATCCACGCCAATTTCTTCCGTTTGTTCAGGACCGGCTCTCGAACCGCTGTTGATAACTACACGGATATCGTCAGCCTAGGGCAAGCGGAACGATGCAGTCTCGAATTCACCTACAACTTGCCTGGGCTATTCATGTTTCATTCGCACCGCAGTGTCGCTGCTGAGAGAGGAATGATGGGCCATTTCAACGTGTCAATTTGATGGCCACCATTTATAGTCAGATCCGCAGAGAATTGTCGTAGCCTGCTTGCACCAGGTACCGCTTATCGGAGGCCACGCGAGAGTCGTATGAATGTTGTTTGCTGGCAGTAAGTTCGGTGCGATCCACGATCTGAAGACCGTGCGGGGATGTTTCTTCAATGGTACCGAACACAACCAGCAGTCGGGTGCCGAGGGGGCCCGATCTACAGCCATTCCGTGGACAGCCGAATGCTCCATTCAGTTTTAAAAGAAAGCCCTGGCTCCTGAGCAAACCTGCAACTAGCCCACCTGCTTGGGAGGCAGGCGTTCCTGCAAAAATTGGAAGCCTTTGCTTCCGCAAGCATATGGTCGTAGCGCGAATCGCGGAGCTGGGCGAAGGAAGAAGCTGCGCGACCTCCGCTGGCGTCTGATAGCCCTACGAGCTGTGCGACCGTTCTTCGTTCTACTCCTCCTTCCACGCGGCGATCTTCAGCCGCGCGTCCCACAGATTCTCGAACCAACTCACGTTCAGGCACTCGTCTCGCAACGTGGTGTCAATGTGCCTACCCTACGTCCAACCAGTTACATCATCGCGACATGGCTTAAATATATTATATTGACAGTTTTGTCCCAAACGTACGTAATGTCCTATACGTACAACTTGTCATTTACGACGAAAGGTACTTATGGCAGTGAAACCAGGAATCGACAGAATTCCCGGCGTGAGAGCTACGCCGAGCGAATTTCGGGCCAGAATGGGTGACTTTCTCGCTCGCGTCCAATATGGAAACGAAACAGTCGTTATCGTAACGAGAGGTAAGAGGGTTGCGGTTGTTTGCCCGCCCGACAATTGGTGCGGAAAGCGACCCAGAAATTGATGTCCGGTCGGAGTCGGCGGAAGAAATGCTTTTCTCTTGAAACCAGAAAGGTTTGCATGCCGACAATTTCGATGCCAATAAGCCAGCAGACTGAGACTTTCCGAGCGACATCTTTCAAGACTTGGACCGGTCATCGGCAGATCATGAGTCTCGGAACAAATGCAGGGGCTCTGCCAATCGCATTTCAACGGTGGCGCAACTTCAAGGAAGCATTTGCACCGGAAATCGTTGAGCGTGCAGTCAAGGAGACGCCAGGTGGGGTCCGGCATGTTATTGATCCGTTCGGTGGCTCCGGAACGACAGCCATAGCGGCTCAATTCCTCGCAGCAAAACCGACAACTATCGAGGTGAATCCATACTTGGCCGACTTGATCGAAGCCAAGCTGGCTATCTATGACCTGGACCGTGTAGTGGACTCGTTCACGACCGTTTGCTGTGAAGTATTCAAGGCCAGTTGTGGCGGGAATCCAATTATGTGTGGGGCTCCACGTACATTTGTTGAGCCGGGTGTCAATGGAAGATACATCTTTTCGAAGGAAGTTGCCCGTCGAATCCTTTCATATTCGCACGCGATTAACCGAATCTCTTCGCTCCACATTCGTCGCCTATTCAGAGTGCTGCTCGGATCGATCGTGGTATCGGCCAGTAACGTTGTAATCAGCGGCAAGGGGCGGCGCTACAGGCAAGGTTGGCGGAGTCGCCCGGTGCCGGCGAGTCGAGTTGATGAACTATTTCAAGAACGGGTGCTGGAAGCGATTTATGATCTAAAACTCTACGAGTCGAGAGCATGTCGAGACTATGTGGTCTTGCGGGGTGACTGCAGAAGAATGTTGAACTCCGTCGAAACTGCTGATTTAGCCGTGTTTTCGCCTCCTTATCCGAACTCTTTTGACTATACTGACGTGTACAACGTGGAACTGTGGGCTCTGCAGTATCTTGACGGGGGGCAAGCGAATTGGGATTTGCGCAATGCGACGCTCCGCAGTCACGTGCAGATCAAACGCGACATGAGCGGTACAGAATACCCGAGTCGAACACTTTCAAAAACGCTTGACGCATTGAAAAGAGTACGGCCACGCCTCTGGAACAGGCACATCCCAGAGATGGTTTCGGCATACGTGTCCGATTTGGGCGATGTAATGTCACGCCTCGCAGCAAGACTGAGGGCGAAGGGGCGAATCTATATGGTAATCGGCGATAGCCTCTACGGAGGAGTATACGTTCCCATAGCCGAGATCTTGGCTCAGATCGCACCTTTAACGGGTCTATCTCTTATTCGGAGAGAGGCGTGCAGATCCATGAGGGTGTCACCTCAACAGGGCGGTCGAGAAGAACTCATCGAAGCGCTGCTAATTCTCCAAAAGGAGTAGTTATGGCCAGCCGGCAATTCTCGCGTCTGACGCGCTACCAAATAGCGGCCAAACGCGACACTTAGGCTTGAGAGCACACTTGTTTAGCTCATTGACCACAACGATGTGTGCAAGGATGTCGTCGGTTTTGTCCTTCCTAAGGTCGTAGATCTCAAGAAAAGGTTCCGCACCTCTATCCTTCCCAAAGGCCGCCGCCTGACGGATGCCCTCCGCAACAACTGCCGCGTTTTCGGCCGGCTTAACCGCTTTTGGTTTCACCTTCTTTTTCGCGTTGTGGCTGGACTTGATCACTTTCAGTTCCAGAACAACCCAATAGGCGAACTTCCCTTCTGTATCGGGGCGCAACAATCGGATGTCAATACGTCCAATGCTAATCGAATCCTCCATCTCCGCCTTAACAATCCCGTGAAACCATGAAGTTAGAACAGTAGCAAGTTCTCGCTGAATAGCCTTCTCGGGAAATGGTCCCGGAACATACTGAGCGGACCTCCCGCTCTCCCACACACCGGCCGGACAAATGCTCGGTGTCAGGAGCAACGCGCGATGCGAAACCTTCAGCGCTTCATAGATTTCATCGACGCTGGCTACCGGAGCTTTGTCGCGGATTAGGTCATTGCGCGTATCACCGCCGGCTCCTCGGGTTCGCGAGATCAACAATTTCTTATTGCGATGAACTACCACCATCGGTAGATCGTCAAGCTTCTGATCTATCACCCACTCGACAATCTCGTTGGGAGTAGTGGGCAGGACCATCCCACGACCGCTCGATGCGTCACGGTTCAGGAAGAACATCTTTCCGAGAATCGGATCATTGGTTGCGATGAGGTCAGACACTGCGGTAGCTCCGTACCGCTCACCTACTTCTCGCGGGTACCGAGCCAAAAGAAACACACCGACATCCTCGGCGCCTTCGTGCTGCCATCCCGACTGTGCTCGCGATTCGACCAAGGATCGAACGGCTACCATAAAACGCTCATGATCTTCGAGTGCAGTGACTGGGATTTTTGTGAGACTCTGGACTGCCCCTGCGACTTCCGATTCCGAAACTCCTGGGATTACATCGGAGAATTCACCTGGCACGGATCCTCCTCCCAAGAAAAGACGCGTACAAATAAAGTTTTTCGCCACCGCTCAGCATTGCGCCTTGCGGCAAAAACTTCTGAAACCGATCGACAGTACGAAGGCTGAGGTTATCGCTGTGTACATTGGTGCTCCAGCTTCCAAAATCAATAACGTTTGAGTGGTCAAATCGTTCGTCAGCGTATGTAGCGTCCATAGTGGCTGACATGCCGAGTTCATCATCGGGAACTGTCGCCAAAGCGCCAGCCAAGTCAACAAAAAAAGCTTGCACCTCCCAATCCCGCGGGTCGAGAGCCTGTTCAGAACTTAGAGCGCCCAGGGCTGCCAATATCGGTGAAAGTTTCGGTGAATGTAGGTTGAGCGAATACAGACCATCGATTCGTGCACCCTCGTCTGGACGAGAAATGTAAGTGATCTCAGCCACCTTCAAAATCCCCAGAACGACTAGGCGATCGATTTCACGCTGAAGATCCGGGTAGTGGGGCCCACCCTCTATCTTCAGAATCTTTCCATCAAACGCGGGCAGATGCCACACAGGGCTAAGTACATCGGCTAAATAAGCGAAAGCGTGCAATCGCCCTGCACGCAACGGAGATATCCCGACACGCTCAGCCGCATCCAGCAACTGAATAACTCGAGATCGCTGGCGCATGATATCCCGGCCTGATCTGCTGAGTGCTTCCTTTGCGCCTGGATCGAGTTCCTTTACGACACTCATCGTTTGCCCGTCAATGCACTCATGAGGATTCGCTGGTATTGCGCCCGACTACGAAGCACCGCTTGATTAGGAGCTGCGACATCTAGGAGATTGATAATATGCTGCTGCCTCAGTGAGACATCCGCGGCCTTCTTTGCTAGACCTCCAAACATAGCCGTAATCATTCCGGCATTAGTCAAATTACTGGTTACGATAAGCCTGTTGTCGCCCGCGCTTGCAAAGCGGTGCAGTGCGAGACCGACCCGATGCATGGCGAGTTCGTCGAGGCTCGCTTCCGGCGTTTCCATCGTTAGCGTGCAGGCTGCCCCGCCGGTTGCGATTTCTATCAGCGCCAGTCTGAAAGCCAGGTCGATCAGCTCGCGCTGAGACTGCGATACGTCATCTGGGCTATTACGAAGCGATTTGCCGGGCCTGTCAGCTGCTGTCATCTCCGAACGGAAGGCTGGAACCGCAAACGTCTCTTTACCTTGAGTCAGTCTCGCTTGGCCGGTTATACGCACGAGGTCTGCGTCTTCGGCGATCATTTCCTTGACGTTCCACTTAAAGGTAGCAGCAAGCTTTTTTGCTTGCTTCTCGATCACTCCACGGCCTCTTTCGAGTAGGGCACCCAGTTCTTTGGCAGCAGATGCCCGATTGCTTTCAGCCTGTCGTTGAGAGCGACGTGTCAGTTCCAGCGATTTCTGGAGGTGCAGGATATCTCCTGCCTCGAAAGGCAACTCTGCAGATAGCTGTCGAGTACGGAGGGTTCGCTCCTGAATACTTGCCTTTACCGTTGTCAGTCGGTCCAAGACCGATTCGTATTGTGATTTTGTTTCTTCGTAAGTTATGCGGCTCGCTTCCTCCTCCTTTACAGCAAGTTGAGCTGTGTCGCGAGCCCGCTTCACTCGCTTCTCTTCCACTCTAAACCCAGGAATCACATGGTGCTGCTGCTCCGGTTCGGCTCCACATACTGGACAGATTCCCTTTGCCAGTTGTGCCTCTACCTCTTTTAGCCTGTCATGCGTGTCCGCTCCGCAGACCAAACACTCACCAGTTGCCAGCGCCTTTAGCACAACCAATCTGACTGCATCCTCCATCGTGGGGAACAAACGGACCAGAGCTGCAAATTTTAGGCTTTCGACTGCACTTTCAGCTTCTTCACGAAAAAGTTTTGCTCTTTCATACTCACGGCGTGCATCCTTACGACGTTCGTCGAATTGGGAGATAAGATTTTCGAGGTGTTCGCTCTCCTTCAGTTCGGCGTCTAGCAACGTCTGTTCAGCAGCAAGTTGCAGAGATTGCTCTGAAGCACTCGCTTGGGACGCGCGTGCCTGTTGCAACTTTTGTTCGATCGTATATGCGCTCGCACTGATGTTTCTCGCCTGGCTATCCGCACTCTGAACCCGCCGTTCCGCTGCGGCAACTTGAGATGCAAGGTCTTTTTCGAGAAACAATGCGCGCAGAACATGCCTCTGCGCGTTCTCGTCCCACAAAGCTCCTGGACGGTCTTCCTTGAAGAACATGACATGGTGTAAGACGAGCAGGACATCTACAAAAGAAGAAACGTCGAAGAAGTAACACATTTGTTGCTGGAACGCAGCTTCCCTGTCCTCTCGATTCGCACCTAGGTCTATCGATTTCGCATTGACGGCAAACGAGAGCAGCCGTAAATCTGAGAGGCGTCTCGAAATCTCGAGTTCGTCGCCGCCGAACCGAGCACGAAGAGTCACTGCTCCGTTCGCAGCCTGGTCTGCAACCCGCTGGGCAAAAAACCTAATGTTTCGGGGCTTTAAAACTACGGGCCGCTCGGGAACGATGGATTCCAGCTTCTCAGGCAAACCCTCTGCTGTCAGATCAAATGGTCCTGTGAAGGTGCGCAAAAGCATTGTAATTAGGGTCGTTTTGCCAAGCCCGTTGATCCCCGCAATTAGGCATAGTCCTTTCGTAAAGCTCCACTCGATACCTTTACCCGCCGTTGCACCTGGGAAAAGGCCGTATTTCTCGATGCGCAGATATGTGAGAATCGGAAGCCGGATCATGGTCAATTGTTTGTTACGTTGTCTCGTATTTCAATTTCTGGAGCTCGCACCCAAAGTACTGCTCGCAGATCATAGCTTTTCCAATTCCCTGATCCTGTTAGTAATTTTTGGCACGACTTAAGGGATTTAACGGTCCAAAGATAACTACATACGTCTTAGATAACAATAGTAGAAAGATTCGGCCAAAATACAATAGATATGCATCATGCCAGCACCTAGGGTGACGCAGAAGTCTATCACTCAAGTGCGGGCTCCGCTGACCGTTAGCAAGAAGGCAAGGTCGGACTCTATTTCCTGGGGGCACTATGGCCGATACTGCGATTTTCCTGGGAGCGGGAGCATCGAAGACAGAGGGCGCACCTTTGCAAGGGGATTTGTTCCAGGATTATTTTTCGTTCGACGTTTTCAAAAACAGTCACGATGAGATGGATCGAGAGCTGGCAACCTTCTTCTTCGAGATGTTTAAGATCGGTGTGAACGACGGCGACATCTCCAGAATCAAGTTTCCCACCTTTGAGGAAGTGCTCGGTCTCACCGACCTTGCCATCATGCGTAAGGAAACCTTCAGACACTTCGATATCGAGAACAGGGCTGTGAACAGCGGGCGTCTGAGGTTCATCGCTCAGTACCTGGTCTTTCTCGTCGCGAAGGTGTTGGATTCAAGGCTTCAGGGACATGCCACGTTCCATCGCGATCTCGTGAACATACTGCGCGACGCAAACGAATTGCGAAACGTCATTTTCGTATCGACCAACTACGACATCCTCATCGATAACGCACTCACTGAACTGCATGCGAGCGGCATAGATCTCGACTACGGAGTCGAATTTCGCAATTTCGACCGGAACGATGACTGGAGGCGTCCGGCGCTAGATAGCCGCGTCCAGCTCTTCAAACCGCATGGCTCACTAAACTGGCTCTTCTGCCCGACCTGCAACGAACTCGAAATTACACCCAAGGAAAAGGGAGTGGTCACCAAACTGATATCGGATTTTGCGCATGCCGCCTGCCCGCAGTGTGAGAGCGCCTATTCTCCACTGATTGTCCCGCCTACCTTCTATAAGGACCTAAACAACGTCTTTCTCAGTTCGATCTGGAATCGGACGGATGTCGCACTGCGCAAGGTGAAGCACATCATTTTCTGCGGATATTCTTTCCCGGATGCCGACATACACATCAAGTATTTGCTCAAGCGCGCCCAGACGAATAGAGTCGGGGAATTGAAATTCACTGTGATCGATCACTACAAGGACAAGGACCCCAAGGCTGCTGAGCAAGAAAAATACCGTTATGAGCGGTTTTTAGGGAGCAAAGTGAGCTATACAGCCATGTCTTTTGAAGAATTTGCGGCCAACCCGCTAACGGTGATCCGACCATAGGGCAACCACAAAACACTGTTTGGCCAGAGCTTTAGGAACGCCAAGGCTGCACGCGGATTCTAATGAACTCGGAGCCGCCCGCTCAACGATCAATTCTCGGTGGAAGGAACAGCAGGAATATTTAGTGAAATTGTGCAACCGTTCCTCTCTATCCTTTTTAGGCACGCTAAGGGAAATAGTAGCTTCAGGCGGACTATATAGCGGACTTATACGTTGACATTATTACGCTTGAATATGATATAAGTTTATGATATACATGGTGTTGTTATGGAATCAAAAGCGGCCATGAAACCGGACATTAGGGCGGCAGTTGATCGCGGGGAGTCGACTGACCTCATGGAGCCCTTGCTCATCGGTGAGACCTGCCGTCATCGCGGGGCGCTCACCGACCTCGCTGTTGAACTAGCGCAGAAGGCAGCGGGGTTTCGCCGGAGCTTGCCAGAGAGCCTAGTGACCTCGCTCGCCGATCTCGTACGGGCGATGAACTGCTACTACAGTAACTTGATCGAAGGGCACGACACTCATCCTGTCGACATCGAGCGTGCCCTCAAAAACGATTATAGCAAGGACCCCCACAAACGCGATCTGCAGCTCGAAGCGAAAGCACATATCACTGTCCAGAAATGGATTGACAGCGGCGGCCTGAGAGGGCGCGCGGTCACCAGTGACGGCATCCGTGAAATCCATCGGCGTTTCTGCGAGCTGCTGCCCGAGGACCTGCTGCGGGTGGAGGACCCGGAAACCAAAGTGCATGTAAAAGTAGTCCCCGGCGAACTGCGCCGACGAGATGTGAAGGTCGGCACCCATATCCCCGTCAGCCCCGGCGCAGTGCCACGCTTTCTGAGGCGTTTCGAGGAAGTCTACGGTCACTTGAACAGAACGGATTCTATTCTCGGCGCCGCGACAGCACATCACCGCCTCCTCTGGATTCACCCTTTTCTCGACGGCAACGGACGGGTTGCCCGACTGATGTCG
>Ga0137380_10002301_pt1 | contig 16140 bp, 12 predicted proteins | sample SagtaG_17_FD_104809 | JGI IMG/M metagenome (GOLD analysis project Ga0137380, IMG submission 104809) | Vadose zone soil microbial communities from Sagehorn Ranch, Mendocino, California, USA - Sage2_L_100_16 metaG | ecosystem: Environmental > Terrestrial > Soil > Vadose zone | place: USA...
CTTGCTGACCTGAACAAAGACTCCGCGCGGCCAGCCCAGACGCGCCAAGTGAACGAAGAAGCTGTTCGAACGCTGCTTTCTTCCGATCAGGGCCAGAAAGCCCTAAAATCCGCTCACCTCGATTATCAGAAAGTGGACAAGGCCGTTGGCCAATTGAGCGACGAAGATCTCGCCAAACTGGCCGAGCGGTCTCGGCAAGCACAGGCCGATTTTTCCGCAGGACGCGTCTCCGACCGCGATCTGCTTTGGATCATCGTGATCGCTATCGGCATCATCGTGCTGGCGGTTGCTCTGCGCTGACCTCTGACACTGAGGGGGTAATCCGTCACGCGATTACACCGGGCCATTTGTGGTTTGTTCCTGATGCTCTTCCTGGGACGCGCGATTCCATGCGCGCCCCAGGAAAGCGCGGGAATCTGGCTCGACGTGCCCTTCGTCAAGCAAAGTGAAGACGGTTGCGGCTCCGCCGCGATTTCCATGCTCTTGCAATATTGGAACACTCATGGCATGCGCATCGACCCGCAGCGCGCCGATGCCACCGCGATTCAGAAGCAGCTCTATTCGCGCAAGGCCCGTGGCATCTTCGCTTCCGACATGGGAAATTATCTGAAAGCCTCCGGCTTCAAGGTTTTCACCCTGGATGGAAATTGGACGGAACTTCAGGAGCACCTCAAGCAGGGACGTCCGCTGATTGTGAGTCTCCGCCCCGGCAGCGTCAATACACCTCTCCACTACGTCGTGGTGACCGGGATCGATTGGCAGACAAATGCTGCCTTCATCCACGACCCCGCGCGTGGCAAACTGCTTCGTGTGGAGCGGGCGGACTTCGAAAAGCAATGGCGGCCAAACCGCAACTGGATGCTGCTGGCGGTCCCCGAAAAGGCCGTGTGATTGGTTTTCTTCTCGTCTTATTTTTTTTCCCCGTCACGGGATTCGCTCAAGATCACAGCGTTGAGCAAACCCGTCTCGCCGCTGCGCAAAGCGCTTTCGACGCCGGACACTGGGACGAGGCGGCCCGGCTTTCCCGTGGTCCTGCGGATCAATCCCCCGAGTTCGATTTCTTGCAGGGGCTGGCCCTCTCCCGCCTGCAAGAATGGGACGAGGCGAAGTTGGCGTTCGAATCAGGCGCGCGAAAATCACCGCGCGATTCGCGTTTTCCCGTCGAGCTCGCTGGCATTGCCTACAAACAGAAGGATTTTCGCGCCGCTAAAGACCGCCTCCAGGTCGCGCTTCTCCTGAATCCGCGCGACGCCTACGCCCGCGAATTTCTCGCCACCATCTATTTTCTCCAGGGCAATCTCGAAGCGGCGCTGAAATATTGGAATCCCGAAGACAAACCGCGATTGCGAAGTGTCATTTTCGCGCCTCCGCTGCAATTGTCCGAGTCGCTCCGCAACCGCGCACAGGCCTTCAACGCTCCACAAATCCTGACGGGCGATGCGCTGCTCACCACGGAATCGCGCCTCGACCATCTGGGTATTTTTTCCAGCCGTCGGATCGAACTCACGCCCGCCGACTCCGGAAATTACGACTTGACGCTGCATCTTGCGGAGAGAAATCTCTGGGGCGATTCCAATCTTGAAGGTGTCATCTCGCTCTTGAGCGGTCTGCCCTACGCCACGGTTTACCCGGAAATTTACAATCTAGGCCATCGCGCCGTGAATCTCACCTCGCTCGCGCGGTGGGATTCGCAGAAGCGCCGCCTTTTCCTCGCCCTTTCCACGCCCATCTTCGGCGATCCCAGCTTGCGTTTAAGTATTTACGCTGACGCGCGCAATGAAAACTGGAACTTGTCGCAAACTTTCTTCGACGCCAGCGCCCCGCTGACGAATTTGAACCTGCGCCGCATCGCGGCTGGCGCGGAAATTCATTCCGTGGTGAACGGCCGCTGGAATTGGAGCGCGGGCGCGGAAACCGCCAGCCGCAATTTCCGCAATCTGGGTAGTTCGATCTTGACCGCCGAGCGCTCTTTTTTTACCGGCGCCACTTCCCTCGCCGGCTGGCTCGGTGCCGAGCGGACCCTCGCGCGCATTCCCGAGCGCCGCTTCACGCTGGATTCCTCGGCGCAGGCCCGCGCGGGCCGGGAGTTTGCCGACGGTCTCGGGCCTTTCGCAACCCTCCGTGGATCGCTCACTGCGCATTGGCTCCCGCGCGCGGAGGGCGACGATTACGAAACGCACGCGCAGCTTCGCGTCGGCGCAACGGCGGGCAAGGCCTCGCTCGATGAACTTTTCCAATTGGGAGTGGAACGCGACAACGATCTGTGGCTCCGGGGTCATGCGGGAACGCTCGCCGGCCGCAAAGGAGCCGCGCCGCTCGGCCGCCGTTACCTCCTTTCGAATTGGGAGCTGGACAAGAACATTTATCAGAACGGCTTTTTCGCCCTGAAGCTCGGGCCGTTTCTCGACACCGGCGCAATCGCGGATTCTTCGGGATTGTTCGGTTCACGGCGTTGGCTGTGGGATTCCGGCCTGCAATGCAAAGTCCGCATCCTCGGCAGTGTCACCGCCGTTTTTTCCTACGGACGCGATCTTCGCGGCGGAAAAGGCGTTTTCTACGGAACCGTTCTGCGCGCCCCTTCCAACTCTCCCTTCTAGAAGTGCAGCACTTCTAGAAGTGGAACACGATTCCGCCCGCCAACTGGAAGCTGTTCTGCGATTGATGGAAGAACCCGGTACGCACATAGTCGCCTTCCAGCCGGAATGAGATGCGCGGGTTCCACCGGTAATCCGCTCCGCCGCCAAGCTGGATCGAGTACGCGTTGCGGCTCCCTGCCGCGGTCTGCGGCTGCTCATGCGCGCCGCCAAAAATCCCGTGCACCCACGGCTCCCAACGCCGCTGCCGCCAGGCGATCTTGGGGCCGGCGCCATACAGCCCCACCTTCACGATCTGTCCGTTAGCATACGCAGGCGCAAAGGCCCCGGTTGCGCTTCCTTCCACCCCAAGCCAATCGTTGAGGAAATAAGTAACCGTAGTCTTCAACCCCACCGCGCTGGCGCTGAACACCGACGACCGGAAGCGAACCCACGCGGCGGCCAGGCTCAACTGCCACCGGTAGTCATCGCGTCCGCCGTAAATAAACTTCGGTTTCGGCGACGGCGTCGCCGGATCCGCAGCCGCGGGCTCCGCCGACAGCGCTGTGGTCACCGTGGGAGCCGCAAACGTGTGCGCCGGTTTAGCGCCCGGCTGCGCGAACGAATCGGCCACCGCCAGCGAATCCAGCAGCGTGGCCTTCGCCGCGGAAGTCGCCGCGAACTCCGGCGCGGCGTTTCCCGTATCGGCCGGCGGCGCCGGCGCGTTCACCTGCGCCTGCGCCACGCACACACTCCCCAGCAGCAAAAATGCCGGTGCCCATAGCCTCTTCATGATGCTCCCCTCAGAGGGCTGCCCCACGCGTGGAATCAGCCACACCGCTACGGTAAACAACACCGGCCCTTTTGTCTACGCTCTTTCGCATCCGGAAGCCACAGAACGAAACAATGCCAGGGATTACGGCAGCGTGCGGCCTTGTTTTACCCGGCGGGCGATGTGGGTTACGTTTGCGAAGTCCTCCAGCGGATTGCCGGCCAGGACCAGGAAACTGGCTTCGCAGCCTTCTCGGAGCCGGCCGATGCGGCGGCCGGGGAAAATGGCGGTCGCGGTCGTTTCGGTCCACATCTTAAGCAGCGTGGCGTTGGCAACGGCATGAAGCGAGGCGAGGTACTGCGCCTCCGGAAGCGTGTCTTGGCGATATGAGTCGCTGCCCAGTGCGACGGCCACGTGATGGCCAAGCAACCGCCGCAGATTGCGCGTGTTCAGCGCGTCCTGCTCCGCGCGGCGAGTACCGTCCAGTTGGGTCGCTCCGAGCAGCGTCGTCACCACCACCACGTTGCGGCGATGCGCCAGTTCGGCATCCGCTTCGGACAACTCGAATTCGCTGGCTTCGTGCGGGTCCACGTCCCCTGTCATGCGGAAGCCCGGCATGTGGTTGATTTCGTCGACTCCGGCGAGGAGAGCTTCGTGGAAATCCTGGGCCGTTTCGATGTGAGCCGAGACCCGCAGTTGCGCACGATGGGCAAACTCCACAATCGCGCGCAGCGCGTCGGGCGTAAGGCCTTTCCAGCCGAAGTAGCGCTCGGGATCAGCCTGCCGATGCGCGTCCTCGGAAAAGAGAAGATAGGTCTTCACGAACTGAGGTCTCTGTTCCAGGTACGCGGCCCACTTTCGCTCCACATCGGCGCGAGTAGCGGCAGTCCAGTAGAAGCCGCCCTCGCCGTCGGCCTCGGCCCAGAGATGCCGGTCCAGGAGGCGCTTGGCAATCTCCATGGGATGCCCGCCGCTGCTGGTCCATCCCCCGTTGGAGAAGACAATATCGATGGAGTCTGGCCGGTTTACCTGGGGAGCGATCGTGGCGCGATCGCGCGGGAGATTGTTGGGGTTCTTTACGTAGAAGATCCCATGCTCCAGGTACGTCGCAATCAGCTTTGGAACATCGTTGAGCGATTCCACGTTGTGGTTGTGCGCTTCGCCGAACGGGGGCACAACATAACCGCCTTGCAAGTCTACGGTGGTGTCGACGCGCTTCGGGCGGTGAAAGGAGAGCGTTTCGCCGATGACATACGCCGTTCGCCGGGAAAAGTGCGAGCCGTCGAACCAGTATCCGTTGACGTATGCCGTTGTCGTTGCCGCAGGACTCTCTCCGGCCGAGAGCCCGAGCAACAGCGAAACAACGATTCCTGCCCGCATCATCGCTCGATTGTTACCAACAGCATGAGGAAGAGCAAGCGGGTATAAGGCGCTTCCGGGAGTCTAGCGTCCGTGGCGCAAATAGTTGTCGGTCTTGTTGAGCCAATCTTCGCGCGGCGGATCGAAAACGTCGAGGTCCACGGTATCTTCGAGGGCCCAGGCTTCGTGCGGCATGTTCGAGGGGATGCAGAGGACTTCGCCGGCGCGCACGACGATCTCCTTGCCGTCGATCGCAAACTTCAGCGCGCCTTCGAGAATGTAGGTGACCTGCTCATTGTGGTGCTGATGCATGGGCACGTGCGCGCCCTTCTTCATCAGCACGCGCGCCAGCATGATTTTGCTGCCGACCACCATTTCACGCTCAATCAGCGGATTGAGCTGTTCACGTTCCACGTTTTTCCAGGCGGTGTGCTTCGCTTCCGTCGAGGTGCTCATCCCATGTCTCCATACAGCTTAGCGGCGTTGTCGTGCAAGTACATGCGCGCGAGCTCCAGCGCTTTCGCTTCCGTGAACGCGCCTTCGGCGACGAGTTCAGCCAGCGCTGCGGCCACGGCAGTACGGGCGGAGCGCGCCGCCAGCCAGAACGTTTCCTCCGCGCCGACGGCGTCGTTAAACGGAAACGCGTCAGAGCCGAACATCATTCTTTCGGGAAAGAGCGATATCCACTGCTTGAGGATGTTTTTCAATTCGGATGGATACACGTAATAACCTACGAGCGACGAATCGGTGTACACGTTTTTCGCGGCCGTCAGCCAGATCATGTCCAGCGTATAAGGATAGCCGCCGTGGATCAGTACGAATTTCACTTTGCTGTACCGCGGGTCGCGCAATACGTTTTCCAGATTGAGCGGGTTGCCGTTGCGCAGGCTGAAGTAATCGCCAATGCCCACGGCGCTGTGGAAATGGACGGGGAGTTTCAGTTTTCCGGCTTGATCGATCAGCACGCGGAAGATGTAATCCTGAAACGTGCGGTAGTCCTCTTCGGAAGGCACGCCGCCGCCGTGATATTTGGCGTAAATGGCTTCGGCCTTGTCCCGAGGCGGATCGCGAAAGTAGAGCGAGCGGAAATAGGCGGCCTCGAATTTCATGGCCACCCCGCCCTTCTTTTGGTTGTCTGCTAAAGTTTGCCGCATGAAATTTTCGTAACCACTAAGATCGGCGGGCAAGCCGCTCAGGCCTTCCTGTTTCATGTAACGCTTCAGCATTTTTTCTTGGAGCGGGATGTACACGGCCATATCGCCGTTTTTGCCGCTCTGGTCGCGATTGTCGAAAGGAAACAGGAACGAATCGAGGAAGAAAACCCAGTGGAAGCGCTTGGGATTGAGATACGGCGCCAGGGCCACGCGGTTGGTGAGGCAGGTTTCGATGTTCAACTTGTCCAGAATGCTGTCCCAATGGGCTGTGCTGCCCGAAGCTTGGGCGGCTTTCTTTTTTTCGATAAGCCACTTGGCGTGCTCGGGCTGGAAATCGTCGTAGGGATAACCGAAGAGCGCCTTCGCGCCGGCTACGAATTCCGGGTTGTCGTCGCGCAAGCGGATGACGGAGCTTTCGTCGGGCGGAGCGGCCATCGCGTCCATGTCCGAATCGTCGGGAAACGTGGCGTGCGAATGATTGTCGTAAATCGGGATGCGGTCGATTTGCGGGAGCAGACGTTCGTAGATTTTCTGGACCTCGCTACTAGGAAACGGCCTGGCCTGGGAATGTGCCGTCAGCGTGGCGGCCAACGTTACGAACAAGGCCACGCCGAAGTGAATCAAACGTTTCATTTTAGCGATCCTTTTGGAAATCGTTCATTGCCGGGAAACCACGGCGCGCCAGTGCAGCGAGACGCGCCGCATGCGTTCGAGCGCTTCTTCGAGCAGGTTCCGCGCGCTGACCAGCGAGAAGCGCAGATAATTCCTGCCGCCGGGACCAAACGCTGCTCCGGCGATTCCCGCAACGCCTGCCTCTTCGAGCAGAATTTTCTGCACGTCTTCGGCGGAGAGTCCGGTTTCCTCAATGTTTACCCATGCGTAGAACGCGCCTTGCGGCGGCTGGCAGTGAAATCCGGGAATGCGATTTAGCCCGGCGACGAAGAGATCGCGCCGCTTGCGGTATTCCTCGGTCATGGCCTCGACGGCGCCGGTGGAATCGCGCAGCGCTTCGATGGCCGCGACCTGCGTAAACTCCGCCGCACAGGTAAACGTGTTCAACACCAGCAGGTCCATGGCGTCGATGACGCGCACGGGCGCGACAGCGTAACCCAGCCGCCAGCCGGTCATCGCAAAGCTTTTGGAAAAGCCGTCAATGATTACGGTGCGCTCGGCCATGCCGGGCAGCGACCGGATGGATTGGTATTCGCCGCCGAAGAGAATGCGCGCGTAAATTTCGTCAGAGAGAATCCAGAGGTCGTGCTTTTGCGCCAGCGCGGCGAGCTTCTCGAGTGCGGCGATGCTGAAAACCGTGCCGGTCGGATTATTCGGCGAATTGAAAATGAGGACGCGGGTGCGCGGCGTGATCTTCGCGGCGATTTCTTCAAGGTCGGGTTGAAACTGATTCTTCTCTTCCAGCCCGAAGGGCAGGACCGTCGCGCCCAGGCCGCGCGTGAATGACGGATAAATGGGAAAGCCCGGATCGGGGTAGAGCACTTCGTCGCCCGGCTCGATAAGCGCCATCATCGCGAGCGACAGCGCCATCTTGCAGCCCGGGGCCACCAGGACTTGCTCAGCCGCAGCGTCGAGACGGCGCGTGCGCTTCAAATAGTCCGCAATGGCTTGGCGCAACGCCGGAACGCCGCGCGTGGAGCAGTAACGGTCGCGGCCCGCGGCCACGGCATTGCGCAGCGCATCCACGACCGGCGCGGCAGGATGAAAATCGGGCTCGCCCAGCTCGAGATGAATGATGGAGCGGCCGGCGCGCTCGAGTTCTTTGGCGCGGGAATACACCTCCAGCGCGCCTTCGCCATGCAATTGTGAAACACGTGATGCCATGCGTGTCATCGATTTATCCGGGGCGGAATCTTACCACTTTGCCGCAAGCAACGTCTTTCTCGCGATGGCCAACCTGATGGGAACAATCGTAAAAAAATGCAGGGGCACGAGAAATCGTGCCCCTTTGTTCCCGGATGATACTCCCGCGAACTAGAACGCGTAGCGCAGCGAGAACTGGATCAGCCGCGGCGTGCCCACCGTCGAGTTAATCTTTCCGAATGCTCCCGGATTTTCGACGTCGTTACAGCAGGGGTTGGCGAAGTTGGCGTGGTTCCAGATATTGAAAAAGTCCGTGGTAAAGCGCAGCGACTGCCGCTCCGTCAGTTTGAAATTCTTGATGAGCGAAAAGTCCCAGTTCTGCTGGTGCGGGCCACGGAAAACGTTACGGCCCAGATTGCCGAAGTCTGTGGTGCAGAAATTCGAGTTCGGCAGAATGCTTGGGTCGAGCTGTTTGGGATTACAAAGGATCGGACCGTAGAGCAGAGGAGCAGTGGCGAAGGCATTCAAGTTCAGATACCCGTCAATCCGCTTGTGGATGTCGCCCGTTGTCAATGCGCTGGCGAGCGTGCTTCCACTCGCCAGGCTTCCGGAAAGTGTGCCCGGTGTAAAGCCTGGGCCGAGGAAGGCCGTGCCCGCGCCGGAGTCTGTGACCGAGAACGGCGTGCCCGACTGGAAAATTGTGATGCCGCTGAGAGCCCAGCCACTCAGCAAAGCCGCTTTCCATCCGGTTTCATCCTTGTAAAACGGCAGGTCATACCGATAGCTCACTACGAAACGATGGGGCCGGTCGAAATCCGATAGGCCGCGCGAGGCATCGAGGGTTGATTCGTCGTTGAACGCCGTATTGAACGCGGTGTTACCCGACGAGGTCGCGTCGGTGGACTTGGAAAACGTGTAGGCCGCCTGAAAGTAGCCCGCGTCCCAGCGGCGCGTAAGCGAGGTCTGCAGCGAGTGGTAGTGCGAGTAAGCATCGTTGGCGAAAAGCTGGAAGCCCGCGTAGCCGTTGACGCCCTGAACCCGCGAACGCGCCACAGCATTGCTGAAAGTGTTCGTGGTAATGACGCAGGGATTCGGGTTGCACGCCGGACTATCGATTTTTACCTGGTTGGACGTGGAAGCGCGCTGCGATTGCAGGCTGTCGCGAGTCTCGCGAAGATGCACGGCGTGCGTGCCTACGTAGCCGGCTTCCAAAACCCATTGCTTCCCGAGTGATCGCTGCACCGTCAGGTTCCATTGCTGAGTGCTGGGCACGACAAAGTGCCGCGGCACTTGCAACCCAAAGATGTTGGTCGAAAGGAGCGGCCCGGGGCACGCGCTTCCGCTAGCAGGTCCGTAAACCGGGGTCTGCGTTGTGTCATTCGTAGGAACCGGAGGATTGCTGCCATTAATCACAAAACCCTGAAAGACAGAGAGGCAGGGCACAAACGTCGGATCCAGCGTGTTTGCCTGCGGCAGGCCGTTCGGATTGGGGTTTGGGCATCCGCTCAGAGGACCGGAAGCGGGTGGAGGAGTCTGAGAAAAGAAGAGACCCAGGCAGTTCGGCGGCCCGCCACCAAACGCCACGGGCAGGAACGGCGCCTGGAACGAAAGCTGATCCACCGTGCCGACATCTTCACGGACATAGTAGATACCAAAGCCGGCTCGAATCGTTGTTGTGTGATGTCCGAAAAGGTCGTAGGCCAAGCCGATGCGCGGCCCCACATTGGTCGAGTAGTTGTTATTGTAGGTGGTTCTGCTGGCGTTTGAAGTGAGTCCCAGGGAAGTCAGTTTCGTCACGCATGAAGGGTAGACGAATGGAAATTCCCCCTTGTTGGCAAGAGCCGGATCGAGGTTTCCGATGTGGCATAGATTGTCGTAAAACCCTCCGAAAATCTCCGTACGGACACCAAGATTCAGCGTTAGATCATTGCGGAGCTTCCAATCATCCTGAGCGAAGAAGCCGTAGTTGTTCGTGCGGTATTGGTGGTTATATACGCCGCCGGCGCCGAAACTGAATTGCGGCGAGCCGAGAAGAAAATTTTGGAAATCAGTATTTCCATCCGTTGTGTTGGTGAAAAAGATCTCGCCGTTGAACACCTGCGGAAACAGCTTGTCGAGATTCACACGAGTGTACTCCCCGCCGAAGCGCAACACGTGCTTGCCTTTCACCCAGCTCACCGTATCCACGAAGTTGTAATTGTTCTGCGTCTGGTGCTGGTCGGCAAAGGGCGCCGGACCAAGCTCAAACCCTGAACTGCAAAAACAAAACTTATAGATAGACGTGGTGACTTTGTTCGTCGGCCGATCAATGCCCAGATCAGTGACGGTAACCGGGGCAATGTTGTTCAACTGGTCGTTGATGTGCACAAATCCAAATCGGAATTCATTGACCAGCGTGGGTGAAAAAAGGTGCGTTTCAGTTGCGTTAAAAAAGCGCGCATGCACCGGAGTGTCGAACGGAAAGTTAAGGAACCCGGTGAGAATGCTGCTGCTGAGCGTGCTCCCAAGGGATTCCTGCAAATCGCCGCCGCCGAAGGGCAGGAAGCTTTCCGAATCAGAAAAGAAGAACCGCGCCGAAAGTTTGTCCGCCCCGCCGCGGAACTCGCGGTCCCAGTTGCTGGTGAACTGGTCGTCGGTATATTTTCCCGGACGGCTGACCACAAACGGTACTGGATTCGCGGGGTCGCAGAGCGTTGCGCCTGCTGTAACATTCGTAGGTGCCGGAAAGAGATAGCCGCCAGCGGCCCCCCCGAACTGATCACTCTTGAAGTTGAGCAACGCAGATACAACCGGATCGATGCTCGAAACATTGCAATCGGCTTCCAGTGTCGTCAGGGAAGCGCGATCCGCCGCCGGGATATAAGGAATGTTTGTGCTGATGAATGTTCCCGGTGAGAGTCCGCTTCGTTGCCGGGTACCCTGATAGTTCACGAAGAAATAGCCAAACTTTTCTTTGACCACCGGCCCGCCGAGACTCGCGCCGAAGATGTTCTGCTTCACGACCGGACGCGGCTGTTGCTGCCTGTTCAGGAAGAATTCGTTGGCGTTGAGCACATCATTGCGAAAGAACTCGTAGACGTCTCCATGCAGGTCTTTTGTTCCGGATTTCAAGATGGCGTTGACGTTGCCGCCGCCGTTGCGCCCTTGGCTCGCGTCGTACAGCGAGGTTTGAACTTTGAACTCCTGGATGACGTCCGGATTGGGCAGGGGTACGTAGGTCGCTTGCGCCACGTTGTAGTCCGTGGCGCTGATGCCTTCGATCAAGAAGTTGTTGTTATCTTCACGCTGCCCATTCACAAACAATTTCACGCTGCCGCGGCCGAGTTGCGCGGCGGCATTGAGTTCGCTCTGCGCGCCAGCGGAAAGCGTCAACAATTGTTGATAGTTTTGCGTGGCGAGAGGCAGCTCGCGCACCGTTTCCGTGCCGAGGGACTGGCCGGTGGTAGCGTTGGTTGTCTCGACATTTGTCACTTGCGCGGAGATTTCCACCTTTTCGCTGACCGAACCGGGCTTCAGCGTGATGGTCACCTTAGTGGTTTCCGTGACGCGCACTTCAATGCCGTCGGCCTTGGCCTGGGAGAATCCCGACTTGTTCACCACGACGGAATAGGTGCCGGGCGGCAGCAAGGTCACAACAAACGAGCCGTCCGAACCCGTCGGCAGTTTCCGCACGACCACTTCCGTGCGCGCATTAATAATCTGCACATCCGCGCCGGCCACGGAGCCGCCGCTGGTATCCACGACATTTCCGCTGATGGCGCCTGTGGCGCCGCCTTGACCATAAGCCCGCGAGCCGGCCAGCAAACCGATCAGCAACAGTGTGGCGAAAAAGAACCTGTAAGCGCTTCGCATAACACCCCCAATAAATAGGACTCCACTGCTCCGCAGTTGTAAGCAAACCCAGATGCGTTCGAAAACGCCCTTTCCCGGAAAGGACGACGGACTTCAGGACACAACGCCTGCAACCCTGATATTCCCCCTCCTGAAACTAGCGTTTCACTTTCAGAGTGTCAAGGAACCAGACATCAGAAATTTTGATAGTTCGCATTTGGCCTCTTTTGGCAAGTGAGCTCGATTCGGATGGCATTCGTGATCCTCTCTTCTCCCTGTCCTTGAACCCCTTGACGCCGACAACTCCAGGCGAGACCATGCCTTAGGGCCTCTCGACGCAACCTGCCCGGCTTCCTGGCCGTCTAACGGTTTAGGCGGCTTCCCCGATGAGGGGGGTGCTCCATGACTTCCCGCAAACTGATTCCTTTGGTTTTGATCGTTCTTTTGCTGGCCCTGATCGTTGGCGTGCCCTCTGCCGCCGCGGATTCCAGCCATGCCCGCATCATCCGGCTCAGCTTGGTCACGGGCGATGTGCGTTTTGCCGTAAAAACGCATGGAGACCCGCTGGCCGATTCGAGCGCCGTCTGGGAGACCGCCCCACTAAATCTGCCGATGCGCCAGGGGTACGTTCTGGCCACGGACAACGGCCGCGCCGAAGTCGAATTCGAAAATGGCGCCGTGGCTTTTCTGAAGGAAAACACCGTGCTTCAGTTTTATGACCTCTCGCTCAACGACGGCACGCTGACCACGCGCCTGGTGCTCTTCCAGGGAAGCGCTTCCTTTTATGTGAACCCGGCGAGCGGCGACTATTTCAGCGTGACCGGTGGCGATTTCACCGTGGAGGCCAACCGCCGCGCGACCTTCCGCCTCGACAATTATGACGATGGCAGCACCGTCGAAGACGTGAGCGGCCATCTCACCGTTCTGCACAAAGACCAGACCACGTTCCTCGAAAAAGGCCAGTCGCTTTCCATGAAGGCGGGTGACGAATCCTCCGTGAGCGTCGGCCGCCTTCCCGAGCTGGATGAATTTGACCGCTGGGTTTCCGGGCGCATTGATACGGTTTCCACGGCGACGACGGCAGCGATGCAGTACACCAATTCGCCTTCCCACGCGCCGGGCTTCGGCAGCCTCTATTCGTATGGGTCCTGGTTTGACTGCAGCGGATATGGGTACGGCTGGAGACCGTTTGGAGCTGGCTTCGGTTGGTCGCCCTTCACGGATGGGCAATGGGTCTTGGATCCCGCTTTCGGCTGGACCTGGGTCAGTTTTCAGCCGTGGGGCTGGGCTCCCTATCATTACGGTGGCTGGCTCTTTGACTCCGGGTGCGGCGGATGGTTTTATTCTCCACCCTTGCTTTACGGCTTTTACTCGGGTGTTCCCAGAAGGCGGTTTCCGCCGGTCGTTCATCCTCCGCGTGTGATCTATCACCCTGTAACCGCCGTGTTTGTCCGCAACAACGGGAATGTCAGTATCGTGCCCATGCATCCGTTGGATGCCAAGGGCAAGACTCCGCTGAATCTGGAGCGCGGCGTTTTCTCCCCGGTTGGGTCGAAGGGGAAGAGCGAGCAGGTCATCGCGGGCGCGCCAGAACAAAAATGGGAAACCTTGAAATCCGCGCCCAAGGAAGCTTTCAGCAACAGCCTTGCGTCTGCCGCGCCCCCAGTTCGCGTTTCGAGAACGGTACTTCAAGGCAGCGCCGGAACGCGTGTTGTTTCCACGAATCGGGATTCTTCCATTGCCTATGACCCGAAGGAACATCGTTTTGTGAATGCGAACAGCGGTTCGAGTTCGGCCGCTCTCAGCGTTAAAGAAAGTATCGCTGCGAGTGCAAGGACAACAGCGGCCGCGAACGCGGGTGCCCGCAGTGCAACGGCTGGAACCCCTCCAGGTGCGACCGCCCGCAATTCCATAACTCTCCCGCGCAATACCGTGCCGCCTCCGGCGCCGCGATACTACGGTGGAGAACGCGGGAGTTCTGCAGGCTCGGGCAGCACTTGGAGCGGGTCCCGGTCCTCGGGCTCTTCGAGCGCCGGCAGTTCGGGACGTAGCACATCTGCTCCGGCGCCAGCACCCCACGCATCCGGCGGCCGCCCCCACTGAGTAGCTTTGAAAAGAAAGGCAATAACAACTCTGCGGTGAAGTCAGAGGGTCGTTACTTTTTGTTGCGTGGAAATTGCCCGCTCGCATTGGTCACGAAAAAATCATTCCCGCGTAGCCGACCACTTGATCGCGATCGCCAGACACGTCGGCGGACGTGGCATATTTCACCAATTCCGCCTTTTTCGCACCCAGCGCATGGAGCGCGGTGAGCATCGCCACGGCGGGGCCCAGCCCGCACATGGAGATCTCTTCGTTGCGGCAGGTGTCGTACAGCCCGCGGGGATCCAGGGCCAGCAACTGATTGATGGCCTTGTGGTCTTTGATCCGCGTGGTCGCGTCATCCTCGTAATGATTCAAATCGGAAGTGGTCAGCAGCAGAATGTTTTCGTTCGAATTCCCTAGCACGCGCGCAATCGCCTCGCCGACGCTCACGAGCGATTCGAATCGCACCGTTCCCAGCGCGATGGGCACGAACGTGAATCCCGGCGCGAGCACCTGCAAAAACGGCACCTGGACTTCGAGCGAATGTTCCCCGCTGTGCGCCACGCTGTCCTCGCGCAGCAGCGGACACGCTTCTTGCAATGCTTCCGCCAACGCCTCGTCAATGGGCGCGTCTCCGAGTGGTGTCCGCCATGCGCCGCTCGAAAGAATGGCTGCCGGCTCACCCCGGGGATAGTGCCGCACTCCGAGAATGATGATTTTCTGTGGCAACTCGACGCGCGCGAGCGCGGCGCCCGCCACGTGGCCCGAATACATATACCCCGCATGAGGCGTCAGACAGGCTTTCACCGGAGTTGCCGGATAATGCGGGTCAGGGCGCGAATACTCGCGAACGAGGGCAGTGAGTTCCTTGGGATTGGAGGGATAAAAACGTCCGGCAACTGCAGGGAGGCGAAGCATGAGGCCGCCTCGACGAATCAGATCGGCTTCGAGGGTTTCCCTTTGAACTTAATCGCCCGCATCGTGGCCTGGTTGTAATAAACCGTTACTTTGTCGCCGTACTGGTAGCCGCCTTTGTCCACAATCTGTTGCATCTTCGCCGCCGCTTCCGGGGAAAGAGAGAACGTTTGGATAGACATGTCGTTTCCCTTGGCGCGTACGGTGATTTGCGCGACGTTCGAGTTCAGCACAGAGCCTTCGAACTTCGCCACTCCGTCCGGCTTCGGCTTTGGCTTTATCGCATTCACCACGATCGGCACTGCGGTATCCACAATGATGGGCACCACTACGGGTACTTGGGCTGCCGCAGGCGGGGAAAGAACTCCTGCCGCGAGGAACATCCCTGGCAGCGCGAGCCCGGCGACCTTTGCGAAATGCTTCACTCGTTTTCGTCCGTGGCAATCCGCAGCGATTTCAGAAACCGCACGTCCTGGGGTGTCATCGCCAGCCGCGCCACGGGCTTCCTGTCATTCTCTTCTGTCATCGATTCCTGGTCCACCTGAATCCGCAACGACTCAAGGAAGTGCCGGTCTTGGGTACTCAGCTTGGCGTCTTCGGCCGTTGCGCCATCGCGTTTTGCCAGTCCGATGGTGGCGTCCAGTTTGAGCACAATATCGTAGCCATGCGCGCGCACTCCGGCAATCGCGCCGGTAATGCGGTCGGACTCGGACACCGTGTCGTTGATCGCGTGTCCCAATTCACGGAGCAGGTTCTTCAGGTGATCGTCGAGTTGCACGGCTGGCTCTCCCCTACTGCTTAACCCATTTTAGGCCCACGTAACGTTGGATACAAGAGACGTTCGCGCCGTTGTCTCCAATTCGTTCACAGTGCCCTTGCTCGGGTTTGCTGGGCCAAGAGTTCATGGACCTTGCGCCACCGTGCCCTGTCGTCCTGCGAGTTTTGCGTTAAGATGCTCCTATGTCCACGACCGCCAGCGCCTCCAGCGCGTCACAGCCGCAAGGCGGTTTTCGGCGTCTCTGGCGCGTGCTCCGGCAGCTTTTTCACGAGGTCGCAGGCGCGCTTTTTGCCGTTCTCGCGCTGGCCTGGCTCAATGCGGCGTTTCGAGCGTGGACGCGTGACGTGGCCCGCTGGCTCATCGGCATCGCTGTCAGCATGGCTCTGTTATTTGTGTTTTTTGCTGTCACTTCGTTTCGCCGTGCGCGCAGGATTTAGCGAGGACGAGGTGCGCCATTCTTCGGGCTTCGATTTTCACATTTCGTAAAATGTCGGAAACCAAAACCAAATCCGCCCCTTCCGCCGAGCGCAAAAAAGTTTTCACTACGCTCTCCGGCCTTCCCATCGACCGTCTCTACACGGAGGAAAATCTTCACAACTGGAATCCTGACGACGCTCTCGGCTACCCCGGCGAATTTCCTTACACTCGCGGCATCTATCCAACGATGTACCGCGGCCGCTTCTGGACCATGCGCCAGTATGCCGGCTTCGGCACCGCCGTCGAATCCAATCAGCGCTACCGCTACCTCTTGAGCAAAGGCCAGGCCGGCCTTTCCGTGGCCTTCGATCTTCCCACGCAGATCGGCCTGGACTCCGACCATCCGCTTTCGGGGGGCGAGGTCGGACGCGTCGGCGTGGC
>Ga0137380_10002307_pt1 | contig 16125 bp, 15 predicted proteins | sample SagtaG_17_FD_104809 | JGI IMG/M metagenome (GOLD analysis project Ga0137380, IMG submission 104809) | Vadose zone soil microbial communities from Sagehorn Ranch, Mendocino, California, USA - Sage2_L_100_16 metaG | ecosystem: Environmental > Terrestrial > Soil > Vadose zone | place: USA...
GTGCGGAGGTTAAGCATGCCGAACAGGCTCAGCGCTTCTGGATCGCCGCCCGCGACCTGGTCGTGCAACCATCCTGCCGCCGTCAGACCGAGGTCGAGCGCGTCGTCGTAACGGCCCGTAGCGAGAAGAGCGTGCGTACAGGCCCGCGCAGCTGATGCCAACACGAGCGGGTCATCACTTTGGTCGGCGGCCCTCATTGCGCGTTCGGCCGCGATCCATCCGAGGTCGGCCTCGCCGACTTTGGACAACGTCGTCGCCGCAAGATGATGCGTGCGCGCTGACACGGCCCACGATTGCCTGCGCTGCTCGCCCTCTCCGGGTGAGTCCTCCAGATGCTGTGCCATCGTGATCAACTCAGGTAGCGCTCCAATAACCCGCCCAACACGGCCAGCCTGGTAGTCACGCCACACCGCCTCGACATGTCGCTGGGCCCAAGCGACCGGGGGGGCGGCCTCCTTGGAACGATCAGCGCGATACAGAATGCGCGACAGTCGCCGAGGCGCCATCAGCACATCGCGGACGGCCGGAACGTCGTCGTTTTGCTCGTCATCCTCGGCGAGCACAGGTTCTCCGAGGAGATCTCCGAGCGTCACGCGCAGCTCGCGGGCGAGATCCGCGAGCACATCGAGACGGCGAGCCTGACGCTCGCCGCGCTCGATCTTGCTGAGCCAGTCTTCCGATCTACCAACCATGCCAGCAAGAACGGCCTGGGTGAGATCGCGCCGTTGCCGGTAGAACGCGATCCGCTCGCCGACGCTCATGCTGTCACCCATGCCGCGCACCCACCTAGCTTATGTGTGACGGTCCGGTCGTTGTACGCGATTCCCGAGGATCTCGGCCGCGCGTCGGTCCGAAGCGCTGACCCATGCGGCGTAGACCCGCAACGTGGTTGTTCCTCCGCCTGCGTGACCGAGGCGGCCTGCGACGGTACGAAGGTCGACGCCGGCGGCGAGCAGCTCTGTCGCTGAGTAGTGGCGCATCGCGTGCAGATGGCTGTCGATGCCGAGCTTCGCGCACATTGCGCTGTAGCGATGACTGACGCCATGCGGGCTGCACGGCCGGTCGTGCAGCACTTCGTTCGAGAATAGGAACGCTTCATCGGTCGGCTCGACACCAACTGCGCGAGCGGCATCGTCGTGGCGCCCACGGTGTACACGCAACACGTCGACTGTCTCGGGGTCGAGCGCGATGCGACGCATCCGGTGCGTCTTCGTGTCCTTCTCCACGCCGCGGCCTCGTACCCAAACGTAGTTGCGGCGGATCTCGAGTACGCCTGCGGCGAGGTCGACGTCGTTCCACCGCAAGGCGAGCAGCTCGGCCCGACGCATGCCGGTAACCATCGTCAGCCATACGAGGGTGCCCCAGTCATCGTCTTGCTCCCACGCCGCGGCGACGATCCGCGCCGCCTCCTCCGAGCTAGGTGGATCAGGCTGCGGAGCTGGCAGCTTCGGCGTGCGAGCGACGTCCGCTGGGTTGGTTTTGATCCACTCCCACCGCACCGCAGCCGACAAGGCCGCACTAACGGTGAAGTGGATCTGGCGGATCATTGCCGAAGACAGCGGCCGACAGACGTGCGGCGCGCACTCGACGACATCGCATCCCTCGGCCTCGCAGTCATGAGGCGGGTATCCAGCTGCTGGCGGACGACCTGGCCCGCGACGGTGCCGGACGATCCGGCACTCGTGCTCGCCATCGACCCGGTGCTCGATGAACGGTCGACCATCACAGCGAACGCGGCAGCGCCGCAACTGCGCATAGAGCTCTTCGAGCATCTGCGCAGTGATCTTGCCAACTGACACATCGCCTAGTGCCGGTTTGATGTATCGCCGGGTGTTCGTCTCGTAGCCGACGAGGGTGTTCTCCTCGACCTCGTGTACGCGCAACCACGCGTCGAGCGCATCGCCGAGCGTGACCTTCGTCCGCGCGTGGGTCTGCTGCTCGACCTCATGGATGAACCGGCGCAGGATGCGCTCGGCTTCCTTCTCGTCAGTCGTCGAAGCGGAGAGCCTGTGCGGCTTGCCAGTCACCGGGTCGATCCCGGCGTAGACCAGCACCTGGAAGGACCGGCCCCGCTTGCGAATGTGCCCGCGTGGTCGGCCAGCGGCAGTCGCCCGGGCCATGTCCGAATCGTACTCGATGACACGACCGTTGACGTTGATCAACTTCCACGGGGAGGAATGACTCTGCAACCCCCGGAAACACGGGGCTAGAGGTGGCTCCCCCGACTGGACTCGAACCAGTAACCCTCCGATTAACAGTCGGATGCTCTGCCAATTGAGCTACGGGGGAATGCGCGCTGCCGGCGACGATGGCTGCCAATGGCGGCATCCGGGGTAACGCGGCCGGGCCAGAATATCTCATCGGCGGCGTCGAGTTCTGCGGGGTTAGGCTGGGAACGGTCCCGTAGGCAAACGAGGAGATACGCCATGAAGCTCTCACTGCTGGTCGGTGCCGCGATCGGTTACGTGCTGGGCGCCCGTGCCGGTCGGGAACGCTATGAGGCCATTGTGCGGGTCGCGCGCAAGATCGCCGGCAGCCAGACCGTCCAGGCGACAGCCGGGGTCCTGCACGCGCAAGTAGACGATCTGCGGCACCGCGCCAGGGACGTGGTGAGCGACAAGCTGCACCACGGGTCGCCCGCTTCCGCCGGAGCGAACGGGCACCAGCGCTAGGAAACGTCCACTGCCCAGTTCGCCGCCAACGCGTCGAGCCGGGCGCGAACCGAGGCGCGCGTCTCCGGCGCGTCCAAGGTGCCGGGTTCCAGCCTGGCCCGCCAGGTGACTCCGTCGCGCCGTGGCACCCGACGCGCGACGAAACGAGCCGCTCCCCCGTCGACGGGCAGCACTTCCGAGCGGACGACGCTGGCCTCAACGCGCCTGCGCACGGCGGGCGGCAGGTCGCGCGGCTCGGTGAGCGTCAACGAGACGGGTGGCAGCTCGCGCAGCAGCAGGCCGTCGACGTCCTCCGCCTCGGTCACGGTGAGCACGCCGTCGCGCCACACTGCCTTGTCGACGAGCTCCCAGCCGATCCGGCGGAACGAGTCGCCAGACGGCAGCCAGAGGCCACGCGTCGTCGCCACGACCGTGCCGAGGTCCGCGAGCGCCCACGACACGACGCGCTCGTCACGCTCGAGCAGCGCGAGCAGCCCGGCGGGCGGCCGTTCGCGGCGGAGCATCGCTACTCGCCCCCGATCGCACGCTCGCGCATGATCCGCCGCTGACTCTCCAGGGCGATCAGCTCGGCGAACAGCCGAGCATGCTCGTCGGCTTCGTCGATCGGGTTGATGCGCTGCAGCCGCGACTTCAGCGCGGCCACAGCACGGGACAGGACGATCTCCTGCAACCGGGCCAGCACCGCGTCGGCATAACGCTCCTGGCTGTCGGCACCGGCATGCAGTGGCTCGACGGCAAGCGCGTGGACGAGGCCGCGCGACTCGAGGTCGGGCAACTGCTCCTCGACGGCGCCGGCCCATGCCGGACCGCTCACCGCGCCGGCCGTGCCACCCGCGGCGGCAATCCCCTGGCGCAGCGCGACGTGTGCCGGCACAAGGAACGCGTCGTCGGGCAGCGCGTCGAACGTCGGGCCGGCCACGGCCGGCATCTGCATGGCGATCTTCAGCGCCTCGCGCTCGACCGATGCGACGGCACCGTCGACGACGGGCACCACGCGCCGCTCGTCCGGGGCGCCTCCCGAGCGGGCGACGCCGCGGACCCGAGTCAGCACGCGATCCGGGTCGTCGACGCCGGCCATCCGAGCGAGCGCCTGCGAGTACTCGATGCGCAGCGAGTGGTCCTTGATCCGCGCGACCAGCGGGACGCCGCGATCGAGCGCCGCGGCGCGTCCTTCGGCGGTGTCCAGATCGAAGCGGTTCACCGTTGAGCGCAGGACGAACTCGACGAGCGGGATGCGCCGCGCGACCAGATCGCTCACCGCGGCGTCGCCTGCCTTCTGCCGCAGCTCGCACGGGTCGAGGCCGGTGGGCTCGATCGAGACGAACGTCTGCGCCATGAACTTCTGGTCGTCGGCGAACGCCCGCTCGGCGGCGCGCATGCCCGCGGCGTCGCCGTCGAAGGTGAAGATCACCTCGCCGGTGAACGCGTCGGAGTCCATCAGCAGCCGGCGCAGCACCGCGATGTGCTCGCCGCCGAACGCCGTGCCGCAGGTGGCCACCGCGGTCGTGACGCCGGCCAGGTGGCAGGCCATGACGTCGGTGTACCCCTCGACAATGACGGCCCGGTGCTGCTTGGCGATCTCGCGCTTGGCGAGGTCGACGCCGTAGAGCAGGTGGCCCTTCTTGTAGACCGGCGTCTCGGGTGTGTTCAGGTACTTGGCCTCGATCGGGTCGTCGTCGAACAGCCGCCGCGCACCGAAACCGACGACCTCGCCGCCGATGTCGCGTACCGGCCAGAGCAGCCTGCGGTGGAAGCGGTCGATCAGCGAGCCGCGGCTCGACTGGCGCGACAGGCCGCCCGTCGTCAACTCCGACGGCGTGAAGCCCTTTGCCAGCAAGTGTTTTGTCAAGGCGTCCCAACCGGACGGCGCGAAGCCGCAGCCGTAGCGGGCGGCCGCCTCGTCGTCGAACCCGCGCTCGATGAGGAACTCGCGGGCCGGCCGGGCCTCGGGCTCACGCAGCTGCGCGGCGTAGAAGGCGGCCGCCGTGGCATGTGCCTCGACCAACCTGGCCCGCTGGCCGGGTTGGCGCGGCGGTCCGGCGCTCTCGAGGTAGTGCAGTTGGATGCCGGCGCGGTCGGCCAAGCGCTCGGCCGCCTCGGTGAAGCCGACGTTCTCGGTGCGCTCGACGAAGCGGATGACGTCGCCGCCGGCGCCGCATCCGAAGCAGTAGAACAGCCCTTTGGACGGCGATACCGAGAACGAAGGCGACTTCTCTTCGTGGAACGGGCACAGGCCCTTGAGGTTGCCGCCGCCGGCGTTGCGTAACTGCACCTGCTCGCCGATCACGTCGGCGATGGGCGAGCGCTCGCGGACGGCTGCGATGTCCTCGTCCCGGATACGCCCTGCCACGCGGCCAGTGTATGGGCCGGTCACTTCAGCAGCAGGTGACCCAGTCGGTGTGACGCGACGTGTAACGCCCGTAGATGGTGAGGTTCTCGCGGGTCGTCAGCTCAGGGTCGAGCGAGTCCTGCTGCGGGCAGACGACGAGCCGGGCCCGGATGCGCGGCCCGTCGTGAGCGGGATCGAGCCCGAGGATGCGCAGTTCACCGCCGCTCGGCGGCGACACCGCTCCGACCATCCGCATGGTCGAGGACTTGCCTGCCCCGTTGGGCCCGAGGAAGCCGAACGCCTCACCGCGCCGCACGTCGAGGCCGATGCCGCGGACGGCCTGCACCGCGCCGTACACCTTGGTGGCGCCACGTGCGTAGATGAGACGGACGTCGTCGGGCACGGCAGCCACGCTACTTGCGGCCTATGACGCAATCACCCGGATCAGCGGCGAGGGTGGAGGCTGTGAAGTGATCATCTGCGGATCGTGCACCGTCCGAGGTGCAGGAACTGCAGGTGATCACAAGGGATCAGGGCGGATCAGGCGCTCGTACCAGTGCTGTGCGGACGAATCGGTCAGCTGCGCGACCTGGTCGATGACGACACGCAGGCGGCCGGCGTCATCAGCGGCGTCGTGCCACGCGCCCGCGGCGGCCGGGTCCAGCGTCCGCGGCGCGCCGTCGAACACCGCGGCGACCAGCTCGGCCAGCAGCCGTCGCTGCGCAGCCTGCCGCTCGCGCACGCCGGCCCGGCGCATGACGTAGCGGGCCGCGACCGCCTTGAGCAGCGCGCACTCGGCGACGATCCGCGGCGGTACGTCGAGGTCGGCGTCGTAGCGCGACAGCGGCGCGTCGCCGCACGCTTCCCGCGTCGCCGACACGGCCGAACCGGCGAAGCGCCCCGTCAGCTCGCTGGTGGCACGCTTCGCGGCGGCCTGAGCCCGGTACGTCCCGTCATAGTCAGCAAGATCGCGAAGCGTGGGCAGCCCCAGCAGGTCGTCGAGCACGGGTGCGAGCGCGGACGGCGTGAGCGGCGAGTACAGCTCGGCGGCCACCTCGCAGAGGGCCGCCCGCTCGGCATCGTCCACTGTGGACAGTTCGATGTGGCCGCTGTACACGCCGTCCTCGACGTCGTGCACGGAGTAGGCGACGTCGTCGGCCCAGTCCATGACCTGCGCCTCCAGGCAGCGCCTACCGTCCGGCGCGTCGGCGCGCAGCCAGCCGAATGCGTCGAGATCGGCGGCGTATACGCCGAACTTGCGCGAGTCGGCAGTGCGCTCCCACGGGTACTTGCACGCCGCGTCGAGGGTCGCGCGTGTCAGATTCAAGCCTGCGGGCTCGCCCGACGGGGCGACGATCTTCGCTTCGAGCCGGGTCAGGATGCGCAGCGTCTGCGCGTTGCCCTCGAACCCGCCGCAGTCCTCGGCCAGGGAGTCCAGCGCAACCTCGCCATTGTGGCCGAACGGCGGGTGGCCCAGGTCGTGCGCCAACCCGGCGGCGTCGACCACCTCGGGATCGCAGCCCAGCGCGGCACCGATCTCGCGCGCGATCTGCGCCACCTCCAGCGAGTGGGTCAGCCGCGTGCGCGGGAAGTCGTCCTCTCCCGGGACGACGACCTGGGTCTTGTCGGCGAGGCGCCGGAACGCGTAAGAGTGCAGCACTCGGGCACGGTCGCGGGCGAAGTCGCTGCGATCGGGTTGCGAACCGGCACGTTTGGGAGGTTCTGAAACCCGCCGCTCGTAGGCGGCCGCGTCGTAGCTCACATCTGCTCGTCCACCCATTCGGCGAAGCGCAGCAGCGAATCGATCCAGACGCCGATCGTGTGGTGGATCTGATCGCGCGTGGCGCCGCCCTCGAAGTCGTAGCACTGCTCGGCGCAGATGCCGACCATGCCGTCGTCAGGAAGCACCGTGTAAGCCTTGGGGAACAGCTTCGTGCGGTTCCAGTCGTCGAGGGCGAGCGCCAGGCTCGGCCGCGTCTCGACCGGGAATCGGCGGTTGAGGTAGAGGCGGGCCTGGAGCACCTCGCGCTTGTCGCCGTAGTGGAAGAAGTAGATGCTGCACTTCTCCCAGCGGACGGTCAGGTCGCCGTCGGGGTCGATCTTGTGCCTGAGCCCGTACTCGTCGAGCAACTGTTGCAGCAACGCCGTGGTCGGGACGACGAGGGTGCCCGCCATCCGCGCCATCGGGCGCGCCACGGCCTCGGAAAGCGACTCCGACAGCGAGCGCAGGCGGCGTCGGAACACGGTACCGAGCCTACCCATCAGCCCGCGGGACAGCTTTCCGCGGACGGTCGCTAGGCGGCTGACGACCTGAACGGAAGCACCTTTCGGTACTGGACCAGTTCACCGTACGGCTCGCGAGTGCCGGCGGGCAGCGTAGCCAGCCACAGCACGTCCGCGGCGGCCTCGTCCGGCGTCGCAGCGCCCGACATGTCGTCGAACCAGGGCCGCGACGCGTCCGTGTCGACCAGCCCGGGGCAGGCCGCGTTCACCAGGATGTCGCGACCGGCCGCCTCGGCCGCGAACTCCCGCGCCATCACTTTCATCGCGGCCACCTGCCCGACCTTCGACGGCGGGTTGATCCAGTCCGGCCAGCCTTCGGCGGCGGCGCGCCCGGTCTCCACCGCGTCCACGTAGTCGTCCATGACCTTCGCGACGTCGGCCAGGCTCAGGCTCGAACGGTCGACGTCGAAGCGCTCGTGCAGCCGCGGGTCCAGGCTGGCCAGCGTGCCGAACGAGCTGGCCACCACGATGAACCGCGCGCCGTCGTTCAGCAGCGGCCCGAATGCCCTGATCATCCGATCGGTGCCGCCGTTGTTGGTGTCGACGAACGTGCGGACCTGCGTCTCGTTCGGCACGTCGCGGCTGATGCGAGCGGCGGCGTTCGAGATGACGATGTCGACGCCGCCGTGCCGTTCGGCGAGTGCGTCTGCGCAGGCCTGCACCGAGTCGGTGTCCAGGACGTCGACGAGTTCCAGCCTGGCCCAGAGGCCCTCGTCATGCAGCCCGCGTACCGCCGCCTCGCCGCGTTCGCGGTCACGCGCCGCGAGGTAGACGGTGCCCTCGTCGCCGAGCCGACTGCAAAGCCCGCGGACGAGGGCGAGTCCCAGCCCCTGGTTCCCCCCGGTGACGATCGCGACCTTGGACATCGCGCTCAGCGGCGGCCGCGGCTGACGGTGGCCCGTCCCGCCTCGAGCCGGGCGACCGGCACGCGGAACGGCGAGCAGGACACGTAGTCCAGGTCGACCGTGTCGAAGAAGTGGACGGAGTCGGGGTCGCCGCCGTGCTCGCCGCAGACGCCCAGTTTGAGCCCGGGGCGGTGCAGCCGGCCCCGCTCGGCGGCGATGCGGACGAGCTCGCCGACCCCTTCGCGGTCGATCGTCTCGAACGGCGAGATGCCGAATATGCCCTTCTCCAGGTACGCCGAGAAGAACGCGGCCTCGACGTCGTCGCGGGAGAAACCCCACGTCGTCTGGGTGAGGTCGTTCGTGCCGAACGAGAAGAACTCGGCGGCCTCTGCGATCTGGTCGGCGGTGAGTGCCGCGCGGGGCAGCTCGATCATCGTGCCGACCAGGAAGTCCAGCTGCACGCCCATCTCGGCGCGGACCTCGCGGGCGACCTGGATGATGTCCTGCTTGACGGTCTCGAACTCCTGCACGTTGGCCACCAGCGGCACCATGATCTCGACGCGCGGAACGCCGCCGGCACGGATCCGCTCGGCGGCGGCCTCGAGAATCGCGCGCGACTGCATCGCGAACAGGCCGGGGATCACGACGCCGAGCCGCACGCCGCGCAGGCCCAGCATGGGGTTCTGCTCGTGCAGCTTGTGCACGGCCTGCAGCAGGCGAAGGTCGCCCTCGCGCTTCTCGCCGCGTGCCTCGGCTACGGCGACGCGCACCGAGAGCTCGGTGATGTCGGGCAGGAACTCGTGCAGCGGCGGGTCGAGCAGCCGGATCGTGACGGGCAGCCCGTCCATCGCCTCGAAGATCTCGATGAAGTCCTTGCGCTGCAACGGCAACAGCTCGGCCAGCTCGTCGCTCTGCTCCTCGTCGGTGTCGGCCAGGATCAGCGCCTCGACCAGGGCGTGCCGCTCGCCGAGGAACATGTGCTCGGTCCGGCACAGGCCGATGCCCTGCGCGCCGAAGCGACGGGCTCGCTCGGCGTCCTCGGCGTTGTCGGCGTTGGTGCGCACGGTCATCCGGCGCGCGCCGTCCGCGTGGCGCATGATCCGGTCGACGGCGGCGACCAGCTCGTCGGAATCCGCCGCCACGTCGCCCTCGAAGTAGCGCACGACCGGCGAGTCGACCACCGCCACCTCGCCCAGGTACACCTCGCCAGTCGTGCCGTCGATCGAGATCACGTCGCCTTCGTGGATCTCGACGCCGTGCGGCGCACGCATGACGCGTTGCTTGGTGTTGACGTCGAGCGACTCGACACCGCAGACGCACGTCTTGCCCATGCCGCGCGCCACCACCGCCGCGTGGCTCGTCTTCCCGCCCCGCGAGGTCAGGATGCCCGCCGCCGCGATCATGCCGTTGAGGTCGTCGGGGTTCGTCTCGCGGCGGACCAGGATCACGTTCTCGCCCGAACGCGACCACTTCACCGCGGTGTACGAGTCGAAGACGACCTTGCCCACGGAGGCTCCCGGCGACGCGGCGATCCCGGTCGCGATCTTGCGGCGTGCCCCCGAGTCGTCGAAGCGCGGGAACATCAGCTGCGCGAGCTGAGCCCCCGTGACGCGCAGCAGCGCCTCGTCCATGTCGATCAGGCCTTGGTCGACGAGCTGCGTCGCGATGCGGAACGCAGCCGCAGCGGTCCGCTTGCCCACTCGCGTCTGCAGCATCCACAGCTTGCCGCGCTCGATGGTGAACTCGATGTCGCACAGGTCGAGGTAGTGCTCCTCCAGGGTCTGCATGATCTTGAGCAGCTTGTCGTAGGACTTCTTGTCGATGGCCTCGAGGTCCGCCAGCGGCACGGTGTTGCGGATGCCGGCAACCACGTCCTCGCCCTGGGCGTTCTGCAGGTAGTCGCCGTAGATGCCCTGCGCGCCGGACGCAGGATCACGCGTGAAGGCGACGCCGGTCCCGGACTCCATGTCGAGGTTGCCGAACACCATGGCGCAGACCGTCACCGCCGTGCCCAGGTCCGACGGGATCCGCTCCTGGCGGCGGTAGACCACGGCACGCTGGGTGTTCCACGAGTCGAACACCGCCCGCACGGCGAGGTCCATCTGCTCGCGCGGCTCCTGCGGGAACTCCCGGCCGGCGTGCTTGATCACCACGTCCTTGTAGGTCTCGACGAGCCGGCGCAGGTCGTCGGCGTCCAGGTCGAGGTCGTTCGTGGTGTCCTTGGCGTGCTTGGCGGCGTCGAGCGCTTCGTCGAAATGCTCGCCGCTGATGCCGAGCACCGTCTTGCCGAACATCTGGATGAGGCGCCGGTACGAGTCGAACGCGAACCGCTCGTTGCCCGACTGCGCCGCGAGCCCGCGCACAGACTGGTCGTTGAGCCCGACGTTGAGGACGGTCTCCATCATCCCGGGCATCGAGAACTTGGCGCCCGAACGCACCGAGACCAGCAGCGGGTCGTCGGACTGGCCGAGCCGTTTGCCCATCTTGTGCTCGAGCGACGCCAGGTGCCCGCTGACCTCGTCGGCCAGCTCGTCCGGCTCGCGACCGGTCTTGAGATAGGCCTGGCAGGCCTCGGTGGTGATCGTGAAGCCCGGCGGCACCGGCAGGCCGAGGTTGGTCATCTCGGCCAGGTTTGCGCCCTTGCCACCCAGCAGATCCTTGAGGTCCTTGTTGCCTTCGGCAAAGTCGTAAACGAGCTTGGGCATCGCGCCTCCAATTCCCGGATGTCCTGAAGGGTAGGCCGGGCGCGCGCCCCTGGCTGTGAGCAAGCCGACGAGCGGCGGACGTCACGCCGAGGTTTAGCCGCCGGAGTCGTCGAGCTCGGCGCCTTCGGGTACCGCGCACTCTTCCCGCGACGCCAGCCAGCCCTCGGGCAGGGCCACGGCACGGCGCGAGCTGGTGCGCCCTCGGGGCCGGCCGAGCACCTCGACCGGGAACGGCTGGTCGGCGTCGAGTTTGCCGAGCAGGTCGTCGAGCTCGCCGAGCGTCGAGACTCCGCCCAGGGCCGTGCGAATCTCGGTGCCGACGGCGAAGCCCTTGAGGTACCAGGCGACGTGCTTGCGGAAATCGCGCAGCCCGCGATCCTCGTCCAGCCAGTCCGCAAGCAGCGACGCGTGGCGGCGCATGGTGGCCGCGACCTCGCCCAGGCTCGGACGGCGGCGCTCGGCGCGTCCGGCGAACGCGGCGGCCAGGTCAGCGAACAGCCACGGCCGGCCCAGGCAGCCGCGCCCGACGACGACGCCCGCGCAGCCGGTCTCGGCGACCATGCGCAGCGCGTCGTCGGCCTCCCAGATGTCGCCGTTGCCCAGCACCGGGATGTCGAGCAGCTCGACCAGCTCGGCGATGGCCGCCCAGTCGGCGCGTCCGGCGTAGAAGTCAGCCGCCGTGCGCCCGTGCAACGCGACGTACTCGACGCCCGCGTCCTGCGCCCGCAGCGCCGCGTCGCGGTAGGTCAGGTGGTCGGCGTCGATGCCGAGGCGCATCTTGATGGTCACCGGCACGGCACCGCCCGCAGCGTGCACCGCTGCGTGGACGATCGCGGCGAACAGATCGACGTGCCAAGGCAGCGCCGCCCCGCCACCGCGCCGGGTGACCTTCGGGACGGGACAGCCGAAGTTCAGGTCGACGTGGTCGGCCAGATCCTGCTCGACGATCATGCGCACTGCCGCGCCCACGACCGACGGGTCGACGCCGTAGAGCTGGATGCTGCGCGGCTGCTCGCCAGGGTCGAACCGGATCATCCGCATCGTCTTCGGGTTGCGTTCGACGAGCGCCCGCGACGTGATCATCTCGCTGACGAACAGCCCGCCGCCGTACTCGCGGCACAGCCTGCGGAACGCCACATTGGTGATGCCCGCCATCGGCGCGAGCACCACCGGCGGGTCGACGGCCTTGCCGAGCAGCCTGATCATGACCCGACAACCTGCAGCGGCGCATGTTGGGCGATGACGTCGAAGTCCTTGTCCGATGCAAGCACCGCCACGTCGTTCCGGATCGCGATGGCGGCGATCAGGCAGTCGGCCAGGCCTCGCGGCGTGTGACCACCGCGACGACATGCCCGGTAGATCGCGGCCGCCGCATCGGCGTCGTCCCACGGCTGCTGCGCCAGGTAGCTGCACCTGGCGAGCAGCGCCGACCAAGCGGCCGTCCGATGAACCGGCGAGCCGGCGAGAATCTCCAGCACCACGATGTCGGTTGTGGCCGCGGTGCCGTCATCGATAGCTCGGCGGACGGCGGCCGCAACGGACTTGTCGCTTCCGCGCAGATACTCGATCCATGCCGAGGAGTCGATAAGTCGTGTCACGGTTCGATCGGCTGCCAGCTCCGGCGGACCTCGTCCAGGTCGCCCTCCCAGCCTGTGCCTTCCATCGCGAGCGCCTCCTCTTTGGTCATCGGCGTGCGGCGCAGCCGGCGCAGCGCGAGGTCGACCGCTTCTCGTTTGGTACGCAGGTGGTACTGGCGCATCACATCGGTGATGAGCTCATCGTCGATGTCGATGTTCGTCCGGCTCATGACACCACGGTACACATCGAGGTGTATCAGGTCAGGCGGGCTGCTCGCGCGTCCAGGTAGCGCTGCTCGGTGAGGCTGGTCGTCCGGCGCGCGGCCAGCTGGTAGCTCGCGCGGGCTTCGTCGCGCTCGCCGGCCATCTCCAGCAGATGGGCGCGGACGGCGTCCAGGCGGTGATGGCCGGCCAGCCGCTCGTCGGCATCGAGCGCGGCGAGCACCTGCAGGCCGGCGCGCGGACCGTTCACCATCGCCTCCGCGACGGCGTGATTGAGCGTCACCATCGGGTTCTCGGAGACCCGCTCGAGCAGCTCGTACAGCGCGAGGATCTGCGGCCAGTCCGTGTCGGCGGCGGCGGGCGCCTCGTCATGGATCGCCGCGATCGCCGCCTGCAGTTGGTACGGCCCGAGCGGTCCCCCGGTCAGCGCGCCGGACACCAGGGCGACGCCCTGCGCGATCGAGTCCTGGTTCCACAGCGCGCGGTCCTGCTCGGCGAGCGGGATCAACGTGCCGTCCGGGCCGGTCCGCGCCGGACGCCGCGCGTCGGTCAGCAGCATGAGCGCGAACAGGCCGGCCACCTCGCCGTCGTCGGGCAGCTGGCCGTACACCATGCGGGCCAGCCGGATCGCCTCGCCGGTGAGGTCGGCGCGCACGAGGTCGGGGCCGGACGTCGCCGTGTAGCCCTCGTTGAAGATCAGGTAGAGCACGTGCAGCACCGAGCTGAGCCGGTCGGCGCGCTCGACCTCCGGCGGCAACTGGAACGCGATGCCGCTGACCTTGATCGTGCGCTTGGCCCGGCTGATGCGCTGCGCCATCGTCGCCTCGGGGACCATGAACGCCCGGGCGATCTGGGCCGTGGTCAGGCCCGCGACGGCGCGCAGCGTGAGCGCCACCTGCGAGGCCGGCGACAGGGCCGGATGGCAGCACATGAACAGCAAGGTCAGCGTGTCGTCCTTCGCCGGCTCGTCGGCGTCGGCGGGCGGCGCGAGCAGCTCATCGGACGGGACGGCCGCCGCGGCCGTGACCTCGCGGCGCCGCCGCGCCGACTCGCTGCGCAGCTGGTCGGTCAGCCGCCGCGACGCGACCGTGATCAGCCAGCCGCGCGGGTTGTCCGGGACGCCCTCGCCGGGCCACTGCGCGGACGCGGCGAGCAGCGCTTCCTGGACGGCGTCCTCGCTGAGGTCGAAATGCCCGTAACGCCGGGTGAGCGCCGCGAGCACCTGCGGCGCGAGCTCACGCAGCAGGTCGTCGATCACGGGAACGTCGGCGTACCCGGCAGGCGTGCACTTCACGGCACTATCCTTCCGGAACCGCGTCGAAACAGCGGATCGGGCTTCGACATACCGGTGTACCCAACCGAAGGGAAGCGGTCATGCTCGAGAACAGCAAGGCATTCAGCGGCTTCGCCGTGGACGACATCGACAAGGCGAAGCAGTTCTACGGCGAGACGCTCGGCGTCGGAGTGTCCGAGGACGGTGAGCTGCTGCGCCTGCGGCTCGGCGGCGGCACGGAGGTCATCGTCTACCCGAAGGCCGACTACACGCCGGCGACATACACCATGCTCAACTTCCCGGTCGACGACATCGCCAAGGCGGTCGACGAGCTGGTCGCGCGGGGCGTCGTCTTCGAGCGCTACCCCGGCATCGACGCCGACGAGCGGGGCATCTCACGCCTCGGCGGCGGCCCGGCAATCGCGTGGTTCAAGGACCCGGCAGGCAACATCCTGTCCGTGCTCCAGGAGCCGTAACGCCGGTATCGGCACAGCAGACGTATTTGCCTCCCGTCTGACCCGATCGCTACGACAGATCCGGTCGGACGGGCGGCAAAGCGTGCCTACCGGCCGGACTAGACACCGGCGAGCCGCGCGGCCAGGTAACCCTCGACCTTGTCGAGCGATACCCGCTCCTGCGCCATCGAGTCGCGCTCGCGGACGGTCACCGCGTCGTCGTCGAGGGTGTCGAAGTCGACCGTCACGCAGAACGGCGTGCCGATCTCGTCCTGCCGGCGGTACCGGCGCCCGATCGCCTGCGCGTCGTCGAAGTCGACGTTCCAGTTGCCGCGCAGCGCGTCGGCCAGCGAACGCGCCTTCGGCGACAGGTCGGGATTGCGCGACAACGGCAGCACCGCGACCTTGACCGGTGCGAGGCGACGGTCCAGACGCAGCACGGTGCGCTTCTCCGGAACGCCCTTCGCGTTCGGCGCCTCGTCCTCGGTGTACGCGTCGAGCAGGAACGCCAGCACCGCCCGAGTGAGCCCGGCTGCCGGCTCGACGACGTACGGCGTCCACCGCTCGTTCTTCTCCTGGTCGAAGTACGTCAGGTCAGCGCCGGAGTGCTTCGAGTGGGTGGTCAGGTCGAAGTCGGTGCGGTTGGCGATGCCCTCGAGCTCGGCGAACTCGGTGCCGCCGAAGCGGAACCGGTACTCGATGTCGACGGTGCGCTTCGAGTAGTGCGACAGCTTGTCCTTCGGATGCTCGAAGTAGCGCAGGTTGTCGGGGCTGATGCCGAGGTCGACGTACCAGTTCCATCGCTGTTCGAGCCAGTACTCGAACCACGTCTCGTCCGTACCCGGCTCGACGAAGTACTCCATCTCCATCTGTTCGAACTCGCGGGTGCGGAAGATGAAGTTCCCCGGCGTGATCTCGTTTCGGAAACTCTTGCCGGTCTGCGCGATGCCGAACGGCGGCTTCTTGCGCGCAGTGGTCATCACGTTGAGGAAGTTGACGAAGATGCCCTGCGCGGTCTCTGGGCGCAGGTAGAAGACGCTGTCGTCGTCCTCGACCGCGCCGAGATGCGTCTTGAGCATCATGTTGAACTCGCGCGGTTCGGTGAACTGGCCCTTGACGCCGCAGTTCGGGCAGTTCACGTCGGCCAGCCCGTTCTCGGGGAGGTGGCCACGCTTGGCCTCGTACGCCTCCTCCAGGTGATCGGCCCGGAAGCGGTGGTGGCAGTTCGTGCACTCGGCCAGCGGGTCGTGGAACGCCTCGACGTGACCGGACGCCTTCCAGACGTCGGTCGCGAGGATGACCGCCGAGTCGATACCGACGATGTCGTCGCGGCCGGTGACCATCGCGCGCCACCACTGCCGTCGGATGTTCTCCTTCAGTTCGACGCCCAGGGGGCCGTAGTCCCACGCTGATCGGGTTCCGCCGTAGATCTCGCTGGACGGGTAGACGAAACCGCGCCGTTTGGCGAGGTTGACCACGGCGTCGTTGCGATCGGCGGCCACGGGGGCTCCCTGACTGTCGGCGACTGAGCCATCAGGGTATCGAGCGTGGCTGCCCGATTTCTCGGGCGCTCCAGTCGCGCGAACGCCAGAGACACCAGCACGGCCAGCAACCAGCCGGCCAGCACGTCCACGGCGTAGTGCTCGGCGGAGTAGACCAGCGCGAACGCCATCAGCAGCGGGTAGACGATCAGCAGCGGCCACCACCGCCTGCTTACACGCGTCCACGCGAAGATCGACAGCAGCAACGTGCACCCCGCGTGCA
>Ga0137380_10002330_pt1 | contig 16065 bp, 15 predicted proteins | sample SagtaG_17_FD_104809 | JGI IMG/M metagenome (GOLD analysis project Ga0137380, IMG submission 104809) | Vadose zone soil microbial communities from Sagehorn Ranch, Mendocino, California, USA - Sage2_L_100_16 metaG | ecosystem: Environmental > Terrestrial > Soil > Vadose zone | place: USA...
CCCTTCATCATCTCCCTCCTCCTGGTCGCGATCGCGATCTGGATCCGGCTCTCGCTCGGTGAGACGCCGATCTTCCAGGACATCAAGGCGCGGGGTCGTACCACCACCAATCCGTGGCGCGAGGCGTTTCTCAGCAGCAACTTCAAGTACGTCGCGATCGCCAGCGTGGTCGTGCTGGGACAGGGGTGCGTCTGGTACAGCGGCCAGTTCTGGGCGCTGTTTTACCTCCAATCGGTCAAGAAGCTCGACGTGCTCACCTCCAGCTACATCATCGCCGCCGCGCTGCTGATCGCGACCCCGACGCTCATCTTCTGGGGCTGGCTCTCGGACAAGATCGGCCGGAAGCCGATCATCCTCGGCGGCATGGCCCTCGCCTCCCTCACGTACTACCCGCTCTACACGGCGCTCGGCGTCTACGCCGATCCCAAGACCCTCAACGCCACGATGGCGGTGATCATCGTCGCGCTCCTGGTCAACTACGTCGGCATGACGTACGGACCGATCGGGGCGTTCCTGGCGGAGTTCTTCCCTTCGCGCATCCGCTACACCTCGGTGTCGGTGCCCTATCACATCGGCAACGGCTGGGGCGGCGGTCTCGTGCCCATCATCACCACGGCGGCCTACGCCAAGGCGGTGGAGAGCGGCTCCAGCGACCCCCTCTTCTGGGCCCTGGTCTATCCCATCGGGCTTCCCGCCATCATGTTCCTGATCGCCATCTTCACGATGCCGGAGACGCGCAAGCACAGCATCTGGGAGGAAGGCGCGATCGAGGCGACGCGCGAGGCGTCGCGCACCCGCGCCTAGCTGTTTTTCACCTGAGCCCCGCCTGCAGATCCCGGCAGGCGGGGCTTGCATCTCCCCTGCGAGTGTAAAAAGGTGTCACGTCCGCGCCAGAAAGGCTCGTCCTTCGGGCATTCTGCCCGCCGTCGCGGCCCGACGGTCCGACCACTTCCGGTAATATGGCCTGGTTTTTCGGTGAATTAGCGCTCGTCCTCCGTCGTCCCACGGTCGGCACGTGTGTTGCAGCCTACCGGCACGAACAGGAGGACAGGGCGATGGACGCCATCAAGAAGCGCCTCGAGCAAGATCTAAAGACGGTGGTGGGCCGGCTGCGTAATCTGGACGGCGCGGTCGCGCTGGAAGAGGTTCCGGGCGCGATCGGCGACAATTCGCCGTTCGCGGATGAAGTGGACGAGATCCAGGCGAACGAGAGCCGCGAGATCGGGCTGGCGACCCGCGAGCTGCTGGTGGGCCGCGTGAACCGTCTCTCGGCGGCGCTCGACCGCCTCGCCGAGGGCGACTACGGCACGTGCGTGGAGTGCGGTGAGGCGATCTCGCCCGCCCGTCTCCGGGTGCTGCCGGAGGTCGAGACGTGCGTACGGTGTCAGGATAGGCTGGAGCGCACGGGTGGGCGCCAGCTGGAGGCCGTCGGCGCGACGTTCGACAGCGACGTCGAGGAGTAAGCGACCAAACGACCCATCGCCGGGTCGATCAGCGGGGCCGGGAGCGATCCCGGCCCCTTTTTTGTAGTCTATGGGCTGTGCGCACTCCCGTGATCGACGTCTTCCGCCCGGCCGTCCACGGCGCGTGCCGTCTCTATTTCGGTCTCCGGCTCCTGGGCACCGAGCACATCCCGGCCCAAGGGGCCCTGATCATCACGCCCAATCACCAGACCTTCGCCGACCCACCGCTGGTGACGATCCCGGTGCGGCGGCCCGTCTACTACATGGCCTGGGACCGGCTCTTCGATATCCGGGGACTCTCCTGGCTCATCCGGAGATTGCGCGCGTTTCCCGTGAACATCGAGTCGCGGGACCCGCGCGCGGCGCGCGAGGCGATACGGATCCTCGAGGCGGGGGCGGCGCTCATGATCTTCCCCGAGGCGGAGCGGAGCGTGGATGGGCGGGTCGGGCGCTTCAAGCCCGGCGCCTTCAGGCTCGCCGCGAGCGTCGGGGTGCCGGTCCTGCCGGTGACGATCGCGGGTGGGTGGGAGGCGTGGCCGCCGGGACGCCTGCTGCCGCTCCCCGGGCGGATCACGATCACGTACCACCCGCCGCTGCGCCCCGATCCAACGCTCGCGGCCCGCGCCGCCGCCCGCGACCTCGCCGAGCGCGCCCGCGCGGTGATCGAGTCTGCTCTGCCCGCGCCGGGCGCCCGGATCAGGCGCGCTGCTCCTCGACGCGGTAGCCCGCCTCCTCGAGCCGGCGCGTGAGGTCGTCGATCTGCTTGCGGCCCGATGTCTCGAGCGTCAGCTCGACCTCGGTCTCGCCGATCCCGGCGCGGGCCGAGAAGGCTCGGTCGTGGAGGATGTGGACGATGTTGGCCCGCTCCTCACCGATCAAGGCGGTGAGGCGCGCGAGCGCCCCGGGCTGATCGCGGAGGATCACACCGAGCCGCACGAGGCGCCCGTCCTTCACGAGGCCGCGCTCGATGATGCGCGACAGCATCGTCACGTCGATGTTGCCGCCCGAAAGGATCAGCGCGACGCGCCGGTCGGCGAGCCCGAGCGGGCGGTTCAGTAGCGCCGCGAGCGGGACCGCGCCCGCGCCCTCCACCACGGTCTTCTCGATCTCGAGCAGCAAGAGGATGGCGTTGGCCAGCTCCTCCTCGGTCACCGTGACGACCTCGTCCACGTAGGCGCGCGCCAGGTCGAGAGTCAGCGCGCCGACCTGGCGGACCGCGATGCCGTCGGCGATCGTCGGCGCCGGGGCGACACGCAGCCGCGTGCCCGCCTCGAGCGCGCGCTGCATCGCGGGAAGCGCCTCCGCCTGGACGCCGACGACGCGGACGGCGGGGCGTCGCGCCTTGATCACGAGCCCGACGCCGGCGACGAGGCCGCCGCCGCCGACCGGGACCAGCACCGCGTCGAGCTCGGGCAGCTGCTCCAGGAGCTCGAGCCCGAGCGTGCCCTGACCCGCGACGACCCGCGGATCGTCGAATGGGTGGACGAAGACGGCATCGCGCTCCTCGGTGACCGCGCACGCCCGCTCGTACGCTTCGTCGTAGTTGGCGCCCCACTGGATCACCTCTGCGCCGTACCGCCGCGCCGAGGTGACCTTGATGAGTGGCGCCCACGTCGGCATGACGATCGTCGCCGGGATCCGCAGACGCGCCGCGTGGAAGGCGACGGCAAGGCCATGGTTGCCGGCGCTCGCGGCGACGACGCCCCGGCGCCGCTCGTCGGACCCGAGCTGGAGCAGGAGGTTGAGCGCGCCCCGCTCCTTGAACGAGCCCGTCATCTGGAGGTTCTCGAGCTTGACGTAGCAGCGGGCGCCCGAGATCTCCGAGAGCGTCTGCGAGTACGCGCACGGGGTCGCGTAGATCGCGTCGCGCATCCGCGCGCGCGCCGCCTCGACATCCGCCAGGGTCACCGTGTCGATTGGTCTACGTTCGGGGGGAGCGCCTCCCGGATCATTCATGCGAGGGGTGCTACGCCCCCCTCGGTCTCCCCCGGCCGAATCCCCCCACGAGGCTGATCGCAACGGTGGCTGCGTCCGAGTCTGTTTACGTTCGGGGGGAGCGTCTCCCGCTCCCCCCGAATCCCCCCACGAGGCTGAGCGCATCCGTAGTTGCGTCCGAGCATCAGAAGGGCACGCTTGGCTCGGTGAGCGCCGGGGTCATCGAGGCAACGGGCATGAGAGGCGTCGAGGATCCCCAGCCGGTGCGGCCGCGCCAGTCCACGAGGATCAGCCCGCCGCCTCCGCGCCCCTCCTCGACGAGAAGGTCCACGGCCACCTTGGCGGCGTAGTCCGGATCGTCGGCGTCTTTGAGATAGTCGAGCGCGCGGCGGGCCAGCACGACGCGGATGATCGCCTCACCGCTGCCCGTGCACGAGACGGCGCCGAGCGTGCTGTCGGCGTACGTGCCGCAGCCGATCAGCGCGCTGTCGCCCACGCGACCCCGCCGCTTGCCGACCATGCCGCCCGTGGACGTCGCCGCCGCCGCGGTGCCGTGTCGGTCGAGCGCGGCAGCGCCGACCGTGCCGCCCGCCCTGTCGCCGAGGGCGACGGGCGCAAGCTTGGCCAGCCGCTCGCGCTGGGCGTCGGTGACGAGCGAGGCGGGGTCGCACTCCGGCACGCCGACGGCGCGCTGGAAGGCGTGGGCGCCGTCGCCGACCAGGAGCACGTGGCGGCCGTCCTCGAGGACGCGCCGGGCGAGCGTCACCGGGTTGGCGAGGCGGCTCACAGCCCCGACCGCGCCGCAGGCGAGGCGGTCGCCCTCCATGATCGAGGCGTCCATCTCGACGGTGCCATCCTCGGTGAGGACCGAGCCGCGCCCCGCGTTGAAGCGTGGATGGTCCTCGAGGACGCGAACGGCGGCCTCGACCGCGTCCAGTGCCCGGCCGCCGCCCGCCAGGATCTGGAAGCCCGCGAGGGCGGCGGTCCGGACGCCCGCGCGCAGCTCGTCGCGGAGCGCGGGGTCGGCGCCCGCGCCGCCATGGACGATGATCGCGGGCACTCTCGATGGCGTCATGGCCTCCACCGTGTCACACTCCCGCCGGTTTGAAAACCGATGCGGGATTGGCGCGCCTGGCCGCGCGGATCGTCGGCTGCCACCGCTGCCCGCGCCTCGTGCGGCATCGCGAGGCGTCGGCCGCGACGCCGCCGCGCCGCTACGCGGGCCAGACGTACTGGGCGCGGCCGTTGCCCGGATTCGGCGATCCGCGCGCGCGGCTGCTCCTGGTCGGGCTCGCGCCCGCGGCCCACGGCGGCAACCGCACCGGGCGGATGTTCACCGGTGACCGGAGCGGCGACTGGCTTTTCGACGCGCTCCACCACGCGGGTTTCGCCAACCAGCCGACGTCGCGCCATCGGCGTGACGGTCTCCGGCTGAACGATGCGTGGATCACGGCGACGCTGCGTTGCGCGCCGCCCGCGAACAAGCCCGAGCCCGCCGAGGTCGCGGCGTGCCAGCCGTATCTGCTCGAGGAGCTGCACCTGCTCTCGCGGGTGCGCGTCGTCGTCGCGCTCGGCCGCATCGGCTGGCAGGCGTATCTCCGAGCCCGACGCGCCGTCGGCGCCGCGCGGCCCCTCGAAACGCCGCGCTTCGCCCACGGCGCGGTCACGGTCTTTGCCGACGGCGTGGCGCTGATCGCGTCGTATCACCCGAGCCAGCAGAACACCTTCACCGGCAAGCTGACGCGCCCGATGCTCCGAGCCGTGTTCCGTCGGGCCCGCCTGCTGCTGGCGGCGCCTAATCGGCCAGATCTGCGGGGAGGCGCGGCCGCTCGGTGACGGTGAGGGTCAGCTCGCGCGAGTGGCCGTCGCGGACGAGGGTCAGCTTCACGCGCTGGCCGATGCGGAGCGTCTTCACGCGCGCGAGGTAGTCCTGGTGGCTCCGGACCGCGGTGCCGTTGATCGCCGTCAGGATGTCGCCGCCTAGCAGGTATTCCTCGCCCTGGACGACGACGGACAGGTTGCCGCCGCGGACGCCGGCGCGGTCGGCGGGCGAGCCCTCGTGCACGACCTCGACGAGGTAGCCCGGCGTGATCGGCAGGCGGACGATGGTCGCGAGCTTCGGATCGATTCCGCGACCCTGGATGCCGAGCCAGGGCCGCACGACCCGCCCCTGCTCGCGCAGCTCGCGCAGCACGGACTTCACCGCGTTGATCGGTACCGCGAACCCGATGGACTGGGCGTCCTGCGAGATCAGCGTGTTGATGCCGATCACGCCGCCGCAGCGGTCCACGAGCGGACCGCCCGAATTGCCCGGGTTGATCGGCGCGTCCGTCTGGATCATGGGCTCGTCGGAGACACCGGGGAGGAGACGGTTGAGGCCGCTCACGATGCCGCGGGTCATCGTCTGGTCGAGGCCGACCGGGCTGCCGATCGCGACGACCTCGTCGCCGACCCTGGCCGTCGCCGAGTCGCCCAGCCGCGCCGGGGGCAGGGGATCCGAGGCTTCCACGCGCAGGAGCGCCAGATCGAGCACGGTGTCCTGGCCCAGAACCTTCGCGCCGACCTTGGCGCCGTTGTCGAGCGTGACGGCGATCGAGGCCGCGGCGTCCACGACGTGCGCGTTCGTGAGCACCTGCCCGTCGCGGTCGATGATGACGCCGGAGCCGACGACGTTCTCGAAGCGGCGATCGGGCTTCGACTTGTTGATCTTGGTCGCCTGGATCGCGACGACGGACGGCGAGACCCGCTCGTAGATGAGCTGCAGCGGCTCGCTGCACGGCTGCGCCGCCGCCGCGAGCGGCAGGAGCAGCACGGCGAGCGGAGCGGCCCAGAGACGCATCAAGCGCGATGATACACTAACGAGGATGAAGCGTCTGCTCACGCTGCTCACCGTCGCCGCGCTGCTCGCCGGCCACAGTCCCGTCGTCGCGCAGCCGACGCGCGGCGTCGTCGCGACGACGCTCGACAACGGTCTGCGCGTGCTCCTGCTCGAGGATCGCCGAAGCCCCATCGTGAGCGTTCAGGTGTGGTACCGCGTCGGCGGACGCAACGAGCGCCCGGGCGCCACCGGGCTCGCCCACTTTCTCGAGCACATGATGTTCAAGGGCACGAAGCGGCACGGCAAAGGCGAGTTCGGGCGCCTGGTCGAGCGCGCCGGCGGCCAGCAGAACGCCGCGACGTCGGCCGACTACACGCAGTACTACGTCACGATCGGCGCCGAGAAGCTGGATCTGATCCTCGAGCTCGAGGCCGACCGGATGCGCAACCTGCTGCTCGACCCCAGGGAGATCGCCTCCGAGCGCGAGGTGGTGATCGAGGAACGGCGCACGCGCACCGAAGACGACCCGGGCGGATTCCTCGCCGAGGAGGTGAGCAACATCGCCTTCAAGGCCCACCCGTACGGCAGCCCGGTCATCGGCTGGCCCGGGGACATCCGTCGCATCACGGAGGTCGAGCTCCGGCGCTTCTACGACACCTACTACCAGCCGAACAACGCGATCCTCGTCGTCGTCGGCGACTTCAAGGCGTCGGAGGCGATCGGGAAGATTCGCGCCGCGTTCGGGCGGATCGCGCGCGGCCCGGCGCCACCGCTCGTGAGCGTCATCGAGCCACCGATGACGAGCGAGCGCCGTGTCCTCGTGCGCCGGAAGGAGGCGCGGCTGCCGATCGTCTACCTCGCGTGGCACGTGCCGAACCACTCGGCGCCGGACGCGGCGGCGCTCGAAGTGCTCTCGCAAATCCTCTCCGGCGGGCGCGCGGCGCGGATTTACCGCCACCTGATCCACGAGCGGCCGCTCGCCCTGAGCGCCGGCGGCGACTACTCGTACCTGTCGCTCGACCCGAGCCTGTTCTGGTTCTGGGCGACGCCGCTGCCGGGCCAGACGCCCGAGACGCTCGAGAAGGCGCTGCTCGGCGAGCTGGACGGCCTGCGCCGTGAGCCGGTGACGGCCGAGGAGCTGCAGCGCGCCATGAACCAGATCGAGGCCGCGTTCGTCTTCCAGCAGGATTCGGTGCGCAGCCGCGCGTCCCTGCTGGGTCGCTTCGAGCTGATCGGCAACTACGCGGAGGCGAACCGCTACCTCGAGCGCCTCCGCGCAGTGACGCCCGCCGACCTCACGCGCGCCGCGCAGACGTGGTTTCCCGAGGACCGCCGCGTCGTCGGCGTGCTGCTGCCGGAGCAGCCGTGACGGGGCGGCGTCTGAAGCTCGCGGTCGTGGCGGCGCTCGTCCTCGCGGGTGGCCTCGTCGTGAGCGCCGCCGCGCGACGCCTCGGGCTCCACGATCCGACGATCGGCGTGACGGGCACGATCGAGGCGCTCCAGGTGGACGTCTCGCCCAAGATCACGGGTCGCATCGTCGAGCGGACGGTGCGCGAGGGCGAACGTGTCAGCCGCGGCCAGCTCCTCGTTCGGCTCGACGACGACGAGCTCGTCGCGGAGGCGCGCCGGGCCGAGGCCGCGGTGCGGACCGCGGAGGCCAAGTTGCGCGATCTGCTCGCCGGCGCGCGGTCGCAAGAGATCGAGCAGGCGCGGCAGGCGCTGGCCAACGCGACCGCGACGCGCGTGTGGACCGAGCGTGACTACAGCCGGACGATGGAGCTCTTCAAGAAGGACCTCATCGCCGCGCAGGAGGTGGATCGCGCGCGCCAGGCGTACGAGGTCGCCAAGGCGAACGAGATCGGCTCGCGGGAGAAGCTCGCGCTCGTCGAGGCGGGCGCGCGCGAGTACGAGGTGGTGGCCGCGCGCGCGCAGGTCGCCGAGGCGCGCGCCGCGCAGGCGCTCGCGGAACGGCGGCTCGAGCAGACACGTCTCGTCTCGACGCTCGACGGCGTCGTCCTGCACAAGAACATGGAGGTGGGCGAGACGGCGGTGCCCGGCCAGTCCATCCTGACGCTGATGGATCCGCGCGACCTCTGGCTCCGCGCCTACGTGCCCGAGACGGAGATCGCCCGCGTCAAGCTCGGCCAGCCCGCCACCCTCGCCGTCGACGCCTTCCCCGGTCGCGTGTTCCAGGGGACCGTGAGCGAGATCGCCTCCGAGGCCGAGTTCACGCCGAAGAACGTCCAGACGAAGAAGGAGCGCGTGAATCTCGTCTTCCGCGTGAAGATCGCCGTCCAGAACCCGGACGGCACGCTCAAGCCCGGTCTGCCCGCGGACGCCGAGATCCGCCCCTAGTCCCGTGCAGCCCGACCCCGCGTACGCGGTCCTCACGCGCGGGCTGACCAAGCGATTCGGACGGCTCCTCGCGGTGGACCACCTCGACCTCGTCGTGCGCCGCGGGGAGCTGTACGGCTTCCTCGGCCCCAACGGCGCCGGCAAGTCGACGACGCTCCGGATGCTCTGCGGCCTCATCGCGCCGACGGAAGGGGAGGGGCGCGTCCTCGACATCGACCTGCGCGCGCATCCCGAGCGCATCAAGTCGGCGATCGGCTACATGTCGCAGCGGTTCTCGCTCTACGACGACCTCACGGTCGGGGAGAACCTCACGTTCTACGCGCGCGTTTACATGGTGCCGCGCGCCGAGCGGGACGCGCGGATCGGCCGGATGGCGCGCCTTGCCGACCTCGTCGGGCGCGAGCGCCAGCTCGCCGGCCAGCTCTCCGGCGGCTTCCGCCAGCGCCTGGCGCTCGCGTGCGCGCTCGTCCACGGGCCCCGGCTGATCTTCCTCGACGAGCCGACCGCGGGCGTGGACCCGGTGTCGCGCCGGACCTTCTGGGCGCTGATCCGTCGCCTCGCCGACGAGGGCACGACGATCGTCGTCACGACTCACTACATGGACGAGGCGGAGCTCTGCGACTCGCTCGGCTTCATCTATCAAGGCAAGCTCATCGCGACCGGGAGCCCCGCGCGGATCAAGAGCGAGATGTTCGGCCGGCGCGTCGTCGAGCTCGCGCCTGCCGACCCGCGCGCAGCGAGCGAAGCGCTCGCCGACTGGGAGGTCGTCGAGGAGGTCGTCCGGATCGGTAACCGTGTGCGGCTCATCCTGGCGCCGGGTGCGCCCGACGCGGCCGGCGTCGCCGTCTGGCTCCGGGCGCGCGGCCTCGACGGCACCGCCGCCGCCGAGGTCGAGCCCTCGGTCGAGGACCTGTTCGTCTCGTTCGTCGACCGCGAGCGCAAGCAGCGCGTCCGCGAGCAGCTCCGCGCGTTGACTACCGACCAGGTGGGTCCCAGTCTGGTGGGGGGTTCGGGGGGAGCGGCAGGCGCTCCCCCCGAACGTAAATAAACATCTCTAGCCGCCTCTTCGGCATGATCGCCAAGGAGTTCATCCAGCTCTGGCGCGACCGCCTGGCGCTGACGCTCGCGCTCTTCGTGCCCGTGGCGATGCTCTTCATCTTCGGCTGGGCGATCAACACCGACGTCAAGCACGTGCCGACGGCGGTCTTCGATCAGTCGGGGAGCGTGGAAGCCCGGACGCTGCTGGAGGGGCTCGCGAACAGCCAGTACTTCGACCTGACCATCTGGGCGCGCTCGACCCGCGAGCTGACGCGACTCATCGACTCGGGGCGGGCGAAGGTGGGCATCGTCATCCCGCCGGACTTCGCCCGCCAGCTGGCGCGCCGCCAGGCGAGCGTGCAGGTCATCGTGGACGCCTCGGACCCCCAGGTGGCGACGTCCGCGATGAACGCCGCGGCGGCGCTCGCCGCCGACCGCTCGCTGCGCCTGCTGGCCCAGACGACGCAGGGGGACGTGCTGCGGGACGGATCGCCGCCGCTCGACTTCCGGGTCCGCGCCTGGTACAACCCGGATCTCGTCTCGGCGATCTTCATCGTGCCGGGGCTCATCGGCGCGCTCCTCATGCAGACGACGATCACGGCGATGGCCGTGTCGATCGTGCGCGAGCGCGAGCGTGGCACGCTCGAGGGGCTGGTCGTGAGCCCGATCCGACGCTGGGAGCTGCTGGTCGGCAAGATCGCGCCGAATCTCATCACCGCCTACGGCCAGATGACGATGGCGCTGATCGTCGCGAGCTTCGTTTTCGAGGTGCCGATCCGAGGCAGCCTGCCGCTGCTCTACGCGCTCTCCCTGACGTTCATGTTCGGGACGCTCGGTGTCGGGATCTTCATCTCCGCGGCCGCGCGCACGGTGCCGCAGGCGATGCAGCTCGCGTTCCTGACCTTCCTGCCCTCGATCTACCTGTCCGGTCTGCTCTTCCCCATCGAGGGCATGCCACGCGGCGCGCAGATCATCGCCCACGTGGTCCCGCTCACATACTATCTGCGCATCGTGCGCGGTATCATCCTGAAGGGCATCGGACTCGAGTATCTGTGGCCCGAGCTGCTGCCGCTCCTGGCCTTCGGCGCCGTGATCTTCACGCTCTCTGTGTTCCGCTTCCGTAAGCAGCTCGATTAGGAACATGGGGGGCTCCGAGCGCCCCCCAAACTGTTCAAGCGAAGGGGGCTACGCCCCCCTCGGACTCCCCCGGCCATCGCTCGGGGCGCCCCGGCGAAGCCGTGGCGCTCCTCGACAACGGATCTGCGGGCTCTCGCGGTACCATGGACGCCGTGACGACCCGCCGTCTCGTGCTCGCCCTGCTGCTGCTCGTGGCCGCGTCGACGCCCGCCGTGTCGGCGCCCGTCGCCCACCGCGAGGTGCTGCCCAACGGGATCGTGCTTCTCGTGGCGGAGCGCCCCACGGTGCCGATCGTCGTCGTGCGCGTCGCCCTCCGCGCGGGCGCCGCGTTCGATCCGGCCGGCCGCGAAGGACTCGCCAACCTGACGGGCTCGCTTCTGACCCGCGGCACCGCCAAGCGCACCGGCCCGCAGCTCGACACGGCCATCGAGTCCGTCGGCGGGAGTCTCGAGGCCTCCGCGGGCCGCGAGGACGTGACGGCGTCGCTCGCGGTGCTCAAGCGCGACCTCGGCCTCGGCCTCGACCTCCTCGCCGAGGTCGTGCTCTCGCCGGCGTTCCCGGAGGACGAGATCAAGCGCCGAATCGCGCGCATCCAGGCGGCGATCAAGCGGAACGAGGAGGATCCGGAGGCGGTCGCCGGCCGCGCGCTCGCGCGCCTGGTCTTCCCGGGCCATACGTACGGCCGTCCCATCGAGGGGACGTCGGAGTCGGTGGGGCGTCTCACGCGTGACGACGTCGTCGCCCACTATCGCGAGCGCGTGCGGCCCGACTCGGCCGTCATCGCCGTCGTCGGCGCGGTGACCGTGGACGAGGCGCGCCGCGAGGTCCTCGCGCGCTTCGGTGCGTGGTCCCGGCCGACGACACCGGCGGACGTGGTTCCCCAGGCGACACCCGCCGCGGCGCCCGGATCGGAGACCATGCGCAAGGACGTCACTCAGACGACGATCCTGCTCGGCCGCCAGGCCATTCGACAGACCGACCCCGACTATTTCGCGCTCACGGTCGCGACGCGAATCCTGGGCGGCGGCCAGTCCGCGCGGCTGTATCGGCGGATCCGCGACGAGGCCGGGCTCGCGTACTCGGTCTACGCGTATCTCTCGCCGGCGCGCGCCGGCGCATCGCTCGTGGTCGGCGCCCAGACCCGGAACGCCGAGACCGCCCGCGTGCTCGATCTCATCCGGGCCGAGATGGAGCGGATCGGGCGGGACCGTGTCACGGACGAGGAGCTCGCGTCGGCGAGGGAGTACCTGATCGGCTCCTACGGTCTCCGCCTCGACACCTCGTCGAAGTTCGCGGGCTACATCGTCGCGCTGGAGCAGCACGCGCTCGGCTTCGACTACCCCGAGCGCTACAAGCGGGAGATCGGCCGCGTGAGCGCCGCGGACGTCCAGCGTGTGGCCGCGAAGTATCTGGCGCCCGCCGCCTTCGACCAGGTCGTCGTGGGCGGCGCGCCGTGAGGCGAGCGCCCGTCGCGGCGATGCTCGTGCTCGCGGCCGCCGCGCCCACCGCCGCGGCGTCGCTCACCCTCAGCGACGTGCAGAAGCGCGACGCGGTGCGGGTGGGCGAGCGGAGCGTCACGCAGGAGACATTCGGCGGCGAGTGGCGCGTGCGAGGCGGCAACGGCGAGACCGCGACGGTCGTGACGCCGTTCCACCGCCTGGCCCTCGCGGGGCGGAACGCCGCGTTCGACCAGAAGGAGGTCAAGCCCGCCGAGGTCGAGCGGATGCTCCGCGAGCAGGCGGGCCGCATCGTCTTCTGGGTGACGCTCAGCGGCGCGAAGGAGGACTTCGCCCGCTACCTCGTTCCCAGGCTCGTCGTGGGCGACCGCGAGATCAAGGCCACCTTCGTGCAGAACGAGCGCACCCCGGCGCGCCAGGACGACGGCCAGTACCTCGCGCGGTGCGTGTACGGATTCCCGACGCGGGATCTGACGGGCACCTCGCGCGGCACGCTCGTCGTCGCCGACGCCGACGGCAAGGACGTCACGAAGTTCGCGATCGACCTCGGCGCGATGCGCTGAGGCGACGGCACCCCGTGGATCCCGCCAGCGAGCTCGTCGACGTCGTCGACGAAGACGACCGGGTCGTCGAGACCGTCACCCGTCGCGATGTCCGCGCGCGGAGCCTGCTGCACCGGTGCACGTACATCCTCGTGCGCAACCGAGCCGGCGAGATCCTGGTCCATCGCCGGACGGAGACGAAGGACGTCTACCCCGGCGCGTACGACGTCTTCGCCGGCGGCGTTTGCGCGGCCGGGGAGTCCTACGACACGTGCGCCCGGCGCGAGGTCGCCGAGGAGCTGGGCGTCACGGGCGTCGATCTCGTGTTCCTGTTCCGTCACCGGTATCGGGGGCCGAAGGGACAGGCGTGGGGCGCCGTGTACGAGGCGCGCTGGGACGGACCGATCCGCCACCAGGAGAGCGAGGTCGCCTGGAGCGCGTGGGTGACGCCCGAGCGGCTCGCGCGGATGCTCGAGGAGCTCGTGTTCTGCCCGGACTCGCGCGAGATCTTCGAGCGCCTGCGATGAACGATCGGTCCGGATCCTTTCAGCGGCCGACCGCCGTCGAGCGCCGGTTCAACTCCGTCATCGGCGCCCTCGTGCGCCTCGGCATCGGCTTGCCGGACATGCGTGTCCTCGAGGTGCGGGGCCGCAAGAGCGGAAAGCTATACACGCTGCCCGTCGACCTCCTGTCCTACGATGGCAAGCTCTATCTCGTCGCGCCTCGCGGTCGCGCGGAGTGGGTTCGCAACGCAGAGGCGAGCGGGTCCGTCGTTCTGCGCAGAGGACGCGGGGTTGAGCAATACCGACTGCGCGCGCTGTCCGACGCGGAGAAGCCACCGATCCTCAAGGCCTACCTCGATCGCTTCCGCCGAGAGGTTCAGCGCTTCTTTCCATTGCCGGCCGGCTCGCCCTCCGATGCATTCGCTTCTCTCGGGTCGCGGTATCCCGCCTTCGAGCTCACGCGGAGCTCCTGAGCGCCCTCACTCGGCCAGCCACACCGTGTCGAGCTGCTGGTTGAGGTAGTGGGCGGGCGTGATCGTCCAGCCCTGGACCTTGGCGCTGTGCGGAACGATGCGGTGCCACTGCAGCGCGTAGAAGTAGTGCACTTCCTCGTCGAGGAGGCGCTTCTCGAACGCGCGCAGGTGGCGCTTGCGCTCCTCCGGATCGAGCGCCCGCGCCTGCTTGAGGAAGAGGTCGTCCAGGACGGGATCCTTGTAGCGGCTGTAGTTGTTGTCGGAGATCCCGGTCGACTGGAACTTCTGGATGTCGATGTCGGGCTCGACGATGAAGCTGCACTGGGCGTCGCTGGCCACCTCGAAGTCGCCGCGCCGGAGCATGGAGACGTGGGCCGAGGCCTCGATGGTCTCCATCTTCACGCTGACGCCGATCTGCCGCCACTGGTCGATGAGCCAGATCCCGATCGGCTCGTAGGGCTGCGGGACGCCGCGATTCTTGAACGTGAACGCGAAGCCCTCGGGCACGCCGGCCTCGCGGAGCAGTCGCCGCGCCTCGGCCCGGCTGGCCGCGGTGTCGCGCCCGTAGCCGGCCAGCTTCTCCAGCTCCGCCGGCGGCGTCGCCCACGGCGTCCCCGGCACCTGGATTCCTCCGACTTCCTTGACCACCGTGATGCGCGAGAGCTTCCTGGACGCCTCGTGGCGGTCGAGCGCCAAAGTCAGGGCACGCCGCACACGCTTGTCGTCGAACGGCTTGCGCTCGTGGTTCAGCGTCACGAGCTGCACGCAGTTCCAGGGGCTTTCTTGCACGACGATCCTCGGGCCCAGCGCCTGCACGAGGGCGTCGCGGTCGGCGGGGCTGAAGCCGCGGAATTGGATGTGGGCGCGCTCCCCGCGGATGGCGGCCACCTGCGCCGACGACGAGGACATGAAAATCGCCCGGTAGCCGTCGAGATAGGGCTTGCCCTTGTCCCAGTAGTCCGGGTTCTTCCGCCCGACCCAGTGCGAGCCCTTCACGTGCTCGACGAACTTGAACGGGCCGGTGCCCATCACGTTCGTCTCGTACCAGCGGATGTCGCGGGCCAGGATATCGGCTTTGTAGATCCAGTTGTAGGGCGAGGCGACGAGAACCAGGAAGGACGCCTCGGGCCACTTGAGGCGGAAGCGCACGGTGTGTGGATCGGGCGCCTCGATGGCCTCGACCGCCTGGTAGGAGCCCTTGCGCATCGAGATCACGCCGGCCGGGGGGAAGACGATCTTGTCGTAGCTGGCCTTGACGTCGCGCGACGTGAGGACACTGCCGTCGTGGAAGCGCACACCCTGGCGCAGCTTGAACGTGTAGGTCAACCCGTCCGGAGACATACTCCAGGACTCGGCCAGGTCGGGCGCCGCGCGGGTCCCCGTGCGGTCGAAGGGATCGATGCGCAGCAGGGTGTTGTAGCTCGGCGCCAAAGGGTGGACGGTGCCGAAGGTGCCCTCGCGGTGCCCATCGTAGGTCGGCGGCTCGGAGGGCACGACGAAGACCAGCTCACCGCCGTATCGGGGCTTGTCCTGGGCCTGGGCGGTCGACGCAGCGAGCACGCACAGCAGGGCGACGAAGGTCCGCGTGATCATGAGTGGCCTCGCGGCGCAGAGTAAACCCGATCAGGGCTCTCGTACAGCGATCAGGGGAGGGTCGGATGGCGCGGCACGGATGGCTCGGCGGAGCGGTCATCGTCGTCGCGGAGGCGCTGCTCTGGGCGGGGCACCCGCTCGTCGGCCGCTGGTTCACGCCGATCGTCTGGACGGGCTACGTGCTCCTCGCCGATGCCCTCTGCGCGCGGCTGACCGGCCGCTCGTATCTCACCACCCACCGTGTCGAAGGCGTCCTCGTCGCACTCACCTCCATCGGAGGCTGGTGGCTCTTCGAGTGGTACAACGCGCCACGCTTCTGGCGCGGCGGCGCCGACCTCGTCGGACTCTGGTGGCACTACCACGACACGGAGCCCAATCTCTGGCTCCGACGGCTCGGCTACGACTGGGCGTTCGCGACGATCTTCCCGGCGCTGTTCCTCACGGCGGCCATCCTGCGCGCATCGGTCTTCCACGGCCTCCGCGTCCGACCGTGGCGCCCCTCGCGCGGGGTGCTGAACGCGGCCGTGGTCCTCGGGGCGGTGGCGTGCGCGCTGCCGCTCGTCACGCCCTCTCCCTGGCTCGTGCCGCTCGTCTGGACGGGCTGGGTGCTGCTCCTCGAGCCGCTCAACGCGCGCGCCGGCCGACCGTCGTGGCTCGCCGACCTCGCGCGCGGTGACGCCTCGCGCCTGGCGGCGCTGCTCGCCGCGGGCGGCGTCTGCGGCCTGCTCTGGGAGTTCTGGAACTACTGGGC